>Ga0065721_10049217_pt1 | contig 41382 bp, 44 predicted proteins | sample Mesricmetagenome_FD_59108 | JGI IMG/M metagenome (GOLD analysis project Ga0065721, IMG submission 59108) | Mesophilic microbial community from rice straw/compost enrichment Sample: eDNA_1 v2 (version 2) | ecosystem: Engineered > Solid waste > Grass > Composting > Bioreactor | place: USA: Davis... | reverse complement strand
CGGCCAGTGCGCCGCGCACGTCCAGCGCGCCTGCGAGCCAGCCCGCCGCCACGGCCACGGCGGCCAGCGGCAGTGCCGGCGGCAGGGTCAGCGCGCGCCCCAGGCGCAGTGCGGGCAGCCAGACCGCGGCGATGGCCAGGGCCAGGAGAAGGGTGGAGGGCGGCACGCCGGCTCAGTGCCGGGACACGCCCAGCATCTGGGCCAGGGTGGACACCGCCTCTTCCACGCGCGTGTGCAGTGAGCACGAGCGCGCGAGCATGAGGTTCAGGGGCTGGTCGAAGTCCTCGATGAGGTAGCCGTGCATGGCGTCGAAGAGTTGACCAGGCGGCCCCGGCACGCGGCCGAAGGCGGCCTGCACGCGCTCGGCGGTGCCGCGGCGCAGCTCGGGGTCGTAAGCCGCCACCGGCTTGCCCAGCGCCACGGCCACGCCGATCTCGAACACCGTGCCGGAGTCCGGCTCCACGGGGTTGCGGAAGGCCATCACGTTGGCCAGCACCGCGTCGCAGCCGCGCAGGTGGGCCATGTTGCCCTGGTAGATCCACTCGGCCTGCGCCGTCTTGTCCAGCCCGGCGGGCGGCTCGTTGCCGTCCACGGGCGCGACGGCGCGCATGCCGTAGTGCGAGCACAGCGCGCGCAGCCGGTCGTAGCGGGCGGTGGCGTCCCGGAAGAAAACGTCCGGGCCGGCGAGGTAGATTTTTTTCATGGGTGCTCCCTGTGCTGGTCGTCGGGGCAAGACGGCATGAAGGCTCTGGCGGCCTTCGCCTGGGGAGAGGCGCCGCCCTGTCCGTCGTCCAGCGCGGCTCGCGCCGAGGGTGCCCGGCGGCTCAAGCAGCCGTCTTGCCCGGCAGGGCTTGTGAGGCCTGCACGGGGCGGGATTGTCCTGCCGGGCCTTTAGCTGAGGCTGACGGCGGGCGGCTTCAGCTTGAACTCCTGAGGCACAAGCCTGGCCTCCGCCGACCCGCGCTTTCCCTCACTTCGCTCCTCCACCGCGCACTTCGTCGCACCGCGGCTGCGCCGCGCGGCACGCCTCCCTAGCCTGCAGTCCGTGAGCCACCCCGCCCGGACTGCCCCATGAGCCCCCTGCCCCCACGCCCGCCCGGCGCCTCTCCCGCTCCGCCCACCGCGCCGGTGATGTCCCTGCGCGGCATTCAAAAAACCTACCGCCTGGGCCAGCACGTGGTGCCCGCGCTGCGGGGCGTGGACCTGGACGTGCTTGCCGGCGAGATGCTGGCCCTCGTCGGCCCCTCGGGCAGCGGCAAGAGCACGCTGCTCAACCTGTGCGGCCTCATCGACCGCCCCGACGCCGGCCGCATCGAGCTGCGCGGCACGGCGGTGCACGACCTTGACGAGACGCGCGCCACGCTGCTGCGCCGCGACGCCCTGGGCTTCGTCTTCCAGGGTTTCAACCTCGTGCCCGTCATGACGGCGGCGGAGAACGTGGACTTCCCGCTGTTCCTGGCCGGCGTGCCCGCCGCCCAGCGCCGGCAGCGCGTGGCCGAGGTGCTGGCGCAGGTGGGCCTGGCCGAGCACGCCGCGCACCGGCCCGACGCGCTCTCCGGCGGCCAGCGCCAGCGCGTGGCCATCGCCCGCGCCCTCGTCAAGCGCCCGGCGCTGGTGATCGCCGACGAGCCCACCGCGAGCCTGGACTCGCACAGCGCCGACAACGTGCTGGCGCTCATGCGCGCGCTGTGCCACGCCCAGGGCGCCGCCTTCGTCATCGCCACCCACGACGACCGCCTCACCCGCCGCTGCGACCGCGTCGTGCGGCTGCTCGACGGGCGCATCGAGCCGGAAGCCGGCGGCGCCCTCGAAGTCCACCAAGTCCAAAACCCGCAACGGAGCGCCGCATGAGCCCGTTCGCCTGGATGCGCCTCGCGGCGCTCAACACGCTGCGCAACCGCCGCCGCTCGCTGGTGACGGTGTGCATCGCCGCCCTGGGCACGGCCGCGCTGCTGCTGGCCGGGGGCTTCGCGCTCTACACCTACCAGTCGCTGGAGCAGGCCGCGGCACGCGACAGCGGCCACCTCGTGCTCGGCACGCCGGCGCAGTTCGAGGGCGAGGAGGACGTGCCGCTGCAGCATGGCCTGGACGGCGTGGCGGAACTGCGCCGGCGGCTGCTGGCCGACCCCGACGTGCGCCACGTGCTGCCACGCGTGGCGTTCAACGGGCTCGTCAGCAACGGCGAGAAGTCCACCGTGATGATGGCCGTGGGCATCGAGCCCGACAGCGAGTTCGCCATCAAGGGGCCGTTCCTGGGCGTGAGCGCCGGCCAGGTGCTCACCAACGCCGACCAGGGCGCCGTGATGCTGGGCGCCGGCCTGGCGCGCAATCTGAAAGCCGGGCCCGGCAGCGGGCTGACGCTGCTGTCCGCCACCACGCAGGGCGTGCTCAACGCCATGGACGTGCAGGTCAAGGGCGTGTTCTCCACCGGCATTCCGGAGATGGACCAGCGCCTGGTGCTCACCGACGTCGCCACCGCGCAGAAGCTGCTGGACACGCAGCGCGTCTCCACGCTGGGCGTGTTCCTGCGCGGCATGGAGGCCACCGCGCCGGCGCAGGCGCGGCTGCAGGCGGCGCATCCGCGGCTCCAGGTGCAGACCTGGCTGGAGCGCGCGGTCTTCTACCGCAGCGTGCGCGCCCTCTACAACCGCATCTTCGGCGTGATGGGGCTGGTGATCGGCGTGATCGTGGTGTTCGTGGTCGCCAGCGCCATGGCCATGGCCGTGGTCGAGCGCACCCGCGAGATCGGCACCCTGCGCGCGCTGGGCACGCTGCCGCGGCAACTGCTGCGCACGCTGGCGCTGGAGGGGCTGCTGCTGGGTGGCACCGGCGCCGTGGCGGGCGCGCTGCTGGCGCTGGCGGTGTCGGTGGCGCTGCTGGTGTTCCCGGTGCAGATGCCCCCGCCGCCCGGGCGCAGCGAGGGCTACCCGCTGCAGATCGCCATCGAGCCGACGCTGTACCTGGGCGTGCTCGTGCTCATGCTCAAGCTCTCGACGCTGGCCGCGGCCCTGGTGGCGCGGCGCACGGTGCGCAAGCCCATCGTGGAGGCGCTGGCCCATGTCTGAGCGCAAGCGCCCCATGAAGCCCGTCCTGGCCTCAGTGCTGATCGCCGCCTGCGGCCTGTTCCTGCACCCGGCCACCGCCGCCGAGGACCCCGCCGCGCTGCTACGCGCCGCCGACCGCTGGCGCATCAGCGACGACGGGCTGCAAGTCGAGACCCGGGTGCAGGTGCTGGGCCGGGACGGCGCGGTGGAGAAGGAGCGGCTCTACACCGTGTTCGTGCAGCCCGGGCACCGCTCGCTGGTGCTGATGCGCTCGCCGGCCGAGGCCGGGCAGCGGGTGCTGATGCTGGGCGACGACTTCTGGCTGCTGATGCCCGGCAGCCAGCGCCCGCTGCGCATCACGCCGCTGCAGAAGCTGCTGGGCGACGCCTCCACCGGCGACATCGCCACGCTGAGCTGGGCCGAGGACTACACCGGCACGCTGGTGGGCGAGGAGTCCTGCGGGGGCCAGCCCTGCTGGCACCTGCAGCTGCGGGCCGCGCGCGCGGGCGTGAGCTACCAGCGCATCGAGCTGTGGCTGGGCAAGGCCCGGCGCGAGCCGCTGCGCGCGCAGCTGTACGTGCAGTCGGACAAGCTGGCCAAGCAGGCGCGCTTCGTCCTGGACCACCCCGAGGCGCCCACCACGGTGGCCGAGATGGTGCTGCGCGACGAGCTCGGCACGCACAAGAAGACGCGCGTGCGCTACCTGTCGCGAACGCCGAGGCGCGTGCCCGAGGCGTGGCTGAACCCGATGTTCCTGGCGCGCAACCCGCCGCTGGATTGAGCGTGCGCGCCTTGCTGCCGAGCCTCCTGGCGCTGGCCCTGCACGCCGGTGTCCACGCCCAGACGCCCTCCGCCTGGAACGGCGAGCTGCGCGCGCACGTGGAGCTGCAGCGCGCCAACGGCCGCGGTCCGCTGGCGCAGGCGAACCGGGTCGCGCCGGGCACCGCGGCCGCGCCACGCGACGCCGCAGTGGCGGAGGCCGGGTTGCGGGGCCAGCTCCGCATCGTCTCGGCCGACCTTCACCTGCGCCAGGAACGCCGCGAAGGCGGCGCGCACGCGCAGGACGCGCGGCTCAACGAACTCCATGCCGGCGGCGAGGCACCGGCGGCGCTGCTGGGCGAGGGCGTCCAGTGGAACGCGGGCAAGAAGGTCGTGGCCTGGGACGTGGGCCATGGCTTCCGGCCCAACGACGTGGTGCAGGTCGAGCCGCGGCGCCAGCTCCTGCCGTCGCGGCCCGAAGGCCGGCCGCTGCTGCAGCTCGAAGGCTTCAGCCTCGACGGTGCCTGGACGCTGGTGTGGGCCAATCCCCATCACCTGAACGCCCGTGCCGGGGAAGCCCGCCGCGGCGAGGAGAGCGCGCTGGCGCTGCGCGCCTACCGGCACGCGGGCGCGGCCGACTGGCACGGCTTCATCCGCTGGGGCGAGCGCACGCAGGGCAGCGTGGGCGCGGCGCTGGCCTGGGTGGTGTCGGACGCGGTGGAGTTCCACGCCTCGGCGCGCTGGATGCGTCGGCACGACGGCTTCGCGCTGGACGCCGTGCCCGGCGCCGGTGGCCTGCCGGTGGCGGGCGCCAATCCCTGGCGCGAGGCCACGCTGGGCGCGGCCTCGCAGTGGCTGCTGGGTGTGACCTGGACCCATGCGAGCCAACTCAGCGTGCTGGCCGAGCTCTGGCACGACGGCACCACGCTGGCGGACGCGGCCTGGGACGCCTGGAGCGCGCGCGGCGCGGCGCTGTCGGCGCTGGGGAATCAGCCCGCGCTGCGCCCGGCGCTGGCGGGCCAACTGGCCTGGCAGTCCACGCCGTGGAACGCACAGAACCTGCGCCGCGATGCCGCGCTGCTGCGCGTGTCCTGGCGGCACGAAGGCTGGGAGCCGGTGGCGGAGCTGCTGGTCAACCCGGCCGACCGCGGGCATGCCCTCACCGCGTCGCTGGCCTGGCAGGGCGACCGCTGGCGCCTGGAAGGCGGCCTGCGGCAGTACGGCGGGCCGTCGGACGCGCTGCTGGCGCAGCTGCCAGCGCGGCGCACGGGCTACCTGGCGGCGACGGTGGCGTTTTGAGCGGCGGGTGCGAACCGGCAAACGAGCCCGGCCCTGGCCTCCACACAATTCCATCCACCCTGCTTTCCTCCGCCATGCCCGTGTTCGACCACTTCGGCCAACCTGCGCGTGCTCATCGAGCTGAACCCGCCGCGGGCGCAGGCGATGCTCGACCGGCTCATCGCCTACCTGCGCGCCACGCTCACGGCCTCGCGCGCGCCCTCGCACCCGCTCTCGGCCGAGTTCGAGCGCCTGGCGGACTACCTGGCGCTCATGGGCATGCGCATGGGCGAGCGGCTGAGCGTGCAACTGGAACTGCCCGAGGCGCTGCGCGCGCTGCCCGTGCCGCCGCTGCTGCTGCAGCCGCTGGTGGAGAACGCCATCCGCCACGGCCTTGAACCCCAGGTAGGCGCGGGGCGGCTGGAGGTGCGGGCGCGGCGCGAGGACGAGTCGCTGCTGCTGAGCGTGCGCGATACCGGCGTGGGACTGGCCGAGGCCGCCCCGGCCACGAGCGGCACGGGCTTCGGCCTGCAGCAGGTGCGCGAGCGGCTGCACACGCTCTTCGGCGAGCGGGCGTCGCTCAAGGTCGAGCCGGCGGATGACGCAGAAGGCGGCACGCTGGCGCTGATCCGCCTGCCCTGGCCGCAGCCGGCAGCGGCCGCGGACAACGACACAGGAAGGAACAGCCATGGCTGCTGAGACGGGCGGTGCGGCGGCGGCGAGCGCGCTGATCGCGGAGGACGAGCCGCTGCTGGCGCAGGCGCTGCAGGCGGCGCTGCGGCGCGAGTGGCCTGAGCTGCAGGTGCTGGCCAGCGTGGGCGACGGCGTGCAGGCGCTCAGCAAGACGCTGGCGCTGCGGCCGGCGCTGTGCTTCCTGGACATCCGCATGCCCGGCCTTTCGGGCCTGGAGGTGGCGCAGGCGCTGGCCGAGGACTGGCCGGCGCAGGAGGTGCCCTTCCCGCTGCTGGTGTTCGTCACCGCGCACGACCACTACGCGCTGCGGGCCTTCGAGCACGCGGCGGTGGACTACTTGCTGAAACCCGTGGAGCCGGCGCGGCTGGCGCGCTGCGTGCAGCGCTTGCGCCGGACGCTGGCGGCGCGCCAGGCCGCCCCGGCGACGCAGGCACCGGCGCTGGAGCACACGCTGGCGCAGTTGCGCGGCCTGCTGGCGCAGTCCGGCGGCCCGGCGGCGGCATCCGCCCGGCCGCCGCCCCGGCTGCAGGTGATCCAGGCCGGCGCCGGCAGCGCGGTGCATTTCGTGCCGGTGGAAGACGTGCTGTATTTCGAGGCGGCGGACAAGTACGTGCGCGTGGTCACGGCCGAGGCGGAGCATTTGATCCGCATGCCGCTGAAGGACTTGTTGCCGCAGCTGGACCCGGAGCGCTTCTGGCAAATCCACCGCGGCACCATCGTGCAGGCGCGCTGCATCCGCACTGCCGTGCGCGATGAATCAGGCAAGGTGCGGCTGACGCTGCGCGGGCGACCGGAGAAATTGACGGCCAGCCGGCTGTATGCGCATTTGTTCAGGGCGTTTTAAAGGGGGCCGAAGCCCCCTTTGTGTTTCACCCCCCGCTGTATTCGCCCACCCAGTCCGCATAGGGCCCGTGCACCCGCTCCAGCGCCAGCGCATAAATGGCGGGCAGCGTGTACGGGTGCAGCTCGCGGATGGCCTCCTCCACCGCCGCGTAGCGCGAGGCCACGGTCTTGAGCATCAGGCGGTACTCGCCTTCCTGCTGCAGCTTGTTTTCCCACATGTAGACGCTCTCGATCTGCGAGATCTGCGCACAGGCCACGAGGCGACGCTCCACCAGTGCGCGCGACAGGCGGTGCGCGTCATCGGCAGTGGCCACGGTGGTGATGACAACGATCGGCTTCATCTGCAGCTCCTCTCTCTCCACGTGAAAAACGGACCAGGGAAGACGGAAGGGGAAAGCGGTTCCAGGGCGTCAGCGCGGCGCCGTGGTGGCGGGCGTCGCGGGCGAGGGCTCCGTCGGCGACGGCACGGGCGTGGACGCCGGCTCCGAGGCGGGCGGCGCCACCGGCGAGGCCGGAGGCACCGCCGCCGTGCCGGCCAGCACCGGCACCGTCAGGCGCTGCGCCGCGCCTACGCCGGCCAGGTCGCCCGCGGCCTTCAGGTCGCCGGCGATCACGCCGCGCAGCGCTTCGGGCGCCCAGTACTTCTGCGCGAAGGCCTGCACCTGCTGCGGCGTCACGGCGGTGATCTCCTCCACGAAGCCGCGCAGCTCGGCCAGCGGCCGGTCCTGCGCCACCTGGCCGGAGATGGTCGCCGCCAGCCCGCCCACGGTCTCCAGCCGGCGCGAGAAGGCGCCGGTGAGCGTGGCCTTGCGCGCCTCCAGTTCGTCCGCGCCCGGGGGCGCGCCGCGCAGCCGCTCCACTTCCTCGCGCATGACCTGCAGCACCTGGCCGGCGGTGCTGTTCTGCGTCTGCGCGCTGGCGCTCCACATGCCGCCGCCGGGATGGGCCTCGGCCTCGCTGTGCGCGCCGTAGCTCAGCCCGCGCTTGATGCGCACCTCCTGGTTCAGCCGCGCCGAGTAGCCGCCGCCCAGCAGCACGTTGGCGCTCTGGCCGATGCGGCGCGTGATGCGGTCCTCCTTGTCCAGCGCGACGAAGGGGGCCACCACCATCACGCTGCTCTGGCCGGCGCCGGGCATGTCCACCAGCACGGCGGCGTCCTGCTGCGGGCTGGGCTGGGCGCTGACCAGCGGCGGCAGCGGCGTGTCCGGCGCGCGCCAGTCGCCGAAGTGGCGCCGGGCGAGCTGCAGCGCCTGCGCCTCGGTCACGTCGCCGGCCAGCACCAGGGCCGCCTGGTCGGGGCGGAACTGCGCGGCGTGGAAGCGCTTGATGTCGGCCACGGAAATCTTCTGCAGCGAGGCCGGCGTGACGGAGACGCCATAAGGCGAGTCGCCCCAGTAGGCGCGGCGCGCGGCGATGGCGGCCACGGTGCCGGGGCTCGACAGCGCCACGCGCAGCGAGTCCAGCGACTGCGTGCGCGCGCGCTCCAGCTCGTCGGACGCCAGCGTGGGGCGGCGCGCCACGTCGGCAATGAGCGACAGCGCCGCGTCGAGCTTGGGCGTGGTGACGGTCATGGAGACGGTGGTGGAGCGCCAGCTGCTGCCCGTGTCCAGCGAGCCGCCCAGCGCCTCGGCCTGCTGCGCCAGCGTGGTGGCGTCCACCGCGCGGCCGCCGCGCGTGGCGCCCTTGGACAGCAGCGTGGCGGCCATGGAGGACAGCCCGGCCAGGCCCGGCGGGTCGGTCTCGGGGCCGGCGCGCACCAGCAGCCGCGCGCTCACCAGCGGAATGTCGCTGCGCGGCGCCACGATCACGCGCAGCCCGTTGGGCAGGCGCTGCTCGGGCATGGGCGGCAACACCGCCGGGCGCGGCGGCTGCGGTTCGGGCGGGGCGTCCACGCCGGGGGTGGCGGCGCGCGCGGCCAGCGCGGCCAGCAGCAGGGCCAGGGGGAGGAGCCGGGGTGCCTTCATCAAGACTTCTTCTCCGTGTAGTCGAGCGTCACGCGCGGACGCTCCAGGACGTAGCTCTTGAGCACGCGCTGCACGTCGGCGGCGCGCACGGCCTGCAGCTCGGCCAGCTCGCGGTCGGCGGCGCGCGGGTCGCCGCGCTGGATCACGGCCCAGCCCACGCTCTGCGCGCGGCCGTGCGGGGTCTGGCGGCTGGCCAGCTCGCCGGTGAGCACCTGCGTGCGCACCTTCTCCAGCTCGGCGTCGGGAATGCGGCGCGTGGCCAGGCGCTCGATCTCGCGCAGCAGCGCCTGCTCCAGCTGTGCCGTGGAGCGCCCGCCCGCGGCGATGGCGAAGGCCATCAGCAGCCCGGCATCGGCGTTGAGGTCGGTGCTGAAGCCGGCGGCCTGCGCCGACTGCTCGCGGTACACCAGCGCCTCGTTCAGCCGCGAGGACTCGCCGGCCGACAGCAGCGCCGAGGCCACGTTCAGCGCCGCGGCGTCCTGGCTGTCGGCGCGCGGGCCCTGCCAGATCAGCGCCACCGCCGGCAGCGGCACGTTGGGGCCGAAGACCTGGGCACGGCGGCTCTCGGTGCGCCGGGGCTCCTTCACCGTCACGCGCGGGACAGGGCGGTCGGGCTTGGCGACGCGGCTGAAGTAGCGGTCCACCCAGGCGTCGAGCTGCTTCGGATCGAAATCGCCCGAGACGATGAGCGTCGCGTTGTCGGGGCGGTAGTAGGTGGCGTGGAAGCTGCGGACGTCTTCCAGCGTCGCGGCGTTGAGGTCCTCGATGCTGCCGATGACGGGCCGCTTGTAAGGGTGCTCGATGTAGCCCTGCGGCGGGATGGCGTTGAAGAGGCGGCCGTAGGGGCTGGCGAGCACGCGCTGGCGGTATTCCTCCTGCACCACGGCGCGCTCGCTGTCGAAGTTGGCCTGGTCCACCACCAGGTTGCCCATGCGCTCGGCCTCGGCCCACAGGATGCGCTCCAGGTGGTTCGACGGCACGGTGCTGTGGTAGGCCGTGACGTCCTCGGCGGTGAAGGCGTTGTTGTTGCCACCCACGTCCTCGGTGAGGCGGTCGAAGGTGTGCGAGCCCATGTGGCGCGAGCCCTTGAACATCATGTGCTCGAAGAGGTGGGCGAAGCCCGAGCGCCCGGGCGGGTCGTCCTTGCCGCCCACGCGGTACCAGACCTGCACGCTGACGGTGGAGGTGTTGCGGGCCGGCAGCGCCAGCACCTGCAGCCCGTTGGCCAGCCGGCGTTCGTGCAGCGGCAGCGGCGGCACGCGGATGGGTTGCGGCGGCGCGGCGGCCCAGGCCGGCAGCGTGGCCAGGGCCGTCAGGGCAAACAGGCAATCGCGGCGATGGGGCATCGGCGGCTCTCCTTTCGAGTTCTGGTGCGAGCAGTGCCCGGCCATCCTAGCCCGGCGCCTGGGCACAATGCCCCGATCCGGCCGAAGCCCGCGCGCGCCGCAACGGCCACGCAGCGCGTCCCGTTCCGCACTACTCCACCGCGATGCAGCTCTACTACCACCCCGGCAACGCCAGCATGGCGCCGCACCTGCTGCTGCAGGAGATCGGCGCGCCCTTCGAACTGAAGTTCGTGGACCGCGAGCGCGGCGAGCACCAGTCGCCGGCCTACCTGAAGCTCAATCCCCACGGCCGCATCCCGGTGCTGGTCGATGGCGAGCTGGTCCTCTACGAGGCCGCCGCCATCTGCCTGCACCTGGCGGACCGCTTCCCCGGGGCACGCCTGGCGCCGCCCGTGGGCAGCACCGAGCGCGCGCGCCTCTACCAGTGGGTGCTGTGGCTGAGCAACACGCTGCAAGCCATGCTGATGCACTGGTTCTACCCGGAGCGCATGGTGGACAGCGGCGACGCCGCCGCCGCGGCGCAGGTGCGCGCGCAGGCCGAGGAGCAGATCGCCGGCATGCTGCAGCGGCTGGACGAGCAGGTGGCGGCTTCCGGCGGCGCGTGGCTGCTGGGCACCGACTTCACGGTCGCCGATGCCTACGCGCTGATGCTGTGCCGCTGGACGCGCAACTTCGACCGCCCGGCGCGCGAGTACCCGCACTTGGGACCGTACCTGCAGCGGCTGCTGGCACGGCCCGCGGTGCAGCAGATGTTCGAGGCGGAGGGGCTGCAGGCGCCGCTGGTGTGAGAGCGCCAAAGACGGCTGCGCCCCAAAAAGCAAACGGGCCCTGAACGGGCCCGAGTCGCTTCATCGCAATGGCCGCCCTCACGCGGCCGGCATCGGCTTCCTCAGCCGACGTAGTGCCGCTCGTAGCGGTCGGCGGCGCACATCAGCTCGCTCGACAGGCGCGGGTCTTCATGGCGCAGGGCATGGGCCAGGGCGCGGACGTCGGCCACTTCCTGCTCGAAGGAACGCGGTGCCGGCGCGAACATCACGCGCAGGCCGTTCCAGATGCGGGTGAAGACCTCGGCCGCGACCACGGCGCCGCGCGGCGCAGTGCGACGAAAGGCGGAAACAGTGATGGCAGTCATGGTGGTCCCTCTTCAGAAAACATCGAACTCTTCGATGGACCGAATACTAGGGTTTCCACCTAATTTACACAATTGAAGAGTAGGCAAGCCTGCTATAAACGAACCGCATAACACAATCGATCATGAACTTCCGCACGCTGGACCTGAACCTGCTGCGCGTCTTCGACGCCGTGATGGCCGAGGGCAGCCTCACCCGCGCCGCAACGGCGCTGGCGATGACGCAACCAGCGCTGAGCCATGCGCTCAAGCGGCTGCACCAGGCGGTGGGCGAAGAGCTGTTTACGCGCGGCGCGCGCGGCATGCAGCCCACGCCGCACGCGCAGGCGCTGTGGCCGCAGGTGCGCGCGGCGCTGGCCTCGCTGCGCCAGGCGCTGGCGCCGGAGGAGTTCGATCCGCGCTCGGACCCGGTGAACTTCCGCGTCGCGCTGGCCGACGCCACCGCGGCGCTGTTGGCGCCGGCGCTGGTGGAGAGCATCGAGCGCGAGCACGCGTTGGCGAACCTGCGCTTCGTGCCGCTGACCACGCGCGACCCGCGCCCGCTGGTGGAGCGCGCCGAGGTGGACCTGGCCATCGGCCACTTCCCGTGGGTGATGGCGGCGCTGCAGGCGCAGGGGCCGGAGGCCATCCTGCGCCACGCGCGGCTGTACGAGACCGACTACGTGTGCGTGATGCGCCGCGGCCACCCGCTGGCGCAGCAGCCGCTGACGCTGGAGTCCTTCTGCGAGGCGCACCACCTGCTCGTGAGCTTCTCGGGCCGTCCGCACGGGCTGGTGGACGAGGCGCTGGCGGCGCAGGGGCTGCAGCGGCGCATCGTGCTGACGGTGAACCAGTTCTTCACCGCCGGGCTGGTGGTCACACGCTCGGACCTGCTGACGGTGCTGCCGCGCCACTTCCTGCCCGCCACCGGCTACCAGGAGGAGCTGGCGGTGCAGCCCCTGCCGCTGGCGCTGGCCAGCGTGCAGGTGGAGATGCTGTGGCACGTGCGCCAGGACGCCGACCCGGCGCAGCGCTGGCTGCGCCAGCGGCTGCTGGAGGCGGTGGGGGAGTAGCCGTCAGGCCAGCACCGCCGCCATCGCGTCCGCCACGGCCTGCACGTTGCCGGTGTTGAGGCCGGCCACGCACATGCGGCCCGAGCGCACCAGATAGACGGCGTGCTCCTCGCGCAGGCGGTCCACCTGCTCCGCGCTCAGGCCGGTGTAGCTGAACATGCCGCGCTGGGTCAGGAAGTAGTCGAAGTTGCGCCCCGGCAGCTTGGCGGCGAGCACGCCGTGCAGGCTGCGGCGCATGGCGGCGATGCGCTCGCGCATCTGTGCCACCTCGGACTCCCACAGCGCGCGCAACTGCGCGTCGCCCAGCACCCTGGCCACCACCAGGCCGGCGTGGATGGGCGGGCTGGAGTAGTTGCGGCGCACCGTGGCCTTGAGCTGGCCGAGCACCAGATCGGCCTCGGCCGCGTCGGCGCACACCACCGACAGCGCACCGGCGCGCTCGCCGTAGAGGCTCATGCTCTTGGAGAAGGAATTCGCCACGAAGAAACGCAGCCCCGCGTCGGCCAGCGCGCGGATGGCGAAGGCGTCCTCCTCGATGCCGTCGCCGTAGCCCTGATAGGCCAGATCCAGGTAGGGCAGCAGCCGGCCTTCCTTCAGGATCGGGATGAGCCGCAGCCACTGCTCGCGCGTGAGGTCCACGCCGGTGGGGTTGTGGCAGCAGGCGTGCAGCAGCACCACCGAGCCCGCGGGCACTTGGCGCAGCGCGGCGCACATGGCGTCGAACTTCAGCCCGCCGGTGGCGGCGTCGTAGTACGGGTAGGTCTGCACCGGCAGCCCGGCGCCTTCGAACATGGCGCGGTGGTTGTCCCAGGTGGGGTCGCTGACCCACACGCCCACGTCGGGGAACCAGCGCTTGAGGAAGTCGGCGCCGACCTTCAGGCCGCCGCTGGAGCCCACGGTCTGCAGCGTGGCGATGCGGCCACTGGAGACGGCCTCGTGGCCGGCGCCGAAGAGCAGCTTCTGCACCTCGGCGCGGCAGGCCGCGGAGCCCTCGATGGGCAGGTAGGACTTGGGCGCGCTTTGCTCCAGCAGCTGGGCTTCGGCGCGGCGCACGCTCTCCAGCACCGGAATGCGGCCGGCATCGTCGAAGTAGATGCCGATGGAGAGGTTGACCTTGTGGGGGCGGGGATCGGTCTGGAACTGCTCGTTGAGGCCCAGGATGGGATCGCCCGCGTAGGGCTCGAGGTGCTGGAACATGGGGCTGACTCCGAAGAACCCGGGATGATAGGCCGGCCCCGCGGCCCCCGCCCCGCGCGGACTCAACCGGCGCGCAGCGCCTTTTCGATGTCCGTTTCCAGCTTCTCGGGCGGCTCGGTGGGCGCGTAGCGGCGCACGCTGCGGCCGTCGCGCCCGACCAGGAACTTGGTGAAGTTCCACTTGATGGCCTTGCTGCCCAGCAGCCCCGGCGCCTGCGCGCACAGCCACTTGTAGAGCGGGTGCGCGTGCGCGCCGTTGACCTCGACCTTGCCCATGAGCGGGAAGCTCACGCCGTATCTCGTGCTGCAGAAGTCCAGGATCTGCTCGCCGGTGCCGGGCTCCTGGCCGCCGAACTGGTTGCAGGGAAAGCCCAGCACCACCAGGCCACGCGCGCGGTAGCGTTCCCACAGCGCCTCCAGCCCGGCCAGCTGCGGCGTGAAGCCGCAGCGGCTGGCGGTGTTGACGATCAGCAGCACCCGGTCGTGGTATTCCATCAGGGGCAGCGGCCGGCCATCGATGGTGTGGGCCTCGAAGTTGTAGACGGTGGTCGCGTCGTTCATGGCGTCGGGCTTCTTGGTGGCCTGGGAGCGGGCATCGTAGCGCCGGCCTCCCGCGCGAAAACCGTCCCTCAGTGCGCCGGCTTGCCCGGGCGCCGCGCCGCCAGCACCACGGCCGTGACGATGAGCGCGCCGCCGGCCAGCAGCCGCCAGCTGAACTCGTCCGCGCCCAGCGCGAAGGCCGAGACCGAGGCGAACAGCAGCTCGCTGAGCATGACCATCGCCGTCACGTTGGCCGGCAGCCGCGAGGCGCCGTACTGCAGCGCCAGGTTGCTGGCGATGAAGCACAGGCTGAAGGCCACGGCGGCCAGGCCCCAGGCCGGCGTGGGCAGTGCGGGCGGCGCCACGGCGCCGGCGGCGGTGAGCAGCGCCGCCAGCCCACCGGCCACCACCGCGCCGCCCAGGAACATGGCCAGGCCGCGCGCGGCCGCGGGCTGGTGTGCCTCGCGGCGCAGCATCACGTTGTTGAGGGCGAAGCAGAAGCCGCCCACCACGCCCAGCCCCTCCGCGAGGTTGCGCGGCAGCGGCAGGCCGCCCTGCTGCGGCCACAGCACGACGGCTGCGCCGGACAGCGCCAGCACCATGCGCAACCCCGCGGCGGTGTCCAGGCGCTCGCGCAGCAGCACCCGCGCCAGCAGCAGCGCCCACAACGGCATCAGGTAGAACAGCAGCACCACCCGCACCACGTCGCCGATGGCCACGCCCCAGTTGAAGGCGGCATTGGTGCTGCCCGAGGCCAGCACCAGCACCCACAGCACCGGCGTGCGCAGCAGGTGCATGAGCGCGCGCGGCTGCGCCGCGGCGATGAGCAGCACCGCCAGCGTGTAGATCAGCGCCGTGGTCCACAGCGGATGCAGGCCCTGCGCCTGGAACTGGCGGAAAGGCCACCAGGACACGCCCCAGACGAAGGCGTTGAAGGTCAGGGCCAGGGCGGGGAGGACGGCGGGCGAGGTCAATGCCGGTCGCTGCGCGCGATGGCCAGCAGCCGCTCGACCTCGTCGCGGTGGCGCACGCAGTTGCGTTGGTGCCAGCGGCCGATCAGCGCCATGGTGCCGGCCACGACGATGCCGAAGATCGTGATGGCGCCGAAGGCCGACAGGCCCAGCTTGGTCATGCCGGTGTAGAAGGCGCCCAGGCCCAGGATGCAGGCCTGCTCGTTGAAGTTCTGCACCGCGATGGACCGGCCCGCGCCCATGAGGTTGTGGCCGCGGTGCTGCAGCAGCGCGTTCATCGGCACCACCAGGTAGCCGCCGATGCCGCCCAGCAGCACCAGGAAGGGCGCGGCGATCCACACGTCGGTGATGAAGTTCATGCCGATCACCAGCAGCCCCATCATCACGCCCAGCGGGATGACGCCGGTGGCGCGCTCCAGCCGCATTGCCAGCGAGGCCACGATGGCGCCCACCGCCGTGCCGATGGCCACCACGCCCACCAGCGAGGAGGCCTGCGTGGTGCCATAGCCCAGCGCCGCGGCGGCCCAGGCCAGCACGATGTAGCGCAGGTTGCCCGAGACGCCCCAGAACAGCGTGGTGGTGGCCAGCGAGATCTGGCCCAGCTTGTCGGCCCACAGCCGCGCGTTGCAGTGCGAGAAGTCGCGCACCAGCCCGGCGGGGCCGAGCTCCAGCGGCTGCAGCGGCGCCTCGGTGCGCGGGATGCGCAGGTTGAACAGCGCTGCGACGGCGTACAGCAACACCATGGAAGCGATGGCGGCCTCGGCCGGCGTGTCCACGCCGGTGTCGATCAGCGGCAGGTCGAAGCCCAGCAGCACCGAGCCGAACCGGGCGCCGACGAGCTGCCCGCCCAGCAGCACGCCCAGGATGATGGAGCCGATGGTCAGGCCCTCGATCCAGCCGTTGGCCTTGACCAGCTGCGACGGTGGCAGCAGCTCGGTGAGGATGCCGTACTTGGCCGGCGAGTACGCCGCCGCGCCCAGCCCGACGATGGCGTAGGCCGCCAGCGGGTGGGTGCCGAACAGCATCATCAGGCAGCCCAGGACCTTGATGCTGTTGGCAACGAACATCACCTTGCCCTTGGGCACCGCGTCGGCGAAGGCGCCCACGAAGGGCGCCAGCACCACGTAGAACAGCGCGAACATCGGCACCAGTGCCGCGCGCTGCCATTCCGCGGCCCCCGAGGTCTTGAGCAGTTCGACCGCCGCGACGAACAGCGCGTTGTCAGCCAGCGAGCTGAAGAACTGCGCTGACATGATTGTGTAGAAGCCTTTTTTCATGCGCAGCGGGCGGAGGGCACGCGCCGCTCCCGGGGGAGGCGCCTGCGCCAGGAAATGCAGGTGGGGGGTAGCCTGAAGCCAAAGCGCGGGGTTATAGCACGCGGCTTTTTGGCCTCCCGCATGGTGAAAGCGGGCCAGGACCCAAAGGCAGAATTGCTGCTCACTTCCGCCTTCGCCGCCGTGCCATGCCGCGCCCGATCCAAGCCCTCATCCACACCGACGCCCTCACCCACAACCTGGCGCGCGCCCGCGACGCCGCGCCCGACGCGCGGGTGTGGGCGGTGGTCAAGGCCAACGCCTACGGGCATGGCATCGAGCGCGTGTTCCAGGCCCTGCGCGGCGCCGACGGCTTCGCGCTGCTGGACCTGGACGAGGCGCGGCGGCTGCGCGAGCTCGACTGGCGAGGGCCGATCCTGCTGCTCGAAGGCTGCTTCGAGCCGCGCGACCTGGAACTGTGCTCGCGCCTGGACCTGTGGCACGTGATCCACCGCGAGGCGCAGATCGACTGGCTGGCGGCGCACAAGACGCAGCAGCCGCACCGCGTGTTCCTCAAGCTCAACAGCGGCATGAACCGCCTGGGCTTCCGGCCCCAGGCCTTCAGGAGCGCCTGGGCACGGCTGAACGCGCTGCCACAGGTGGACGAGATCTCCTTCGTCACCCACTTCGCCGATGCCGATGGCCCGCGCGGCGTGGAGCCGCAGGTGCAGCGCTTCGTGGAGGCCACGGCGGACCTGCCCGGCGAGCGCTCCCTGAGCAACAGCGCCGCGACGCTGCGCCTGGCCGGCGCCGATGCGCGCGTGCGCGCCGACTGGGTGCGCCCGGGGATCATGGTCTACGGCAGCGCGCCGGACTTCCCCGAGAACGACATCGCCCACTGGGGCCTGCAGCCCACCATGACGCTGCGCTCGCAGCTCATCGCCGTGCAGCAGTTGCAGCCGGGCGAGACGGTGGGCTACGGCAGCACCTTCACGGCCGAGCAGCCCATGCGCATCGGGGTCGTGGCCTGCGGCTATGCCGACGGCTACCCGCGCCACGCCGGCACGGGCACGCCGGTGCTGGTGGAAGGCGTGCGCACGCGCACCATCGGGCGCGTGTCGATGGACATGCTGGCGGTGGACCTGTCGCCCGTGCCCGCGGCGCAGCCCGGCGCGGAAGTGACGCTGTGGGGGCGTGGGCCGCGCGGCACGGTGCTGCCGATCGACGAGGTGGCCCAGGCCGCCGGCACGCTGGGCTACGAGCTGATGTGCGCGCTGGCCCAGCGCGTGCCGGTGCTCACGGTTTGAAGCCATGAAGCCCAGCCTCCGCGTCCAGCCGCACGAGGTGCACTGCACCGCGGTGCGTGCGCAGGGTGCGGGCGGGCAGAACGTCAACAAGGTTTCCACGGCCATCCACCTGCGCTACGACATTCACGCCAGTTCCCTGCCCGAGGACGTCAAGCAGCGGCTGCTGGCGCTGGGCGACGCGCGCATCACGCGCGAGGGCGTGGTGGTGATCAAGGCGCAGGAGCACCGCAGCCAGGAGATGAACCGCGCCGATGCACTGGCGCGGCTGCAGGCGCTGGTGGACAGCGTGGCCGAGGCGCCCAAAACGCGCCGCGCCACCCAGCCCACCCGGGCCTCGCAGCGCCGCCGCGTGGAGGCCAAGGCGCGCCACGGTGCGGTCAAGGCGCTGCGCGGGCGCGTGGACTTCTGAACCGATCCCGGTTTCTCCACGGAAGGAGGTGACCCATGTCCAGGACCAGGAACAAAGCCAAGGCCAAGGCCGGGCACGACCGGCGCAAGGACGACGCGCCGCGGCCCGAGCAGGTGGCCGCCGTGCGCCGCCTGCTCGAATACGGCCACGTGGCGCAGGCGCGGCAGCAGTGCGCCGCGCTGCGCCGCAGCCACCCTGGCTTCAAGCCGCTGTACGGGCTGGCCTGCGAGATCGAGGAGATCGCCGGCGAGCCGATGCTCGCCGCGGCCCGCGCCTGGGAGTGGCACCACGCCGCGCCGCGCAGCGACCTGGCGCTGGAGGCGCTGGCCGACAACGCGGACGAAGCCGGGCTGGCGGCCATCGCGGCCCTGGCCGCGTGGCGGCTGCAAGGGCTGGAGGAGGACGGCCCCAGGCCCGCGTCTCCGCAAGCGTCCATCGACACGCCGCTGGGCCCGCTGAGCTTCGAACAGGCGCTGGCGATGGACCTGGGGCGCATGCACATGAGCGACGACCGCTTCGAAGCGGCCATCGAGGTGCTGCGCGGGGTGGACCACCCCAGCGCCCGCAACAACCAGGCGCTGGCGCTGTTCCACTGCGGCGACGTGCGCGGCGCGCGGGCCATGGCCGAGGCGGCCTGGCAGGCGAACCATGACAACCTGTTCGCGCTGGAGCGCAGCCTGCGCTGGCGCTGCTGGCTCGAAGGCATGGCGCCGTGCCGAGGCTTCGCCGCCACGCTGCGCGCGAGCCGGCCGCGCCGCAGCGACGACGCCATCGCGCGCGTGTCGGCGCTGCGCTTCCTTGGCGACGAAGAGGGCGCCCGCGCCGCCTGGGAGGACAGCGCGGACCAGTCTTTCTGGGACGACGCCTCGGCCGAGCAGGAAGACATGTTCGAGGCGCTGCGCGATCCGGAAGAGGAGTTCCCTGGCGAAGACACGCTGTGGCTGCCACGCAGCTGGACGCGCACGCTCGGCCGCATTGCCGCGGTCACGACGCCGGGCTCGCAAGCCGCCACGCAGGCGAAGCTGGAGGCCCAGTTCGACGCGCTCGACACCCATACGGACTACCTGGTGCGCGCCTGCGAGATCGCCGACCGCGGCACGCGGCTGACGACGCTGTCCGTGCTCGAACGGCGCGCGGAGTGCGGCGACGCTGCTGCGCGCCAGGCCCTGCCCGGGTTGCTGGTCAGCCTGGGCGGGCCGGACAGGGACCGCACCCGGCTGCTGCAATGGCTCGACGAGCATGGGCTGCACGACCCGGCCACGCCGGTGCCGATGCGCGCCGGAGATGCCGTGCGGGAAGTGCGCTCGGTGGGCCTGAAGATCACCACCGAGCCGCGCCCCACCACCCTGTCCAAGGCAGGCCTGGCGCTGGCCGAGCGCATGAACGAGGCCGGCCGGCGCGGCGACCTGGCCGAGGCGCGCAGGCTGGGCCGGCAACTGCTGGAGCTGCATCCCGACCATCCGATGGCGCTGAGCAACTTCGCCGGCATCCTGCAGGCCCAGGGCGATCCCCTCGACGAGGTGATGCGGCTGTACCGCGAGGCCCTCGCACGGGATCCCGACTACCTCTTCGCCCGCTGCGGGCTGGCGTACGGCCTGGTGCAGGAAGGCCGGCTGGACGAGGCGCGCCAGCTGCTCGACGGCCTGATCGATCGCGGCGAGCTGCACCTCAGCGAGTTCCGCACCCTGTCGATGGCGCAGCGCGCCATTGCGCAGGCCTCGGGCGAGCACGCCACCGTGCGCGCCATCGACCAGGTGCTGCGCGACCTGGAGCGGCAGTTCGGCTGAGCCGTCCCCGCGACCGCCGCGAGGACGGCGCCGGCCATTCGGCGGCTACTGCGGCAGCGGCGCCAGCGTGCAGCCGTCGGGCTGGTTGTTGCACGGGCGCGAGCCCGAGGGCGCCAGCCAGCCCGCGCGCGTCATGGTGTCGGCCACCAGGCGCGCCAGCAGCTGGTAGCCGTAGGGGGTGAGGTGCACCTCGTCGGCGAACCAGTACCTGGATACGTCGGCAGCCACCACCGTCGTCGTGTTGCAGAACAGCGAGTTGCGACGCTGGTCGGACAGCGCACAGGCCGGCTGCGTGGTGTTGCTCAGGCCGTATTTCTCCGGGGCCAGCGCCTGCAGTTCGCTGGCGGTGTACGCGTCCACTGCCAGCACGCGCGGCTCGTTGGCAAAAGCCTGCAGCAGCGGCAGGTTGAAGGCCAGGGCCAGTTGCGAGAGGGCGGCGCGCTTGTCCGCAGGCAACTGCGTCGCCGAGGGCGTGACGCCGATGTCGGGCAGCAGCACCACCAGCACACGCTGCGCACCCTTGGCCAGCACCTGGCTCTGGATCAGGCCCGCCAGTTGTGTACTGGCCAGCGACAGCGCCGCGGCGGCCTGCTGGCCCAGCGCGGCAATCTCGGCGTCGCTCGCTCCGCGCGCAATCGCGTCCGTCAACGGCGCAAGCTGTACCAGCGCATCGTTGCCGCCGGCCATCACCGTGACCAGGTCGCCAGCGGCGAAGCCGCCACCCGACGCCGCGAGATGGCGCTCGATCTGTACGGCCACGGGCTCGGTCAGCGCGCCCAGGTTGCCGCGGGCGTCCCCCAGGGCCAGGGTCGCGGCATGGCCCGGCCCGATGGGGTCGGTGACCCGCGCGCCGCCCTGGGCGTAGTTGGTGCAGTCGGGGTGGTCCACCACCGCCTCGGCCAGGAAAGGCAGTAGCCCCGTGGCAGGCGAGTTCAACCCAGTGCGCGCCGCGCAGGGCGCCGGGAGCGCCAGCTCGTGCGCGAGCTGCTCGGTCCAGTTGGTGCCGGCCTTGGGCCGGTTGGCGGAGTAGTCGTTGACGGTGAACTGCCCGCCGCCAAAGACCTGCTGCATGCCCTGCGTGCGGTACGTTCCCACGTCACTGAGGCTGTCGCCGAAGCTCACCATCCGCGTATAGGCCGGCGGCGGCGGCGCGTCGTCGCCACCGCCGCAACCCGCCACCAGCAACGCCACGGCCGCCGCCAGAGCCGCCTTCACCTTGTTGCGCTTCATCCCCATGGACCCTCTCCTGCGGTGTCTGAACGCCAAAGGCGCCAGTGTGGGCACGGGGGAGCCTCTTGCCTGTCGGGCATTTCAGCAGGTGGCGCGCGGGCGCAACAGCGCCCCGCCTTGGCCGCTCGCGGGCGCAGGTTGCGGTGGGCCGGGACAATGGCGCCATGGCACGTGAAAAAAGCATCTACACCTGCAGCGAGTGCGGGGGCACCAGCGCCAAGTGGCTGGGACGCTGCCCGGCCTGCGGGGCCTGGAACACGCTGGTGGAAGGGCCGGCGGAAGGCGGCGCCGGCGCGGGAGGGTCGAGGAACCGCTTCCAGGCGCTGGCCAAGAGCCAGCCGGTGGCGACCCTGAGCGAGATCGAGGCCGCCGACGTGGCGCGCACGCCCACGGCGATCGAGGAACTGGACCGGGTGCTGGGCGGGGGCATCGTCGCCGGCGGCGTGGTGCTCATCGGCGGCGACCCGGGCATCGGCAAGTCCACGCTGCTGCTGCAGGCGGTGGACGCGCTGTCGCAGCAGATGCCGGTGCTCTACGTCACCGGCGAGGAGTCCGGCGCGCAGGTGGCGCTGCGCGCGCGCCGCCTGGGCCTGGAGGGCGCGCGCGTGCGCGTGCTGGCGGAGATCAACCTGGAGAAGATCCTGGCCACCGTCGAGGCCGAGCGCCCAGCCTTCTGCGTCATCGACTCGATCCAGACGCTCTACTCCGAGCAGCTGACCTCGGCGCCGGGCTCGGTGGCGCAGGTGCGCGAGTGCGCCGCGCACCTCACGCGCGCGGCCAAGGGCGGCGGCACCAGCATCGTGCTGGTGGGCCACGTCACCAAGGAAGGCGCGCTGGCCGGCCCGCGCGTGCTGGAGCACATGGTGGACACGGTGCTCTATTTCGAGGGCGACACCCACTCCAGCTTCCGCCTGGTGCGCGCGATCAAGAACCGCTTCGGCGCCGTCAACGAGATCGGCGTGTTCGCGATGACCGAGCGCGGGCTCAAGGGCGTGGCCAATCCCAGCGCCATCTTCCTGTCCACGCACGGCGAGCCGGTGCCGGGCTCGTGCGTGCTGGTGACGCTGGAGGGCACGCGCCCGCTGCTGGTGGAGGTGCAGGCGCTGGTGGACTCGGGCGGCCCCAGTCCGCGGCGGCTGTCGGTGGGCCTGGAGCGCGACCGCCTGGCGATGCTGCTGGCGGTGCTGCACCGGCACGCGGGCGTGTCGTGCATGGACCAGGACGTGTTCGTCAACGCCGTGGGCGGCGTGCGCATCAGCGAGCCCGCGGCGGACTTGGCGGTGCTGCTGGCCATCCACTCCAGCCTGCGTGGCAAGCCGCTGCCACGCGGCTTCATCGCCTTTGGCGAAGTCGGCCTGGCCGGGGAAGTGCGGCCCGCGCCGCGCGGCCAGGAGCGGTTGAAGGAGGCGGCCAAGCTGGGCTTCAGCGTGGCGGTGGTGCCGCGCGCCAACCTGCCCAAGAAGCCCATCGAAGGGCTGGCCATCCACCCGGTGGAGCGCATCGAAGAGGCGATCCACGTGCTGCGCGAGCTGGACTGAACTGAACAAGACGACAAGGGGATGACATGAACAAGTGGATCGGATGGGCGCTGGCGCTGGCTGTGCTGGCGCTGGGCTTCGTGCAGTACGGCTGGCGCGGTGTGGTACTGGGGCTGACGGTGGTGGTGTTCTGGCTGCTGCTGCAGTTCAACCGCGCCGTGCGCGTGATGCGCAATGCGGGCCAGTCGCCCGTGGGCTACGTGGAGAGCGCCGTGATGCTCAACGCCAAGCTCAAGCCGGGCATGCGCATGCTCGACATCGTGACGCTCACGCGCAGCCTGGGGCAGCGCCTGGAAGGGGCGGCGGACGACGCGCCGGGCGCCGAGCGCTGGCGCTGGGGCGATGCCGGCGGCGCCAGCGTGGAGGTGGAGATGCAGCGCGGGCGCTGCCGGCGCTGGACGCTCGTGCGCGAAGGCGACGTGGCGTAGTACCGGCGCGGCGCGCGCTGGATCAGCGCCGCGTGGCCGGGCGGGAGCGGGGCGCCTCGTAGAATCGAGAGTTTTTCGTCACACCAAATTCCTTCGGAGTCCACGATGTCCATGCACGACCGCGACGGCAAGATCTGGATGGACGGCGAGCTCGTCGACTGGCGCGACGCCAAGATCCATGTCCTGACCCACACGCTGCACTACGGCTGCGGCGCCTTCGAGGGCGTGCGCGCCTACAACACGGTCAACGGCACGGCCATCTTCCGCCTGCGCGAGCACACCGAGCGGCTGTTCAACAGCGCCAAGATCCTGCGCATGAAGATGCCTTTCTCGATCGAGCAGATCGAGGAGGCGCAGCGCGAGGTGGTGCGCGCCAACAACCTGGAGAGCTGCTACCTGCGCCCGCTGGTGTGGATCGGCTCGGAGAAGCTGGGCGTGAGCCCCAAGGGCAACACGATCCACGTGATGATCGCCGCCTGGGCCTGGGGCGCGTACCTGGGCGAGGAAGGCCTCAAGCGCGGCATCCGCGTCAAGACCAGCAGCTACACCCGCCACCACGTCAACATCACGATGACGCAGGCCAAGGCGGTGAGCAACTACAGCAACTCGATCCTGGCCAACATGGAGGCCACGGAAGACGGCTACGACGAGGCGCTGCTGCTGGACTCCGCCGGCTTCGTGAGCGAGGGCGCGGGCGAGAACATCTTCGTGATCAAGAACGGCGTGGTGTACACGCCCGACCTGTCCGCCGGCGCGCTCAACGGCATCACGCGCAACACGATCTTCGCCATCTGCCAGGACCTGGGCCTGAAGCTGGTGGAGAAGCGCATCACGCGCGACGAGGTCTACATCGCCGACGAGGCCTTCTTCACCGGCACCGCCGCCGAAGTGACGCCCATCCGCGAGCTCGACCGCGTGGAGATCGGCCGCGGCTACCGCGGCCCCATCACCGAGAAGATCCAGGCCGCGTTCTTCGACATCGTCAACGGCCGCAACGCCAAGTACGCCGAGTGGCTGACCAAGGTTTGAGTTGAAGGAGACCGTGATGAGTACCGAAGCCAAATCCGTCGTCGAAGTCAGCGCGTCCGAGCTGCAGGGCCCGGGCGTGGTGTTCTGCCCGAACCCGAAGATGGCGCTGTGGAGCAACCACCCGCGCGTCTTCATCGACGTGGCCACCACCGGCGAGGGCTGGTGCCCGTACTGCGGCACGCACTACCGGCTCAAGGCCGGCGAGAAGGTTTCGGCGCACCACTGAAGCCGCGCCGCCTGCCGGCACTCTCCCCGCAAGAAGCCGCCCGCCTGCCGGGCGGCTTTTTTTCGTCCCCGCGGCGCCCGCTTCCGCTCGCGGCGTCGGGGCTTGCGCCGGCGGGGCGGAGATGGCCCCTCCCTACAATCGACGCCAAGGAACATCTGCCATGCCGCGAGACCAGGAATTCATTCTCACTTTGTCCTGCCAGGACCAGCCCGGCATCGTCCATGCCGTCTCCGGGCTGCTGTACCAGGCGGGCTGCAACATCATCGACTCGCAGCAGTTCGGCGACGTGGGCGCGGAAGACGCCACGGGGCTGTTCTTCATGCGGGTGCATTTCGAGGCGCCGCAGCACCTGTCGGACGCCGCGACGCTGGAACGGCTGCTGGGCAACCTGCGCCAGCAGTTCCGCATGGACGCCCGGCTGCATGCGGTGAACGCGCGCCCGCGCGTGCTGCTGATGGTGAGCAAGTTCGGTCACTGCCTCAACGACCTGCTGTTCCGCTGGCGCAGCGGGCAGCTGGCGGTGGACATCCCGGCCATCGTCTCCAACCACCCGGACTTCGCCGAGCTGGCCGCCAGCTACGGCATTCCCTTCCACCACCTGCCGCTGGCCACCGGCTCGGGCGCCGAGGCCAAGCGCGCACAGGAGCGCGAGATCGAAGCGCTGATCGAGCGCGAGCGCATCGACCTGGTGGTGCTGGCGCGCTACATGCAGATCCTCAGCGGCGAGTTCTGCCAGGTGCTGCATGGTCGCGCCATCAACATCCACCACAGCTTCCTGCCCAGCTTCAAGGGCGCGCGGCCCTATGCGCAGGCGCACGCGCGCGGCGTCAAGCTCATCGGCGCGACGGCGCACTACGTCACGGCCGACCTCGACGAGGGCCCGATCATCGAGCAGGACGTCGAGCGGGTGGACCACGCCCTCTCCGCCGAGGACCTCACCGCCGTGGGCCGCGACGTCGAGTGCGTGGTGCTGGCGCGCGCGGTGCGCTGGCATGTCGAGCACCGCGTGCTCATGAACGGGCACAAGACGGTGGTGTTCCGCTGACGCCTGGCGCGAGGAACCGGCCATGGCGCGCCGCCCCAAGTCCGAGACCGCCGCGCTGATGGCCTCGCCCGAGGAGATCGAGATCGAGTTCTACGAGGCGCTGCAGCGCGGCGACCTCGAACGGCTGATGGCGGTGTGGGCGGACGACGACGAGGTGGTGTGCGTCCACCCCGGCGGCCCGCGCGTGGTGGGCCCGGCGGCGGTGCGCGCCACCTTCGAAGCCATTTTCGCCAACGGCCCGGTGCACGTGCGGCCCGAGCAGGTGCGCCGCGTGCAGGGTCCGGGCTGCGCGGTGCACAACCTCCTGGAGCGCGTGGAGGTGCTTACCGACGAGGGGCCCTTGACCGCATGGGTGATGGCCACCAACGTCTACCTGAAGGGGCCCCAGGGGTGGCGCCTGGTGGCGCATCATGCAAGCGGAGGCTCACGCGAAGAGCCTCCCGAGATCTCCGAGGCTCCAACCGTCCTGCACTGACATGGACTACAGCGCACCCTACTGGCTGCCCGGCGGAAACCTGCAGACGATCTGGCCGGCGCTCTTCTCCCGCCGCTTCGAGGGCCCTGCCCCCGACTACCAGCGCGAGCGCTGGCGCACGCCGGACGGCGACTTCATCGACGTGGACTTCCAGCACGGCCCGCCCGGCGCGCCGCTGCTGGTGCTGTTCCACGGGCTGGAAGGCTCCTCGTGCAGCCACTATGCGCAGGCCTTCGCCGCCACCGCGCGCGCGCTGGGCTGGAGCTACGCGGTGCCGCATTTCCGCGGCTGCTCGGGCGAGATCAACCTTGCGCCGCGCGCCTACCACTCGGGCGACCATGCGGAGGTCGGCTGGATCCTGCAGCGCCTGCGCGAGCGCCACGGCCGCAACCTCATGGCGGTGGGCGTGTCGCTGGGCGGCAATGCGCTGCTGCGCTGGGCCGAGGAAAGCGGCGACAGCGCCGCGCGCGTGGTGCAGGCCGTGGCGGCCGTGAGCTCGCCGCTGGACCTCGTGGCCGGCGGCCACCACATCGGTGCGGGTTTCAACCGGCTGGTGTACACGCGCATGTTCCTCAGCACCATGAAGCCCAAGGCGCTGGCCAAGCTGGCGCAGCACCCGGGCCTGTTCGACCGCGAGAAGCTGCTGGCCGCGCGCACGCTCTACGAGTTCGACAACGCCTTCACCGCGCCGGTGCACGGCTTCCGCGACACCGAGGACTACTGGACGCGCGCCTCCTCCAAGCCGCACCTGCACCGCATCCGCGTGCCGGCGCTGGTGCTCAACGCCCGCAACGATCCTTTCATCCCCGCCGCCAGCCTGCCCACGCAGGCGGAAGTCGGCGACTACGTAACGCTGTGGCAGCCGCTGGACGGCGGACACGTGGGCTTTCCGCATGGCGCCTGGCCGGGCCACGTGCTGACGCTGCCCAGTGCCGTGACTCGCTGGCTGCAGTCGCCACGCTGAAACCATCGAGCAACACCATGGACGAGATCGTCAAGGCCGCGCTGCGCAAGTGGCCCGATGTGCCGCATGCCCGCGGCTGGCTGGGACTGGACGCCCGGGGCCACTGGTATCTGCGTGACGAGGCGACGCAGGCCGCCGGCCCCTTTCCGCAGTCCCGGGGCAGCCGCATCGAGCATGAAGGGCTATGCGCCTTCATCGGGCGCAACTACCTGTGTGACGGCGCCGGTGCCTGGTTCTTCCAGAACGGGCCGCAGCGGGTGTACGTGGAGCTCGAAGCTGCGCCGTGGGTGTGGCGGCTGGACGAGGCTTTCAACGTGCAGTCCCACACCGGCGCACCCGCGCAGTGGCGCGGCGCCTGGCTCGATGAGCAGGGCCGGCTGTTCCTCGACACTGACCTCGGCCTGGGTCTGGTGCACAGCCACGACGTGCCCCTGGCGGCGCAGGCGCTGGAGCAAGGGCTGTGGACGCTCAACGGCGAGCTGGGCTTCGAAGAGCTGCCTGCCCGCTTCAACTACCGCCTCAGCCCGCTGGCCATCGTGGACCGGTGGGAAGAGAAGCCCCGTCCGCCACAGCCCCCGCGCGGCTGAGTCGCGCCACAAGCGCGGACACGAAAAAGCCGGCCCGAGGGCCGGCTTTTTCGTGGGATGGCGAAACCTTACTTGGACGCGTTGGCCATGTAGGTCACCACGGCCTTGATGTCGGCATCGGAGGCGGTGGTACCGCCCTTGGGCGGCATGGCGCCCTTGCCCTTGATGGCGCTGGCCGTCAGCGCATCGATGCCTTGTGCCACGCGCGGCGCCCAGGCGGCTTTATCACCCACCTTGGGCGCGCCGGCGATGCCAGCGCCGTGGCAGGTCTGACAGGACTGCGTGTACAGAGCCGGGGCCGCAACGCCGGTCTCGGCCGCGGGAGCGGCGGCAGCAGCCGGTGCAGCGGCAGGGGCCGCATCAGCCGGCGCAGCGGCTGCCGCCGGGGCCTCGGCACCGGCGGGCGCCTTGGGCTCGGCGAAATTGGCACCGCCCTTGTTGGCCATGTAGACCACGGCACGGCCCACTTCCACGTCGCTGAGCGCGCCACCCTGCGGCGGCATGGCGCCCTTACCCTTGAGCGCCGAGGCCAGCAGGGCCTCGTAGCCGCTCTTGATGCGCGGGCCCCAGGCATCTGCGTCGCCGAACTTGGGCGCGCCGGCGGCACCGGTGCCGTGGCAGGCCGCGCACTGGGCCTGGAACACCTGCTCGCCGGTCTTGAGCACACCACCACCCGCGACAGCCAGGCGGAGGTCTACCGTGCCCACAGGCTGAATGCGACGCGCCACGGCCTCCTCGGCCAGGATGTCGGTACCCGCACCAGGCTTCTTGCCGGCGCCGACGTAGGTCACGAGCAGCACGATGCCGAGGATGGGCACGAGGAACGCGAACAGCACGGCCCAGATCAGCTGCTTCGGCGTCTTGATCGGACCTTCGTGCGGCGCTTCGTGGTCAGGAGTGTGGTGGCTGTTGCTGGTCATGGTGGCTGGAGGTCTGCCGGCTGCGGCCGGGAACAAAACGGTCTGCGCCAGAGAGGCGCAAAACCTTGGAATTATATCGATGCACCCCCTCAGGACGGGGATTACCCGGGTGGTGTACCCCGCCGGCAGCCGGCTCGACCGAACCGTGCGGAGTGCCCCGCGAACCCGGACGCCGGGTACGTGCCAGCCGTTATTGCCAGCGCGCGCCGCCCGGCCTTCACGAGCATGGCTACAATGGCGGTTTCGGCGCCTGTAGCTCAATGGATAGAGTACTGCCCTCCGAAGGCAGGGGTTGCTGGTTCGATCCCAGCCAGGCGCGCCAAATCAGCAGACACAGATGCCTTTCACGGCCTGCAATGGGCCCGGGTCTTGGGAAAGGCGTCTGAAAGAGCCCCACAGTTCTTCAGGCCGTGCGTACATGCCGCGGTCCGCAGTACGGCGCGTTCGGTGGTCGGGGTACCGGCCGCTGCCGGGCCGCACAGACGTAGGAGCCGCCGATGCCTCGCATCACGAACCACCTCGCCGGTGCATTGCTGGTGTTCCTGGCAGGCTGTGCCACGAGCCAGGATTCTTCCGTCGCGAACGTGGCACCGCCTGCGCCGCCCGTAAGCCCGCCGGCACCGCAAACCACCCCCGCCACCGTCACCCATGCCGCCGATACGGTGCAGGTGCCCTCTTCCGTGGTGCAGCCGGCCGCGGCCAGGACGAAGGTGCAACGTGGCCGCGCCTCCTGGTATGCGCACCGCTTCCACGGCCGCCGCACCGCCAGCGGCGAGCGCTACAACCGACACGCGCTGACGGCGGCGCACCCCACCCTGCCCATCCCCAGCTATGCGCGGGTGCGCAATCCGGCCAACGGCCGCGAAGTGGTTGTGCGCATCAACGACCGCGGCCCGTTCCACAAGAGACACGTGATCGACCTCAGCTACGCTGCCGCCGTGATGCTGGGCATCGTGCGCGGCCCGAGAGTGGTGGAGATCGAGCATCTCCCTGACGTCGAGCGCCGTGGCAGCCACTGGCCACAGGAGCGCGCAGCGTTGCCTACCAAGCCGCTGCTCACGCTTTCGGCTCGCAACGACAAGGCGTTCTGAACTCCGCGTTCGGGACGCGGCGTTCCGGGGCCTTGTCAGCCCTGTCCCACAAGTCCCGGCGCCGCCGGCTGACAGACGCGCCCCGCCTCCGCCCTTAGCCTGCTTCGCATCCGAACAGTCGATGCAGAGGTGATGCATGAAACGGCTCGGCCCAATGGCGGCGTTGTGGCTGGCGCTGTGCAGCGGCGCGGCCTGGACCCAGCAAGTGCCGGAAGGCCGTAGCGCCCCGCAGGCGTCCGAGGCCGTGAAATACCTCAGCGGCGGCGCCGGCGACGAAGAGCGCTCGCAGCTGATGGCGCAATGGCCGCAGTTCCCGTTACTGATCGTCTTCAGCGCCGACGGCGGCGCCTACGCGGTCCCCGACAGCGTGCGCATCGCCAACGCCCACGGCACATCGCTGCTGGAGGTGCAACAGGCCGGCCCGTTGCTGATGGTGAACCTGCCGCCGGGCGACTACCGGGTGCAAGCCCGCATCGGCGGGACGGTACAGGAACGCAGCCTGCACCTGGGTTCGCAGCCCCAGCGCCTGGACTGGCGCATGTAGGAAAAACCGCGAGCGGCGCGCCCGGTCTGCCAAAAAAAACGCCCGCCCCTTGCGGGGAAGGCGTTTGAAGTCCTCGGAAAGGACGTCGTTGGGATCGGCAGATCGGGCGCGCCGCATGGCGGCCCAAGCAACATCGGCAATTTAGGCAAGCCCTGGCAGGACCATACCCCTGACACAAGGGACAATGCGGCCATGATCCCGCGTTCCGCCCCCGAACTTTCCCCACTGGACGAGCGCGAGCTGGCCGAACTGGAACAGCTGCTCGATGCGCTGCCCGCGCCGCTGGAGCCGCTGGACGTGTCGATGACCGACGGTTACCTGGTCGGCGTGCTGCTTCAACCGCAGACCGTGCCCGCCGCGCAGTGGCTGCGCCACATCACCGACGTCGATGGCCGCGAGGTCCCGCCCAGCGCCTCGCTGCAGCGGCTGCATGCCCTGGTGCGCCGCCGCCACGCCGAGTTGGAGCGCGCCATCGCGCAGCGCCAGTGGTTCGATCCCTGGGTGTGGGAACTGGACGAGGACGCCAGCCCCTCCGAGGCCGTGATGCCCTGGGTGGCCGGCTTTGCCACCGCCATGGAGTTCTTCCCCGCGCTCATGCGCATCGACGGTCCCGCCCTGCTGGAGCCGCTGGCGCAGCTGTTCATGCACCTCGATCCCGAGGACTTGGAAGACGCTGATGAACTGCTGGCCGAGATCGAGACCCTGGAGCCGCCAGCCAACATGGCCGAAGCGGTGGAAATGCTGGTGCGCGCCAGCCTGCTGCTGGCCGACGTCTCGCGCCCGCGCAAGGCCCAGCCGCCCGCGCGCAAGACACCTCGGCGCCCCGGACCACCGCCCGGACGCCGCCCGCCCCCGCGGCGCTGAGCCTGCCTCCCCCCGCGCCCGGGCCGGACGCGGGACGCCCTTCACTGCGCGGCGCCGAAGCAGCGCGCCGCGTGCAACCCTAGTCCCTGCGCCACGCTGGCGAAGCGCTCGCCGCGCACGCTGCGCGCGGCCGGGAAGGCAGCGGCGATGCGGTCGGTCAGCGGCTTCAAGCCCGTGGAGCCGCCGGTGAAATAGAGCGCATCTACTTCGGCCGGCGCCACGCCGGCGCGGCGCACCGTCTCCACGGCCGCGTCGGCGATGCGCTGCAGGTCGGCGTCCAGCGCCTGCAGGGCCTGCGTTTCATCGAGCTCCGAGGCCAGGCCCGGCTCCAGCAGCGACAGGTCGATGCGCGCATGCCCCGAGTGCGCCACGTCGATCTTGGCCCCTTCCGCCAGCGTCCCCAGCGCATGTCCCAGGTGCTGCTGCACCACCTTCATCAGGCGCCGGTGCTGGACCAGATCGGCATAGAAGTCGCGCATGCCGCGCAGTTCCGCCACGCGCGGCGCGGTATAGACGGTATTGATCAGGTGCCAGGTGGCGAGATCGAAATAGACCTTGCTGGGCACTTCGCGCCCCCCGGGACCCTGGCCACGAAAGCCGCAGCTCGGCAGCACCGCCAGCAGTTCGATGCGGCGATCGAAGTCGGTGCCCGCCACGTGCACGCCGTGGCTGGCCAGGATGTCGTCCTGCCGCTGCAGCCGCTCGCCGCGTCCCGGCCCCACGCGCACCAGCGAGAAGTCCGAGGTGCCGCCGCCGATGTCGGCCACCAGCACGAGTTCCTCGCGCTGCGCGCCGCGCTCGTGGTCCAGCGCCGCGGCGATGGGCTCGTACTGGAACTGCAGTTCCTCGAAACCCACCGAGCGCGCCGCCGCTTCCAGCGCGGCCTGCGCTGCGGCGTCGCGCGCGGCGTCCTCATCCACGAAGAACACCGGCCGGCCCAGCACCGCGCGGCGGACCGGGGCGCCCAGCTGGCTTTCCGCCTGCGCCTTGAGCCGGCGCAGGAAGGCGGCGATCACGTCCTGGTACTTCACGCGGTGGCCGGCGCCGATGTCGGTGTCCTGCGTCACCAGCGGCGAGCCCAGCACGCTCTTCATCGAGCGCATGAGCCGGCCGTCGAAGCCGTCCACGTAGGCCGCCAATGCGGCACGCCCGTAGTGCAGTTCGGGCGGGTGCGTCGAGTCCAGGTCCACCGCGTAGAACACGGCCGTGGGCATGGTGGGCTGGCTGCCTTCCAGCGCGACGAGCCGCGTGCCACCGTCGCTGTCGGGCACGGCCACGGCGGAGTTGGAGGTGCCGAAATCGATGGCGCAATAAGTCATGGCACGCACGGCGGCGCACGGGGCGGCCGCGAAAAAAGGGCGGGATTGTAGGCGCGCCCTCTTTTCCCTTCCCGGCAGACCCAGTGCGCGCCCGCTCCAGCCCGGATGCCTCAAGCGGGCGCGCTTACGCAGCCAGCAGCTGCCACGCCACCGCCGCCAGCGCCAGCGCGACCAGGGTGTCGATGCAGCGCCAGGTGCGCGGCTGCGCCAAGCGTGGCGCCAGCACCGCGGCACCCACGCCCAGCGCCGTGAACCACATCAACGAGGCGGTGGCCGCGCCCGCCGCGAAGGCACCGCGCTGCGCGTGCTGCGCGCCCAGCGCGCCGATGAGCAACACCGTGTCCAGCCACACGTGGGGGTTGAGCCAGGTCAGCGCCGCCGTGGTCAGCAGCACGGCGGCCCGGCCCTGCGTCGCGCCGCCCGCGGCCAGGGCGCTGGTGCCGTTCCACGCCCGGCGCGCCGCCTGGGCGCCGAACCACAGCAGGTAGGCGGCGCCGGCCCAGCGCAGTGGCGCCATCAGCGCCGGGGCGGCCTGCAGCACCTGGCCCAGGCCGAACACACCCGCAAACACCAGCAGCGCATCCGACACCGCACACAGCGCCACCACCGGCGCCACGTGCGCGCGCAGCAGGCCCTGGCGCAACACGAAAGCGTTCTGCGCGCCGATGGCGACGATCAGACCCGCCATGGCGGCCCACCCCTGAACGAAAGCGGAGGAAGCATCGGAAAACATGGGCGCGATTGTGTTCAGTCGCCCCCGGTACATGAACAATCTTCAAAACTTGTGCGACTTCATCAGCAGTGCTTATGAAAGACCTGGACACCGCCGCGCTCGACTGCTTGGCGGCCCTGGCGGACGAAGGCAGCTTCGAGCGCGCGGCGCAGCGCCTGGCCGTCACCCAATCGGCGGTGTCGCAGCGACTGCGGGTGCTGGAGGCGCAACTGGGCCGGCCGCTGGTGGTGCGCGCGCGCCCGCTGCGCCTGACGCCGGCCGGGCGTGTGTTGCTGCGGCTGGCGCGCCAGTGGCAAGCCTTGCGCGTGGACGCCTCGGCCGAGCTGGGCCTGCCGCTGCCGCAGCTGAAGGTGCCCATCGCGGTCAACGCCGACAGCCTGGCGACCTGGGTGCTGCCGGCCCTGGACCCGCTGGTGCGGCAGGACCCGTCCCTGGCGCTGGAGCTGGTGGTGGACGACCAGGACTTCACGCACGAGTGGCTGCGCGACGGCTCGGTGCTGGGCTGCGTGAGCGCGCTGAGCGAACCGCTGCGCGGCTGCAGCGTGCGCCCGCTGGGCGTGATGCCCTACAGCGCCGTGGCCAGCCCGGAGTTCGTGCAGCGGCACCTGCCGCAGGGGCTGCACGAAGGCAACTTCGCGCACCTGCCCTTCCTGGTATTCAACCGGAAGGACGCCATGCAGACGCGCTGGGCGGAACTGGCGCTGGGCCTGCGCGCGCCAAGGCTGCTGGAGCGCCACGTGCCGGCCAGCGAGCCCTACATGCGCGCGGCACTGATGGGATGGGGCATCGGCGTGCTGCCGCTGCTGCAGTCGCGCGCGGCGCTGGACAGCGGCAAGCTGCTGGAGCTGCGCCCGGAGCTGCGGGTGCCGGTGGCGCTGTACTGGCACCAGTGGGCGCTGGAGGGCTCGCAGGGCACCCCGCCGCTGCTGGACCGCATCGGCCAGGCGCTGGAGGCGCATGCGCGGCAGGTGCTGGAGCGCTAGGCAAAACGCCTGCAACCGACGCTGCGCGTGTGCACACCGATGTCCTTCAACCTGCCCGGCATACTCCCCCGCATGAAAACCCTAGCCCCCCTCCTCGCCCCGCTGGCCGCCGCGCTGGCGTTCTCTGCCACACCGGCCCTGGCCGGCAAGACCCTTGACGCCATCAAGCAGCGCGACCAGGTCGTGGTCGGCGTGAGTACGGGCGTGGCGGGCTTCTCCGCCGCTGACAGCCAGGGACGATGGAGCGGCTTCGACGTGGACTTCGGCCGTGCCTTCGCCGCCGCGGTGCTGGGCGACGCCAACAAGGTGCGCTGGGTTCCACTGAGCTCGCAGCAGCGCTTCACGGCGCTGCAGTCCGGCGAGGTGGACGTGCTCTCGCGCAACACCAGCTTCACGCTCACGCGCGACGCCTCGCTGGGCCTGCACCAGACCGCCATCAACTTCTTCGACGGCCAGGGCTTCATGGTGCCGGCCAAGACCAAGGTGAAAAGCGCCAGGCAGCTCAAGGGCGCCAGCGTCTGCCTTCAGTCGGGCACCACCACCGAGAAGAACCTCACCGACTTCTCGCGCACCCACAACCTGAACCTCAAGCCCGTGGTGTTCGAGAAGATCGAGGCCGCCAACGCCGCCTACTTCTCCGGCCGCTGCCAGGCCTACACCACCGACGCCTCGGGGCTGGCCGCCATCCGCTCGCGCGAGGCCAAGGACCCGAAGGAACACGTGATCCTGCCCGAGCTGATCTCCAAGGAGCCGCTGGGCCCGCTGGTGCGCCGCGGCGACGACGAGTGGTTCGCGATCGTGAAGTGGGTCGTGTACGGGCTGATCGAGGCCGAGGAGGCCGGCATCACCCAGGCCAACGCCGACAAGCTCAAGGCCGAGAGCACCGACCCCGTCGTGCAGCGCCTGCTGGGCAAGAGCGACGACATGGGCAAGCTGTTGGGGCTGGACCGCGACTGGCTGCTGCGCGCCGTCAAGGCCGTGGGCAACTACGGCGAGATCTACGAGCGCAACGTCGGCGAGAAGACGCCCGTGGACCTGCCCCGCGGCAAGAACGCGCTGTGGAACCAGGGCGGCCTGCTGTACGCGCCGCCGGTGCGCTGAAGCCCGCCACGCGCGCCCGGCTGGCGCAGGCGCTGGTGCTGATCGCGCTGGCACTGCTGCTGGCCTGGCTGGCGCGCAACACGCTGGCCAACATGGCCGCGCGCGGCATCCAGGCCGGCTGGGACTTCATTGGCGACGCCGCGGGCTTCGACATCGGCGAGGCACCCATCGCCTTCGACGCCGGGCAGAGCTACGGCCGCGCCTTCCTGGTGGGCGTGCTCAACACGCTGCGCGTGGCGCTGGCGGGCATCGCCACGGCCACGCTGCTGGGCGGCGCCATCGGCCTGGCACGGCTGTCGCGCAACGCGCTGCTCAGCCGCCTGGCCGGCCTCTACGTCGAGCTGTTCCGCAACGTGCCGCTGCTGGTGCAGCTGCTGCTCTGGTATTTGCTGCTGGTGGAGTACCTGCCCGACCCGGGCGAGCCGCTGCGGCTGGGTTCGTGGCTCCTGCTCAGCAAGGGTGGGTTGTCTCTGCCCTGGCCGGATGAAGGCGGCTGGAGCCTGCCGCAGCCCGGCCCCTTCGCGGTGGAGGGCGGCGCCACGCTCACGCCCGAGTTCGTGGCGCTGTGGGGAGGACTGAGCCTCTACACCGCCGCCTTCATCGCCGAGGTGGTGCGCGGCGGCGTGCTGGCCGTGCCGCGCGGGCAGACCGAGGCGGCGTTGAGCATCGGCCTGTCGCGCGCGCAGGTGCTGCGGCGCGTGGTGCTGCCGCAGGCGCTGCGCGTGATCGTCCCGCCGCTGGCGAACCAATACCTGAACCTGACCAAGAACTCCTCGCTGGCCGTGGCCATCGGCTACCCGGACGTGGTCTCCATCGCCAACACCGCGCTGAACCAGACCGGGCGCGCGCTGGAATGCATCAGCCTGATCATGGCCGTGTACCTGTGCACCTCGCTGCTGACCGCGGCGCTGATGCACGCGCTGGACCGCCGCGCAGCGATCCGGGAGCGCTGATGGAACCGCGGGACGACTTCCAACCGATCCCGGCGCGCCGACCGCCTCCGCCGCCAGGACTGGCCGCGCGGCTGCGCGAGCGGCTTTTCGGCGGCTGGCTCAGCGGCGCGGCGACGCTGGCGATCCTGGCGCTGGGAGCCTGGGCGCTGCCGCGGCTGCTGGACTGGGGGCTGTGGCAAGCGGTGTGGGTGCCCGACGCCGAGGCCTGCCAGGCCGCGCGCGGCCATGGCGCCTGCTGGGGCGTGGTGGCGGAGAAGCACCGGCTGATCCTGTTCGGCCGCTATCCCTTCGAAGAACACTGGCGCCCCGCCACGACGCTGGCGCTGTGGGGGCTGCTGGCGTTGTGGAGCGTGCTGCGCGGCGGCCATCCCGGCGGCGAACGGGCGCTGGCCTGGGGCTGGCTGGTAGGGCTGCTGGCGGGCGTGGGGCTGCTGCGCGGTGGCTTCGCGGGGCTGCCGCCGGTCAGCACCGACCAGTGGGGCGGACTGCCGCTGACGCTGCTGCTGGCGCTGGTCGCCATTGCGCTGGCCTTCCCGCTCGCGGTGGCGCTGGCGCTGGCGCGGCGCTCGGGACCGCCGCTGCTGCGGGGCCTGGCCACGCTCTACATCGAACTCGTCCGTGGCGTGCCACTGGTGTCGGTGCTGTTCATGGCGAGTTTTATTTTTCCGCTGCTGCTGCCGCCGGGAAGCAACCCGGACGTGCTGCTGCGCGTGCTGGCGGGCCTGTCGCTCTTTGCCGCCGCGTACCTGGCCGAGACCATCCGCGCCGGGCTGCAGTCGGTGCCACTGGCGCAAGCGCAGGCCGCGCGCAGCCTGGGCCTGACGCCGTGGCAGGTGCAGCGCCTGGTGCTGCTGCCGCAGGCGCTGCGCGCGGTGATGCCGGCGCTGCTCAACAGCTTCATCTCGACCTTCAAGGACAGCTCGCTGGTGACCATCGTCAGCCTCTACGAGCTCACCGGCGCGCTGGGCCTGGCGCTCAGCGGCGACCCGGTGTGGCGGCCGTTCAAGGTGGAGGGCTACCTGTTCGTGACCGCGATCTATTTCATCGGCTGCGCCGCGATGTCGGCTGGCGGGCGCTGGGCGGAAGCGCGCTGGCGGCGCGGGAGTTGAGCCATGGCGAACGATCGCGAACAGGCTCCGCTGGTGCGCTTCGAGCGTGTCAACAAGTGGTTCGGCAGCCAGCACGTGCTGCGCGACGTCGAACTGGCGATCCAGCCCGGCGAGCGCGTGGTGCTGTGCGGGCCATCGGGCAGCGGCAAGTCCACGCTGCTGCGCTGCGTGAACCGGCTGGAGCGCTTCGAGGAAGGCCGGCTGACGGTGGACGGCGTGGCGTTCGAGCCCGGGCGGCGCGAGGACGAGCGCGCACTGCAGGCGCTGCGCCGGCGCGTCGGGATGGTGTTCCAGCAGTTCAACCTGTTCCCGCACCTGACCGTGCTGGAGAACCTGGCGCTCGGCCCCGAGCTGGCCGGCGAGCCCCGGGCGCAGGTGCGCGAGCGCGCCCTGGCGCAACTGGCGCGGGTGCAGGTGGCGGAGCAGGCGAACAAGTACCCGCTGCAGCTCTCTGGCGGGCAGCAGCAGCGCGTGGCCATCGCGCGGGCGCTGGTGCAGGCGCCACGGCTGCTGCTGTTCGACGAGCCCACCTCGGCGCTGGACCCGGAGATGGTGCAGGAGGTGCTGGACGTGATGCGCGCGCTGGCCGACCAGGGCCAGGCGATGCTGTGCGTCACCCACGAGATGGGCTTTGCGCGCGCGGTGGCCGACCGCGTGGTGTTCATGGACGAGGGGCAGATCGTCGAGCAGGCACCGGCGGCGCAGTTCTTCGAGGCGCCGCGGAAGGCCCGCACGCGCGCCTTCCTGCAGCGGGTGCTGGCCCCGGCGGGCACGGCGCCGGGGTTCCCCCACGCCTGAACCAAATGGTTGCGCGCGGCACACTGCCGCCCTTCCTGAACCACCCCGCGATGCCGCTCATGACCACCGACGTGCGCCAGCCTGATTTCCGTATCGATCCCCAGTTCACCGAGCGCTGGTCGCCCCGCGCCTTCACCGGCGAGGCGCTGGACCGGGGCACGCTGATGACGATCCTGGAAGCCGCGCGCTGGGCGCCCTCGGGTTCCAACCTGCAGCCCTGGCGCTTCATCTACGGCCTGCGCGGCACGCCGGCCTTCGAGACGCTGGCCTCCACGCTGGCCGAGGGCAACCGCGCCTGGGCGCCGCAGGCCGGTGCGCTGGTGCTGGTGCTGTCGCGCACGCAACGCGTGGTGCCCGGCAAGGAGCAGCCGCAGCCCATCGTCTCGCACGCCTTCGACGCGGGCGCGGCCTGGATGAGCCTGGCGCTGCAGGCGCAGGCGCTGGGCCTGCACGCGCATGCGATGGGCGGCTTCGACCGCGCCATGGCGCGCGAGCTGCTGGGCATTCCCAACGACCATGAGCTGCACGCCGTGGTGGCGCTGGGCCGGCGCGGCGACGCGTCGCAGTTGCCGCCGTCGCTGCAGGAGCGCGAGCGGCCCAACGGGCGGCTGCCGCTGTCGGCGCTGGTGGCCGAGGGACGGTTCGAGTTCGGGAGCTGATTCCGCTTCTGGCCAGTGAAGGAGTTTCGTTCGCCCTGATGCTTCGATACCTCAGTCCGAACGGGTCATTCCACGACCAAAGTGAAGCGGGCCTTACAGCGGCGCCGGTTCGGCCGCCGAGGCGCGCGTGGCCTGGGCCTGCATCACGATCTCGGGCTTCAGGTGCGGCGCGAAGGACTGGATGAAGTCGTAGGCGTAGGCGCGCAGCAACGCGCCGCGGCGCAGGCCGATGCTGGTGGTGTTGATGGCGAACAGGTGGCGCGCGTCGATGGCCCTCAGCGGCTGGTCGCGCTCCTCGTCGAAGGCGATGGAGGCCACGATGCCCACGCCCATGCCCAGACCCACGTAGGTCTTGATCACGTCGGCATCCATGGCGCTGAGCACCAGCTGCATGTTCAGCCCGGCGCGGTGGAAGGCATCGTCAATGGTGCCGCGGCCGGTGTAGCCCACGTCATAGGTGATGAGCGGATAGGCCGCCAGCCGTTGCAGCGTCAACGGCCCTTGCAGCAGCTCGTGCTCCGGCGGCACCACCACCGAGTGCGTCCAGCGGTAGCACGACAGCGCCACCAGCGGGTCCTGCTCGGCCAGTGCCTGCGTGGCAATGCCGATGTCGGCCTCGCCGCTCACCAGCATCTGCGCGATCTGCTGCGGCGAGCCCTGGTGCAGCTTGAGGCTCACGCCGGGATGGCGGGCCTGGAAGTCGCGCACCACTGCCGGCAGCGCGTAGCGCGCCTGCGAGTGCGTGGCGGCGATGGAGAGCGTGCCCACGTCGCCCTTGCTGAAGTCCTCGCCGATGCGGTGCAGGTTCTGTGCCTCGGTGAGCAGCCGCTCCACCACCGGCAGCAGGGCGCGCCCGGGCGCGGTCAGCCCGGTCAGGCGCTTGCCCTGGCGCACGAAGATCTCGATGCCCAGTTCCTGCTCCAGTTCGCGGATCTGGCGGCTCACGCCGGGCTGCGAGGTGTGCAGGGCCTGGGCGACTTCGGTCAGGTTGAAGCCGCAGCGCACGGCCTCGCGCACGGATCGCAGTTGCTGGAAATTCATGGCGGCTCCCGTCGTTGATGCTCGCTGGGATTATTTGAAACCGCGTTTTCTGAGCCAACGAAGGGTTGAGCGCTTGCACATGCGCTTAGCGTATGAACTGGCCGGTCCCTGCACACCGAAGGGATAAGGCCGGCCCTTGGCGCCGGGCCGGCGTGCCCCGTCAGTCGGGGCTGGCCGAGGCGATGACGCCGCCGCCCAGGCAGACCTCGCCGTCGTAGAGCACGGCCGACTGCCCCGGCGTGACGGCCCACTGCGGCTGATCGAAATGCAGCGCGATCGCGTCCGGCGCGGGCAGCGACAGCCGGCAGGGCGCATCGGACTGGCGGTAACGCGTCTTGGCCGCCAGCACGCCGGGCGCGGGCGTGCGTCCCGCCACCCAGCTCAGGTCCTGCGCCACCAGCGAGCGGCTCAGCAGCCAGGGGTGGTCGTGGCCTTGCACCGCGTAGAGCGTGTTGGTGGCTGGGTCCTTGCGCGCGACGTACCAGGGCTCGTGCTCGCCGCCGCCGCGCGGGGCGCCCTTCTCCTTCACGCCGCCGATGCCCAGGCCCTGGCGCTGGCCCAGGGTGTAGAAGCTCAGCCCCACGTGCTCGCCGATCTTGCGGCCGCGCGCGTCCTTGATCGGCCCGGGCTGGTTCGAGAGGTAGCGGTTGAGGAACTCGCGGAACGGGCGCTCGCCGATGAAGCAGATACCGGTGGAATCCTTCTTCTTGGCGTTGGGCAGGCCGACCTCGGCGGCGATGCGCCGCACCTCGGTCTTGGGCAGTTCGCCCACGGGGAACAGAGTGCGCGAGAGCTGCGGCTGGTTGAGTCGGTGCAGGAAGTAGCTCTGGTCCTTGAGCGGATCCAGGCCCTTGAGCAGCTGGAATTCGCCGCCCACCTCGCGTACCCGCGCATAGTGGCCGGTGGCGATCTTCTCGGCGCCCAGGCGCATGGCGTGGTCCAGGAAGGCCTTGAACTTGATCTCGGCGTTGCACAGCACGTCGGGATTGGGCGTGCGGTTGGCCTGGTACTCGCGCAGGAACTCGGCGAAGACGCGATCCTTGTACTCGGCGGCGAAGTTGACGTGCTCGATCTCGATGCCGATGACTTCGGCCACGCTGGCGGCGTCGATGAAGTCCTGGCGCGACGAGCAGTACTCGCCGTCATCGTCGTCCTCCCAGTTCTTCATGAAGATGCCCACCACCTCGTGGCACTGCTGCTTGAGCAGCCAGGCACTGACGGCGGAGTCCACCCCGCCGCTGAGACCCACCACCACGCGGCGGGGCCGCGTGCCGGTGTGCACCGCCGGGGCGGCGGTCGAAAAAAGCTCGGTACTGCTCATGCCTTGATCTGGGGCGCGAAGACGCTGGGGTCGGTGGTGAGGAGGTCCAGTGGGTAGCGCTTGCCCGAGAGGTAGTCCTCGATGCCCCGCATCAGCAGCGGGTTGCGATGGCGGTGGGCGTTGGCGCGGATTTCGGCCGGCGACATCCACAGCGTGCGCACGATGCCCTCATCGAGCACCCAGCCGGGCTGCGGCGCGCTGGCCGTGCCGGTGAAGGCGAAGCGCAGGTAGGTGATGTCCTCGCCCGTGCCCTGCCGGTACACGCGCGAGAGGTACGCGCCCACGAGCTGCGTGGGCACGAACACACAGCCGGTCTCCTCCAGAACCTCGCGCGCCACGCCTTGCAGCAGCGATTCACCCGGGTTGAGATGGCCTGCCGGGTTGTTCAGGCGCAATCCCTCGGCCGTGTGCTCCTCCACCAGCAGGAAGCGATGCTCCCCATCGACCACCTTGCCGATGAGCGCCGCGACGGTGACGTTGGGTTTCCATCGTTCTGACATGGGCGCGATGGTAGCTTCCGGCCAACGCCAGCACCTTACCAAGGCCGGATTTTGACCCGCAGCTTTCTATAAGGTGGTATAGAAGAGCGTAATGTGAAATTTTCACGGTTGTGGAAGGAGACGAGCCATGCTGATCGGAGTGCCACTGGAGACGGCGGCGGGAGAAACCCGGGTCGCGGTCACGCCGGAGACCGCGAAGAAGCTCAAGGCGCAAGGCCATCAGCTCTTCGTGCAGTCCGGCGCCGGCGTGGCCGCCGCCGCGCCCGATGCGGCCTACGCCGCGGTGGGCGCCGAGATCGTGGACGCGAAAACGGCCCTGGGCTGCGATCTCGTGCTCAAGGTGCGCTCGCCGT
>Ga0065721_10004484_pt1 | contig 41389 bp, 32 predicted proteins | sample Mesricmetagenome_FD_59108 | JGI IMG/M metagenome (GOLD analysis project Ga0065721, IMG submission 59108) | Mesophilic microbial community from rice straw/compost enrichment Sample: eDNA_1 v2 (version 2) | ecosystem: Engineered > Solid waste > Grass > Composting > Bioreactor | place: USA: Davis... | reverse complement strand
GGCGTCGCCTTCGATCACGCCCAGTGTGGCCGGGGCGGACAGGTCGAGCCGCAGCCCCTCGCGCCGCGCCCACTCGCGGGTCAGCTCGGCCACCGTCTCCAGCAGGTCGCCGACCTCCACGGGGCTGCGCTCCAGCGTGGTGACGCCGGCGCCCAGGCTGGTCATGTCGACCACGTCGTCGATCAGTTCCAGCAGCCGCTCGCCCGCGTTCAGCACGCCCTTCACATATTCCATCTGGCGCGGGTTCAGTTCCCCGAAATACTGGTTCGCCAGCACCTCGGCGAAGCCGATGATCCCGTTCAGCGGGGTGCGCAGGTGGTGGGAGACGTTGGCGATGAACTCGCTCTTCAGCTGGTCGGCGGCCTCCAGCGCGGCGTTGGAGGCGCGCAGCGCCTGTTCCAGCCGGGCGCTGTCGGTGACGTCGAGATAGCTGTTCAGCACCGCCCCGTCCGGCAGGGGCAGGGTGGCGAACTCCACGACCGAGCCGTCGGCCCGCTCCAGCCGGCCGGAACGCACGGCCCGTTCCAGCGTGGCGCCGATCATCTCGTCCTTCAGGCTGTCCCAGTCGCCGCCGTTCTCCAGGAAGGGCCGCATCCGCTCGAACAGGTCGGAGATGTGGGGCTCGCCGTGCAGGTCGTCGTCGTGCAGGTCCCAGATGCGGGCGAAGGCAGGGTTGGACAGCTTCAGCCGCCCGTCGCCGCCGAACACCGCGATGCCCTCCGCCAGATTGTCCAGCGTCTCCTGCTGGACCGCGATCAGCGTGTTGTAGGAGGACTCCAGCGCCAGCGTGTTGGTCACGTCCTCCATGATCAGCATCAGCCCGCCCATGGGGTGCGGGGCGGCGAGGCTGCGCAGCGTGGTGCCGTCCGGCAGGTGCATCAGCTCCTCGACCGGCTCGATCAGGCGGGTGTAGCGGCCGAGGCGCTCGCGCTTGTAGCTCTGGTAGTCGGCGTATTCCGGCAGGCGGCGGCGGGCGCGCAGCTCCTCCAGGATCTCCGCGTGTGTGGGCTGGCCGCGCAGCCAGGATTCGTCCATCTCCCACAGCCGGGCGTAGGCCTGGTTGAAGAAGGTCAGCCGTGTGTCGGCCCCGAAGATGGCGATGGCGGCGCCCAGCCGTTCCAGCACCTCCGCATGGGCGGCGGTGTGGCGGTTCAGCTCCGCCCGCAGCTCCTCAACCGGCGTCAGGTCCAGCGCGTAGCCGATGACCAGCGTGCCCTGCCCGTTGGGGGCGGGCAGGGGGGCTTCCGTCACCTCCAGCAGGCGGCGTTCGGTGCCGATGACCACGGTCACCCGCTCCGACTGGGCGACCCCGCCGTCGCGCGCCCGTTCGGCAAGCGCCCGCCCGGCCGCGCCGGAGGCCAGCTCCGTCTGCCCCGCCGCCACGGAGGCAGGGTCGGAGTCCACGGCGCGGGCGTAGGCGCGGTTGCACCAGGCGAGCCCCAGGTCGGTACCGCGCATCCACACCGGGATGGGCAGCGCGTCCACCGCCGCCCGCAGCTCGGCCAGTTTCGACTCGGCGCCGTCGCGGGCCTCCACCAGCGTCTCGCAATCCCGGGTGCGCTCCGACACGTCCTCCAGCCAAACCACGTCGTGGTGGCCGCCCGCCTCTGTCCCGTTGGCCTCAGCCCCAGCGCGCCGCCCGTTCAGCAGGATGCGGCGCCCGCTGATGGCCGTGGCCTCCAGCCGGAAGCCCTCGCCCTTCGCCCGCAGCCGCCGCATGGCCTCCGCGACTCGGGGCGCGTCGGTTGGGGCGAAGGCCGCGGGCAGGTCGCCGGCCGGCGCGCCGAGCAGCGTCGCGCAGTCCGGTGCCGCCGAGGCCGTTCCCTCCGCATCCCAGGCGCACCATGGATGGGGGCTGGCGGCCAGCAGGGCTTCCAGCCGGGCGATCTGGGCCGACAGCCGGTCGGCGCGGCGGCGATTTTCCTTGGAATTCCAGAACAGCCCGCCGAACCCGGCAGCCCCCAGCACCCCGGCAAAGCCCATGACGATGGGCGAGGAGGAGGGCTCGGCCGTCAGGCCAAGCCCCACCGCCAGCCCGAGCGCAGCGAGGGCGTATGGTTTGGTAAACGCGTTCACGCCGGAGAGACTAGTCCAGGCCCTCCGGCGGGACAAGGCGGGGCGGTGGGTGGTGCCCCTTTCGAGGGGGTGACACACCGGCGCTGTCCTGTTTCGGGGAATGGGTGGAGTTCCGGCGGACCGGCGTCATCGCCCTGGAATTGCGTCGCACCCAGGTTCTGACTGACGCCGTGCACCGAACGCGGTTGGGAATGAGGGCGCCGTGGCATGGCCGCGCGCCGTAGGGACGGAGCCTTCAGGAAGCTTCAGCGTCATGTCATGACGCGGCTCCAACCGTTCTCCACCGTGCTTGCCGGGTGTTTACCGGGGCCGGCATCGCCCCGACTGGCAATCCGCCAACCAACCTTTTGAGCTAAACAACGTCTTGAGAAAGAGTGGTGCGCCCGGCGGGATTCGAACCCACGGCCCCAGGATTAGGAATTATCAAGTAAATGATCTCGTCTAGGCTCTCCGCATATAGGCATCATGCTATAGCTTCCACGTAATACAGGATTTTTTGACTTCCTATTTACTCCTCTTTACCGCCTAACACCCTAAGGAGTATCGTCGGTTATACGCACACCCGAGCTGCCCCGACGCTGCCCTAGGGAGATGCACTATGCCGTCTGTAAAATTGACTGCAGTTATGGTGGAGCGAATCAAAGCTCCGACCAAGGGCCGCCTGGAGATCATGGACTCCATCGTCACCGGCCTCAGCCTCCGCGTCACCGAGAAAGGTCACAAGTCCTGGTGCGTCTCCTACCGGGTGGGGAGCCCGACGGTGCGCCGCCTGACGCTCGGCCCCTACCCTCTACTGGACCTTGTGAAGGCCCGCGATGCGGCCCGCAGCGCCCTTCAGCTTGTCGAGCGGGGCATCGACCCGGCTCTGGCCCGCGCGGAACAGGCCCGCGCCGAAGCCGACCGGCGGAAGGACACGGTGGAAGCGCTGGTAGGCAGGTTTATCACCAAGTATGCCAAGCCGAAGAACCGGGACTGGCGCAACACCGAACGGATCTTCGACAGACACGTCCTGCCGAAGTGGCGCAATCGGCCGGTGGACTCGATCAGCCGCAAGGACGTAGTGCAGTTGTTGGACAGCATCGTCGACAAGGGGTTCCCGTCCGCTGCCAACCATACCTTGGCCGCGGTCCGGAAGATGTTCAACTGGGCGGCGGAGCGCGGCGAGCTGGAGTCGAATCCCTGCCTCTACATCAAGCCGCCGTCGAAGGTGGTTGAACGTGACCGTGTCCTTACCGACATAGAACTCGTGGCCGTCTGGAAAGCGGCGGAACAGATGGGCTATCCGTTCGGGACCCTCGTGCAGATGCTTCTCGTTACCGGCCAGCGCCGGGAAGAAGTTGCGCAAATGCGCTGGGAACAAATCGCGAACAACACATGGACCCTGCCGCGCACACGGACGAAGGCGGACCGGGCGCATGACGTGCCTCTGTCGTCCCTCGCCATGGCAATCCTGTCCAGCATTCCCCGCTTCACCGGCCCCTACGTGTTCACGACCACCGGCGGCAAGAAGCCGGTAAGCGGGCACAGCAAGGCCAAAGCCCGTCTGGATGCAAAGTCTGGCGTCCGGGACTGGTGCATCCACGACCTGCGGCGGACCTGCGGGACGGGTCTGGCCCGCCTTGGCGTACCGCTTGCAACCATCTCACGGGTGTTGAACCACGCCGAGGGTGGCGTAACGAGGATCTACGCGCGCCACAGCTACCTTCCGGAAAAGCGGGAGGCGCTGGAGGTGTGGGGCATCTATGTCGATAAACTAACAATCAAGGGAGGGAGAAATGAATGATTTCAATGACTCCGAGCTGTCTCACCTGACAAGAAAATACAATATTAGCGACGAAAAGGAATTGCGCTTCACGTTGTCTACTTGTGAGTCCATTTATACCATGGATGCACAATCAGAAGTGTTATACGAAATAGATGAAATAACGGATAAAATTAACAAAATTAGGAAAGAAGCCGTCGATTTGGACGTATTACTGCACAAATACTCCGTAATGTCTATTATAGATCAAAGCGAAAGAGAGCAGCTTTTGGCAGGACTGAACGCTCTCATTAACATGAGAGACGATCTCATTAACAAAATAAAAAAGCGACACGCAGGGCGCCCGAAAATGGCAGCGGATAAAGTTGCCGCTCAATTATTGATAGACTATTGGATTAATTCACTCGGACGGGAATTCAAGCCCTACTTCCAGCCCGACGGCTGTGGTGGATTCCAACCGAAATCAAGGTCAGGCGCTCCAGAGGCAAAATCGGCTGAATTTATCGTGGAAATGCTGCAATTCGCAGCAAAACATGCCGAGCTTCTACCTGAACAACCTAGGCGCATTCCGGATGTCGGGAGCATACGTAAAATTGTGGAAACTGTAAGAAATGAACATTTTCCGGAAACCATAAGGCGGCAATCGAAGCGAAACAAACTTCCCAAAATAGTTGAATAGAAGAAAAAATAAGGGAACTTTTCTCCTCTTGCCCGCTCATTCGAGCCCTAATAAGGTTAAAGGCGTTCTCGTCGAGTTAAGCGGAGAACCGCCATGAAGCACCTTGCAAATATTAAATCAGGAGAACGTTTTCTTCTGATTGATGAGGTTCAGAAACTTATCCCACTGAGCAAACCACGCATCTATGCGCTTATTGCTCAAGGCCGTTTTCCAGAACAGGTTCACCTTTCGACGAACCGTGTTGCCTGGATCGAGTCTGAAATTCTTGCTTGGCTGAATGCCCGCGTCCAAGAGCGGCGCTGCAACCGGATGATGGCCCGCGACGACGCGGCCTTAGATACCGGCGCGGCGTAAGGCAGCGCCCCTCTCCCCGCCTATCCCGGCGGGCAATCAAGCGCATGAACGAACCGGCGATGGGCGGCACTGGCCTGCCCACGATGAGCGGCGGCGTGCCGGTGCCGCCAATCCACCGCTCCGTGTCGGGCGGAACGGTGGATCGGCAACCACCTTCGCGAGCGAGCAGTATCATGGACTCTCCTTTTAAAAATAACGAAACAGAACAGGCTGGTAAAGACATACCTCGCTGTGGACCAGCCTGCGTGTCTGATAAAGTTGCTTTCCTGAAGCAGTATCCTCTGCCGTTTGTCTGCACAGACTACTATTGGAGGCCGCAGGCAGGGGGCCTTGTGAAGGCCCCTCTCGACGAAGAAGCCTTGCGTGCTCACACAACTGGGCAGCCGATTGCCGTCAGTCTTATAAAAGCTGGCAGCAGTCAGCTTAGGTCCGCGGTGCTCGACTTCGACGATCATGGTAATCCCGAAGTCGGCTGGGACCGTGTCCGTGCTGCTGTGAAGGAAGTCATCCGCCTGCTGCGCAAGCACGGTCACTATCCTTTGCCTTTTCGCTCCAAGGGAGGAAAAGGCATTCATCTCTGGGAATTCTTCCAGCATTTCCAGGATGCCGCAAGTATCCGCGAAAGCCTTTCGGACATTCTCACTATGGCGGGATTTGATGAGGCAAGCGGCGTGTTTGAGCGCCGTTATGACGATGGCGCCCGGCTCGTTGTAGAGATATTCCCCAAAAGCCCCAAAGTTGAGAGGGACGGCTACGGCAATCCGATTTGCCTGCCGCTTTGCGGGGAGTCGGTGCTGCTTGGACGCGACCTGAATCCCATTAACGAGTGCCGGCCAGCCGTCATGTATTCCGACCCTATAGAATCGGAACCGGTTGAAGCGATTGCGGAAGAACAGCTGGGCTCAAGAATTCCCTCCTTGACCGAGGTGGAGAAGGCGCTCAGCTACTACAAAAATGAGGACCTTGATTATGATGCCTGGATTGGTGTGGGATTTTCTCTGAAGAATGCCTTCGGAGATAGCGCATGGCTACTATTTAAAAAGTGGTCAGCTTCGTCCACGAAGAACGACCCACGCGAAACTGAGAAGACGTGGAAGCGTATGAAGCGGCGTCCGGAAGGGAGCAGGCGACGTACCATCCGCTCTATCTTCCGCGCGGCAATCGCCCATGGGTACGAGCCGCCACCGCAACTTGGTTGTGCATACCCACAAATCCGCGAAATGGATGGACGGCTAATACTGGTGACTGCCGGGCGCGACGGAGAGAAGGTGGTTCCAATCACCACGTTCCTGATTAGGCCAGAGCGCGCCATTCAGGATCCGGAAAAGGGAGAATTCCTTGATGCGAAGCTCGTGAGCGGCAGCGTGGAATCGCCTGTCCGATTTGGCCCCGAAGTGTGGCTCAGCGCGCGCAGCTTCCGTCAGGCACTTCCCCGCGCAGAGATGACTTTTACGGGAAGCGATGCCGATGTCCAGCGTATCAGGTATTACTTGTCCTCTCTCCCGAAGGAGCGTGTGGCAGGCGTGTCCGTCGCGGGCATACACGATGGAAAATTTGTCGTAAGCGATGGGACGCTCGGCCCAAATGGCCCCGTTTATGACCTCGTGCATGTTGGAAATCCGGTGCATTGCGGGCTGCTGATAGCTGACAAGCCGTCCGAAGCCGACTTGGCAGCCATGGCAGACATCCTCCCCCGGCTGAACGTTCCGGAAGTAGTCGGCCCGATCCTCGGCTGGGCTGCGGCATGTTTCTTCAAGCCCATGATCATGGCCCGCTATAGCCAGTTTCCCCTTCTGAGCGTTGAAGGTGAAGCGGGCGCGGGAAAGACCTCCACTGTACAACATATCGTGATGAGACTATGGGGCCTATCGGATGAGCCCAAAGCTATCGGTGACCTTACTCCCTTTACCAGAATGAAGAGCGTCTCAAGCTCAAACTGTATCCCGGTCATCTTTGAGGAGAACAAAAGCCACAAGATGAGCGAGAACAAACAGCGAAACATATCGTCTCTAATTCGAAACACGTTTAACGGAATCGAAGGAGAGCGTGGCCGGGCAGACCAGACTACGACCCGGTACCCCCATTCCGCTCCTGTGGTAATCGTTGGAGAAACTGGGTTCTGCGAGGAGGCTGTATTGGACCGCTTGGTCTTCGCCAGCATGTCGCGGCGGGACAGTAGCCGACATTCCGAAGCGTTCGAACGATGCCGAACATTGCCGCTGATAGGGCTTGGGAGGCTTCTGCTCGACACGGCGCTTCGGGAGCCCGGCCGCATGAATGATCTTATTGACGAGGAGATAGCCACGGTGACTGAAGCGTTGACTGACAGGCCGCGCTTCAACGCCGCCGTCGCCCGCGCCGGTTTGCGGCTGCTGGAGGAAGTCAGTGGTATGGCTTTCGATTTGTCGGCTGTGGATCGTGCCATCGCTTCCGGCATTGCGCCCGACGGCGGCGATGACAGCGCATACCGCAAAAGCGCGGTTGTGTTCGTGCTTGAGAAGATGTCCATGATGGCTGAGCGACGTGGCACATCCTCCTCGCTGTTTTCCGTAAACCTAGAGCATGGGGTGCATTTCAGCGTCGTTGGTAGCGAGCTGCGGATACGAGTGTCCGAAGCCTATGCCCAGCTCCGACGTTGGGCGCGAGAATACGATGCGACAGCGGACCTCATCGACGAACAGACGTTCCGTAAACAAGTCATTAAGGAGCCATTCTTCAAACGGTTTGCCCAAGCCAGGGTTGGTGAGGACAATCGGCGCTGCCTCTTGTTGGATTTGGACGCGCTGAGCAAGGTGGCTAACGTCGAAGGCTTTCGACAAAACGTGACCGACGCACAAGGGAAAGACGATATCCCTTTTTGATCGCAGTAACCGGAGTGGCGCCGCCGGAAGGAGGGCGCCGGCCCGGCTACGGCACACCCGACCGCATGACAGCGTAACGCAGGGTAACGCCCAAGTAACGGGTACCGATTACAAAACTCTTTATAAATCAAAATAGTAACGTTAGTAACGTCAGTAACTCCCCTTATAAACCTCCTACGGAGGAAAAAAGCCCCAGAGAAACGACAAACTCTCTATCATGGAGTATGTTAACCAAATCCCCGTTACCGGCGTTACGGTATTGAGACGGCTGGACTTTCTATCATGTCTCACGCTACGGCAACGTTACTACATACTACATCCGCGATACAAAGCTGTTTATTCCACAAGCCGATCCAGGGGGAGGGGGTAGGGGGTGGGAGTTTCCTCACCAGTAAAGGGGGATTCGCCGCGCAGGGTGGAAATTTCTCCGGCCGCGAAATGGTTTGCAAAAGGGAACTGTGTCATTACGGTTTGATAAAATGCCGACCTAGGAAGCTGTCAATAACATGCCATTCTCTTTTCCTTGATGCTTAGCGCAGTTAACGCTTGGCAAGGTTGGCCCGGCTGTCAGAAATAATTTGTATAAACGCTTTGAGATGTGTGGCGGTCGGGTAGAACGCTACAATTCCATACGATCCCATTTCGGGGTGTATATAAAAATTCTGTTCATCTTTCGCGACGTTTTTGTATTTTATGAACCCTACGACAAAATTGTCTTTCGACGTATATCTCACATCATAATGCTCAGGCCTTTCATCTTTCAGTCTCTCCTCCGCGTCAAGAACATATTTAAGGCCATTGATAAATCCATCTATCTCTTCATCATCCAAAAAAATCGATTTGGACTGTTTTGTGCGGTCATCCCAACTCACATCAAGCCGAATTCCTTTTAGACGGCTACTTTCATGCCCCGGTGTATATGCGACAACTGCTCGACAATCGATTTGTCCGTTACTTTTGTTTGACTCCATGCGTAATGGCGCGCTGCATGTCTCTTCATCAAACACCGTCACCTTCCCCACTGTGCCCACAAACGCTCCAAGCTTGGTTTTTGGGGGCATGCTAACTTGATCAGCGCCCTTCTCCTGCGCGTCCGAGTACTGTGCAAAGACAGTCATTAAAGCAATTGCGGACAAAAATGCCAGGGTCACCTTTCCAAACACTTCAGATTTCCTCCGGTCTTTGGGCGCGTTCACGCATAATTCGACGGCATATTCTATCGTATACGCACCATACCACTGAGATTTTCTTCCCTTAAGCAACCTTAAGTATTATAATCGATTCCTCGGACAAGCTCCTACTTCGGAGGCACCATGGCCGCGGGTCGAAAGCCACTTCCCACATCCATGAGGATGCTGAGCGGCAACGCGGGGCACCGCCCCCTTAACTTGGACGAACCGGCACCGCAACCCGGTTTCCCTCTCCGGCCGCCGCATCTGTCCCCAGCAGCGTCCAAGGCCTGGGACGAGTTCGCCCCTGCCCTTCACACCCTTGGCCTGCTCGCCACCGTCGATGGCGCAGCCCTCGAACAGCTGTGCGAAATCTACGTGGACGTGGTGACCCTCCGCGCAGACGTGGCCCAGAACGGCCGCATCCAGGTCGTGATGACCAAGTCGGGCGACGCGATGATCCGCGCCCGGCCGGAAGTCGCGATGCTCGACGCTGCCCAGCGGCAGCTCCGCCTCTGGCTGGAGGTCTTCGGGCTCACTCCATCCGCCCGCTCCCGCTTGAAAGCCGGAGCCCCGGAAAAGCCGGACGTCTTCGAGGAACTGCTCCGCCAATCATCGCAGTGAGTGAGGAATTCCCCATGATCCGCAAGCTCTTTCGTACCGCGAAGATGACGCCTGTCCCGGAACATACCGCCGTCATCAAGGCGAAGTCCGTCCTGGACGAGGCGATCAAGCGCCACGAGTCGGCCCAGGCTGCCGTCGCAGCCCTCCGCCAGAAGCTTCTGGACGCTGAAGAAGCCGCCGGATTCGAGGTTCTGAATGGAGCTGATCCTGCTGATCTTCACGACCATCATCAGGAACTCGCGAAGGCCCAGAGCGGCGAACGCATTCTCGCCAACGCGGTGAAGGCGGCGCAGCGGGCCTACGGGGATGCCCTTGAAAAGGCCAAGGCCGAAGTGGACCTCGCACTCCGGGCCGAGTACCTGGCAACGCTCAAGGAACTGGAGGCGAAGATCAAGGCCGCCATCGAGCCGCTGCGGCGGGCGCAGGCCCTCCGCCGGGGCAGCGACTATGGCCTCGGTCGCGAAAATCCTCTGCTCTCGGCTCCCGAAGCGCTGACCTTCCTTGATGAGATGGCACTGGCCCGATTCGGAGCATCCATCGAAACATGGACAACCCCCAAGCCGGCCGCCATCCCGCCGGGCACGAAGGTGATTCGGCTTCTCAAGGTCCCTTATGGTCCCGGTCCCGAGGTCGGCCATGCCCGCCGGCTGACCAACCTGAACGCTGGAGAGATTGGCGGCTTCCCGGCCCATACCGCCGATGCATGGGTACAGGCCGGGCTGGCGGAGTACGTATGATGATGACGATCAACACCGTGATGATCAGCCACCGCCCTGCATCTCCCACGTTCGGGTGGCGCCTCATCCGGTTCGTCCGGCCGCACCGCGTCACCTGGGGCTCGCTGGCCAGCGGCTCCTACGCTTCCGGCGAGACCGCCGGCTTCCCGCCGGAGATCGCCGCGAAGGTCGTGGACATCGGCGCAGCGGTTTACCTGGATGAAGGGCCACTGGCCCAGCGCTACCGAACCAAGTGAGGTCCAGATATGGAACGGAGCGTCAAGGGTATTTCCGCGGCGGTCGAAATCCTGGCGGCACGCCGCATCCGGGTGATCGCCTCAACGGCCCGCGAAGACCGTGAAGGCGACATCATCGAGGTAGGCGGCTGGGACTTGGCGGCTTTCCGCCGCAACCCCGTTGTCCTATTCAACCACGACCCGTCCAAGCCAATCGGCCGGTGCGTGGACATCGGCGTGGTGAGCGGGCGCCTGGAGGCGACGGTGGAGTTTCCCCCGGTGGGGACCTCGCCGCTCGCTGATGAAGTTCATAGCCTTGTCCGTCACGGCGCCGTATCGGCCTTGTCCGTCGGCTTCCTGCCTCGGGAGACAAAGCCGATCCCTGGCGGGCGGGGGCTGCGGATCATGAAGGCAGAGCTGTTGGAACTCAGCCTTGTGTCCGTTCCGGCGAATCCCGATTGCCTTGTCGTGCAGCGTGAGGCGCGTGGACCGGAGCCCAAGGCCGCTGGTGTGCCGACACTCCGGCGGTCCGATGCGCAGCGACAGCTAGAGGCTCTCCGGCGACAAGGGGAGCTCATGGAGCTACGGCACGCCGGCTTGCCGATTTCGGCAAGTGCTGCTCTGCGCCGTGCAGATCTAGAAAAGCTGAGGAAATCTGGCATCAAGCGGAAACAATTGTAAAGTGAATGAAATTCGGTAGCACGGTAGCGTGCGTTAGAGTAGAAAGAAATAATAATCAATAGACACAATTCATGGACGGCGCCGACAAGCACATTCCGAAGGCCAAGAGTTTTATATAATTCACTAATCGATGTAGATTAATCAATAGTTTACACATAACTTCCACTCCGGTCAACGTTTTTGATTTGTCGGACAGCGAATACTTCGCAGTCAACATCATCGAGGTGAGCGGCCGGGGCTTGGTGGATATTCGCTGCAATCCTGTCATCCTGCTCAACCACGACCCCTCCAAGCCAATCGGCCGGTGCGTGGACATCGGCGTGGTGAACGGGCGCTTGGAGGCAACGGTGGAGTTCCCTCCAGTGGACACCTCCCCCCTCGCGGACGAAGTGCATGGCCTTGTCCGTCACGGCGCTGTATCGGCCGTATCCGTCGGCTTCCTGCCTCGGGAGACCAAGCCGATCCCCCAATGGGCGCGGGCTGCGGATCACGAAAGCGGAATTGTTAGAACTTAGCCTTGTGTCCGTTCTGGCCAATCCCGACCGCGTTGTGGGCCAGCGTGATGCGTGTGGGTCGAAGCCAATGAGCGTTTCCATTTCGCCGCTGCGACACACAGCAGCGCAACGGCAAATTCTAATAACCAGTGCATTCATCGAGCGCTCTGAGCTATCTCGTGCATCAACGCCAGTACTAAATATTATCAATCTGCGCAATAGAAGGATCGATCACCTAAAAAGGGTGTATATTCTGAAAAACATGTAACACGCACACGTTCCTCATATTAATGCTACCGATAAGTGTGAAACCCGGATAGCACGGGCAACAACAAGACGATCTCCTTGATGCACCGCGGCAGAGGTTGCGCCGATTGGTGAGGCGGTGAAAGCGATCCATGACGTAGCGGCGTTCACGACCGTCAGAGCTGCCTCGTCCAGGCTTCTTGTTGGAGAGCCCCGCCCCTGCACAGCCTAATTCCGTACTGCGCGGTGCTCTTTGATCGCCAGATACTCGGGGTGCGAGATTGAATGCCAAGGTCACGGCTCACCCCCTATCCCAAATCGCCATTTCAGTATAGTATCCCGGCCCCTGCCACAAGATGTTGTGTCTTGAGGCGCTCTCTCGCCTAGGTTCAAGTATGCCCGGCACCGCACGCCTTGAATTGCCCCTATTTGAAACTGACACACCCGATCGCTGCGATCTCGGCGGACTCGGCATAACCTTTAGGGATAGCAAGGATCTTCCGATCCACGGCTGGTACCCTTATGTCGAGGGCTTCTCAGCGGCGTTCATCCGGAATCGATTGTCGGGCCTCCGCTCCCGTAAAGGTTCGCTATACGACCCTTTTGGTGGATCCGGCACGGTAAACGTCGAAGCCTCTCACCATGGTGTAAATAGCTCATTCTCTGAGCTAAACCCTTTTATGCGCTTAGTAGCTGAAACGAAGACTAGCTCAGTCATATGGGCTCGGAAAAACATGAAAGCAGTTACAGCGGTCTCCAGACAGTTCAACGCATACCTTGCCTCAAAACACTTTCAATCTGATTGCTTGTCTATTGACCTTTCAGCATACGAGCGCGCGTTCCCCGAAAGAGACTTCTTTGAAGAACAGCACATTAGAGAGCTCCTTGCGGCCAAAATGGCGGCAGAGGACTTTTGCGGAACGTCGAAGCAACTTTATTCGATTATTTTGCTTGCCATATCCTCTGAGTTGGTCTCTTGCTCGAATATGACACGTCGCGCTGACCTAAGAAGGAGGAAGCCTGGCGAGTACAAAAATAGAATTGTTGATGTGCGGAAGTCAGTGTCGTCAAAGCTGACCAGAATGATCTCTGACATCACAAAAATTTCTGGAGATCTTTCTGAGGTCAACTTTGTTTCTAATGATGCAAGAAAGCTCGACCCCATCCATGAAGGTAGGTTTGATGAAATAATCACCTCACCACCATATCTTAACGGAACAAATTACTTCAGAAACACAAAGATTGAACTCTGGTTTACGGGCTTCATTGAGTCTGAAAACGACCTTCCTGCATTCAACGCAAGTTGTGTCGCTTGTGGGATAAACAACGTCTCTAAGAGCAAAAAGGTTTCGTACACGAACGAGAACATTCAGAAGATTACTAGTCTGCTGAAAGAGTCCGGAGGCGACCAAAGGATTGCGAGGCTGGTAGAATTGTATTTCAGCGACATGCACGATGTTGTCCAGTCTTGCCACCGTTATCTTAAAAAGGATGGAGCAATGAGCTTAGATATCGGTGATTCTAAATTCTATGGCGTTTACGTACCCGTAGACCAACTCCTCGCGGAAATGTGCAAAGAGCTCGGCTTCGAACTTATCGACTCCGTCTTGATCGCTAGGCGCCATTCGCGAGATAAAACGCCGCTCAAGCAAGTTGAGATCATCCTGAAAAAAGTCCACTAGGGCCAAAACTATGACTGATCAGCTCCAACTTTTTACCGAAATGAACAAGAGCAACTCGCGCTCATTCTACTCACCAGAAATTTTTGGAAGAGATCTTCCGTACCTGCATGTGCCCTTCAGCAAGCGTTCATGGGGGCATCCACTTCATTCCCTTTGCTCTTACCAGGGGAAGATGAAGCCCGCCCAGGCCCATTGGCTAGTTAGAGCCTTCTCCTCACCGACTGACGTGATAGTAGATCCACTTGGAGGCGTCGGCACCGTGGCACTCGAGGCAGCCCTTCAAGGAAGGCGTAGCATTACAAACGACCTCAGCCCATTTCCTGCGGCTGTCTCCGCAGCAAAAATCTCTCCGCCGGACCTTTCAGTTATCGAAACATACTACGGGGAGTTTTGGCTCAACGTCGAAAACACTAACATATCGCAAGAGGATTACGACGACGCTGAATTTGGGCTAAACTCTTCCGTCAAAGATTACTACCACCCGAAGACGTTGGAGGAGGTTCTTCGAGTGCGTCGATATTTTTTGAATAAAAATAATCTTTCGCACGAAGATGTATTTCTTCGCGCTTGTATGCTGCACATTCTACACGGCAATCGCCCATATGCTTTGTCGCGCAATTCACACCCAATTACCCCATTTGCTCCAAAGGGCGAATTTGTATACCGCTCTGTAAAGGAGAAGATAAGAAACAGATACCTCGGAGTTTTGGAGCCAGGACTCCCAGATATCTTTATTCCAGGAGAAAGCTATCACGATGATTTCCGCCGGCTTCCGTCTCGCGTTGAAAATGCAGCTGACCTCATAATAACGTCACCTCCATTTGTAGGAATGAGGTTCGATCGCCCCAATTGGCTAAGGCTTTGGTTTTGTGGTTGGTCTGAAAACGACTTCCATCAAAAGAGCCTTGGGCACCTAGAGCGCCAGCAAAGAAAAAATCCAAATGTATACTCAGAATTCTTCCGCTCATGCGCAGATATGTCGAAATCAAAATCTATGCTGATTATGCATTTAGGTGGGTCGAAGAATTACGACATGATTGAAAACATGATTAGCTGTTCTCGTGGCTTTTATAGGCACACGCATACTATCGAGGAAGATGTCCGATATGTTGAGAATCACGGAATTGGCGACAAAGGACAGACTACCAGCAATTACCTAATGTTCTTCGAAAAGGCCTGAGATACTACTGAAAATAGAAGAATCTGCTCCGTATGCAGCTATCACGGGCTGCGGAACATAAAGGTATAACGCTGAGCCTGCACTTAGCCCTACGGTGGAGCCTATGAGACTGGGCTTTGGAGACTGTTGGTGGGAGCCTCCCGACGGAGGCTCCCATGGCCGCTGCTCTGGGTATGTTAACGGCTGGCCATTCTGGCTCGATGAGGCCGGCTTTCTCAAGGAGGGCGAGCACTCAGGCGGCGCGGATCGCCAATACTTCGGCACCGCATGGCGCATCGACAACTTCCGAATTGACGTGTTCCGGGTCTTTACCACCGAGCATGGCGGCGCGCTGATCAATGGTCTACCTGCCTGAGGATTTGCTGGACGACGAGCATCGGCGCGAGGGGCCGATGGCAACACGCGGCAATGAAGTGCTCGACGCGCTCACCGCCGAGCGCGATTTCCTCCACTTCAAGGACTCGGCCTTGACCGACCTTCTTCCGGAGAATGGCAGGGAGCCGCTGAGTGTCGGCATCGGCATCAAAGGGAGGTGCTATAATGACTCGGCCCGCTTGCGCCCGTTCCGGCCGCAGGAGGTGCCTGGGATCATCGGCTGCTGATCCACCGCAACCGCAATGACCAACCTTGCGAGATCTACTACTACGTCACCTTCGGGTCGATAGAAACCACAGCCGGCGGATCGCCAATTAGGATTGCGGATTGGCCGACTAAGAAGTGTGCAGCTGGTGCTGCCTGCCACTCGCCTTTGTCCCCGCCATTCACTTACGGCGCAATGCGGCAAACCGAAAGTACGTTATTGAGAAAGATAGGTGCCGATCAAAACCCGCTTTAGATCAAGACAATCCAGCCAGTTTATCGCGTTATACTGGGTTTTGATCGGCACCTCTACTTAAAATTCATTAGGCGCTTGGCTGGGCATAAAAGGAAGCGTTATAGCCCAGAAGCTTGCCAATGAGCTGAGCTATTCTTTTCCATCTACCTACTCATACGTCTTCGCTGCCCAGTGATGGGGGACGATTTTGAAGATCGACCATTAGCTTCTCATACGTATTACGGTCTTGGCGTTTCAAAATATCAAAAAGGTCCGTGGTAGGCTCGAGCTCGCGCACTTTCCTTGCTATAGCATTGAAGGTCCTTGGATCCCAACCTTTAGCGAAATAAGAAATATCATCTACAATGCGCTTCAGTTCATTCTGACATATCTCCTTCTTTCTAAGATTATTCAAAGAAAGGCCAGTTATGTTTGAAAGTTCTTCCAATTCTTCTGGCCCGTAGAAGTCCACTGGAAAGCGATCTTTCTTGTGGTTGTTACAGGTAGCGCATAGACAGGTTGCATGCTCATCGATAGGCCATAGATACGCAAACGGGCGCGTATGATCGAGTTGAACCTCACCAATGGTGAGTCTTTCGCCGCATTTGAAGCATCTCTTCTTAAACTTCTTCCATACTATGCTCTTTAAACCGTCGCCATTCTTATCTTTTATACTCTGAAGTATCACAGGCTCTCTCAAAAACTGTGAACGTTCCCTATTGATGGTAGATGACTCGTGATACTGATCGCTGGTACGAATCGGGTTGAAATGGTTGTTGATCCGCCATTTTTTACAGGCTCGACATTCATTTTGGTGTCCCGTAAGTTTAGAATTGTGCTTATGATATGCTAGGGCACTGGGTCGCGCTCGATCAAGAGGAAGATACCTTTGACAATATGAGCACTTCTTTAAATTTATTTCTTTTCCCCCATCTGTTATTTCAAACCGAGACATGGAGCAGTCGTGGATTTCGATACCCAAGGGATTATTATGAGGAAGGTAAAACGTCTCCGGCGCCAAGTGACTCGACGAGAGAATTTTTGCCCGATCGCTGTCCGTATCAAGATCGACGGATACGTCTATTCCTCCTGCATTGAGACCAAAAAAGTCGACGCTCTCCAAGGCAGGATTGAAAGAAATCTGAACTACGCAGATATCATCAGTATTTAGATTTGCAGCTATGCCAAATCTGTTCCAGTCGCATATTAGCGGAAACATCTTTTTTACCGTAATGCCAGAAATTTGCATACTCACAGTTGCTACGCATTCCCGGGATGGGTAAACATATCCCCCCATTCCCACAACGTCTAGCACACCCCCATTCACCCTCTTTTCGAATCCGACGCAGGATACCTTTCCATATTTTTTTGAAACATGGACTCCGTGTCGCGTTACGATTTCCTGGTAATCGCGCCGGCTCTTAACCTGATCATTTCTCGTCTGTTTCGCATCTCGACGTTTGGTCACTTCTCACTCCAGCACTAGTCCGCTGACAGAGTGCCAAGTGTGAGAGCCTATTTCAACCGCCGCGTGACGATGGAATGCGGCGCTCTGCGTCTATACTCACGCACGGGCATCGCCGCGTCCTGAGCGTGCAACAACGATCTGTATAGGTAAGATAAAGACCAAATTCGCATACCTTGGCTACATATGCCCAGAAGCCGGCCAGACATATCACGCTGAAAGGCTTGAGCCTGGAGTCACAGAGGCTTTTGTTGGCCGATTTGCAATAGAATTGCATGCAGGAGCTTACACATCCAACTAAATCTACAATTTTCCAAAGTAGGCCCTGATCTTCTCAGCCATCAACTTCCGCCGCGCTTCCAAGAAACCCTCATAGTTTTCCGCCAGCCCGCTCAGGATCTCCACCGGGATGCAGTGCTCCTCCAGATTGGCCGTCAACTCCTTCATGTCCATGATCCCGCCATATCGCTTCACCCCACCCTGACACTGCTCAACAAGCTGGCCGAAGTAGACGGACGGCGGCTTGTCGCCGATGGCAATGTTGATCTCGCTCTGGGCCACCACGAAGTTGGCGATCTGGTTATACCGGCCCTTGGTGAGCCCCTGCTTCTTCAGATGGTTCCGCGGGAACAGGTGATGAACGTCGCTGTGGTTGAGGATCAGGTCCTGCACGGTGATGTCGCGGGACAGGAAGCCCTTGTGGTTCAGCTTGATCTGAGCCGCCTGGAAAACCATGAAGTAGGGGCTGTTGGACGAGGATGTCTGTAGCTCTTGGGGCAGAAGCACCGACCAGAAGCTCTCGGAGAGCTGCGCGTCGATGACGGCCGATGTGTAGGCCGCAAGGCCATTAGCGGCGATTTGCCGGATGTCAGAGTCGAAGATGGTCTCAGGATTGCTGGAGTAGCGCCCCGTCAACAGGGACATGACGAACCAGCGGCGCACCATCCGCTCGATGTCGTCCGGGTGCATCTTCTCGGCCCGGCCCAGCAGGTAGAGGATGTAGGCGAAATTGACGGCGTTCTGACCGCCGATCAGGCTGGAGCTCACGAATCCGGCGGACCGCAGGATCATCACCAGCCGTTCGAAATGGGTCTGGTTGATGAAGTTGAGCACGCCCCGCTTGAGCTTAGCGAACGACTCCTCTGCGATGGCCGCTTCATACTGCTTGGTCTCGAAGTTGCGGCCGGACAGCAGGGCCACAAGGTCCTGGAGCTTGCCGCGCCGGAATTCGGACGTGAAGGCGACACGCAGCATGTCCGTGTAGGACGGGTCGTAGATGTCGTCACTGGTGTCCTTCAGCCACGCCATCTTGGAGAGGAACTCGGAACCCGCAAACGCAACATCACCCTGCTTGATTCGGCCATAGAAGTCTGGCGCGACGGCGAGGTGGCAGAAGTAGTCGATGGCCTTGCGCAGCAGGTTACCGCCATACACCTCGTTGGCCGCAATCTTCGACATGGCGAAGTCGGCTTGGCTGAGGGAGGCACCGGCCGAGTTCACGCGGATGAAGATCTCCGTCACCGTCTCAATGTCCAGGTCCTCGGCCAGTTCGATGATGCCGACCTGATTGCTGAGCATTTGCCGGAGCTTCTCCAGAACCTCATAAAGGTGGTCTCTGTCCACTTCCGGATTTGCGGTGACGTAAGCCTCCGCGATCTTGAACAGCGAAGCAGTGGGCGCGAAGACCGGGGCAACGTCGGGCAGCCACGCCGGATTGTTCGCGATGGCGGCGTTGAACACCTCGAACGTTTCGCTTACCGGATTGAATGCGATCCGAATGCGCTTCGTCTCGTAGTCCTTGGTCAGGATCTCACGGCCTAACAGCGAAGCCATCAACGCGGTGACGCGCTGCTGTCCGTCGATCAGGACGCGCTTGCCTACTGCCGGCGTACCGTCCTTCAGCTTGACCGTCGGGTTGCGCCACGCAATCAGGTAGCCGATGGGGTAGCCCTGGTACAGCGAGTCGAGCAAATTGCGGACCTTCGTCGCTTCCCAGACGAACGGCCTCTGGATCTCCGGGATGGCAATCTCTCCCGATTTGACCCAGGTCAGCAGGGTGTCGATAGAATGCGGCGTGACCGAATAGCGCTGTGCAGGCATGAGTATGGCATCCTTGAGACTCCTCCCGAGGATGCCACGCCGGAGTCATGCGTTAAAGCTCGAGATTGAACAGAAGTGTCTTGAGGCGCTTTTCCGAAGCCTGACGGCGGATGGCAACAACCGATTGTGCGGTGCGAAAAAGGGCCGGGCACCGTACGTGGCACCCAGCCCTGTTCGCATCTTGCCTTACCAACCTATCGGCGCGGCAGCGTTAGTACGACCCATCAATCCAAATCAGGACCACTCTCGCCCTCCCGACGCTCCTTTCGATGCTCCTCGGCCTCCGCACGCATTCGCGCCTCGGCTTCCAAACATCCCTCATAAGCCTCCGTGGAGAACACGGTATCCAGGGGGCGGACGGCTTCGGCGTACTTTTCGGCCTTGACGGGGTCTCCCTCATACCGGTCGCTGATAAGCTCGACAACATGCTTTACCTTGAGCATGAGGAAGTCGTACAGCGGAACCAGCTGCTTCGGCTCATCCTCAACCGGGTCAGCCACACAGGCCTTCAGCATACTGCTGAGTTCAAGAATGATTGGGAAAACATCCCGCAGCTCCTCAAACTCCTGATCCACGGCCCATCGCTGGAACCGGGCAATCAGGTCGATAACATCTGCGGTATCCCAGCCATCGTAGAAGCATTCATCTAGTTCTGAATAGTTGGAAATTAGGGTTCTGTCAGCCATTGCGATCTTCCTTTGTCGGGAACCCGGCCTTATTACACGCGTACATCACAGGGAAATCTCAGAACGGAGCATCCTCCAGGACGCTGTCGTCAGGACCCGAGTCGTCGAAGTCGCAGGCGTCGACAATCCATCCCTGCGCCCCTGTGCTGAACTCGACCGCTGGCTTTACCGGCAGCTGGTCCAAGGGCGCCTCACGCGCCCATCCAGTCTCCAGGTTTTTCAGAGCGAACCGGCAATCAAAGCGGTCACTAAACTTCCTTATGTATTCGTAGGCGTCTTTGCGAATTACCACTCCACCGTCCGGCAGTTTCGATACGCAGACCAGAGTAAGAATCCGGCCATTCTGGTGGATCTTCTGAGGACCAAACCCTTTTACCGGACGCCCATAGCCGTCGTTATTCATGACAACATCCTTTCCTGTTCAGTCAGTTGACAGTGAAAGGATGGTTCAAGCCGGGTGTGATATCAAAATATTCGAGTTCCTATAATTTGATTACTTACCATGGATTTCGGGAAGTGGGAGTGACGCTCAGAATCGGATTCAGCCAGTTGCCCCGGCCGCTGCCCCGAAACGAAGAAGGGGGCAGCGGTTTCCCACTGCCCCCCACAATCCGATGGTGCGCCCGGCGGGATTCGAACCCACGGCCCCAGGATTAGGAATCCTGTGCTCTATCCTGCTGAGCTACGGGCGCATCCGGCGCCGCTTATAGCACGGTTTGCGCGGAGGTTCAGTGCCAAATCTGGTAACATGGCCGTACCGAAAAGGTCACCGCCGTGGCGGTGTCGTACACGGGCCGGTGGAAGGAATCCGCTGGGCTTGGCAACGCCGCTGCGTATACTGCGCCGATGGCACGCATGCTGTACCTTCGCGACATCGAGGTCGATGTGCACGTCCGCTGCCGCACCTGCGGACACGAGGGCGTGCTGCCGCGCGCCGACATGCATCGGCGGTTCGGTCCCAATTACCCGGTTCTGTCGATCGCCCCGCACTATCGCTGCTCGAAGTGCAATTCGCGCGATACGGAAAGCCGCCCGGCGCCCCCGCCCCTTTCGCTGGTCGGCGGCACGGAGGTGGACGCGCCCGACGCGCCGCCGTCCTTCGCCGGGCCGTTGGCGGCGCTGCAAGGGCTGCTCGACGCTGTGCGCGGCCGTGGCGATGCCGATGATGCGGACGACGCGCCCCCAGCCTTGCGGGAACCCGCCTTCCGGGATTCCACCGCCAGGGGACCGGCCAACGAGGATTGGGTACCGGCGCCCCCGCGCGAGGAGAGGGAGAGGCCGCGCCCGTTGCGGCTGGACGAACTCATCGCCGACGGCCCCGCCACGCCGGAAGCCGGCCGCCGCCCCCTGTGGGAACCCGTCTCGCTCGCCGACATGGCTGGGCATTCCGGCGAGGAACCGGCGGAAGACGATCCCGCGCACGAGAACGAGCCGGATGCGCGGCCACGCACCGCTGCCCCCGATCCGAGGGACGAGGATGCGGACGACGGCCTCTCCCCGTTCGAACGCACCATCGCGGCACTTCGCAACTTGGTCGATGCCGACGGCGTGGCGGAGGCGAAACCCGCCGCACGCCCGTTCCAGGAAGACGACCAATCCGAGGACGACGAGCCCGAGGACAACGAACCCCCGCCTGTCTTCTCGGTCAACGTGCTGGTCCGCACGGATTTCGACGACGATGAGGACCTGGAGGAAGACGAGCGGGACGACGACGTCCTGAACGACGTCGACTTCGGGAATTTCCACGACAGGCACGCCGACGAGTCCGCAGACGAAGAGATCGCCGACGACGAGATCGATGGTGATCCGTCGGACGACGAGATCGTCGCCTTCGCCATCCGCGATCCGGACAAGGCGCCGCCCCGGCGCGAACGGCCGCCCGCAACGGAGGAGCCGCCGCTCGACAAGACCATCGCGGCGCTCCGCGACATGGTCCGGGAAGCCGCCGCCGATCCGGACGACCCGGACGACGATCCGGTTGTGACACGCTTCGCCCGTTCCCGCACGCCTGTCTTTGCGCCCGATCCGGAGGAGAATTCCGAGCCGGATCAGGATCTGTCGGTTCGTAATCTGCCAGTTCCGAATCTGGAGCCCGAACCCGAAGAGGAATTCGACGCGCTCACCCTCTCTGATGAAATCGGCGACGACGAAGGGCAGGACGAGGACGACACGCCCAGGCTCCGGAAATCCGCCCAGGAACTGGAGATGGAAGAGGCTCTGCGGGCCTTGCGCGCTCTGGTCGAGCAGGAGGATGACGAACACGGCGACGAGCGGGACGATGATCGCCAGGACGATGCCAGTCAGGACGACGATGAGCCGGAGGAGCCTACCCCCGTACCGGTTCGCGCCGGTCGTCCAGCCGCGACCGTGCCGTTCGATGAGGACGACGGGCTGCCGACCATGCGAAAGCTGACCGGCGGCGTCCCGTCCGCCCCGGCCCCCGCTTGGGACCTGGACCATGACCTGGATAAGGACCCGGATGCCGAGGATGAGCCGTTCAATCTTGTCGGCAAGCTGGTGCGGGAGGCGGAAAGGTCCGGCGCCAAGGTGAGCGTCGAACCGAAGGCCACCGATCCCGGGACGCCCGATCCCCAGCCGTCCGCGGCCAAGGCGAAGGGCGAGCCCAGCTCGCTCGACAAGACCATCGCCGCCCTGCGCAGCATGCTGGAACTGGATGGAAAGCGCGGCCGCTGACGCCGCGCCTCCCGTCCCTCGAACCAACCGTCTCCGGCCTTACCCGTTCTCGGCCAGCACCGTGCCGGCCAGATAGAGCGACCCGCAGATCAGCACGCGGGCCGGACCCTTCACGCGGGCGGTCAGCGCGGTCAGCGCGTCCGCTACACCCGCGGCCGGGGCCGTGTCGGTGATGCCGCAGGCGCGCGTCGCGGCGGCGGTGTCCTCGGCCGGCAGCGAGGCTTCCTCGCCCGGAATGGCGACGGTGCGCGCCGCCGTGACGAAGGGCGCCAGGGGTTCCACGAACTCCCGCGGCTCCTTGGTCGCCAGCATGCCGTAGATCATCAGCAGCGGCCGGCCCGGTTCCTCGCGCGCCCAAGCCTCCGCCTGCACGGCCAGCACCTCGCCCGCCGAATCGTTGTGGCCGCCGTCCAGCCACAGGTCCCAGCCCGGCGGCAGGCTCGCGGCCAGCGGACCGCGGGTCAGCCGTTGCAGGCGGGCCGGCCATTCCACGGCGGCGAGCCCGCGGCGCACCGCATCGTCGTCCACCGTCACAGGCAGCTGGTCCAGGCAGGCCAGCGCCAGCCCGGCGTTCGTGAACTGGTGCGCGCCGGCCAGCCCCGGCGGGGGCAGGTCGACGCGGCGCTTGGCGCTTTCGAACCGGAACCCGGTGCCGGTCGGAGTCACGCGCCATTCGTGGATCGGCGCCCCCACGGCGGTCGCACGGGACAGCAGGGTGCGCGCGGCCTGCTCCACCGGCTGCGGGGCCAGCACGGCGGGAACGTCCGGCTTGAAGATGCCGGCCTTCTCGCCCGCGATGGCCTCCAGCGTGTCGCCCAGGAACTGGCGGTGGTCGTAGGACACGCGCGTGATCGCCGTCACCGCCGGGCGGTCCACCACGTTGGTGGCGTCCAGCCGCCCGCCCAGCCCCGTTTCCAGCAGGACCACGTCGGCCGGCACCCGCGAGAAGGCGAGGAAGGCGGCGGCGGTGGTCACCTCGAAGAAGGTGATCGGCGCGCCGTCGTTGGCCTCCTCGCATTCCTCCAGCAGGGCGGCCAGCCGGTCGTCGTCGATCAGGCGGCCAGCCAGCCGGATGCGCTCGTGAAAGCGCACGAGGTGTGGCGAGGTGTAGACATGCACGCGGTACCCGGCCGCCTCCAGCATGGCGCGCAGGAAGGCGACCGTGGACCCCTTGCCGTTGGTCCCGGCCACATGCACCACCGGAGGCAGCCGGCGCTCCGGATGGCCCAGCGCCGCCAGCAGGCGGTGCATGCGGTCCAGCGACAGGTCGATGACCTTGGGGTGCAGCCCCTTCAGACGGTCGAGCACCGGATCGGCGCGCGACTCGTCGCAGATGGTCACCACGGACACGACGCTTCCTCCTGACCTCAGGCCGGCTGCTCGGCGCCGGCCTGCGCCGGGGTCGCGTCGGATGCCTCGGCCTGCACCCGCGTCTCGTCGTTGGCCTGGGCGGGGGCCTGGTCCGCCGGTTCCGTCTCGGCCGAGGCCAGCACCGGCTGCTGCAGCAGGGCCAGGATGCGGGCCAGCGTCGGGCGCAGGTCGCGGCGATGGACGACCATGTCCACCATGCCGTGCTCCATCAGGTATTCGGACCGCTGGAAGCCCTCCGGCAGGGTCTCGCGGATCGTGCTCTCGATCACGCGGGCGCCGGCGAAACCGATCTGCGCGCCCTTTTCGGCGATGTGGATGTCGCCGATCATCGCGAAGGAGGCGGTGACGCCGCCCGTGGTCGGATCGGTCAGCACGACGATGTAGGGCAGGCCCGCTTCCTTGACCATCTCCACCGCAATGGTGGTGCGCGGCATCTGCATCAGCGACAGGATGCCTTCCTGCATGCGCGCACCGCCCGACGCCGGAACGACGATCAGCGCGGCGTTCTGCGCGATGGCCGTGCGGGCGGCGGTCAGCAGACCCTCGCCCACCGCGATGCCCATCGAGCCGCCCATGAAGCCGAAGTCGAAGGCCGCGACCACCGCCGGCTGCCCGCCGATCAGGCCGGAGCCGACGACGATGGCGTCGTGCCGGCCGGTCTTCGACTGCGCTTCCTTCAGGCGGTCGGTGTAGCGCTTCTGGTCGCGGAACTTCAGCGGATCGACCACCGACTTCGGCAGTTCCACCGACTGGTAGTCGCCGCCGTCGAACATGGACGACAGGCGCTTGATCGGGTCCAGCCGCATGTGGAAGCCACAGTGCTGGCACACGTTCAGGTTCTCTTCCAGGTCACGGTGGAAGAGCATCGCCTCGCAGCTCGGGCACTTGTGCCAGAGGTTGTCCGGAACCTCCTTGCGGGCGTACAGGGCGCGGATCTTGGGGCGGACGTAGTTGGTAAGCCAGTTCATCGAAGTCTTTCCTGAATTCCCGCTCGCCGGATTTCCGTTCAGGCGCGCGCCCGGCGCACGCCGGCCGACAGTTCGCGGACGAAGCCCAGCACGTCTTCGACCAGACCCGGACGGGCCTTGCCGCGGGCGTCGAGCCCGTTGGCGATGCGCGTGACGATGGCGGAGCCCACGACCGCCGCGTCGGCGACGCGGGCGACGTCGGCGGCCTGGTCCGGCGTCTTGATGCCGAATCCGACGGCCACCGGCAGGTCGGTGTGGCGCTTCAGCCGGGCCACGGCATCGCCCACGGCGGCGTTGTCGGCGCTGGCCGTGCCGGTGATGCCGGCGATGGACACGTAGTACACGAAGCCCGAGGTGTTCTTCAGCACCGTCGGCAGGCGCTTGTCATCGGTGGTCGGCGTCGCCAGCCGGATGAAGTTCACGCCGGCCTTCAGGGCGGGGATGCACAGCTCCTCGTCCTCTTCCGGCGGCAGGTCCACGACGATCAGCCCGTCCACCCCGGCTTCCAGCGCGTCGGCCAGGAAACGGTCCACGCCGTAGGCGTGGATGGGGTTGAAATAGCCCATCAGTATGATCGGCGTGTCCGCGTCCTTCCGGCGGAAACCGCGCACGAGGTCCAGCGTCTTGCGCGCCGTGGTGCCGGCGTGCAGCGCGCGCAGGCTGGCCGCCTGGATCGCCGGGCCGTCGGCCATCGGGTCGCTGAAGGGCAGGCCCAGCTCGATCAGGTCGGCGCCGGCCGCCGGCAGCCCGTCCAGAACGGCGCGGCAGGTCTCCAGGTCCGGGTCGCCCGCGGTGATGAAGGTGACGAGACCGGCGCGGCCCTCCGCCTTCAGGGCGGCGAAACGTCTGGCGATGCGGCCCTGGCCCTTGGCTTGGTCTTGGCCCTGCTCGGTGCTCACAGCTTCACTCCCAGGTGCTGGGCGACGGAGAAAATGTCCTTGTCGCCGCGGCCCGACAGGCACAGCACCATCAGGTGGTCCTTGGGCAGTTTCGGGGCGCGCTTCACGATCTCCGCCAGCGCGTGCGCGGATTCCAGCGCCGGGATGATGCCCTCGGTGCGGGCGCAGAGCTGGAAGGCGTCCAGCGTCTCGTTGTCGGTGGCCGAGACATACTCGACCCGGCCGACGTCGTGCAGCCACGCGTGCTCCGGCCCGACGCCGGGATAGTCGAGGCCGGCGGAGATGGAGTGGCCCTCCAGGATCTGCCCGTCCTCGTCCTGCAGCAGGTAGGTGCGGTTGCCGTGCAGCACGCCGGGGCGCCCGCCGGTGATGGAGGCCGCGTGCTCCAGCGGACCCTTCTCGATCCCGTGGCCGGCGGCCTCGACCGCGACCATGCGGACGGTCGGGTCGTCCAGGAACGGGTGGAACAGGCCGATGGCGTTGGACCCGCCGCCGACGCAGGCGACCAGCGTGTCGGGCAGGCGGCCTTCCAGCTCCTGCATCTGGTAACGCACCTCGTCGCCGATCACCGACTGGAAGTCGCGGACCATGGCGGGGTACGGGTGCGGGCCGGCGGCCGTGCCGATCAGGTAATAGGTGTCGGCGACGTTGGTGACCCAGTCGCGCAACGCCTCGTTCATCGCATCCTTCAGCGTCTTGGCGCCGGAGGTGACGGGCACGACCTCCGCCCCCAGCAGCTTCATGCGGAAGACGTTCGGCTGCTGCCGGGCGATGTCGGTCTCGCCCATGTAGATGACGCAGGGCATGTCGAACAGCGCGCAGACCGTGGCGGTCGCGACACCGTGCTGGCCGGCGCCCGTCTCGGCGATGATGCGCTTCTTGCCCATGCGGCGGGCGAGCAGGATCTGGCCGATGCAGTTGTTGATCTTGTGCGCGCCGGTGTGGTTCAGCTCCTCGCGCTTGAAATAGATCTTGGCGCCGCCGAGCTGTTCCGTCAGGCGTTCCGCGTAATAGAGCGGGTTCGGCCGTCCCACATACTGCTTCAGATGCTGCCGGATGGCGCCGTCGAAAGCCGGGTCGGCCTTGGCCTCCCTGTAGGCTTTCTCCACCTCAAGGATCAGCGGCATCAGCGTCTCGGCGACGAAGCGTCCGCCATAGATTCCGAAATGCCCGCGCTCGTCGGGGCCGGAACGGTATGTGTTGGGTCTGGTCATGGCCTGGGAAACTGCCTGAAGCGGGTCGTACGGCACCCGGAAGGCGCCACCATAGCGGCGGAACGCCCGGATTTGAAGCGTCCGCCCGCCACATTCTGCAAATTGCGGAAACCGCAACATGGCGTGGCGGAGGGAAAGGGGCAAGGGGGCTTTCCCCCCATGCGCTCACCCGCCGAGCGGCGGTGCGTACAGCAGCCCGCCCCGGCTCCACAGCGCGTTCAGTCCCCGTTCGAAGCCGAGAGGGGACCCCGCGCCCAGGTGGCGGTCGAAGATCTCGCCGTAGTTCCCGACCTGCGTGACCACCCGCCAGCCCCAGTCGTCGTCCAGCCCCAGCCCCTTGCCCAGGCCCGGCGTGACGCCCAGCAGCTTGCGCACCTCCGCGTCGGGGGAGTCCTTCATCGCCGCGGCGTTGGCGGCGGTGATGCCCTTTTCCTCGGCCAGGACGGTGATCAGGAAGACCCAGCGCACCAGGTCGAACCAGCGCTTCTCGTCCACGCGCACCATGGGCGACAGCGGTTCCTTGGAGATGACCTCGGGCAGGATAACGTAGTCGGCGCTGTTCGGCGCCTTGATCCGGCGCTGCGTGTGCAGGCTGATGCGGTCGCTGGTGAACAGGTCGCAATGGTGGTTGAAGAAGGCGGACAGCGCCCCCTCGTCCGAGCGCACCCGCTTCAGGGTCAGGTGCACGCCGCTGCGGGCCATCCAGATTTCCAGGTTGCGCAGTGTGGTGGTCTGTTCGATGACGCAGACCGAATGGTCGCCGGCGGCCGCCACCCTCGCCAGATCGTCGAGCCGCGCCACCCCCAGCGAGCGGTGGGCGATGAAACTCTGGCCGTCGAACAGGTACACCACCGGGAAATCGACGCCGAAGGTGGCGTCGCGCAGCAGGTTCCAGGTGGTGCCTTCCATGACCACGTCCACCTCGCCGTTGCGCAGGATGGAGAAGCGGTTCTCGGTGTTGGCCTCGACGAACTCCACATGGTCGGCGTTGCCGGTGACGGCGGCGGCCAGCGCCCGGCACATGTCGATGAAGAAGCCCTGCCAGTGCCCGGAGCCGTCGACCGTCGACAGCCCCTGCCCGCGGGACGAGACGCCGCAGCGCAGCATTCCCCCGTCGCGCACCCGTTCCAGCGTGTCGGCCGCCGCCGGGCCACCACCGAAGCTGCCGCCGGAGCCACCACCGAAGGTCGCGCTGAAAAGCGCCGCGGCGACCAGCCCCACCACGAGAAACCGCATCGCCCGCATCGTTCCTCCCCCGATCCGGCCTTCAGGATCCATGCGGCAACCGGCGTTGGTCAAGCCCATCGCCCTTCGCCCGGTGGGTGATTTGCACACCGACGACCGCCCGTGTTATCCCACAACCTGAAATCAGGAAGGGGGGACAAGGGCATGCGGCTTCCCCGCGTTGGCGTGGCATTCCGCATCCTGGCGGGGCTGACGGTGATCGCCGGGCTGACCGCAGCGACCGGCATGGTGGCCGTCTCGCTCTTCTCGCGTTTCCACGAGGGGTTCGAGCAGATCGCCACGGCCAAGGTGCCGGGTCTCGTCAGCGCCTCGCAGCTGGCGCAGCAGAGCGGCACGCTGGCCGCCAACGCGCCGGCCCTGGTGGCGGTGCAGAGCCAGTCGGTGCGCGAGGCGGTGATGTCGCGGCTGGGCGACCAGATCGTCCTGCTGGAGGATCTGATGGCCCGCCTGCGCGCCCGCGGTACCGACGCCGCCGATCTGGCGGAGCTGGACCGCCGCAAGGACGAGCTGGTGACGAACCTGCTGACGCTGAACAGCCAGGTGGAAAAGCAGCTTGCCGCCACCGCGGAGACGAGCGGGCTGGTCAACCGCCTGATGCTGCTGGCCGAGCGCGTCCGCCAGTCCGAGGACACCCTGCTGGACGGGCGCCCCCCGCCCGCCGGCCTGATCGAGTACGAGGCCGCCTACGCCCACGGCCGCCTCGTCGACCGCTGGACCGACGAGGCTTACAACGCGATCACCGTGATGCTGGCCGCCTCGCGCGCCGACCACGAGGCGCGGGTGGAGCGGCTGCGCGACGACTACCGCCGGTCGCTGGAGCGCGCGGCTGAGGCGGTCGCGGCCCTTCCCCCCGACCTCGCCGCCGCGGCCGATCCCCTGTACCGGGAGCTTCAGGATCTGGGCCTGGGCGAGCGCAACCTGTTCGCCAGCCGTCAGGCCGAGATCGTGCTGACCCGCGCCATCAAGGGCGCCGTCGCGCGGAACCAGAACGTCTCCGACCGGCTGGTCGCCGCCGTGTCCGACCATTTCCTGACCATCGAGCAGGACATCGCCCAGCGCTCCGCCGAGTTCGAGCGGGTGATCCACAACGGGCAGCGCGCGGTGGTGGTCATGGCGCTGGTCTCGATCCTCGGCGCGCTGGGCATCTTCCTCTACATCCACAAGAACGTGGTGCGGCGCCTGCGCGGGTTGCAGGCGGCGATGACGGCCTCCGCCTCGGGACGGCCGGTCACCATCCCGACGCGCGGGCAGGACGAGATCGCCGACATGGCCCGCGCCCTGCACTATTTCGTCAGCACCATCCGCGCCCGCGAGCGCGACCTGTCCGACAGCGAGCGGCGCCTGCGCGCGATCCTGGAGCAGAGCCCGGTCGGCGTGTCCATCGGCCGGGCCGACGGCACGGTGGCCTTCGCCAACGCCCGCGCGGCGGAACTGGCCGGCCGGCCGCGCGATGCCTTCGTCGGCAGCCGCCACGCGCTGGCCCTGCCCGGCGCCACGGTGCAGCGCCGCGCGGCCGACGCGCGGGCGCTGGCTCACAACGGCGATGCCGGCCTGGTCGCCCGCGACATCGAGGTGGCGATCGACCGGCCGGACGGCAGCCGGGTGTGGGCGCTCCAGACGCTCCAGCGCACGGAGTTCGAGGGCGAGCCGGCCATCCTGGCCTGGAGCTACGACATCACCGGCCGCAAGCGCGCCGAGGAGGATCTGCGCCACGCCAAGGAGCAGGCGGAGGTCGCCGCCAAGTCGAAATCCGAATTCCTGGCGACCATGAGCCACGAGATCCGCACGCCCATGAACGGCGTGCTGGGCATGTTGGAACTGATGGCCCTGACCCAGCTGGACACGGAGCAGACGCAGATCGTCACCACCGTGCGCGACAGCGCCACCGCGCTGCTGCGCATCATCGACGACATCCTGGACCTGTCGAAGATCGAGGCCGGCAAGCTCGACCTGGAGGAGATGGACCTGGAACCGCGGGAACTGGTGGAGGGCGTGGCCGACCTGCTGGCCCCGCAGGCCCACCAGAAGCGGCTGACGCTGGTCTGCGACGTCGAGCGCGCGGTTCCGCCAGTGGTGCGCGGCGACCCCGGCCGGCTGCGCCAGATCCTGTTCAATCTCGCCGGCAACGCCATCAAGTTCACCGACGCGGGGCGCGTCGTCCTGCGCACCCGCCTGGAATCCGCCCCCTCCGCCGACCGGGTGCGGCTGCGCTTCGCGGTGGAGGACACCGGCATCGGCATCAGCGAGGCCGGGCAGCTGCGCCTGTTCCAGCCCTTCAGCCAGGCCGACAGCTCCACCACCCGGCGCTTCGGCGGCACCGGGCTGGGGCTGGCGATCTGCGCGCGCCTTGTGGAGATGATGGGCGGACGCATCGGCGTGAAGTCGGCGCCGGGGCGCGGCTCCACCTTCTGGTTCACGGTGGACCTGCCGCTGGGTGACCCGCGAAGCGCCGCGCGCGACGACACCGACCTGTCGGGCCTGTCCATCCTGGTGGCGGAGGCCGACCCGGTGCAGCGCGGCGTGCTGGTCCGCAGCCTGGAGGACAAGCAGGCCGCCGTCGCCGACGCCACCACGGCGGAGGAGGTGGTGGAGCTGCTGACCTTGGCCGACACCGATCTGCTGGTCCTGTCCGGCAACCTGCTGGAGCATCACCCCGAGGATTCCCCCGGCGCCCCCAACCCCCGCCTGTCCGCCGCCGAGGTGCTGGCCCGCATCCGGGAGGCCGGCGCCCGCCCGCCGCCGACGCTGCATCTGGTGGACGGGCGCGAGCAGGCCGCCGACTGCCCGCCGGATCATGAGCCGGGACGGGAGCAGGGGCAGGAGCACGACCACCTGACCCGCCCGATCCGCCGCGACGCCCTATTCCGCAAGCTCGCCGCCCTGGCCGGCCGACTGGTCACCACCGAGGCGCCATGCCCCCCGGCCCGCACCACCACAGCACCCGCCCAGCCGGAGCCGGAGCCCGAACGCCCCCCCGGCGCCCTGATCCTGGTGGCGGAGGACCACCCGACCAACCAGCAGGTGATCCTGCGCCAGCTTCGCCAGCTTGGCTTCGACGCGGACCTGACCGGCGACGGGCTGGAGGCGCTGGCCGCGTGGCGCGCCAAGCCCTACCGTCTGGTGATCACCGACTGCCACATGCCGCGCATGGACGGCTACGAACTGGCCCGCCAGATCCGCACCCTGGAAGCCCGCGACGGCCAATCCGGCCAGGACGATTCGTCGCCGGAAGCCTCCAGCAACGGCCGTCCGCGCACCCCGGTCATCGCCATGACCGCCAACGCTCTGGCCGGCGAGATGGAGCGCTGCACCGCCGCCGGCATGGACGACTACATCGCGAAGCCGGTGACTCTGAAGCAACTGGCCGCCGTGCTGGACCGCTGGCTGGGCGAGGGCTTCGCCGCCCCGCTGGAGGAGCCGCCGTCCTTCGGTGACACCGACGCCGACCGCCTGCCCCTGGACGTCGCCCACGTCCAGGCGACCTTCGGCACCCTCGACGCGACGGCGCTGGACATGCTGAACTATTTCCTGGAGACGACCCGCCCTCTGCTCGACAAGACCGCCGGTGCCCTGTCCCGCCGGGACCTGGGCGCCACCCAAACCCTGGCCCACACCCTGGCCGGCGCCGCCCGCACCGCGGGCGCCAACCAACTCGCCCAGGCCTGCTCCACTCTGGAACTCGCCGCCGCCCAAGGCGACGAAACCAAGGCCGCCCGTTCCCTGGACGCCATGCGGACTGCGTTTCCCGTGGTGGAAGCGGCGATCGGGGCGCTCAGGGCCGGGGAGGGGGTGGCGTGACACCATTTTCCACGGCATGCACGCGGACCAGATGGCCTATCGTTCCATGACGGAGGTGTCGCCGATCGGGGTGCCTTGAGAGTGGATGCCTGAGAGCGGATGTTCCGCCACCGCATCGCCATCCGGTCAGCCACCTTGGTGCTTTCAATCGCCGCTTGTGGACCTAAATAGTGGCGACCGTGGCATAGTGGCGACTGGGCGGCCCGCCGGGGTGGTCTGTCGTGAAGGGGACAGGAGGATCGCGTGACGACCTTGAAGGAATTCGAGGAGGCCTTGCGGGCCGCGGGCAACACCGAAGCCCTGAAGATCCTGGACAGGCTTCGGGACCGCGACCGGGCGACCCGCTCGATCCGGCCGGCCCGGCGCCTGACCGGACGGAAGATGACGCCCGAACTGGCGGCGGAGATCCTGCACCTGCACCAGACCACCGACATGACCCAGCAGGAGATCGCCTTCCAACTGGGCATCAACCAGGGCCGGGTGAACGAGGTCATCAAGCGCGGCAAGTGGCTGGACGGCGACCCGAACGCACCGGAAGCCATCTCCCGCGACAAGGCCAAGGAGCGCGCCAGGGAGGGCGTCGGCTTCGAACCTCGCGAGGCGAAGGCCAGCAAAAGCAAGAAAAAGGCCAAGGCCGAGGCGGCGACTGCCGCGCCGGAGGAAATAGTCCCGGAGGAAACGCCGGTGGCCGAGCCTCCGGTGGCCGAAGCTCCTGTGATCGCACCGCCGGCCGAAGCGGCGGCACCGGAACCGCTGGTCCCCGATGCCCAGGCCCCTGAATCTCCGCCCGCCGAGTCGCAATCCGCCGAACCTCCGGCAACCGAACCGAAGGCGGAAAAGAAGAAGAAACCAGGGAAGAAGAAGCCGTCCCAGCAGTTGCTGTTCGACGGAATATAGGCCGCGCGTCTTCGCCGCAGCGCACATCTCCCCCGGCGGTAACCCGCCCGCACCGGCCGTGGCGACGCGGAACGGTGCATTCTTAGTGTGCAGCGTCAGGACGCAGCCATCTCGGGGGGGAGGCTTTCGATGAGCCGCAAGCGGTCGATCTCCACCATTCTGTTCGGCATCGCGCTGGGGGCGGCGGCCGCCGCAACCGCCGAACCGGTGGGGGCCGAACCGGTGGGGGAGGTGCAGACCGTCGTCGGTTCGGCGGAACTGGTGCGCGCGGGCACCACCACACCCGTGCGCGATGGCATGGGCATCGAACCCGGCGACGAACTGCGGACCGGTGAGGCCGGACGGCTGCGCGTGCGCTTCATCGACGGCAGCTTCGCCACGCTCGGCTCCCTGGCGGCCATGACGGTGGAACGGTTCGAGCAGCCCGGTGGAACCGGCACGCGCGACGCCGCCCTGGCCATCGCCGGGGGCTTCGTCCGGGCGGTCGCCGAAAAGCTGGTGGGCGCGTCGCGGTTCGAGGTGCGCACCCCAACCGCCGTCGCCGCCGCGCGCTCCACCGAATGGATCGTCGAGGTGACGCGGGAAGGCACGGCGGTGGTGGCTATGTCCGGCCGCGTGTCGGTGCGCCCGACCGGCCCCGGTCCCGGCGAGCCGGTCGAACTGAATCCGGGGCAGGGGACCGACGTGGCACCGGGCGCCGCCCCGCAGCCTGCAAAACCCTGGGGCGAAGCGCGGATGGCTCGGGCGATGGCCGCCACCAAGATGCCCTGAACCCCAGATGCTCTATCTCCGGTGATGCCGCGATGAGGATCGGGCTTGCCGTCACCGCTGCCCTGGTTGTGCTTCAGGCTCTGGCCGGCGATACCGGATGGCCGGCGCGGCTGGAAACCTTGACCCTCGACGGGCGCTTTCTCCTGCGCGGTGCCCGGCCAGTCAGCGGCGAGGTACTGATCCTGCTGGCCGACGACGCCTCCGTGGCGGCGCTGGGACGTTGGCCCTGGCCGCGCCGCCGCTTCGCCGATCTGGTGGACCGGCTGACCGGGATGGGCGCCGCGGTGATCGCCTTCGACCTGCTGTTCACCGAAGCGGACCCTGATTCGAGAGGCGATCCCAGTGGAGATTCCGGGGGCGACGCGGCGTTCGCCGCGGCCATTGCCCGTTCCGGCCGGGTCGTGCTGGCGGCCTATGGGGAGTTCGGCGTGGGCGGTGGGGAACGGCTGGTGCGGCCCGTGCCCGCGCTGGCCGGTGCTGCCGCGGCGTTGGGGCACGTGAACCTGTTCCCCGATGCGGCCGGACGCCCGTCGCGGGAGGTCGCGGTCCTGCCGGTGGCGGGGGAGGCGGTTCCGTCGCTGTCCCTGCTCGCGGCGCGGATGCGGCTGGGGATCGGGGCGGAGGCCGTGCGCGTTGCGGCGGGTCGCGGAATCGACCTCGACGGGCAATGGATCGCCACCGACGGGGCGCTTCGCCTGCCGGTCAACTACCTCGGCCCGTCCGGCACCATCGAGACGGTGCCGCTGGAAGATGTGTGGAACGGCCGCCTGGGTGCGGAGCGGGTGCGCGGGAGGGTCGTGCTGGTCGGGGCGGCGGTCACCGGGCTGGGCGACCGCTTCGCCACACCCTTCGACGACGCTTTGCCGGGGGTGGAGCGGCACGGAATGCTGGTGGACACGCTGCTGACCGACCGGCTGCTGCGGCAGGACGCGGTGACGCGGCTGGGCGATCTGGCGGTGACGGGCGCCGTGGGGGTGGCGGCGTCGATGCTGGCGGTGCTGCCGCCCGTCGCCGCCCTCGGCGCGTTGGCCGGGCTGGCGCTGGCGGTGGCCGGGGCGGTGCAGGCGGCCTTCGCGGTGGGCGGGCTGGTGCTCGGCCTGGCCTTTCCACTGGCCGCCGTGGTCCTGCCGGGCGGGGCCGTGCTGCTCCAGGCCTTCCGCCGCACGCGGAACGAGGGGCGGCGCATCTGCGAGGCCTTCTCCCAGTACCTGCACCCGGACCTCGTCGCGCGGCTCGTCCGCCATCCCGACGCCCTGCGGCTGGGTGGGGAGGAGCGCGTGCTGACCGTGCTGTTTTCCGACATCCGGGGCTTCACCGGCCTGTCGGAACGCCTGCCGCCGGACCGGCTGGTCGGCTTCCTCGGCGCCTATCTGGAGGCGATGTCGGCGGAGATCCTCCGCCACGGCGGCTATGTGGACAAATACATCGGCGACGGCATCCTGGCCGTGTTCGGTGCCCCGGTGGAACGGCCGGAGCCGGCACTCGACGCCTGCCGCTGCGCCGTCGCCATGCAGCGGGCGGTCGCAGCCGAGGCGGAGCGTTGGCACCGGCTGGGGGTGGAGGACCTGCACATCGGCGTGGGCATCCACACCGGCCCCATGGTGATCGGCAACGTCGGAGGGGCGGGCCGGCTGAACTACACGGTGCTGGGTGACGCGGTGAACATTGGCGCCCGGCTGGAATCGGCGACGAAGGAACTGGGAGTAGGCATCGTGATCTCCGACGCGACGCACCGGCTGGTGGCCGGGCGTCTGGCGGAGGCGGGCATTACCGCCCGCCCGCTCGGTCCCGTGTCGCTGAAGGGCCGCGACGCCACGGTTGAGGTGTGGGCGCTGGCGCCAGAACCATTCGCCGAACAGCGGTAGACCGGTCGGGTCAAGGGATTTCACCACCAAGGCACCAAGTGGGAAGCGCCGGCCGGAATGCGGACCGGAGCCGATGCGAAAGCAAGCCTTATGGTTCTTGGTGCCTTGGTGTCTTGGTGGTGAAAATTTCCCAGGGAGCCCCCTCACACCATTTCCGCGTGGCGGGAGAAGCGGGCGCGGTATTCGGCGGGGGTGATGCCGTACAGCTTCTGGAAGACGCGGCGCAGGGTCTGTTCGTCGCCGAAGCCAGCGTCGGCGGCGATGCGCTTCAGCGGGGCGTCGGTGCGCTCCAGCGCGTTGCAGGCGGCCTCCAGCCGCATCGCTTGCACCGTCTTGGCCGGCGTCCGGCCGAGTTTGGCGGCATAGACGCGGGCGAAGGTGCGCGGCGACATGCCGGCCTGCTCGGCCAGCCGCTCGATGCGCAGATCCTCGTGCAGGTGGGCGGCGATCCAGGCGTGCAGATCGCGGAAGGCGCCGTCCGGAGCGCACTGTGCGGACAGCGGCACGCTGAACTGCGACTGTCCACCCGGCCGCTTCATGAACACGACGAGTTGCCGCGCCGTGGCGATGGCGAGCGCGTGGCCGAGGTCGGCCTCCACCAGGGCGAGCGTCAGGTCGATGCCGGCGGTGACTCCGGCGGAGGTCCAAACCGGGCCGTCCTTGATGAAGATCGGGTCGGCGTCGACGCGGACGGCGGGGTGGCGCTCCCCCAGGCGGGCCGCCCAGTCCCAGTGGGTCGTCGCCCGCCGCCCGTCCAGAAGCCCGGCCGACGCCAGCAGAAAGGCGCCGGTGCAGACGGAGCAGGGGCGCGGCACCTCCGGCCCCCGGCGGCGCAGCCACGCCACGAGGTCCGGCGGGGCGAGCGGCTGGCCGTTCAGGGTTCCGCCGGGGACGATCAGCGTGTCGATGGGCTGGCCGTCCAGCGCCTCCAGGGGCTCCGTCATAATGGGCAGGCCGGGGGAGGTCGTCACCGCCCCGCCCCCGGCCGACAGGATGCGCAGTTCGTAGGGGGTGGGCAGCCCCGCTTCCCGCGCCAGCCGCCCGGCGGTCTGGAAGGCTTGCAGCGGTCCGCTGACGTCGATCAGGTTGACACCGTCGTAGGTCAGCATGGCGACGCGGGTGGGCGGTCTGGTCAGCATCGTCGGGCTTTACTCCGCAGCTTCGGCCTGGACTTCAGCAAGGGCCGCCGGGGCTCGCCGCCCGGCCGTCACCCACCACAGGGTCATCAGGGCGGCCAGCGCCAGCATCGGCAGCACCGTCATGTTCAGCACCGGCCAACCATAGCGTTCCAGCAGCGGCCCCGCCACGAGCGTCGCGACGGCGGTGACGACGTAGCGGATCAACTCGGCGATGCCCTGGACCTTGGCGCGCTCCGACGGGCGGTAGGACTGGGCCAGCAGGGTCGTGCCGCCGACGAACATAAAGTTCCAGCCGATACCCAGGCAGAACAGCGCGAGGTAGAAGGCCATGAGGTCGGCGGAGGCCACCGCCAGGGCGACGCAGGCGGCGTTCAGCGCCATGCCGACAAACAGCATCGGCGCCAGCCCATAGCGCTGGATCAGCGCGCCCGCGAAGAAGGACGGGGCGTACATGCCGACCATGTGCCACTGGATGATGTTGGCGCCGTCGTCGATGCTGTGGTGCCCGGCCACGGCGGCCAGAGGCGCCGCCGTCATCACCAGCATCATCACGGCGGAGCCGATGACGTTGTTGGCGATGGACGCGACGAAGATCGGCTGGCGCGCGACCTCGGTGAAGGGACGCGCGGGCTCATCCGCCGTCCGGTCCCCGGCCGGCGCGTGCCTGGCATCGCGGTAGAGGCCGACCAGCAGCGCCATCGACAGCAGGCCCAGCAGCGCAACCATCAGGTAGGCCCCGGCGAACAGCGCGGTCGGGAACAGGTCCTTGCTCCAGGCCGCCAGAAGGGGACCGAGGATCGCGGCGGCCACGCCGCCGGTCAGCACGCGCGACACCGCGCGGCTCTTCTCGTCCGGCCCGACCGCGTCGGCGGCGGCAAGGCGGTAGTACTGGGCGAAGGCCTGGAACACGCCGACCGCGGCGGTGCCGGCGCAGAAGACCCAGAAGTCCTCGTGCACCACCGCCCACACCGACACCGCCCCGCCGATGGCCCCGGCCAACGCGCCGAGCGCGAAGCCAGCCCGCCGCCCCAGCCGCTGCATCAGGAAGGACGCCGCCAGCGTGACCACCGCGCCCGACACCGTGATCAGCGCGAAGGGCAGCGTCGCCAGCATCTTGTCCGGTGCCAGCTGATAGCCGGTCAGCCCGGTCAGCGTCAGGTCGATGGAAATCGCGGCGGTGAACAGCCCCTGGCACAGGGCGAGGATCCAGGCATCCCGGCGGCCGGGGGATGGGGAGTGGGGCATGGCGGGATCTCCGGTCGACCAACTGTGGGGTGGTCGGGAGATCCTAGCGGAGTGGGGGGTGGCAGCAATGACAATGGGGCGTCAGATCCTGCCAGCGGGTAGCCCTTCTCCACTCCGGGTAGCCCTCCTCCCCCCTGGGGAGAGGGGATTCAGGCTCCCACCACATCATCCCGGATGCACGACACCACATGTCCCGGCGCCACCTCGCGCGGGGTGCGGGCCGCGGGCTCCGCGCAAGCCGGCAGGGCATAGGGACAGCGGGTGCGGAAGACGCAGCCCGACGGCGGGTTCATCGGGCTCGGCACGTCGCCTTCCAGCAGCATGCGCTGCTTCGGCGCGTCGGGGTCCGGCTCCGGCGCGGCGGAGAGGAGGGCGCGGGTGTAGGGGTGGCGGGGGCGGTCGTAGAGGCTGTCGCTCGGCGCCAGCTCCATCAGGCGGCCGAGGTACATCACGGCGACGCGGTCGCTGATGTAGCGCACGACGGCGAGGTCGTGGGCGATGAACAGCACCGCCAAGCCCAGTTCCCGCTGCAAGTCACCCAGCAGGTTGACCACCTGCGCCTGCACCGACACGTCGAGCGCCGAGACGGGCTCGTCGGCGACGATGAAGTCCGGCTCCACGGCCAGGGCCCGGGCGATGCCGATGCGCTGGCGCTGACCGCCGGAGAACTCGTGCGGGTAGCGGTCCATGGCGTCGGCGGTCAGGCCGACCTTCTGGAGCAGGGCCGCGATGCGGTCGCGGCGGTCGGCGGGCGTGCCGATGTTGTGGATGACCAGCGCCTCCCCGATCACGTCGCGCACGCGCTGGCGCGGGTCCAGGCTGGCGTAGGGATCCTGGAAGACGATCTGCATCCGGCGGCGCAACGCGCGCATCTTCGCCGGGGGCAGGCCGGTGATCTCTTCCCCGTCGAAGCGGATGGAGCCGGCGGTGGGCTCGATCAGCCGCAGCAGGCTGCGCCCGGCCGTGGTCTTGCCGGAGCCGGATTCGCCGACCAGCCCCAGCACCTCCCCCCGGTTCAAGTCGAAGGACAGGTCGTCCACCGCCTTCACCCAGCCCACGGGGCGTTGCAGCAGCCCGCCGCGGATGGGGAATTTCTTTTCCAGGCCGCGAACTTGAAGCAAGGGTTGGGTCGTCACGGCAGGTCCCTCCAGCGGCGGCAGCGGGCGGAATGGTCGGGTCCGACCGGCTCCAGCGCCGGCTCGGCGACGGTGCAGGCGGCCTCGGCGTAGGGGCAGCGCGGGGCGAAGGTGCAGCCCTTGGGGCGGTTCATCGGGCTCGGCACGTTGCCGGGGATGGCCTCCAGCCGCACGGCCTCGCCGCGGCTCTGCCCCAGATGCGGCATGCAGGCGAGCAGGCCGCGCGTGTAGGGATGCCGCGGGTTCTTGAACAGGGAGCGGACGTCCCCTTCCTCCACCACGCGGCCGGAATACATGACGACGACTCGGTGCGCGATCTCCGCCACCACGCCCAGGTTGTGCGTGATGAACAGGATGGAGGTGCCCGTTTCCGCCTGGAGGCGGCGCATCAGGTCCAGGATCTGCGCCTGGATGGTGACGTCCAGCGCGGTGGTCGGCTCGTCGGCGATCAGCAGAGTGGGGCGGCAGGCCAGCGCCATGGCGATCATCACGCGCTGGCGCATGCCGCCGGACATCTGGTGCGGATACTCGTCCAGCCGCCGCTCCGCCGCCGGGATGCCGACCTTCTTCAGCATGGCCAGAGCCTCCGCGCGCGCGGCCTTGCGGTCCAGCCCCTGGTGGTAGCGCAGCGCCTCCCCGATCTGGTCGCCCACGGTGTAGACGGGGTTCAGGGAGGTCATCGGCTCCTGGAAGATCATGCCGATCTCGTTGCCGCGGACGCCGCGCATCTCCTTTTCGGACAGGCGGGCGAGGTCCCGCACCCGGCCGTCGCGCCCGCGGAACAGGATCTCGCCCCCGGCGATGCGGCCGGGCGGCGTGGGGATCAGCCGCATGACCGACAGGCTGGTGACCGACTTGCCGCTGCCGGATTCGCCGACGACGGCCAGCGTCTCGTTCCGGCGCACCTGGAACGAGACACCGTCCACCGCCTTCGACACGCCGGGGTCGGCGGCGAAGTGGGTTTCCAGATTGCGGATGTCCAGCGTGATGTCCGCGTCCATCGCCGGGGCTCCCATTCTATGAGGTCAGCGGGTGCAGCCGCGCGCGGCGACCGGCCATTCGCCGATCACCTCGCCGTTCCGGCTGACCGCCATGCGGTCGTGCAGATTGCTGACGACGCAGACGTGGTTGGGCAGGATGCGCACGCGCTCGCCGATGGCCGGCTTCTTGGTGCAGGCAGACAGGTCCACCACCGCGTGCTCCTCGTTCAGGCGGGTGATGACCGCGTCGGGGTAGTCGAGGATCAGGCCGAAGCCCTCGCCCACGGACGGGGCGACGCGGTCGCTGGACAGGGTCTTCGACCCGCTGTCGAGCACGGCGCGATCCTCCGTCGGGCGGCTGACCACGGTGGCGACGACGTGCACGGCACATTCGTCCAGCGTGGCCACGCCGGCGCCGACCGTCGCGCGGTCGTGGTAGATGTAGGTGCCGACGCGCAGCTCCGTCACGCCGGGCAGCTCGTGCGTGTCCCAGCAGCCGGGGGTGCCGCCGACCGAGACGGTCTGGAGCGGGATGCCGGCCTCGTCCAGCAGCTTGCGGGCTTCGGCCACGAAGGGCACGGTGCGGGGGCCGCGCGGGTAGGTCATCAGGCCGCGGAAGGCCGTCAGCCCGTTGCCGTTGGCGCGGCGCGCCAGCGTCAGCGCGTCCCCGGCCGTCTGCACGCCGCAGCGGCCATCGCCGCTGTCGAACTCCACGAGGATGCCGATCTCGACGCCGGCCTGTTGCGCGGCGGCGGCCACCGTGTCGAGCGCCACGGGGTTGTCGATGGCGACGGTCAGCCGGGTCTTGCCGGCCAGTTCGGCCAGCGGGGCGACCTTGGCGGCGCCGACGATGGGATAGCTCAGCAGGATGTCGGGGCAGCCGGCCTCGGCCATCACCAGCGCCTCGCCGATCTTCTGGCAGGTGATGCCGACCGCACCCAGCTCCATCTGGCGCTGGGTGAACTGGGGAAGCTTGTGGGTCTTGATGTGCGGCCGCAGCGCCAGCCCGTGCTTGTCGCAGTAGGCCTGCATCTTGGCCAGATTGTGCTCGACCCGGTCGAGATCGATGACGGGGACGGGGGTGTCGAGATCGTCGACGCGCATGGATCGGCTCCGTAACGCGGGGGATGGAAGAAGACTCCTTCTCCCCTCCGGGGAGAAGGTTGGGATGAGGGGGCGGCCGTCAGGCCGACAACGCACGCTCATTGCAGTGCTTCGACGCCCTACGGGCGCCCCCTCACCCTAACTGGGTCGCTCGCAAGTCTCGCGCCCCCTCTCCGCCTATGATCGCCTTCGGCGCTCAACCGGCCTTCGGCCGTCGGCTCCGAGCCCCGGAGGGGAG
>Ga0065721_10004113_pt1 | contig 41416 bp, 36 predicted proteins | sample Mesricmetagenome_FD_59108 | JGI IMG/M metagenome (GOLD analysis project Ga0065721, IMG submission 59108) | Mesophilic microbial community from rice straw/compost enrichment Sample: eDNA_1 v2 (version 2) | ecosystem: Engineered > Solid waste > Grass > Composting > Bioreactor | place: USA: Davis... | reverse complement strand
CCGCGGCCACCCGCGGCGGCGCCGGGCAAGGCGCCCGCGCCCGTGCCCAGGCCCACGCCCAGGCCGCGTTCGAGTTGCCTCAGCAACGCGCCGCTGAGGCCGCCGGGCAGGCCGCTCATCTGGGTCGCGAGTTGCTGGTCCAGCAGCTCGGTGCCGAGCTTGGTGCCCTCGTTGTCGAGCAGCCCGCTGGCCTGCGTGGCCTGGCGCATGCTCTTGAGCATCTCCTGCATGAACAGGGCCTCGAACTGCCGCGCCACCTCCCTGGCGGCGCCCCGGGGGTCGCTTGCGGCGCGGTTGCGCAGCGAGTCCAGCGAGCTCGCATCGGCGGCCAGGCCGGCCGGAGCGGCCTCGTAGGAGCGCGGCAGGGCCGTCATGCCGTCCTCCCGGGCTGCGGGGAGCGGGGGCGGCCGGCGCGGCGTGCTTGCGGGGTTCGCATCAGATCACCTCCAGCTCGGCATTGAGCGCGCCGGCGCTCTTCATCGCCTGCAGGATCGCCAGCAGGTCCTGCGGGGTGGCGCCGAGCAGGTTCAGCGCCTTGACCACGTCGGCGAGCTGGGTGCCCGCGGGCATCTGCACCAGGTTGCCGCCCTGCTGCGTGATGGCGATGTCGGACTTCGGCGTCACCACCGTCTGGCCCTGGCTGAACGGATTGGGCTGGCTGACCTGCGGCGTGGTGTTGATGGTCACCGACAGGCTGCCGTGCGCCACCGCGCAGGCCCCCAGCGTCACCGCCTCGTTCATCACCACCGAGCCGGTGCGCGCGTTGAGCACCACCTTGGCCGCCGGGCGCGCCAGCTCCAGCGGCAGGTTCTCGATGTCGGCCAGGAAGGCCACGCGCTCGTCGGCCCCCACGGGCATGCGCACGCGCACCACGCGGCCGTCCAGCGCCATCGCCGTGCCCGCGCCCTTGGCGCGGTTGATGGTCTGGGCCACCTGGCGCGCGGTGTCGAAGTCCGCGGCGTTGAGGCCCAGGCTCAGCACCTCGCCCTGCTGCAGCGGCGTGGCCACCTCGCGTTCGACCGTGGCGCCCTCGGGAATGCGCCCGGCGCTGAGGTGGTTGATCTGCACCTTGGAGCCGTTGGCCGAGGCGCCGGCGCCGCCCACCACCAGGTTGCCCTGCGCCAGGGCGTAGATCTGGCCATCGGCGCCCTTGAGCGGCGTGGCCACCAGCGTGCCGCCGCGCAGGCTCTTGGCGTTGCCCATCGAGGAGACGTTGACGTCGATGGCCTGCCCCGGCACCGCGAAGGGCGGCAGCACCGCCGTGACCATCACCGCCGCCACGTTGCGCAGCTGCATGGTGGTGCCCGGGGGCACCGTCACGCCCATCTGCTGCAGCATCGCGTTGAGGCTCTGCGTGGTGAAGGGCGCCTGCGTGGTCTGGTCGCCGGTGCCGTCCAGGCCCACCACCAGGCCGTAGCCCGTGAGCTGGTTGTTGCGCACGCCCTGCACGGCGGCGACTTCCTTGATGCGCACCGCGTGCGCCGGCGCGGGCAGCGCCAGCACCAGCGCGCCCAGCAGGGCCCCCAGCGACAGCAGCCGCGGCAACAGCCGCCGCGGCTCGAAGGGGGACAGCGCCATCTCGTTCATGTCTTGCTCGGAAATCAGAAGGGCAGCACGTTGAGGAAGAAACGGCCGAGCCAGCCCATGAGCTGCGCGTCGGCCTGCTGCCCGCGGCCGCGATGCTCCACGCGCACGTTGGCGATCCTGGCGCTGGGCACCACGTTGCCCGGCTGGATGGCGCGCGGATCGACCTGGCCCGAAAAGCGCAGCACGTCCACGTTGGCGTTGACGCCGATCTGCTTCTCGCCGGCAACGAGCAGGTGGCCGTTGGGCAGCACGCCCGTGACCATGGCCGTGATGGTCCCGGAGAAGTCGTTGCTGCTGGCCGTGGCGCCGGCGCCGGAGAAGGTGTTGCTGGAGCTTGCGCCCGCACCCAGCCGGCCCAGCAGCGAGGAGGAGCTGTTGAGCAGCGGCAGCCGGCTCACGCTGGCATCGACCTCGCCGCTCTTGTCCACGGAGCTGGTGGACTTCTGGCTGGCGCTCACGGCCTCGACGATCTGCACCGTGAGCGTGTCGCCGGGCAGCCGCGCGCGGTGGTCCTCGAACAGCGGCCGGTAGGTCGCGCCCTGGAAGATCGCGCCGTTGGCGGCGGCCGGCGCCGGCGGGGCCGCGGGCAGCACGGGGGTGGTGTCGGGCATCTCCACGCGCGGGGCGCGGTACTCGTTCACCGAGGCGCAGCCGCCCAGCGCCAGCAGCGCGGCCAGCGCGGCGGCGGCCAGGGGCATGGTGCGCGGGGTCCTCATGGCACGGATGCGTTGCTGCGTTGCCTCAGAGCTGCGAGAGCTTCTGCAGCATCTGGTCGGAGGTGCTGACGGCCTTGGAGTTGAGCTCGTAGGCACGCTGGGTCTGGATCATCGACACCAGCTCCTCCACCACGCTGACGTTGGAGGTCTCGACGAAGCCCTGCGCCAGGGCGCCAAGCCCATCGGCTTCCGGGTTGCCGGTGGTGGGCGTGCCCGAGGAGGCCGTCTCGACGAACAGGTTCTGCCCGCGCGGCTCCAGCCCGGCGGGATTGATGAACTGCGCCAGCTGCAGCTGGCCCACGCGCGTGGGCGTGGCCTGGCCGGGCATCTGCACCGAGACCACGCCGTCGCCACCCACCGTCACGCTCAACGCGGTGGCCGGCACGGTGATGCCGGGCTGCACGGCGTAGCCCGCGTTGGTGACGAGCTGGCCGTTGGCGTCGAGCTGGAAGGCGCCGTCGCGGGTGTAGGCGGTGGTGCCGTCGGGCATCTGGATCTGGAAGAAGCCCTGCCCCTTGACGGCCAGGTCCAGGTGGTTGCCCGTCTGCTGCAGGTTGCCCTGCGTGAAGTTGCGCGAGGTGGCCACCGGGCGCACGCCCAGGCCGAGCTGCAGCCCCGTGGGCAGTTGCGTCTGCTCGGAGCTGGCGGCGCCGCTCTGGCGCAGGTTCTGGTACATCAGGTCCTCGAACACGGCGTGCGTGCGCTTGTAGCCGTTGGTCGAGACGTTGGCCAGGTTGTGGGTGATGGTGTCCAGCCTGGTCTGCTGGGCTTCCATGCCGGTCTTGGCGATCCACAGCGAACGGATCATGGGGCGCTTCTCCTCGATGCTGCGGGCGATCTTCGCGCGCCTCCGGCCCGGGGCAGCGTGCGAATAACAAGGTGTTTGTCGCCCAGTTATCGGCCGCGCCTGGCGGAGCTTGAGCCGCAGGGGCGCACGGCCTTATTCGGTGTCACTTGTCAATGAAGTGATCCGTTCGTACTGAGGTATCGAAGTACGAATCCGACAGGCTGCGACGGCGGCCTCCCGGCAGGGGCCGTTCATCCTTCGACGCGCCAAAGGCGCGCCCTGTGCTGAGGTATCGAAGCATCAGGACGAACGCAATACCGGGTTCGGGAACCTTGGAAACCTTTGTCAGCCCGCGCTGTTGGACAGCAGCTTCTGCGCGCCCTGCTCCTGGCGCTCGGCGGTCTGGATGAGCTTCATCTGCTGCTCGAACTGCCGCGCCGCGGAGATCATCGCCACCATCGTCTCGATGGGGCTGACGTTGCTGCCTTCGAGCGCGCCGTCGCGCAGCCGCGCGCCGGGGTCGGCCGGCAGCTCGCCCTCGGCGCCGCGGAACAGCCCGTCGCTGCCGCGTTGCAGCGGCGCGTCGGGCGTGACCAGCTTGAGGCGGCCGAGCTGCGTGGGGCGGCCCTCGGGCCCGGTGGCGCTGAGCGTGCCGTCGGCGGCGATGCTCACGCTGCTGTTGGGCGGCACGTCGATGGGGCCGCCGTCACCCAGCACGGGCAGGCCCGAGCGCGTGACGAGCTGGCCCTGCGCGTCCACCTCCAGCGAGCCCGCGCGCGTGTAGGCCTCGGTGCCGTCCAGCGCCTGCACCGCCAGCCAGGCGCCGCCTTCCATCGCCACGTCCAGGTTGCGCCCGGTGGTCTGGATCGGGCCGGGGTCGGGGTTGTAGCCCACGGTGGTCTCCAGCGCCGGCACGCGGGTGCTGGCGCCGTCGCCGCGCACCGGCACGGCGCGGAACGCCGCCATCTCGGCGCGGAAGCCGCCGGTGGAGACGTTGGCCAGGTTGTTGGAGAGCACCTCCTGGCGCTGCAGCGCCGCCTTGGCCCCGGTCATCGAGAGATAGATCATGCGGTCCACGGCGGCGCTTCCTTCTCTGGTGGCGTGTCAGTCGCGCTGGGCGTCAGCGCAGGTTGATCAGGGTCTGCATGACCTGGTCCTGCGTCTTGATCGTCTGCGCGTTGGCCTGGTAGGAGCGCTGCGCCGTGATCATGTTGACCAGCTCGCTGGCGATGTCCACGTTGGACTCCTCCAGCGCCTCGGACTGGATCTTGCCCACCACGCCGCTGCCCGGCGTGCCGCGCACGGGCTCGCCCGAGGTCGGCGTGCCCGCCCACAGGTTGCCCGACAGCGGCTGCAGCCCCTGCGGGTTGACGAACTTGGCCAGCTCCACCTGCCCGGCCGTGAAGGTCTTGCCGTTGCTGTACAGCGCCAGCACCGTGCCATCCTCCTGGACGTTGATGCTGCTGACGTTGCCCGGGGCGTAGCCGTCCTGGTAGGGCTTGCTCACCGCGGTGGTCAGGCTGCGCTGAGTGGCCTTGGACAGGTCGAACTGGACCGCGAGCGGCAGGGTCTTGAGGCCCTTGCCATCGTCCGTGCCAGGGATCGCGAGTTGGAAAACCGAGGGCGAATCGCTGATGGGCTTGGCGCCGTTCCCCTCGAAGGCCAGCTCCAGTCGCAGATTCTTGTTGTCCGCGTCCTGCAGCAGTTGGCCGTTGGCGCTGACGAAGACATTCCAACTCGTTTGGTTAGTCTCCGGGTCGGTGGCACCCTTCTGGAAGTAATAGTTGAGCGTCACTTCCTGGCCCAGCGCATCGTAGGCTGTCTGCGAGGTGGCGTAGTTGTAGGTGGCGGTGTCGGCTGGATCAAAGGCCATGGCCGAGTGGGTCAACTTGAGAATATCCGTCGCGTCCTGCAGCGTATCGGTTGCCTTCGCGATATTCGCCGCCAGATCCGGGATCGCGTTCATGGTTTCCTCCGCCTTCTCTTGGGCATCTTCAAGGCTCTTCATGTTGCTGATGGCCTTGGCGGCGTCGGCAAAGCCTTTGGCGGCCAGGGCGGCGGTAGCCTTGTCGTCAGCAAGCTTGGCCGATTTGTAGGCGGCCGAAGTCGGATCCAATCCGTCAAGAGCATCAAACGCATCTTGCTTGGCTTGAACCAGGTCAGGGTCCGCCTGCTTAGCGAGGTCGATTTTTTCCTTCGCGTCATCCACGGCCTTCTTGGCCGCGACAGCCGCTGTCTTCGGAGCCTCGACTTTTACCTTGTCCTGGTAGGCTGCATCCGCGGCTTTCTGCGCGTCCGCCAGCGCCGTGCTCTTCAGCGTGGAACGCGAGTCCAGGTTCATTTCCAGCTTGATCTCGCTGGTGGCGCGGGGCGCAACGCTGGCGGTAGGCACGCGCAGCCCCTGCAGGGTGCCGGACATGATCTGGCCGGTGGCGTTGACGCCGTAGCCCATCAGGCGCAGCCCGTCGTTGTTGACGATCTCACCCGCGTTGTTGACCTTGAACTGGCCGTTGCGGGTGTACATCGTCGGGTTGATGCCGTCGCTGACCTGGAAGAAGCCCTCGCCGCTGATGGCCAGGTCGGTCGATCGCCCGGTGTCGGTGATGTTGCCCTGCGTGAACTGCTGCGACACGGTGTCGACGCGCACGCCCGCGCCCGCCTGCACCGCCCCGCCCTGGCCCAGGGCCGCCGTGTACACGTGCGAGAACTCGGCGCGCGAGGTCTTGGCGCCGAAGGTGTTGGCGTTGGCGATGTTGTTGCCGATGACTTCCAGGTTCTTGCTGGAGGCGTTGAGGCCGGAGAGGCCTTGCGGGAAGCTGCTCATGGCGAGTCCTTGTTCTTCAGTTGAAGGCCTTGACGGCGTCGTAGTTCACGGTGCCGCTGCGGCTGAGTTGCAGCTGCAGCGACTGTCCACTGGTGCTGACCGCCTCGACGAGGTCACTCATCAGCGCGGTGGTGGTGAGCTTGGTCGCACCGCTGGTGGCGGCGATGCGGAAAGTGCTGCCCGCGGCCTTGTCCGCCGGCTGCGTCCATTCGAAGGCGTGGCGGCCCGTGGTCTGCGCGCCCAGCTGCACCGTGTCCACCACGTGCCCGGCGCCGTCGAGGATCTCCACCTGCACCTGGTCGGCCGCGTTGGCAAGCTCGAAGCCGCCTTGCAGCCGGGTGCCCTCGGCGTCGGCGGCGGTGAGGCGGTTGCCCTCCACCACCACGCCGCGCCCCACCAGGCTCGCGCCCTGCAGCGTCTGCATCTGCATGAACTGCGTGCTCAGCGCGGCGATGGACGCATTGACCTTCTCCAGGCCCGAGACGGTGTTGATCTGCGCCATCTGGCTGGTGATCTGCGCGTTGTCCATCGGGTTGAGCGGGTCCTGGTTCTGCATCTGCGCCACCAGCAGCGTGAGGAAGCGGTCCTGGCTGCCGGCCTCGCCGCTCTTCTTGGATGAACTGCTGGCGGTGCTGCTGGACAGCGCCGCGAAGGGATTGGTGGAGTCGATGGTGCTCATGCGATGGGACGGGGGGGTTGGTCAGGACTGGCCCATCTGCAGCGTCTTGAGCAGCAGGCTCTTGGCGGTGTTCATGACCTCGACGTTGTTCTGGTAGGAGCGCGAGGCCGAGATCATGTTGACCATCTCCTCCACCGGATTGACGTTGCTGAAGGTCACGTAGCCCTCGGCGTCGGCCGCCGGGTGCTTGGGGTCGAAGGCGCGGCGCCCGGGCGTGTCGTTCTCGTTGATGGCGCTCACGCGCACGCCGGCGTGGCCCTGGGCGCCCATGAGCTCGGTCTGGAACACCACCTGGCGCGCCTTGTAGGCCTGCCCGTCGGGGCCGGCCACGGTGTCGGCGTTGGCCAGGTTGGAAGACACCACGTTCAGCCGCTGGCTCTGCGCGCTCACGGCGCTGGCGGCCACGTTCAAGATGTTCAGAAGGCTCATGCGGCGTTCCTTGCGTATTTCTCTTCGGTTCGCCCTGAGCTTGTCGAAGGGCTTGCAGGCGCCAGGGCTTCGACGGGCTCCGCCCGAACGCAGACCGGCTGAGGGCGCAACTTCATTCACTGGCCCTTGATGGCATCGAGCATGGTGCGCACGCTGCCGTTGATGAAGCGCAGCGTCGCCTCGTACTTGACGCTGTTGTCGGCAAAGGCCGCGCGCTCGCGGTCCATGTCCACGGAGTTGCCGTCCAGGTTGGTCTGCGCGGGCTGCGCGTAGGCCAGCTGCGCGGTGCCCACCGTGCGGTCCAGGCTGGCGGGTGCGGCGCTGAGGTGGCCCGCGGCCGTGGTGGCCAGCCGTGCGACGCCGCCCATGGACGTGACCGTGAGGTCGCCGCCCTGGCCGGTGGCCTCGCGCAGCGCCTGCGCGAAGCTGATGTCGCGCGCCTGGTAGCCCGGGGTGTCGGCGTTGGCGATGTTGCTGGCCAGCACGCGCTGCCGCTCCGAGCGCAGCGTCAAGGCCTCGGACTGGAAGTTCAGGGTTGAGGTGAGGCGGTTGAGCATGGCAGCGCGGGTTTTCCGATGGCTGGCATTGTGGGCAGCCCCGCGCGCGCCGCCCGTGAAATAAGCGGCATGAACCGGGCGCAATTCCGGCGCATGCCCCGCGCCGGCGCGTCCTACAGTGCCCCTCGTGAAATGGCTTGCCCTCAACCACCTGCTGGCCCTGGGCCTGGCGTCCGCGGCGTGTGCCGCGTGGGCGCAGTCCAGCGCGCCGGCCGCCACGGCGCCGCTCGATCCGGCGCTGCTGGCGCGGGTGCGCGAGATGGCGCAGCAGGCGGCGCAGGCCGGCGTGGCCGAGTTGCCGGGGGCGCGCGTGCAGCTGGAGCTGGGCACGCTCGACGCGCGGCTGCGCCTGGCGCCCTGCGCGCAGGTGCAGCCCTACGTGCCGCCGAACCAGCGCATGTGGGGCCGCGCCCGCATCGGGCTGCGCTGCGCGCAGGGCGCGGCGTGGAACGTGTCGCTGCCCGTGACGGTGAAGGTGTTTGCGCCCGCACTGGTGCTCACGCAATCGCTGCCCGCGGGCACGGCGCTGGAAGCCGCGCACCTGGAGCTCAAGGACGTGGACGTGGCCTCGGACCGCAGCCCCGCGCTGATGCAACTGGAACAGGCGCTCGGACGCCCCCTGGCGCGGGACATGAACGCCGGCGACACGCTCCACCGCGCCAGCCTGCGTAGTCGCCAGTGGTTCGCCGCCGGCGACACCGTGCGCCTGGTGGCGCAGGGCGCGGGCTACAGCGTCAGCGGCGAGGCCCAGGCGCTGGGCCCCGGCCTGGAAGGCCAGGCCGTGCGGCTGCGCACCGAGAGCGGCCGCATCGTCAGCGCGTTGCCCGTGGCGCCGCGCCAGGCGGAGATCACGCCATGAGACGCGGGCCGCGCCACTGCGAAAGCCATGCATACGCACCGGCTGCCCGCAAGCGGGTCCCCCCGCCATCGGTAGTCCAACCTAAAGTTCTCCAGACCGTGACCGATACCACGGACATATTGGTCGGGCCTGCTCAGTCCGCACCCGGAGAACGCTCATGAAAATCGGCCACCTTGACCTTCCGTCCGCGCGCATCACGGCAACAGGCGATCGCCCCGTCGCGCGCTCGTCGTCCAGCAGCCCGGCCAGCGCCGGCAGCAGCACGCAGGTGGCCCTGTCTTCCGCCGCCGCCTCGCTGCTCGGCGGCGAGGACGCCAGCTTCGACGCCGCGAAGGTCGAGCGCATCGCGCAGGCCATCCGTGACGGCAGTTTTCGCATCAATGCCGGCGCCATCGCCGACAAGCTCCTAGACAACGCCCAGGAACTCCTGGCGCGTCCCCCTCGGCACTGAGATTCAACCCGCTGCAGACCACCTCATGAACACCCCCCTCGCCGACACCACGTCCACCGCCGTTGAGCTCGAAGGCACGTTGGCTGTGCTGGAGGCGAACCTGCTGGGATTGAGCGACTCCCTGCGCGAGCGCGATGCCGCCGCGATGGAGCGACAAGCCGAGCAGTTGCACCAGGCACTGGCCACCGCCGTGAACCGTTTCTCGCAGGCCGCGCGCAGCGGCAGCGTGCCCCCGGCGCTGCGCATGCGCCTGGCGCGCGCGGGCAGCCAGGTGGCCGCGCAGCGGGAAGCGCTGGCACGCGCCACCGCCGCGCTGGACCGCGCCATCGACGTGCTGCTGCCCGGCCTCAACGCCGGCGGCTCCGTCTACGGCGCCGCCGGCCTCGCCGACCGGCCCACGCGCAGCGGCATGGTGCGCGCCTGAGCCGCGCCCGCAACCAGCCTTGATCAGGCCCGCGCGAGCGGGCCTTTTTCGTTCAGTGCCGCCCTGGGAAAGTCGAAGTGCTATCGCATCCCGTTAGCCAAGACGCTTCGCACCCCACTTCGCGGGAATGGCGAGGACGCAAGCGCAGCCGGGCTCACTGCCCTCCCACCGGCGCCAGCCGCCACACCTGCGTACGCACGTTGCTCTGGTTGTTGTCGCTGGAGGTGCTGACGTAGAGCGCGCCGTCGGGGCCCTGCTCCACGTTGCGCAGCCGCACGTTGAGCCCCTCCAGCAGCGGCGTGACCGCGCTCACGGCGTTGCCGCCGTCGGCGAGCTGCAGCACCAGCAGCCGCCGCCCCGACATCTGCCCGATCACCAGCGCGCCGGCCCAGGCCTTCCAGGCCGCGCCCGTGACGAAGCCGCCGCCGCCCGTGCCGCGCGCGGGCAGCCCCGAGCGCCAGGCCGGGCGCAGCGCCCCCGGGTACAGCCCGGTGTCGGTCATGGGCGTGCCGGCATAGCCGCAGTAGCTCAGCGCCTGGCCGCTGGGGCACAGCGCATCCGGGCTGCCCAGCGGGCGCGGACGCGGGTCCCAGCCACCGTTGCCCGCGCGCAGCGGCGTGACCTCGTCGTTGTTGCCCGAGCCGTGCTCGATCAGGTAGGGCCGCCGCGTCCCCGGCTGCACCGCCAGGCCCTGCCCGTTGCGCAGGCCCTGCACCCAGATGCGCGCATCGGCCCCGGCCGGCGCCTGGCCCGCGGCCGAGGCCCGGCCCTCGCGGTCCACGCGCAGCACCTTGCCGCCCAGCGACCTCGGGTTCTGCGGCACCGGGCCGTCGCGCAGGTCGCCCGTGCTGATGAGCAGCTCCTTGCCCACGAAGGCCAGCGCGCCGCCCGAGTGCTGGCCCACCAGCCCGACCTTGTTCTGGAACGGGATGCCGGTGACGATGTCCTTGCGCGAATCCACCCCCGACCAGTCCGGCTTCACGCGCAGCCGCACCACGCGGTTGTCGCGCCCCCCGCCGGCACTGGAGGCCATGAACACGTACACGCGGCGGTTGAGCCCGAACTCCGGGTCCAGCGCCAGGCCCAGCATGCCGCTGTTGGTGGCGCTGACGAGGTCCGCCGGCGCGAACAGCCGCCGCTGCGCGCCGCCGGGCAGGCGCGCCCACAGCCCCCGCCCGCGCTCGGTGTAGAGCATCACGCCGCCGGGCGCGAAAGCCATGTCCCAGACCTCGAACACGTTGCGCATGTACACGTCGCGCACCAGCGTCGGCGCGCCCGCGGGCAGCGCCGTGGCTTCGAGCTGCGTGCTGGCGTAGCCCGTGGCGCGCACGTCCAGCGTCTGCGGCCCCTGCCCCGGCCCCAGCCGCCAGGTGCCGGCATGGGCGCGGCCATCGGCGCCGCTGAGCACCGTGCCCTGGCCGATGCTGCCGCCGTCGCTGGGCGTGAACGTCACCGCCACGCCGCTCACCGGCCGGCCATTGGCATCGCGCACCAGCGCCACCGCCGGCCGCGGCAGCGCGGCGCCGGCCGGCGCCATCTGGTGATCGTTGGCTTCCGGCGCCTCCAGGCGCGCACCGTCGGACAGCGCCGTGGCCTGGATCACGGCCTCGGCCAGGCCCGGCGTGCTCACGGACAGCCGCTGCCGCCCCGCCACCGGTCCCAGCGTCCAGCTGCCCAGCCGCGCGTTGCCTTCACCGTTGGTCGTGGCGAAGGCACCGGTGATCGTGCCCCCGCCGTCCACCACCCTGAAGCGCACCGACACGCCCACCACCGCCACGCCGTTGTTGTCCACCACCCGCACCATCGGCGCGACCGGCAGCCGCGTGTTCACCGGGGCGACCTGGCCCTGGCCGCGCACGATGCGCAGGTCGGCCGGCGTGCCGGCCGCCTCCACCGACACCAGGCGCCAGGCCTGGGAACAGTCCGCGCTCAGCGCCTGCGACTGCGCCTCGGCGCCGTCGGCATCGGTGGCGGCGCCCAGCGCCAGGCCGCTGTGGCGCGAAACCAGCCGCACCCAGCCGTCGCCCAGCGGTTGCAGCAGCACGCGCTGGCTGGCCAGCTCGGTCCACGCACCCTGCCGGAACGCCGCCCCGGCGCCGTCGAGCACCAGCTCGCTGTGCTGCGCCGTCAACCGCCAGTCCCCGTCGGGCAGCCGCTCCAGGCGCCAGCGCTGGTGCGGTTGCGACCGCCAACGGCCCAGCTGCAGCGCGGCCTCGGCCTGCGCGGCACCGCCCTGCACTTCCAGCACGCGGTGGCCGCACTGGTTCTCCAGGCGGTACACGCCGTCGGCCGGCAGGCCCGGCGCGGCACCCGCCGCGGCCCCGCCGCCCAGCATCACGACGACGAGCAGCCGGCACGGCCATTTCCAGTGGGAACGCATGTCAATCCCCCAACACCCACCACGCATGGGTTCCGGGGAAGGGTATGCCGCGGCCGGCGCACGCACACCCGGGAGGGCGTGCGGTTACGTATCAAGGCGTTGGCTCAGCGCGGCACGGGCTTACCAGTCGCGCAGCTTCGCGCGCAGCCGGGCGATGCTCTGGCTGTGGAGCTGGCACACCCGCGACTCGGTCACGCCGAGCACGGCGGCGATCTCCTTGAGGTTCATGTCGTGCTCGTAGTACATGCTCATGACGTACTGCTCGCGCTCGGGCAGGCCCTCGATGGCCGCCACCAGCGCCTCGCGCATGCGCCGGTCCTGCAGCCGCGCCATGGGGTTGGCCTCGGCTTCGCTGATGTGGCGGTCCAGGAAGTCCTCGTCGCCGTCGCTGCCGCTGCCGGCCATGTCCTCCAGGTACAGCAGCTGCGTGCCGCGCACCTTGCCCAGCAGTTCCTGGTAGTCGGCCAGCGCGAGCCCCATCTCGGCGGCGATCTCGCTCTCCAGCGGCGCGCGGCCGAGGCGGTGCTCCAGCCGGTGCACGGCGGCCTCGATCTCACGCTGCTGGCGCCGGTTGCCGCGGCTCATCCAGTCCGCCCCGCGCAGCTCGTCGAGCATCGCACCGCGGATGCGCTGGGTGGCGAAGGTTTCGAACTGCACACCCTGGTTGGCGTCGAAGCGCCCCAGCGCGTCGTTGAGCCCCATCATCCCGACCTGGATCAGGTCGGCGACCTCAACGTTGGCCGGCAGCTTGGCAATCATCTGGTGAGCCAGGCGCCGCACCAGCGGGCTGTACTGCGCCAGTAACGCATCGTTCTTCAGGCGGCCTTTGACGGTGTACATGCTCCAACGCTCCCGGGGCATCCTTGTTTTTCAATTTCTTGCGGACGGGGTGCTGTCCAGCGCGGCGTCGCCGCCCGGATGCCAGCCCTGGTCCGCTTGCCGTTCTTCGGTTTCGAGCAGTGCCGCGGCCAGCCGCGCCAGCGACGCCGGCACCGTGGCGGCGGCCCCTCCGCGCGCCGGGTCCACGGCCACGCCCTCGCGCAGCGCCGCACCCGGGCGGTTGCGCGCCCAACCGGCAAGGTGGCGCACGGCGCGCGCGGCCTGCGGCGAGGACATCGGTGCGCCCAGCAGCAAGTCGAACCGCGTGCAGCGGTGGCGCGAGCCCAGCAGCCGCAGGCTCGCCAGCGCGTGCGCCAGGCTGTCGGCGTCCTCGCCGGCCAGCAGCAGCGGGTTGACCGCGCGGCCTTCGAAGAAGCGGCTGAGCTCGGCGGCGCCTGCATGCACCATCAGCACGTCGCATTGCGGCGCCGACCGCGCCAGGTGCTGCAGCCACTGCGCGGCGCTGCCCTGGGCCGCCAGCAGCCGCGCCGGCAGGCCGCGCGCGGCCAGGTAGGACAGCCCGTTGCCCAGCGGCTCGATGCCCAGCGCCGGGTCCTCCAGCACCGCCGGCGCCGCCTCGGGCGCGCTTTCAGCCGCGTCGATGATCAGCGTGTTGCCGCCCTGCGCGGCCAGCGCCGCCGTCAGCCGCTCCAGCAGCAGCTCCACGCCGCCCACATGCGGATTGGCCGCCACGGGCACGAATCGCTGGTGCGCGCCGCCGCTGAAGAGACGGCGCAAGCCCGCGGCCTGGTCGGTCCGGTCGCTCAACGAAGGCTGTCGTCGGGAAAGCAGACTGCGCATGCCTTGCCTTCTCCTCAGGCCAGCACCGGAGCCGCACCCGGAGCGCCGCGACCCGCACCGCAAAGCACCAGGCTCACGTCGTCGGACTGCAGCCGGTACACCGCGGCGCTGGCCGGGCGCAGCGCGCGCTCCACCAGCGCCTGAGCCGACAGGCGGTGCCAGTCCTCGGGCACGCGCTGTCCAGTGGCCACACCCACCACGCGCAGCCGGTGGCGGATCACCGCATCCAGCGCCGGCGCCAGCTTCACCGCCTCGTCCAGCTTGGACAGGATCACGCCGCGGCATTGCGCAGCGCGCCAGGCGTGCATCACATCGTCGATGGTTTCGCCCTGCGAGGCGGCGTTGACCACCAGCAGCCGCCGGATTGACGGGTGCACCAGCATGTCCAGCAGCTCGCGCGTGCGCTCGTCGCGCTGCGCCATGCCTGCCGTGTCGATGATCACCATCTTCTTGCCGCCCAGCAGCGACAGCAGATCCTCCAGCGAGGTGCGGTCGTGCGCGGTGTGCACGGGCACGCCCAGGATGCGGCCGTAGGCGCGCAGCTGCTCGTGCGCGCCCACCCGGTAGGCGTCCAGCGTGATCAGGCCGAGCTGCCCCGGGCCGTGGCGCGTGGCGCAGGCCGCGGCCAGCTTGGCGGTGGTGGTGGTCTTGCCCACGCCGGTGGAGCCGATGAGCGCGTACACGCCGCACTCCGCCTCCAGCGGCACCTCGGCCTCGGCGCCGCAGAGGTTGCGCTGCAGCACGCCCGCGGCCCAGGCCAGCGGGTCGCCCGCGTCCTGCGGCAACCCCGAGCCGAGCTTGCGGATGAGCCCGGGCGAGAAGCCGCACTCCAGCAACCGCTGCGACAGCGCGGCCTGCGCCGGGTTGCGCTGGAGCTGGTCGGCATAGGCCAGCGCGTCCAGGCGCTGCTCGATCATCGCGCGCGCCGAGCGCAGCTCGTTGAGCATCTCGCCCTGCTCGCGGCGCAGGTCGGCCATCACCGGCGCCACCGCCTGCTCCACGGCCTCCAGCGCCACGGGTGCCGCCGCATCCGGCGCCGGCCCCTGGATCGCCTCGCTCAGGACCGGCAGCTCATACGCCGGCGGCACCTGGACCGGCGGTACCGGCAACGGCTGTGCCGGCTCCGGCGGTACCGGCACCGGTTGCACGGCCACCGGCAACACGGGCATCGCCGCCATCGTGGCCGGCGGTGCCTGGATGGGCCGCACCGGGACTGGCGGCACCTGGATCGACTGCACCTGCACCGGTTGCGCTTGCACCGGCCGCACCGGCCGCGCGGGGATGGCCGTGGCGGCCATCTTGCCGACCGCGCTGACGGCAGCCGCCATCGGCGTGAGCACCGGCACCTGCGTGCGCGACAGCTCGGCCTGGCGCCGCTTGAGCATGCGCTCGCGCACGTACTCCTGGAACGACAGCGTGCTCATGCCCATGCCGCCGCCCGCGGCGGGCTGTGGCTGCAGCGGCTGGGACTGCTGAGGCTTGCGGGCCTGCTGTGGCCTTGGCGTGGGCACCGGCTGGGGCGGCTGCCGCACCGGAAGGCCCGAGGCCAGGCTCTCGATCTGGCGCATGCCGTCGTGCGGCATGGCCAGCACTTCCACGCCCTCCGGGCACGGACGCGTGGACAGAACGACGGCCTCGTCGCCGAATGCCTGCCGCACCAGTTGCAGGGCTTCGCGCGGGCTGCGCGCGGTGAAGCGTTTGACGTTCATGCTGTGCCTCCGATGATCGAGGCGATCCGGATGGTGTGGGTTTCAGGAATCTCGCTGTGCGCCAGCACCTTCAGGCGCGGCGCGGCGCGCCTGAGCAGGCGGGCCATGGGCGTGCGGATGGCGTCGGGCACCAGCAGGCACGCGGGCTGGCCCAGCTCCTCCTGGCGCTGCGCGGTGTCGGCGGCGCCGCGGGTCAGGGCCTCGGCCACGCCGGGGTCCAGCGCCGCGCCGTGCGGGGAGTTCAGCGCCTGCGTCACCAGGCGCTCCAGCCCCGGCTCGATGGCGATCACGTCGAGTTCGCGCACCGGGCCGTAGATCTGCTGCACGATGGCCGGGGCCAGGTGCACACGCACCCGGCGTGCCAGCTCGGCCGGGTCGGCGGCTACCGCGGCGTTCTCCACCAGGCATTCGACGATGGAGCGCATGTCGCGGATGTGCACGCCCTCCTCCAGCAGCAGCTGCAGCACCTTCTGCAGCACGGGGATGGCCACGACCTTGGGAATCACGTCCTCGATGAGCTTGGGTGCGAGCTTGGCCACGTGGTCCACCAACTGCTGGGTCTCGGTGCGGCCCAGCAGCTTCGCGGCGTGGACCTGCATCAAGTGTGAGAGGTGCGTGGCGACCACGGTCGAGCAATCAACCACCGTAAAGCCGCCCATTTGGGCCTGCTCGCGCAGCCGCTCCTCGACCCACACCGCCGGCAGCCCGAAGGCCGGGTCGGTGGTGGTGGTGCCGGGCAGCTTCTGCGTGGCGCCGCCGGGGTTGATGGCCAGCAGCATGCCGGGGAAGGCCTCGCCCTCGCCCACCACCGCGCCGCGCAGCGTCACGCGGTAGGCGCTGGGGCGCAGCTCCAGGTTGTCGCGGATGTGCACCGCCGGCGGCAGGAAGCCCACGTCCTGCGCGAACTTCTTGCGCACGCCCTTGATGCGGCTGAGCAGGTCGCCGTTGCGCGACTTGTCCACCAGCGTGATGAGCCGGTAGCCCACTTCCAGCCCCAGCGCGTCCACGGGCACGAGGTCGTCCCAGCTCGCCTCGGCGTCGCCGCTGTGCACGGCCTCGGGCTGGGGCGCGGGTTGCGCCGCCTGGCGCCGCGCGGCCTGGTGCATGCGCCACGCGCCCGCGCCCAGCGCCGTGGCCAGCAGCAGGAACACCAGGTGCGGCATGCCGGGGATGAGCCCCAGCCCGCCCACGATGCCCGCGGCCATCCCCAGCGTGCGCGGCGAGCCGAAGAGCTGCGCGCCGATCTGGCTGCCCACGTCGGCGTCCTTGCCCACGCGCGAGACCACCATCGCCGCGGCCACCGAGATCAGCAGCCCCGGAATCTGCGCCACCAGCGCGTCGCCCACGGCCAGCAGCACGTAGGTGTTGGCCGCCTGCGCCGCGCTCAGGTCGTGCTGCACCATGCCGATGGTGAAGCCGCCCACGATGTTGATGAACAGGATCAGCAGCCCCGCGATCGCGTCGCCGCGCACGAACTTGCTGGCGCCGTCCATGGAGCCGAAGAACTCGGCCTCGTCACCCACCTCGGCGCGGCGGCGCTTGGCCTCGGCCTCGTCGATGAGCCCGGCGTTGAGGTCCGCGTCGATGGCCATCTGCTTGCCGGGCATGGCGTCCAGCGTGAAGCGCGCGCCGACCTCGGCGATGCGCTCGGCGCCCTTGGTCACGACGATGAAGTTGATGACCACCAGCACCGCGAACACGATCAGGCCCACGGTGAAGTTGCCGCCGATGAGGAAGTGGCCGAAGGCCTCGATGACGTGGCCGGCCGCGCCGGTGCCGGTGTGGCCCTGCAGCAGCACCACGCGCGTGGAGGCGACGTTCAGCGACAGGCGCAGCAGCGTCGTCACCAGCAGCACCGCCGGGAAGGCGGCGAAGTCCAGCGGACGCACCATGCTGGAGGCCGTCAGCATCACCATCAGCGCCATCGCGATGTTGAAGGTGAACAGCATGTCCAGCACGAATGCCGGCAGCGGCAGCACCATCATGGCCAGCACCATGACCACGAACAGCGGCGCCGCCAGCGTGCGCACGAGATCCGGCCCCACGCCCAGCACCGCCTGCAGCCGGGCGAGATAGGTGTTCATGGGCCGAGATTGTTCCCAGCCCGCGCCAAAACTTGAGCCGGATTAGCGGGCCGAAAACGGCGCTGTTCGCGGGGCCAGGATGGCGGCGGCAGCGGTGCAAGGGGCACGGGCGTTGACCGCCGTCATAGCGACTCGCTTTTCCAACCGATACGGACCACAAGCAATTCCTGAACAACCAGAACCCGTTCGCCCCGGGCCCCCCGACCGGGCTCAGGGCGAACGGAGCCCTTGATTGACGGCGCGGACTGGAATCAGCCCTGCCCGGCCTTGTTCTGCGGGTCCATGTCCGCCGGCACCGGCAGCGCCGGCAGCGCCCCGGGCATCGCGCCGCGCCCGGCCATGGCCGCCTTGAGCTGCCACACGTAGGCCAGCACCTGCGCCACCGCGGCGAACAGCGCGCTGGGAATCTCGCGTTCGAGCTCGCCGTGGGCATACAGTGCGCGCGCCAGCGGCGGCGCCTCCAGCACCGGCACCTTGTGCTCGCGCGCCAGGTCGCGGATGCGCTGCGCCACCAGGTCCGCTCCCTTGGCCACCACGCGCGGCGCGGCCATCGTGGCCTCGTCGTAGTGCAGCGCCACGGCGTAGTGCGTCGGGTTGGTCACCACCAAGTCGGCCTTGGGCACCGCCGCGAGCATGCGCCGGCGCGACGCCTCGCGCATGCGCTGGCGGATGCGGCCCTTGACTTCCGGGCTGCCCTCGGCCTCCTTGTGCTCCTGCTTGAACTCCTGGTGGCTCATGCGCAGCCGCTTGAGCAGCAGGAAGCGCTGCAGCGGCACGTCCACCAGCGCGAACAGCGCCAGCACCCCCACCAGCAGCGCCAGGCCGCCGTAGATCCGCGCACCGCCTTCGGCCAGCGCCTGCGGCAGCGCCTGCGTCAGCAGCGCCGTGAAATCCTGCAGGTGCGCGCGCAAGTACAGCGCACCCACCAGCCCCAGCACCAGTGCCAGCAGGCAGGCCTTGAGCGTCTGCACGAGCTGGTCCTTGGAAAACAGCCGCGCCACGCCCGTGAGCGGATTGAGGCGGGTGAAATTGGGTTGCAGCGCCTTCGTGGTGAAGTTCCAGCCGCCGCCGCCCAGCGCCGCGGCCACCGCCACCAGCGCCATCACCAGCCCCAGCGGCAGCACCAGCAGCAGGAACTGCAGCCCCAGCCCATACAGCCGCTCCAGCATCACCTGCGGGCTGGAGAGTGCATGCGCATCGAAGCGCAGCCCGTGCGTCAGCAGTTGCCGCAGCCGCTCGACCAGCAGGGGCGCGAAGGCCACCAGCAACGCGCCTCCCACGGCCAGCGCCGCGAAATGGCCCAGGTCGCGCGAGCGCGCGACCTGGCCCTCCTCGCGGGCCTTGCGGATCTTGCGTTCCGATGCGGGTAACTGGCGGTCCTGGGCGCCTTCGTCAGCCATGGCGGCGCTTCAGTGGGCAAATGCCCTTGCTCAGAACCCCAGGCTGGCCAGCAGGTCGTCGACCTCGCTCTGGTCACTGACGACGTCGGTGCGTCCCGTGGGATCGACCACCGGCCCGTCGAGCTCCTGGGCCACGGCGGCCAGCGCCGACGGCGCTTGCAGCTTATCGCGCTGGTCGGGCGGGATCACCTGCACCAGCAGCTTGACCAGCCCGTCCTCGAGCTCGTTGGCCAGGTTCACCACCTTGGCCACCACCTGGCCGGTGAGGTCGTGGAAGTCCTGCGCCATCATGATGTCGGTCAGGTGAGCATCGATGCGCGCCGAGGCCTGCTCGACGTCATGCATGAAGTTCATTACCGCGCCGGAGGCCACGGCCTTGACGGGGTTGGACACCATGGCCGCAGCCATCTCGCGCGTGGCCTGGCCGATGCGCTGCTGCTCGGCCTTGGCCTGGTCCACCGAGTTGAGCACCTTGTTGGCGGCGTCGGCGGTCTTGGTGGCGATGTACTGCAGCCGGCTGCGCGCGTCGGGCAGCCCGTCGGTGGCGGCCTGCAGCCGCGGCATCACGTCGAGCTGCTGCATCGTGTCGTGCAGCATGCGCGTGATGGCGCCGAGCTGCTGGAACACCTCGGGCGAAACGATCAGCGGCGCGCTCGGCGTAGGTATTTCCGGAAGGTTCATGTCGCGCTCCATCACTTCAGGCACCGGCCGCCATCTTCTGCAGGATCTTCTGCACCTTCTCTTCCAGCGTGGCCTTGGTGAAGGGCTTGACGATGTAGCCCGCCGCTCCGCTCTGCGCCGCGCGCACGATGTCCTCCTTGCGCGCCTCGGCCGTGACCATGAGCACCGGCAGGTGCTTGAGGGACGGGTCCGCCTTCACCGCCGACAGCAGATCGAAGCCGTTCATGTTGGGCATGTTGATGTCGCTGACGACGAAGTCGAACTTCTGGTTCTTGAGCATGCTCAACGCGATGGCGCCGTCCTCGGCCTCATCGGCGTTGTGGCAACCCATTTCCTTGAGCAGACCGCGCACGATGCGGCGCATGGTGGAAAAGTCGTCGACGATCAGGAACTTCAGATCGGTGGGGGTGCTCATGGTGTGCGTTGCGGGCGAATGGAGGGAGGCGCCGGGGTTATCGGCGGGACGCCGGGAACGCTTGAGTCCTTGGCGTCCAGGGCCTGGGCCAGGCCCGACGCGCTGTGGAAGAAGCGCTCCTCGGCTTCGCGGTTCATGACGATGATGCTGATACGCCGATTCTGCGGGTTCAGCGGGTCCTTCGGGTCGTACAGCACGCTCGAAGCGAGACCTTGCACACGCACGACACGATCTTCGGGCAGGCCTCCGGCAACGAGCTCGCGCCGGCTGGCATTGGCCCGGTCGCTGGAAAGCTCCCAGTTGCTGTAGCCGCGGTCGCCGCCGGCGTACGGATGCGCGTCGGTGTGGCCTTCGAGCGTGAGGTGGTTGGAGATGTTGGCCAGCGTCTGGCCGATCTCGCGCAACAGCTCGCGCATGTAGGGCTGCACCACCGCGCTGCCGCTGGCGAACATGGGCCGATTGTGTTCGTCAACGATCTGGATGCGCAGCCCGTCGCGCACCATCTCGACCTTGATCTGCGGCGACAGCGAGTTCAGGCGCGGATTGTCGGTGAGCTTCTTCAGCACGCGCAGCTTGAGCGCTTCGAGCTGGCGCACCTCGGCGCGGGCCTGATCGCCCTTGAGCAGGCGCAGCGCGTTGTGCTCGCTCACGGGGTCCGTTTCGCCGCGCTTGACCTGGCCGGCGCTGCGCGAGAGATCCTGCCCTCCACCCTTGATGATGCTCATGGCGTCGCCCGTACCGGTGCTGGCGCTGCCGCTCATCGTGAACTTCATGGGGGAGTTGAAGTAGTCGGCCAGGCCCTTGCGGTCGCCCTCGGTGAGCGAACCCATGAGCCACATCAGCAGGAAAAACGCCATCATCGCCGTGACGAAGTCGGCATAGGCGATCTTCCACGCGCCACTGTGCGAGACGTGCCCGCTCTTGCGCACGCGCTTGATGATGATGGGCGGCTGGCCCTTGATGTCGGCGGCCATGGCTCAGGCCTGAACGTCCTGGGGCATCACTTCCTGCCCTTGACGTGGTTTTCGAGCTCGGAAAAGGACGGCCGCTCGGTGGAATAGAGCACCTTGCGCCCGAACTCCATGGCCACCTGCGGCGCGTAGCCCTGCATCGAGGCCAGCAGCGTGGTCTTGATGCACTGCAGCTCCTTGGTGGCTTCGTCGGCCTTTTGCTCCATGAGCCCGGCCAGCGGCTCGAAGATGGCATAGGACAGCAGAATGCCCAGGAAGGTGCCCACCAGCGCCGAGCCGATCATGGCGCCCAGCACCGCCGGGGGCTGGCCCACGGAGCCCATGGTGTTGACCACCCCCAGCACGGCCGCGACGATGCCGAAGGCCGGCAAGCCGTTGGCCACGCGCGTCATCGCCACCGCGGGCGCATGCGCCTCGGCGTGGTGGGTCTCGATCTCGCTGTCCATCAGGCTTTCGATCTCGTGCGCGTTGAGGTTGCCCGAGACCATCATGCGCAGATAGTCGGTGATGAACTCCACGGCGTGGGGGTCGGCGCTGACGACGGGGTAGCGCTGGAACAGCGCCGACTCCGCCGGCGCGTCCACGTCATGCTCGATCGCGATGAGGCCTTCCTTGCGCGCCTTCTGCAGGATGTCGTAGAGCAGCGCCATGAGCTCCAGGTAGCGCGTCTTGCTGTACTTGGAGCCCTTGAAGCACGTCGTCAGGCTGCGCAGCGTGGCCTTGAGCACCTTGGGCTGGTTGTTGGCCACGAACGCGCCCAGCGCCGCGCCGCCGATGGTGACGAGCTCGAAGGGCAGCGCCTGCAGCACCACGGCGATGTTGCCGCCATGGACGACGAACACGCCGAAGATGCAGCTCAGCGCCAGGGTCCAGCCTATGAGAACGAACATGAAATGGGGTGAGTTGGCGAGTCGGCCTAGTATCGGCCCCCACCAGGACGACTTGAGCCCGACGGGACGGCGCGCAATGGGTCAGCGCGGCAGCAACGCCAACAACTTCTCGTGATTGGGCCGTTCGTGCACGTCGGCCGGGCTCAGCGACGCCTTCACGGCAAGGCTCGCCTGCGTCGTGTCGCGCAGCTTCGGCTGGGCCAGCGCCGCGCCGCTGGCGTCGGCGAACGCAGCCACGCGCGGCGCATGCGCCCGGCTGCCGCGCGCCAGCACCAGCGCGCACTCGCCACTGGCCAGTCTCACGAAGCTGCCCGGCGGGTACATGCCCACCGTGCGCAACAGCGCCGTGCCGATCTCGTCGGGCTTGCCGTCAGGGCCCACGCAGGCCTCGCGCACGGCCCGCAGCCCCGGCATGGGCGCGCGGTGGCCGCGGCGGCTGAGCTTGGCGCAGAAGATGTCAACCCGGCGCAGCAGCCGCGCCGCCTGCTGTGCCGTGGACAGCCCTGCCAGCGGCTGCGCGTCGAACTGGCTGTCGTGATGCAGCATGACCGCGCCCAGCCACACCCCGTCGGTCACGCCCGCGGCGGCCAGCAGCCGCGCCGCGTCGCGCGGGTGCTGCGCCAGTTGCGCGCGCAGCCCGGCGCTGATGCCCGTGTCGCGCAGCGCCAGCATGTCCTGCATCCGGCAGATGGAGACGTTCATCGTCAGCGCCGAGAGCTCCAGCGATTCGATCCGCCCGCTGTCCCAGCCCAGTACGCGCGCGCACTCGCCGGCCACGACCATGCAGCGCAGCGACTGGTGGCAGCTGTAGAGGTTGGTGTGCAGGCCGCCGGTATGGATGAGGTGGCACACCGATGCGTCCAGCGAGATATCCATCAGATGCCGCGCGCGGGCGCGCAGCTCGCGCGCCTCGCGAATCCACCGGCCGTCGTCACGCGGCTCACGCAGCGCCGCCTCCAACGCCATGGCGGCCATGGTCCACTCCTGGCTCAGGCTCCTGCGCCGCGACGACAGCAGGTAGTCCTCGCTGGCGCGGCGCGCGCGTTCCTTGCGCTCCTCCGCCAACTGCTCGATCTGCTGGCGCCAAGGCAGGGAGTTCGTCTCCTCGGCGTACACCGCCCAGCGCAGCAGCTGCAGCCGCGCGGCGTAGTCGATGGGCGTTCCCGCAGGCAACAACAGCTGGCCCTGCGCGTTGAAGACGTCAAAAGGCAGCTCGGTGATGTCGAAGAGGAGTTGCGGCGGCAGGCGAACGAGTTTCACGGAGGCGCGGCGGAACAACGGACGACAAGGACCGCGGCCAGGAGCTTATCGACACGTCCGGCCCGGACTTGAGCCCAGGGGCGCCGCCGGTGCCGCGTTCAATGCATCGACAGGCTGCCCGCCGCCTTGCCCTTGCCCGCGCGCGCGGGCGGGTTGCACAGGCCGCAGACATAGTGCTTGGCGATCTCGTGCGGGTGCGTCACGAAGCGGCCGGCGCAACGGCTGCAAGTCGTCAACGACAACATGCCGTTGTCCACGAACTTCACCAGGCGCCAGGCGCGCGTGACCGACAGCAGCGGCTCCAGGCCCTGGCACTGCGTCTGCTCCAGGTACAGCTGGTAGGCCTTGATGACGATGTCGATGTCCTCCAGCGCCGCGCTCTTGTTCAGGTACTCGTGGATGTTGAGGAAGAGACTGGCGTGGATGTTGGGCTGCCAGGTCATGAACCAGTCCGTGGAGAACGGCAGCTGGCCCTTGCTGGGGCTCTTGCCCGACACTTCTTTATATAGGCGCAGCAGCCGCTCGTAGCTCAGGTCGGTCTCGCTCTCCAGCACCTGCAGCCGCGCACCCAGGTTGATCAGGGTGACGGCGCGCTCGATCTGGCGGGCTTCGGACAGGATGCTCTTGTTGCGGGCCATGGTGATGATGCGGTAACGGTTGCGCGATGGACGGACGGCTGCGGCGGACTCAGGCCGCTTCCTGGTGGCGCCCGGCCATCAGGATCGAGGCATGCAGCCGGTTCACGCCGTCGTTGGCCGCGCCACGGCCATGGTTGGTCAGCAGGTTCCACACCAGGTCGTCGTCCATGCGGAAGCGGCACAGCAGCGTGTTGCCCGAGGCGATCTTGAGCATCTGCGCCGGCGTGAGCGCCGCGATCAGGCCCGCCGTCTCGTCGGAGACACCCAGCCGGTACAGCGCCTGCTCGCGGTCCAGGCGGATCAGGCTCTGCGCCAGCATCAGGTACGACAGGTTGGCTTCGCGGATCTCGGCAAGGATTTGGTCGGTGTTCATGGCGGTCTCTGACAAGAGTCACGGTCTGTTTGCAGCGTGGTACGGACTCTAGAAGCCAGAACAACGGGCGAATATCGGCCCATCTCGGTCACTGGAGTCCCTTTTCTTCCAGGGGCCGTGTCAGGCAAATTCCTACAAGGCGACCGCCCGGGCAATAACAGGGCTGCCGCTCATGGGCGCGGCGCTGGTTGCCGGGTGCACATGGTCACGGGCGAGCTGCACGTGCTGGGGTTGGCGCATGCTTGGCCGCTGAAGCCGCTGGTGCGCGCCTTCGTGCTTGAAAGCCCCATGGAGTGCCGGCGGAGGGCGCCCCTCAAAGGGCCCAGCAGCGTATTCCGCCGCCTGCGCGAAGTGGCTTGCCACGCGGCACCATGACCAAAGCCAAGGACCGGGCCAAAAACTCTCAAATTGATGCCGGCTCAGCAGTCTGCGAGCAGCTGACGCCACGCATGAGGACCGAGGTCACGCAGTCGGCTTACGCCGTCGTGTAGCTCGAGTGACATGCAGCGCACGGCCGTATGGTGGTCGGCGGCCAACTGCCGGTACAGGAGGCGCTGCGCCGGATCGCCGCGTGCGGGCAGCCAATGCAGCTCGCACTGCAAGTCCGGCCGCAGCACCTGCGTTCGCAACCTGCCCTGTGCTGTCGCGTCGACCACGACGATGCGGGGGTCGAGCGCGGCGCGCGCCAGCGCCTGCAACAATTCGTCGAGATCACGCCCATCGTGCACCTCGACGATGTACAGCGGCGCGGACGCTGCGGTGCCACCGCGCACCGTGAACGGCACGAGCGAACGGGCTACCTCGTTTTGCGCGGCAGACGTATCGAAGGCCGTGCCGCTTCTGCTGGACGACGCCTCGTAGATGGTCTGGCGCTGCACCGGCAGGCTGCAGAGCCACTTCGTCGGTCGCGAAACAGCTACCGCCGCGATATCTTTGCGATGCAGGTACCGTGCGAGCCACAGGTCAGCCATGTTCGGGCGTTCGAAGTCCTCGATTCGTATTGATACGGTAGCGGTATGAAACGCCAGCGAGTTGGTGGCCAGCAGGTGCACGCGTCGCCGGCGCATCAGCCGCTGTTCGAAGTGCAGCACGCTACGTGCGCCGGGGAGGTAATACCCGTCGAACGGTTGCAACATCAGCACACCGTGCACGCCCACGACGCTTCGACCGCCGTCTTGCGCCAACTCGGCAACCAGACGCTGCACATAGTCGGCCGGATAGAGGATGTCGTCGTCGCAGCTGAGGTAGATCGCGTCGCTGCATTGCGCTAAGCCCCAGAATTTGCCGGCGTCGCCCCAGCGACGGCCATCGGGGTCAAGTTGGGCAGTGATCTTCGGGTTGTGGCGCACGAATGCGGGCACCGCCTGGTAGCCGTTGAGATACAGGTAGAGCCGGTCCACCTGCGGCAGCAGCGAGCTCACTGCCGCGCGTAGCGCTACCTCGCTGCCGGGCACCGTGGCCATGCCGGCGACGATCTGCCGCGTGGGCGGCAGCGCTTGCCGTACCTCGGCCGGCAACGCATCGACCGCGTTGTCGAAAACGCTCCCACCGTGTACGAACAGGTAGGTGGGCGTGTCGTTGTAGCAGCGCACGCGGCGGTAGCCATACGGACGCAGTTCAGCATCGAGTGCCTGCAGATTTTCAACGGTGGCGGCCTCTGCCAGCAGCATCGGGCGGCTCGCAGCGAGCGTGCGCCGTGCACCGCGCAGCACCTCGATCTCCATGCCTTCGACATCGATCTTGATCAGGTGCACACGTCGCTCTCCGACCACCTCGTCGAGGCTGCGAATCGGTACGCCCGCGAGTCCAGCATCGGTGCTGACCGCGACTCGGGCGCGGCCCATGTTGAGCGGATCATCATCCAGCACGCGCCCAATGCCCGACGTGGCGCCAAGCGCGATGGGGTGCAGCTCGACACGGTCCTCAAGGCCGTTCAGTGCAATGTTGCTGCGCAGCAGCTGCAGCGCCGCCGGGTTGGGCTCCACCGCGACGGTCTTCAAGCCCAGAACCTTCGCGAAGAACACCGTGTGGTTGCCGATATTGGCGCCCACATCGAGCACGAGGGCCGACTCCGGCAGACGTGGCCCGACGTCTTCGAGCATCGCGCACTCGTAGAAGGCCTGCCGGGTGCGAATCAGCGACTGAATATGGTCAGCTGCACTGGGCAGATGCATCCGGATTGCCGTGTTGTAGGCAGTGAATTCGGTGATGTGGCCGGCTGTCATGGCAAGAGACCTTGTGTGGGCTTAGTTCGTGGCGCCAGAAATCACGGTGAGCACGCTGCCGCCAAAGTCGCCACACAGCAGCTCGAGTTCAGGCGCCAGCGCACGCCACTGCGCCGCGGCGTCCTGCTGCACATCGGCGTCAACGCCTTGCAGGTGCACCGTAAAGCCTTCCAGCGACAACAGTGGCGCGACCGCCGGCAATGCGAGGTTGGCCGCCACGCGGGCGCCCCAAGCGTCGGGGGCAACGATCACCAGATCAAACGGCGCTTGGCCGTCGAGTGCACCGGGGTCAGGCAGGTAGCCGGTGGTATCGCCGAGAGTCAGCTCAGCCCAACGGCTCTCGATGATCTGCACCGAGGTTTCCGCACCTGCTAGCCGCAGTTCCCGGCGCCGCGCATTGATGCGATCGGTATCGGCCGCCAGTGAAGTGATCGTGGCTGTGCCGGTATCGGCGGCGAACGCGGCGAGCCAGCCGAGCAGCGGTGAAGCGCCAATCTCCAGTACGCGGCGCGCGCGGCCCACTGCCGCGTGCAGGTCGTTCAGGAATACCGGATCAGCCGCTGCGGCCGGCGCATGACGCAGCGCGGCGAGCACTCGCGGGCAACGGCGCACCAGCTCGGCCGCAGCGGCAGCGCTCCATGGATCAGTGGCGGCCACAGTCGGCGCGGCAGTACGCTCCCGTACGACCGGAGCCCATGGACGGGCGACAGCGGCTGCGGCGGACACGGGGTCTACCGCTTCGCGCGCAGGCCGCGTACAGGGCAACGCCGGTTTGGCGAGCACAATGCGTGCGCTGGCAGCTTGATGCCGCGAGCTCAGTCCGACGGACTGCGGGTCGAGGTTGTGGTGGGAATAGGGGTTGGAGGCCGTGTAGCGATACGCATTGACCGGAAGGAAACGGTAGCGGCGTGTCTGGTCCAGTATCGGGAATGCGATCGCGAAGTCACACGCGGCCGTGAGCCACCGGCCGTCATCGTCCTGGAAATAGGACGGGTCCACGTTCGCAAACAGTGACGCGCGGAAGCTGAAGAAATGGCTGGTGCGCCAGCCTTGCAAGCGTGGAGAAAGTGTCGGGTCCAGTGCCTGGTTGCGGCCGGTGCCGCCCCGGTCCGTGACGAAATTGGTCCAAACGACGTCACACCCTTCGGCGTACTCGCGCGCCATCGTCGCCAGGATGGTCGGCTCGATCAGCTGATCGTCGGCATCCAGCACGGCAACGAAACCGTACTGGGGAGCCAGGGCCCGCAAGTGCGTACTGGCGCTGCGCGCCTTGCCCCACGATACATCGTTGACCACCATCGTATGGCGCCCGGGGAACAGCGCAGCCGAGGTGGTGCCGGGCGATGTCCGCACGTGGCGTCGTTCCGAGGCGTCGTCGACGAACAGAACGTGCACTTCGTCGTGTGTCTGCCGAGCAAGGCTCTTGAGGGCATCGCCCACGTACATCTCGCAGTTGCGGCCCGTCATGAAGACCAGGGCGTGCGAGTCCAGGGCAATCGGATGATCCACGGCGACTCCTGTTGCGGTGGTGCGGTTCAGGTTCACCGCGCGCTTTATTCGATCGTCGGAGTCTGGACCTCCTGCGCGGCCTCGGTTGCCCGAAAAACGGCGGGAACTCGCGCCATCTTCAACCGCAGAGCGCATCGGTATAAGGCCGCGCGCTTTGTCCAAGGCTCAAGCCAGCCCGAACCCGGCCGATACCCGATGACGGCTGCGGCTGCGGCTGCGGCCACGGGACGAGCCTCGAAGAAGTCGCAATTTTTTCGCCGGCGGACCTCAAGTTCCGGCGCAAGGCCGCCGATACACCAGGCAACGGATCGTCAAATGAACAAACGGTCCGCAGTCCGCCAGCAGCGGCCGCAACACCGGCGTCTGCCTGAGTCAACCAAGACATACGGAGCTACATCATGGGCATTTCCGTCAATACCAATCTCTCGTCGCTGAACGCCCAGCGCAACATCGCCTCCAGCCAGGGCTCGCTCGCCACCTCGATGCAGCGCCTGTCCAGCGGCCTGCGCGTCAACAGCGCCAAGGACGACGCCGCCGGCCTCGCCATCGCCGAGCGCATGACCTCGCAGGTGCGCGGCATGAACCAGGCCATCCGCAACGCCAACGACGGCATCTCGATGGTGCAGACGATGGAATCGACCTGGGGCAAGGTCAGCGACAACCTGCAGCGCATGCGCGAGCTGGCCGTGCAGTCCGCCAACGACACCAACAACACCTCCGACCGGGAATCCTTGAACAAGGAATTCCAGAAGCTGGGTGAAGAGATCAACCGTGTCATCAAGGGCACGACCTTCAACAAGAAGGACGTCCTGGCTACTGCTGGCGGCGGTAGTACTGGCAGCATGACGTTCCAGGTCGGCGCCAACACGACTGCCAACGTTGACACGATCACGATCCAGACCTCGGACTGGACGCAGGCTCAAGTTAATAACGGTACTGGCGTCGCCACCGATAACCTCATCGATGCTGTCACCAACATCACGAACGGCGGCACAATGGCCAACATTGGCGCAGCCGCAAGCAGCACGGACATCCGCGGGGTAATTGACGATATTGACGCGGCACTCGGCCAAGTCAACGACGAGCGCGCGACCCTGGGCGCCTACCAGTCGCACTTCGACGCAGCGATCTCGAACCTGCAGTCCGCCTCGGAAGCGCAATCGGCCGCCAGGAGCCGCATCATGGACGCGGACTACGCGTCAGAAACCGCGAACCTGTCGCGGGCGCAGATCCTGCAGCAGGCCGGCCAGGCGATGCTGGCGCAGGCCAACCAGCAGCCGCAGCAGGTGATGTCGCTGCTGCGCTGATCGCGCCGAGACCGCCCAGGCACGCGCCCGGGCGCGGTTGCACGAGCAATCAGGAAGCCCCGCGCACCACGCCGGGGCTTTTTCGTTCCGGGACGCGAACTGCGCTGGAAAGACCCCCCTCCTCGCGGCTTCGCTTCCGGTGCGCCGACCAAGAATCAGACGTTTCAAGAAAAACCATACGCCCGCTTTCCGGGTTCTCGCCCCAGGCCTGAAAGTCCTCCGTCATGGCTCAGACGCTCAACTCCAATCTGGCTGCGCTCACCGCGCAGCGCCATATTTCCACCAGCCAGCACCAGACCTCCGTCGCGATGCAGCGCCTTTCCAGCGGCGTGCGCATCAACAGCGCCAAGGAGGACGCAGCCGGCCTGGCGATCGCCAGCCGCATGACCTCGCAGATCCGCGGCATGAACGCCGCCCTGCGCAACACCAACGACGGCATTTCGCTGGCGCAGGTCGCCGATGTCGGGCTGGGCAAGACCAACGACATGCTGCAGCGCATGCGCGAGCTGACCATCCAGGCCGCCAACGACACCAACACCTCGTCCGACCGCGCCGCGCTCGACAAGGAGTTCGGGCAGCTGGCCGAGGAGGTGCAGCGGGTGCTGGGCGGCACGACCTTCAACAAGATGAAGATTCTGGGTGCCGACGCGAAGGAAGCTCCTGGGAAGACCCTGGCATTCCAGGTCGGCGCCAATGCCACCGACAACGACTCGATCACCGTCAACATCGTTGACATGACCAAGGATTCGGGCGTTGCGGCCGCAGCCGGCAGCAACTCGCTTACCCCCATCGTGCCACGCGCGACACTCGCGCCCGAGAACCCGTTGTACGTTGACACGATCACCAACATCGACAACGCCATCGAAAGCATCAGCAAGCAGCGCTCGGAGATGGGCGCTGCGCAGTCGCGCTTCGAGGCGATCGTCTCGACCCTGCAGGTTGCCGTGGAAGACCAGAGTACCGCCAGAAGCCGCATCATGGATGCCGACTACGCGGCAGAGAGCGCCAACCTGTTGCGAACGCAAATCATGACCCAGGCGGCCCAGGCCATGCTCGCACAGGCCAACCAGCAGCCGCAGCAGATCATGAAGCTGCTGCAGGGATGAAGCTCCGGCGGCTCGGGCCGCGCCACGGGCGCCGCAGGCGCCTCCGCTTGGCCCGTGCCGGCGCCGGCGCGGCCTCAAGTTGCTGCAACCGCCGCCGATCTCCCATCTACAACCCTCACCAGGAGCGGAGAACATGACCATCTCGTCCGCCGGCATCGGCAGCGGCATCGATGTCCAGAGCCTCGTCTCGCAGTTGATGGCGCTCGAGCGCAAGCCCATCGAGCAGCTCAAGACCGCGGCCAGCAGCATCCAGACCCAGGTGTCCGCCTACGGCAAGGTGCAGAGCCTGATGTCCACGCTGCGCGACTCGGCCGCGGCGCTGGCCAAGAGCTCGCTGTGGACGCAGGGCACGGCCACCGCCTCCGACACCACGGTGCTCACCGCCACCAGCAGCGGCAGCGTCAGCGCCGGTGAGTACGACGTCACGGTCAACAAGATGGCCCGCGCGCAGTCGCTCTACTCCAGGGCCATGCAGCCCTCGGACCCGCTGGGTACGGGCTCGCTGACGATCGGGCTCGTGGAGGACTATGGACCGCCGCCCAAGTACAAGGACGGCACCAGCCCCGTGACGCTGGATTTCACCGACCCCGACACCACGCTGAGCCAGGTGCGCGACCGCATCAACGCGGCGGGTGCCGGCGTGGTCGCCTCGCTGGTCACGAACATCGACGGCACCGTTCAGCTCTCCCTGACGTCCAAGAACACCGGCACCAAGGACCAGATCGAGATGGTGGGCAGCGGGGGCCTGGGCGAATTCAGCTTTGCCGGCCCCAACGATGTCGGCGGGACGATGACGGAGGGCCAGAAGGCGCAGAACGCGGAGATCACGATCAACGGCATGACCGTGGAGTCCACCACCAACGAGTTCAAGAACGTCATCGGTGGCGTCACGCTCAAGGTCCTGAAGACGAGCAGCGACCCGGTCAAGGTGTCCTCCGCCGCCGACGCCGCGGCGCAGCAAAAGGCCGTCGAGGACTTCATGGCCGCCTACAACGCGCTCAACAGCTACCTGCGCGACCAGACCAAGTACGACGAGGCGGCCAAGAAGGGTTCCCCGCTGCAGGGAGACAGCACCGCGCTGGGCCTGCGCAGCCAGATGCGCTTGCTGCTGCAGGGCTCCAACGGGGCCTCCCCGGTGTATGGCAGCCTGGCCAGCATCGGCTTCAGCACGGCCACCGACGGCACGCTCAAGCTCGACACCGCCAAGCTCAAGACCGCGCTGCAGCAGCCCGAGGAGGTGGCCAAGCTCTTCTCCACTACCGACGACACGGTGCCCGGCAACAATGGCTTCGGGGTGCGCTTCAGCGACCTCATCGACCGGCTCACCCGTAGCGACGGCGTGCTGAGCACCCGCACCGCGGGCCTGCAAAGCAAGCTCAAGCGCAACCAGACCGAGCAGGAGAAGATCGAGGAGCGCGTGGCCCGCACCCAGGCGCGGCTGGAGAAGCAATACCAGGCGCTGGACACCAAGATGTCCTCGCTCAACTCGCTGGCGGCACAAGTCACGAGGCTGAGCAGTCTTTTCTCCTCCAACTGAGAACACCGCAACCGCATTGCTTCCTGACCCGCCATGTACAGCATGACCTCACCCTTCACTCCCAGCCGTGGCGCGGCTGCCGGGTTGGCCCAGACTTATCACCAGATCGGCGTGGAGACCGGCGTGAACACCGCCTCGCCGCACAAGCTCGTGGCCATGCTCTTCGATGGCCTGCTCGCCAGCCTCACGCTGGCCCAGGGCGCCATGGCGCAGGGCGACATCGAGGCCAAGTGCCACCAGATCAGCCGCGCGGTGCGCATCCTCGACGAGGGCCTGCGCAGCGCGCTCGACCGCGAGCAGGGCGGGCCGCTGGCCGCCGACCTGGGCGATCTCTATGGCTACGTTTCGCTGCGCCTGACGCAGGCCAACCTGCGCAACGACCCTGCGCTGCTGGACGAGTGCAAGCGCCTCATCGAGCCGATCAGCGAAGCCTGGGCCGCCATCGGCCCGCAAGCCGGCAACACCCGCTGAGGCCGCAAGGCCGCCGCCCTGGGCATCCATCGCGCACGCCATGACCACTTCGCTGCTGAGCTACTACGAGGCCATTGAGAAGACCAGCGCCGACATGCTGTCGGCCGCGCGCCGTGGCGACTGGGCCGCCGTCATCCAGCTGGAAGGCACCTGCGGAGTGCTGATCTCGGAGCTCAAGCAGGCCACCGCCGCGACCGCGCTGGCGCCAGAGCAAGCCAAGGTCAGGATGGTCATCCTGCAACGTATCGTGCTCAACGATGCGCAGATCCGGCGCCTGGCCGAGCCCTGGCTCGACGAGCTCGACCGGTTGATGAAGCCGCGACGGCATACCGTCCATTGACGCGGCACCCTGGCTGACGCACGGTACGCCGGCGCTCGGTGCTACGCGCCACGCCTGCCTGTCCTTGCCGCCCTACAAGCGCACCAACGCGCACATCACCCCGCACCATGCCCACGAAGCTTTACACCGGGCGACAGCCTGACCTGGCGCTGGTCGTCATCACGCGCGACGAGGCTCGCTGCATCGAGCGCTGCCTGCGCAGCGCCGCGCCTCACGTGCGCCGCATGGTGGTGCTGGACACGGGCTCCACCGACGACACGGTGGCCATCGCCCGGGGCTGTGGTGCACAGGTCCACCAGACGCAGTGGACCGGCAACTTCTCCGCAGCCCGCAACGCCGCGCTGCAGCAGGCCGATGCCGACTGGAACCTGATCCTGGACGCGGACGAGTGGATCGCGCGCGGGGCGCAGTGCCTGCGCCTGGGCAACAGCGAGACACCTTTCCTGGGCATGGTGCAGGTGAGGAGCGACTTCGACATTGGCGGCCAGCGCGAACAGGGCAATACCTGGCTGCCGCGGCTGCTACCGCGCGGCGTGCGCTACGAGGGGCGCATTCACGAGGCGCCGGTGGCCGCGGTGCCCCGGCGTCGCCTGCCGCTGGTGCTGGGCCATGACGGCTACCTCGCCTCGCAGCTGGCGCGCAAGGCGGGCCGCAACCGTGAGCTGCTGCAGCAGGAGATTCAGCTCCACCCCGACGACCCCTATCTGCTGTACCAGTTGGGCAAGGACCACGAGGTAGCCGGCGAATTCGCGCCAGCCTGCGAGTTCTACCTGCGCGCCAGGCCCCTGATGGACCCCCACGCCGCATACCGCCGGGATGCCTCGGTGCGCCTGCTCTACTGCTTGTCGAAAGCCGGCCGGCTGGAGGAGGCCATCGGCCTGTCCGCGGACATGATGGACGAGTGCGACGGCTATCCCGACTACTTCTTCGTACTGGGCAACCTGATGCTCGACGCGGCCGTCCAGCAACCGCAGCAGGCCCTGGCCGAATGGCTGCCGATGGCGCAGGCCGCCTGGCAGCGTTGCCTGGAGATCGGCGAGCGCCCCGAGTTCGACGGCGTACCCGGCCGCGGCAGCTTCCTGGCTGCGCACAACCTTGCCGTGGTCCACGAAGGCCTCGACGAGCAGGCCCAGGCGCTGCATTACCGCAACCTGGCCCGGCAACTGCGGCAGCGCGCCGACTGAATGCAGTCTGACTGTTCCCTGATGGGAACTGCGACGAGCTTCACAAGAAGGTACTGGGTAATTCTCAAGCTCTGCCTGCCGGTCGGCATGTCAAGGTGATTTCAAGAAAGTGCGCAGCCACATCCCCAATCACCGGCTCATGATGCCAAATCGATGACGGCAGCTGGCAAGCCTGCTTGGTATCGGTCATGCATAGCCCTATACGCCGCTTCGAGATGTCGGGCATACAAACCGGCATCAAACAGCGGACTGGTCGCTCTGTTTTTCTCGAGTCGATTCCTGAGTTCACACAGCGCGCCAGGGTTTGTGGCCAGTTCAATGGCCACGGACTCGTAGTCCTGCGGGGTAGAGGTCACCAGTTCCGGCAGATCCATGGCGTTGAGCAGGCTGCCCGCTACCCGACCAGCAAACGTATTGCCTTTGCACGTCAATAACGGCAATCCCGCCCACAAAGCATCACTGGCCGTCGTGTGGGCATTGCAGGGCAGCGTGTCCAGAAACAGGTCTGCCAACCTGTGGCGCGCCAAGTGTTCATCCAGCGGCATGCGCTGCGCAAAAACCAGGCGCTGGCCGTCAACACCTCTCGCTTGCGCTTCCCGGCGTAGATTCTTCGCCGCCGTGGCATTATCTTCCAGGAGCCACAGCACGCTGCCTTCGACCGCCTTGAGGATCCTCATCCAGCTATCGAATGTCTGCGGAAGAATCTTGTAGTTGTTATTGAAGCAGCAAAAAACAAAACCTCCCTCCTGTAAGCCAAGCTCCTGTCGCGTAAAGATTCTTTCCGAAACACGCCGCCTCGAATCATTTACTTGGTAGCTATGGGGCAGGTAGACCGCTTTTTCCTCAAAAAATCCCTGACACTCCACTGGCAGCACGAATTTATCAGCGATCACATAATCCATATAATCAGCACCCATGGTGCCGGGATAGCCAAGATAATTGACCTGTACCGGGGCACATCCCAGCGCGAACATGCCGGGCCTGGCGTCCTGCGTATAGCCTTTCAGGTCCACCGCGATGTCCATACCCAGCTCCCTGGACAACCGAGCCACTTCCGTGTCAGTTTTGTTGCGGACATCTATGAACTTATAAAATGCTGAAGACAGACGCTGCCGCATGCCGTCCTGGCGCTCCGGCCCGAAAGAGAACCCATAAATCTCGAAACTTCTCGGATCATGCCTCTCCAAGAGCTCTGCCATCAAATAAGCCGTGGCATGGTCGTGAAAGTCGGCCGAATAGTAAGCAACGCGTATCTTCCCATCCGGCGCACGCCCCTTGAACGGACCCAAAGCATGACTTCTGGGATACCGGGCTTCCGTGAAAATCTTCGCCGCCTTCTGCTGCAACTCCGGCACATCCAATAAGCCCAGCAAGGGGAAAGGTGCGGTTATTTTTTGACCTTCGACAATTCCGCCACCATACCGGTGCAACTCGTCTACCAGAGAATTCCATTCGCACACCCGCATCTTGGTATGCAAATAGCTTCCGAACATAAATTCGCTCGCGGGCCTGAGCGTTAGTGCGCGGCGGTAGCTGTCCACAGCTGCGTCCAAGCGCTGCAAGTCCACCAGCGCGTTGCCGCGGTTGCCGTGGGCCTCCGCAAAGTCAGGTTTGAGCGCTAGAGCCTTGTCGTAACTGGCCAGCGCCTCCTCGGGCCGGCGAAGCTCTTTGAGCGCGTTGCCGCGGTTGTAATAGGCATCGGCATAGCCGGGCTTGAGCAGCACGGCACGGTCGTAGCTGGTGATGGCCTCGTCCCAGCGCCGCAAGCTCAGGAGCGCATTGCCACGGTTGTTATGCGCCTCGGCGTAATCGGATTTGATCGCCAGCGCCTGATCATGGCTGGCCAGTGCCTCATCGAGTCGCCGAAGTTCTTGCAACACATTGCCGCGGTTGCCGTGGGCCTCCGCATAGTCGGGTTTGAGCGCTAGAGCCTTGTCGTAACTGGCCAGCGCTTCCTCCAGTCGTCCAAGATCCTTGAGCGCCTTGCCGCGGTTGTTATAAGCAAACGCGACACCAGGATTTATCTTGATTGCTTCGTCAATCAACTTCACGCCCAACGCATGCTGCCCTGTCTGCATCGCCACCACGCCGCTCAGATGAAGACTGTCGAAGTGCTTGGGCTGAATCTTGAGGATTTCCTGGTAAGCGGCCAGCGCCTCAGTCAACCGGCCCGACTGGTGCAGGCCGACCGCCTGTTGGAGCTTGAGCTGCACGTGCTGGGATGACTGAATTTGAACCGGCTTCTTTTTGGGAATGCCATGGATTCTGGAAGCCATAGAAGGAGCGTGGCCCAGGAGTTGCGGACCATCCATGCTAGACAGCCAAAGCGGCGTCCAAACGCGGAACACCGCACCGGTACGGAAGCTGTTTCGGCGATCGGCCCTCCCGTAACCGTCCCCAACGTCGCACGAGATAGCCCCCCTTCCCCCGCTTGATGCACCGATCAGGCACCGGACTCGGTCCCCACAATCCTGGCCGAAGTCTTTCGTCTTCCGCCTGCCGGCCCCGCCATGCCCTCTCAGACCGTTTCGCCCCCTGCCGCCCGCGAGGCCGCGCTCGAACAGCTGCTGGCCCAGGCCCGCTCGGGCCGGATGCCGCTGCCCGAGCTGTTCGACAGCGCCGGCCGGCTGACGCAGCAAGGACTGTCGGAAGCCTCCGCACGGCTCTACGAGGATTGGCTCGCGCACACCGCCTCGCCGCTGCGCCACCTGGCCTGTTTCAACTGGGGCGTGGTGCTGGGCACGCTTGGCCGCGCGGCCGACGCGAAGCAGGCCTACCGGCGCGCGCTGGAAACGGCGCCGGACTTCGCGCAGGCCCGGCTCAACCTGGGCCACCAGCTCGAACAGCTCGGCCGCCACGACGAGGCCTTGGCCCAGTGGCGCTCCATCGCCCTGCAGCCCGCGGCCGATGACGCCGCGCTGCAGCTGCGCCTGCACGCCCTCAACAACAGCGCGCGGTTGTGCGAGCAACTGCGCCGCTTCGACGAGGCCGAGGCCTGGCTGCGCCTGAGCCTGGAGCTCGACCCCGCGCAGCCCGGCCCGATCCAGCATTACGTGCACCTGCGCCAGAAGCAGTGCGCCTGGCCGGTGTACCAGCCCGTGGGCGCGCTCACGCACTACCACCTGCTGGCCGGCACCTCGGCGCTGGCCATGCTCAGCGCCACCGACGACCCGGCGCTGCACATGCTCGCCGCGCAGCGCTTCGTGCTGGAGCGGGGGTACAAGTCGCCGCCGACGCCGCTGCACGCCAAGCAGCCGCCGCGCACCGGCAAGCTCCGCATCGGCTACCTCTCGGGCGACCTGCACATGCACGCCGTGGGGCTGCTCACCGCCGAGCTGTACGAGACGCACGACCGCGAGCGCTTCGAGGTGCATGCCTTCTGCTGGAGCCGCGAGGACGGCTCGCCGCTGCGCGCACGCTTGAGGGCGGGCTTCGACAAGGTCTGGCCCATCGGGTCCCTCTCCGACGAGGCCGCCGCGCAGCTCATCGCGCAGCAAGGCATCGACGTGCTGGTGGACTTGCAAGGCCTGACCAGCGGCGCGCGCCCGGCCATCCTGACGCAACGCCCGGCGCCGGTGCAGGTGAGCTACCTGGGCTTCCCCGGCACCTGCGGCATCCCTGGCGTGGACTGGGTGATCGCCGACCGCTACGTCATGCCTCCGGAGCTGCTGCCCTACAGCAGCGAGCGTCCGATCTACCTGCCCGGCTGCTACCAGGTCAGCGACCGCCAGCGCGAGATCGGCGCCAAGCCCACGCGCGCGCAGTACGGCCTGCCCGAGGATGCTTTCGTCTTCTGCGCCTTCAACAACAACTTCAAGTTCACCGAAGAGGTGTTCAGGCTGTGGATGCGCGTGCTGCACGCGGTGCCGGGCAGCGTGCTGTGGCTGCTGGCCGACAACGAGTGGGCACAGGAGAACATGCGGCGCGCCGCCGATGCCCAGGGCGTGGCGCGCGAGCGGCTGGTCTTCGCCCCGCGCGTGGCGCCGCCGGACTATCTGGCGCGGCTGCCGCTGGCGGACCTGTTCCTCGACACCTTCCCCTACAACGGCGGCACCACCGCCAGCGACGTGCTGTGGATGGGGCTGCCGCTGCTGACCTGCTCGGGCCGCAGCTACATCTCGCGCATGGCCGGCAGCCTGCTCACGCACCTGGGCTTGCCCGAGCTGGCGACGGGCTCGCTGGCCGAGTACGAGCGCATGGCCGTGCTGCTGGGCAATACGCCCGCGCGCGTGGCCTCGTACCGGCGCTACCTCACCGAGCAGGGCCGGCAGTCGGCGCTGTTCGACACGCCGCGCTTCGTGCGCGGGCTGGAAGCCGAGTTCGAGCGCCTGGCGCTCGAGCACCGCAAGAGCCGATGAGCACCGCCCCGGACCCCGATGCCGCCGCGGCGGCCGACCCGCTGCTGGCCGCGCTGCTGTGGCTCACGCGCCACCACGGGCGCGAGCACAGCGCCGCGTCGCTGCTGGCCGGCGAAGCCCTTGAGGGCCGGCTCGGCACCGTGCAGGCCCTGCGCGCCCTGCAGGCCTCGGGCTTCAAGGCCGGCGTGGTGCAGCGCCCGCTGGCCCAGCTCAACGCACTGGTGTTCCCGGCCGTGCTGCTGCTGCACGAGCGCGGGGCCTGCGTCGTGCTGCGCCGCCTGGATGAAGGCGCGCGCTACGAGGTGCTGGACCCCTGCACCGGCCAGGCCGCGGTGCAGGAAGCGAGCGCGCTGGACGCGCGCCACAGCGGCTTCGCGCTGCTGGCCACGCCGCAACCCGTGAACCCGGCGGCCCCGGCCGCACAGGACAGGCCGCACTGGCTCTGGGGCGTGCTGCGCCGCTTCGCGCCGCACTACCGCTCGGCGATGCTGGCGGCGCTGCTGAGCAACGTGCTCACGCTGGCCATGGGGCTGGTGACCGCGGTGACCTTCGACAAGGTCATCCCGCACCAGGCCTTCGTCACGCTGTGGGCGCTCACGGGCGTGGCGCTGGTGGCGCTGGCCTTCGACTCCGTGGCGCGGCAGTTGCGCGCGCACCTCATCGACGCGGCCGGCAAGAAGGTGGACCTGCTGGTGGGCACCGCGCTGTTCCGCCACACGCTGGATCTGCGCATGGAGCACCGCCCCGCCTCATCGGGCGCCTGCGCCCATCAGCTGGCGCAGATCGAGCTGGTGCGCGACTTCACCACCTCCGCCACCATGTCCGCCGTCACGGACCTGCCCTTCGTGCTGGTGTTCATCGTGGCCATCTTCGCCGTGGCCGGGCCGCTGGGCTGGGTCATGGTGGTGGCGGTCCCGCTGATCCTGGGCGCCACGGCGCTGATGCAGGGGGCGCTGCGCCGCGCCATGCGCTCCAACCTCAAGCACCAGGCCGAGCAGCAGGCCGCGCTGGTGGAGGCGCTGGAGGGGCTGGAGGACGTCAAGGCCGTGGGCGCGCAGGGCCGCTTCGCGCAGCGTTTCGAGCAGGCCACCGCCGCCGCCGCCGAAACGGCGCTGCGCTCGCGCCGCGTCGCAAGCTGGAGCAGCAACCTCACCGCGGGCTCGCAGCAGGCGATCACGCTGGCCATGCTGGTGTGGGGCGTGTACCTCATCGCCGACAAGCAGATCAGCGCCGGCAGCCTCATCGGCGCGGTGATGTTCGCCGGCCGCGCCATCGCGCCGCTGTCCAGCGTGGTGAGCCTGGCCACGCGCTACCAGGGCGCGCGCGCGGCGCTGCGGGCACTGGAGCAGCTCATGTCGCTGCCCACCGAACAGCCCCCCGGCGCGGCGGTGCTGCCGCCCATGGCGCTGAGCGGGCGCATCGCGCTGCGCGACGTGCAGTTCGCCTACCCGCCCACCGGCGCCGCACCGGCGCCGCAGGTGCTCAGGGGCGTGAACCTGCGCGTGGAGCCGGGCGAGCGCGTGGTGATGCTCGGGCGCATAGGCAGCGGCAAGTCCACCATCCTGCGCGTGCTGGCGGGCCTGTACGAGCCCACGCAGGGCCGCGTGGAGGTGGACGGGCTGGACCTGCGCCAACTCAACCGCGCCGATTTCCGCGCCCAGGTGGGCTTCGTGTCGCAGGAGCCGCGGCTGTTCACCGGCACGCTGCGCGAGAACGTGGCGATGGGCCGCCCCGGCGTGGATGCCGCGGCCCTGGCCGAGGTGGCCCGCCTCACCGGGCTGGACCGCGTGGTGGACGCGCATCCCCAGGGCTGGGAGATGGAAGTGGGCGAGATGGGCGCGCTGCTCTCGGGCGGCCAGCGCCAGCTCGTGGCCCTGGCGCGCTGCCTGGTCACGCGCCCGCGCATCCTGCTCATGGACGAGCCCACCAGCTCCATGGACGCGCAAAGCGAGTTCCTGTTCCTGCGCCAGCTCGCCGCCGCCGTGGGCGACCGCACGCTGGTGATGGTCACGCACCGCCCGGCCGTGCTGGAGCTGGCGCAGCGTGTGCTCGTGATCGACAACGGCCAGGTGGTGCGCGACGGCCCGAAGGCCGCCGTGATGGCGTCGCTGGCGCCGCAGCCACAGCCGCAGCCCTCCCAACAGCCACAGCAACCCCAGCCGCTGCGGCAGGTGGCCGCGGGGCAGCCCGCCTCGGCCGCCACGGTGCCGCTGCAGGCGGCGGCACAGGCTTGAGCGCCGCGCCGCACCGTGACTTTCCTTCTTGAGACGTACCCCTCATGGCCGGCAAGAACGCTTTGAGCTCCGTCGAGGCGCAATACCTCTCGGAGCTGCGCGCGGCGCAGCATCTGGACGACCCGCCGCGCGGCCGCTGGGCCTTGTGGCTGATGGCGGCGCTGCTGGCGACCCTGGTGGCCTGGGCGTCGCTGGCGCGCGTGGACCGCATGGCGCGCGTGGACGCACGCGTCATTCCCGATGGCCGCGAGCAGTCCATCGCGAGCCTGGAAGGCGGCCTGCTGGCCGAGCTGCTGGTGCGCGAGGGCCAGCCGGTGCGCGCGGGGCAACCCCTGGCGCGGCTGGACCCCACGCGCTTCCAGGCCCAGCAGAACGAGGGCTTGGCCAAGCAACTGGCGCTGCAGGCCACCATCGCCCGGCTAGAAGCCGAGGCCTCGGGCGGCACGCCGCAGTTCCCGGCCGAGGTGGCGCGCAACGCCGCGCTGGTGCGCTCGGAGACCGAGGCGTTCCAGGCCCGGCACCGCGCGCTGGACGGCGCGCTGGCCGCCATACGCCGCAGCGCCGCGCTGTTCAGACGCGAGCTGCAGGTGGCGCAGGACATGTCGGCCCAGGGCCTGCTGTCGGAAGTGGAGGTCATGCGGCTGCAGCGCCAGCTCAACGACCAGGAGATGCAGGGCGAGGAGCGCATCAACCGCTTCCGCCAGGACGCACGCACCGATCTGCTGCGCGTGCGCGCCGACCTGGCACAGCTGCTGGAGCAGCAGGAAGGCCGCGCCGACGTGCTGCGCCGCACGGTGCTGACCTCGCCGGTGGACGGCGTGGTCAAGAACATCCGCACCGTCACGTTGGGCGGCGTGGTCGCGCCGGGCGCGGCGGTGATGGACATCGTGCCCACCGGCACGCGGCTGCTGGTGGAGGCGCGCGTGAAGCCCTCGGAAATCGGCTTCCTGCAGGTGGGCCAGAGCGCGCAGCTCACGCTCAACACCTACGAGCCCTCCATCTACGGCCGGCTCATGGGCCGCGTGGAGCACATCAGCCCCGATGCCCTGGGCGACCCCGACCGCCTCGCCGGCGACAACACCTACTATCGCGTGCTGGTGCGCACGGACGAGGCGGCGCTGCGCACCCCGCGCGGCGAATTGCTGCCCGTGATCCCGGGCATGACCGGCGCCGTGGACATCCGCACCGGCGATCGCTCGGTGCTGAGCTTCCTGATGCGGCCGCTGCTGCGCACCACCGAAGCGTTCCGGGAGCGCTGAAATGAGGCTGGCGAACCCTGGACGCGCCGTGGCGCGCGCGCCGCGCCCTGCCCTGGCCGCGCTGCTGGCCGCCGCGCTGGCGCTGCCCGCCG
>Ga0065721_10004170_pt1 | contig 41434 bp, 39 predicted proteins | sample Mesricmetagenome_FD_59108 | JGI IMG/M metagenome (GOLD analysis project Ga0065721, IMG submission 59108) | Mesophilic microbial community from rice straw/compost enrichment Sample: eDNA_1 v2 (version 2) | ecosystem: Engineered > Solid waste > Grass > Composting > Bioreactor | place: USA: Davis... | reverse complement strand
CCGCGATCTCCTCCGGCTTCAGGCCGGCCTGCCGAATCGCCGACAACGCCGCTTCCGCATAGAGCTCGCCCAGCAGCACGTTAAGACGCCCGACCCGGTCGACCGTCGCGGCGGAAGGCTCGAACAGCGCGAAAATTTCCGCTCTCACGTCCGCCGGATACGGAGTATTCTCGAAAGCAAGCAGCCGGATTTGCGGCCGGCCGCCTTCTCCCTCCCGAATCTCGATCGCCGCCGCGTCGATTCCGTCCACCGACGTGCCCGACATTAAACCTACCGCGCGGCGGACGCCCTCGGCGCCTTCGCGCGCGCTTGCTTCGCGGTATCGCTTTCCGTAAACGTTCCCATTCTCGTCCATACTCATCGCCAGCCCCCTACGCTCACCCGGCACATTTCTGTCGTAATCATAATCCGGGCCGATTTTTTCGTCAACGAAATTTCGAAATAAAATTTCAATAATTTTAATTATATATGATTATTTAAATTCAAATCTACTTTTTCCTTCAGTCGATCCCATCCGCCTTCGTTCGATGAAAATAGCAATGTTCTCCCCCGACAATCCAACACCCTTCTCGCCCGCAACTCGGTATGATGAAAACCGTATGAAAATTCACTCGCTGAAGGAGCAAGAAACCGTAAAAATGATGAGAAACACGTACTTGGACTCTGCCGTGCTTAACGTCGCGTTCGCTCTTCGGGTAAGAGCCCCCGGCAAAACAAGAGCTTTCGAGCTCGCCATGTGCCAACTCAGCGAAAGAAATTTGTGCCTGGACCGCATCCGGTTAGCCGACGCGCAAGGCAAGGAAATCTGGTTCTCGGTGGAACGGATCGAATCGATCCGCTGGACGGCCGCCGAATCGACCGGATTCAGTCATCTGTTCCAAGTTCACGGGCAAATCCGGCTGGAAATCGCTCCCGAGAGGGGTATTCTGAACCGGATGCCGATTCCGTTATCCGGCGACTATCGCCTTCCCCGATCCAAGCTGTCGGATATGACCGTCTGGGTCATTCCCACCGCCGGCGAACCGGCATTCGCTCAAGTGCTCGGCCAAACGCTGGAGCGTCGTCTCCCCTGCAGTTCTTTCTCTCTGACGAGCGCCGTTTGAAGCGGCGGCGCGAAGCGGAGCAAGGGCATCTCGACATCCGTCATTCGGAATCGCTTCTGTCCGCCGATGGAGCCCGCTCCGCTTCGCGCCCACCATTTTCCACACAACCTACCGTTCCCTCCCAGCGTCAAACATAGTAAGGCTTAGGACGAAGGGAGAAGGACGGCAACATGTTAACCAGAATCGGAGCAATCGCCCTGCTGGGCCTGCTCCTCGGACAAGCGCTGCCCGCGCATGCCCATGCGGCTCAAGGCGGCGCGCCCGATATTTACGTAGACGGAAAGAAGCTGGCGCTAGCCGCCGATCCGATCGTCGTCGGAGGCGCGACGCTCGTGCCGATGCGGGCGATTTTCGAAGCGCAGCGCGCCGAGGTGACCTGGTCGAACGCCGCGCAAACGGTGAGCGCGATCAAGGACGGCATCCTGTTTACATACCGAATCGGAGATACAACGGCAACCCTGAACGGCAAATCGGTCCCGCTGTCCCAGCCGGGCGCCATCGTGAACGGAACGGCGATGCTGCCGCTTCGCTTCATCGGCGAAACGCTCGGCAACGTCGTGCAGTGGCACGCCTACGCCAACGACATTACGATCTCCACCGTTCGGGAGTTCCGTTCTTCCGTCACCTACGGCGTGAACCTGCGCGCCGCGCCCGACGCCGCCTCCGATACTCCGATCCGCGGCATGCTCGCCAAGGGCGAGAAAATCCAGGTGCTCCGCGAGATCGACGCGAAATGGCTGGAAGTGCGCACGCAGGACGACCGGATCGGCTTCGTCTCGGCCAAGCCGCAGTACACCGATTACGAGAGCCCGTCACTTGCCAAGCTGCAGGGAGACGAATTGATTGCCTTCGGCTCGCAGTACATAGGCACGCCTTACGAGTTCGGCGCGGCGCTCGGCCAGACCGACACGTTCGACTGCTCCTCCTTCGTGCACCATGTTTTCGAGGAAGTGCTGTCCGTCGACCTGCCGCGCGTCTCGTACAATCAGGCGAAGGAAGGCCGGGCGGTTGGTTTGGACGAGCTTCGAGTCGGGGATTTGCTGTTTTTCGGAGCGCGCGGGCTGGAGATCGGGCATGTCGGCATCTATGCGGGCGACAACCGGATATTGCACACCTTCTCCAAGGTCAAGGGCGTCCACTTCGACGATTTCGACGAAAAATGGAAAAAGAGATTCGTCACGGCCCGCAGGCTGATCTAGTTTGGAGAGTCGGGGGGCCTATCTGATCCGCCAAAAGAACTCCGCAACGCGTTGCCGTCACCAGCGCGCGAAAGCCCTCCCCGGGACCACCTGGGGAGGGCTTCTTTTCAACGTTAATCCGCCAGCACCTTGAACTCCTTCAGCATCTGATGGAACCGGGCTCCATGCCCTTCCGCAGCTTCCAGGAAGTATTTTTCGGTAATCGTGAAGCTGCCCTGCTTCTGATTGTCGACGACGTAGATGACGACGACTTCGCTGTCCCATTCCTTCCCGGCCAGCGCCCGAACCATGTAGCCTTGCACAGGATCCGACACCTTTTCGACCTCGCGCACATCCTCGTACTTGCCGGCCAGCTCGCTGCTCAGCCGCTTGATCAGATCCTCGGGCTTCTCGTCTTTAACCTGCTCGATCGTCATCGATACTTCGGGATAACGCTCGGGCAGCGGCTCCTTTGTCGTAATGACGTCCTTGCCGTTCTCCTGAACGAGCTTGTAGCGCTCCTGGTCGTAGTAAATGATATATTTACTCTCCTCGTTCTGATGCAGCTTCTGATCCGTCTCTTCCTTCTGGCCTTCCACTTCGACCTCGACTTTCTTTTCCGGCGCAAACCATTCCTTGACGTCCTTCATAAAAGCCGTACCGGCTGGCATCGCCAGAAATACTCCGAATGCCATAATAAAGACGGCGACTCCCATCGTTATTTTCAGCGTTCTCATCGTTCGATCGCTCCTCTTCGTCTGTTTTCTCGTTGTCCGCGACCTGGTTTCCATTCTCGTCGGCGCCGCCGGCTCGCTGTCCAGCATCGCTTCGATCCGGTCCCATACTTCCTCTTTCGTCTCCTCGGCGTAACGGCTCTTCTCCAGCAGCTTGTCTTTAAGATTCCGTTCCATAGCGTTCGCCCCCCAGCCCTTTCTTCATCTTTTCCCGTCCCTTGAGCAAGCGCGATTTCAGCGTATTCACGTTCACGTCGAGCATGTCGGCGATTTCCTTCTCGCTGTAGTCGTGCAAATATTTCAGAATGAGCGGAATGCGGTACAAGTCGTCCAACGTCTGCAGCACCTCGTACACGTCCACCGAAACATCGGGCAGCTTCTGCTCGACGGCGATTTTCTCAAGCTGCTCTCCGAACGGCACCACCTTTTTCTCCCGTTCCATCACCCTGTAGCACTCGCGGAGCAAAATACAGTAGAACCATGGCTTAAACGGCTTGCTCCCGTCGTACTGCCAGACGTTCCGGTATACCCGGAGAAACGTTTCCTGCACCGCGTCCTTCGCCCACTCCCCGTTCTTAGTCACGAGCTTGGCGGTGCGCATCGCATAGTCGAAATATTCGTCGTACAGCGACCGAAACGCGTTGCGGTCTCCTTGGAGAATGCGTTCGATCAACCGGTTGTCCACTCGAATCCCCTCTTTCCTGCTGTTCTATAAGCAGTTGTTCAAAAAGTCCGATTTTGATCACGAAGCATCCCAGGATGCATACTCGACATCGAATCTTGAATTCAGCCGGTTCTTCCGGTGCTCACGTAGCTTCCACTACGCTTTACGACCGTTCCTCATCTCCGGTCTTCATCCAACCTTCCCGGATGCATGGGCGAGCAGTTCGCCGTAAGGCGAACGACCAGCCTCGGTGCTGAAAACCGAACTTTTTGAACGCTCACTACAAGTATTACCCGGCGAAAAAGCGGAAAGTTTGCTGTGGGGTGAAAAAAGTTTGAGAAGTACCGCAGCGTAGCTCCGGACAATTCTCAGACACGAAAAAAAGAACTGGAAACAGCTTGGAGCCACGCATCGCTCGCCTCTGTACCAGTTATTGCGCAAGGAATCATGCCTGAAATGTAATCAAGCACTTATGCTATAATAAAATCAAACGATCAAGCGAGGTGAGGCTGATGAAATGGGAACAAATTATGAGACAACATCCGAGCTGTTTTGTATTGGTAGAAGCTTTAAAAGCAAGTTCAAACAATCACTTACGCCATCTTGAGGACTTGACTGTTATACAAGAGTACAACACTCCACAAGAAGCCTGGAGCGGATACAAACACTTTCACAAGCTATATCCCTCACGAGAGCTGTACGTTTTCCATACCAGCCGAACCGATGTAGAGGTCGTAGAAGAAATTTTCTCAGGAGTGCGGCAACACACATGAACATACGTCTCCACAATGGATTGCCAGTTGTCTCTTTAACATTAATACATAACGACCGGAGCATTCAGTTGTCGATGGAATACTTGGCATTGATTTTATGATGAACGCCAAATGGAAAGTTGATTTTGAAACGATGCGGATTCATTGCTCTTCTTGACTTTTCTAGCCAAGAAGGGATGATCGCCCGGCTGAATCAACGAACTCGTTTTGCCGAATGAAGTAGAGCTTTATCCTCCGCCAACCTTGCCGCTTTCTTTCGAATACGGATTTCTCTTACTTCCGCCGGACTTTCACCGGTTAGTTGTTCCTAGTTTGACTAGTTACGCAATGTTAAATAAAAGGACGCCCGGAGACTTTCGTCTCTTGGAGCCCTCTGCTTCGCTTCATTATGCCGATCAGGCCGCCGTTGTCCGGAGTCGCATCCACTTCGCCGGTCGCATAGCTGTCGGACAGCGCTCCGCCTTCGCTGTAGCCGACGAGTCCGCCAACGCAAGCCGCCCCTCTTACCTCGGCGGAGGAATAGCTGCCTGAGATCGTCCCTCCGTCGCGATACCCGACCAAGCCCCCAACGTAATAACCGCTGCCGTCGATCAGCCCCACGAACGAGCTTTCCGCGATAAGACCGCTCCACTGCGAGCCGACCAGTCTGCCCAAGCTGTTCGTATCGTCGGCTCGGATTGACCGCAGGACTCCCGCCGCATAAACACCTCGGATCGTTCCTTGCTTCTGAACCGCTACCAATGCTCCGATGTACGTATCGCCCGTAACATTCACGTTCACCAGACGCACGTCGGTCAGCTCCGCGGCTCCCTGGATTTGCGCGAACAGCGCGGAGATGGATTTCGTACGGTTCATATACAGATTGGAGATGACGAATCCGGCTCCAGCAGCGCCTGCCAGTAAAGCTCCCATTCGCCGCTTAATGCGAGTTCGCCGTCCCGTTCGAACGAATAGCCCTCCAGATTCAGCACGCCGTCAAGCGCTTCCGGCTTCCCCGCTGCAGCTCCCGCGACCCCTTCGCCCGCAAGCAGCATAAGCCACAGGACGGCCGCCGTCCTCAGCGTCCATTTCATCTGCATCCTCCCGCCCAACCTCATTCACCAACAGTTTACAGCATGAACGATGGGCTGTGAATCGGTTCGCTTCAAGTCTCCGTCACGACTTCGTCGTTGACGCGGGACGCCGGGGGTTGGAGAGAAAGTACGGTTGTCGAGCGGACGATCGATCGTTGCGTGCTCGGCTTCGCGGCATGTCGGCCTTGTCGAACGACCGCGCAACTTGCGTCGCAAGCGGGCGATAAACCGACAACCTTTTCTCGATACATAATGTATCATTCATTTATAGCTCGATTGATCAGCCCAATATGCCTGCTTAACGAGGTGAAGGAATGTCCATTCTGCCCATGCCCTACTACGTCGCCCACACCGATCCGGCCGCTTCGATGCGGTTGGCGAGCAAATTCGGCGCGTATTTCAACCGGCTTTCGCCGCACAGGCGCATCGTTGTCGTCTGCATCGGAACGGACCGCTGTACGGGAGATTCGCTCGGCCCGCTGACGGGCACGCTGCTCGGCAAGTACCGTTCTCCTGAATTCGAGATTTTCGGCACGCTGGAAAATCCCGTTCACGCCATGAACCTGGCGGATACGATGGACAAGCTCTCTTTCCGGTTCGACGACCCGTTCGTCATCGGCATCGACGCCTGTCTCGGACAAGCGTCCAGCATCGGCGCCGTCGTGATCGGGGACGGCCCGCTTCGACCGGGCGCGGGTGTGAACAAGCAGCTGCCGCCCGTCGGAGATATTCACGTATCCGGCATCGTGAACATCGGAGGGCTGCTTGGGTACCAAGCTCTGCAAAGCACCCGGCTGCACCTCGTTATGAACATGGCCGGCCTCATCTCTCGCAGCCTGCTCGTCGGCATCCGAATGTCGACCGACCGCGCGACCGAGCCGGCCGTCCTTTAATAGGAAAGAGCCGCGGGGGCAAGCCCCGGCGGCTCTTCATCAATCGATCGGATTTAATATGAGCTGCATGCCTTGCGTTCTGAGCCGATCGTACGAAATCGCCCACGATTTGAACGCTTCATACGTCTCGTCCGGAATATCGAACGCTCTCTTCATGTCCATGACGATCTGCTTTTCCTCGTCGTTATAATCTCCGTCCGCATAGGCAAGCAACAGAATTTCCAAGAAGAAAAGATGCTGGACCCGGCAATCCCGGATTTCGGACAATACTTCCCTGATTTCTCTCGCCGGCGGAACGATTCGCAGGTGGTCTTCCAGCCCCAGCTCGGAGCGGACGGACTGCAAATACCTCTTCTCGTTGCCGCTGACGAACCCGTCCGCGTTGGCGACGGCATGAGCCAATTCCAAGAAGGCTTCCCGCTGTTCCCTCTCCTGAATAAAATGCAAAAACAACCGCAGTCAGCTCCTCGTATCGCCATATCTATCTTGCTTCATCTTGCACCGAAATCGCTTATTTTTCAAGAGAACCGGCGAACTTTTCGCGAAGTTGTCGATAAGTGCGGCTATCGGCTGCATCCTGGAGAGATCTGCGTCGCATTCTGGAGAGATCGGGTTCGGGTCAACTGCCCCATTCCGGAAGAATCGGGTCCGGATCATCAGTCGCGTTCCGGGGAGCCGGTTGCGGATTACCGATACTCCTTCGGAATTCTTCTCGCCGCCCCAGATGCCATCGCCGCGCGAACGACGCGGTCGCGGATCCGCTCCACGACCGACTGGTCGAAGACGCTCGGAATGATGTAATACTTGCTCAGCTTGTCGTCCGGAATGACCGACGCGATCGCCTCCGCCGCGGCAAGCTTCATCTCCTCGTTGATCGTCGTCGCCCGGCAATCAAGCGCCGCCCGGAAAATGCCGGGGAAGCACAGCACGTTGTTGATCTGGTTCGGATAGTCCGACCGGCCTGTCGCGGCGACCGCCACGATATCGTCAATGTCGCCCGGCAGAATCTCCGGAGACGGATTGGCCATCGCGAACACGACTGGATTCGGCGCCATTCGCTGCACGTCCTCCCTGGACAGCATGCCTCCCGCCGATACGCCGACGAATACGTCCGCGCTGGCAAGCGCGTCCCGGAGCGTGCCGGTTCTGCGATTCGGGTTCGTGTATTCGGCGTACGCCGTTTTCACCGGATTCGAATACGTCTCCCCTTGAACGAGAATGCCCTCTTTGTCGACGCCGATCAGTTCCTTCACGCCCGCGGACAGCAGGATTTTGCTGATTGCCACGCCGGCCGCGCCGATTCCGCAGACGACGACGGTCGCGTCCGCAAGCGTCTTGCCCGCGATCTTCAGCGCGTTGATCAGGCCCGCATAGGTGACGACCGCCGTTCCGTGCTGATCGTCGTGAAAGACGGGAATGTCGAGTTCCTCGCGGAGACGCTCTTCGATCTCGAAGCATCTCGGCGAAGAGATGTCTTCCAGGTTGATGCCGCCGAATGCCGGCGAGATCGCCTTGACCGTGCGGACGATCTCGTCCGGGTCCGTCGTCTCCAGACAGATTGGGAAGGCGTCGACGCCCGCGAACTGCTTGAACAACATCGCCTTGCCTTCCATGACCGGCATCGCCGCCTTCGGTCCGATGTTGCCAAGCCCGAGCACGGCGGTGCCGTCGGAGACGACCGCGACCGTGTTGCGCTTGACCGTCAGCGAGAACGCCTTGTCCGGGTCTTCCTGAATGGCCGCGCATACCCGGGCAACGTCCGGCGTGTAGACGCGCGACAGGTCGTCGCGGTTCTGGATCGTTACCTTCGGCGTGACCTCGATCTTCCCGCCCAAGTGGAGCAGGAACGTCCGGTCAGACGTGTTCACGACGCGGATGCCCGGAATTTTGCCGATCGCCTCCAGAATGAGCTGGATGCCCGACGCGTCCACGACGTTCACCGTCATGTCCCGCACGCTGCCTTCGTTGCCGATATGGATCGTATCGATGGCGACGATGTCGCCGCCCAGGCTGGATACGATGTTGGCGACGAGCCCGAAGTTCATCCGGTCGCCGCTGATGTCCAGACGGATGATCACGCTTTTTCCGCCCATTTCCTTCATCTGCCGTTGTCCCATCTTCGTTCCTCCAGTCGGTGTTCGCCGGTTACATTTTCCTGGTCATGAAGCCCCCGTGAAAAAGCTTCGGTTCATAGCTGACGATAAAACAGTTCGGGTCGATGGCGAGCGCTTCCCGGTACACGTTCTGCTGCTGCTTGCGCGGAAGCACGACGTTGTGCACCCATCGGCGGCCCTCCCGACCCTCGCCCGGCCAACGGGTCACTCCGTAGCCTCGGGCTCTCAGGTGATCGGCCAAATGGCCAAACTCCTCCTTCGTCGTAATCTGCACCGTAATATAGCCGATCGCCAGCCGCTCCTCGATCTTGATGCCAAGCAGCACGCCTGCACCGTAGCTCAGGCAGTAGATGATCAGGTTGATCGGATTGTCCAGATTGTCGAGAACAAGCTTAAAACCGATGACGTAGATGCCGATCTCGACCGCACTCATCATCGAGGCGACGTACCGGACGCCCTTGACCATCAGGATGAAGCGGATGGACAGCATGCTGACGTACGTAATTTGCAGAGCTATAATCGATAAAATGACCGTCATCCGCCGCACCTCTTCGGATAGCAAAGGGACTATCCCCGTAAGCCGTTGGGACAGCCCCTCGCGTTGTTGTCTTATCGCGGGCTTGCGTGTTCAACGGTCTGGCGGACCGTTAGACCGGAGGTTCCGGCGCTTTCACCTCTGTTAACGGTCTAGCGGACCGTTAGCCGGAAGGCTCCGGCGCTTTTGCCTCTGTTAACGGTCTGGCGGACCGTTAGACGGAAGGCTCCGGCGCTTTTGCCTCTGTTAACGGTCTGGTGGACCGTTAACCGGAAGGTTCCGGCGCTTTTGCCTCTGTTAACGGTCTGGCGGACCGTTAGACCGGAGGCTCCGGCGCTTTCACCTCTGTTAACGGTCTGGCGGACCGTTAGACGGGAGGCTCCGGCGCTTTCACCTCTGTTAACGGTCTGGCGGACCGTTAGACGGGCCGTTCCGGTGCTTTCGCCTTTGTTAACGGCCTGGCGGACCGTTAGCCCAGAGGTTCCGGCGCTTTTGCCTCTGTTAACGGTCTGGTGGACCGTTAGCCGGAAGGCTCCGGCGCTTTCGCATCCGTTAACGGTCTTGCGGACCGTTAGCCGGAAGGCTCCGGCGCTTTTGCCTCTGTTAACGGTCTTGCGGACCGTTAGACCGGAGGTTCCGGCGCTTTCACCTCTGTTAACGGTCTAGCGGACCGTTAACTCTGCTTTCCATCGGCCTTCGAGCCTACCGACTCGCACAGCCTCTCTCTCGCCATCGAGCTTTGGCGAGCCGCGAGGTCCGCGCGCCTTAAGCTTGCGCAAGCAACTGCTCCGCAAAGCGGGCGAGATCCTCGTCCGAAGCGTAGCGGCAGTTGTTGTTGCGCATCGGCGCGTTCTCGGCGGAAGCCATCGTCTCGGCGAGGCGGCTCGCGTCGGCCGGCGTCAAGCCTTCGTCAGTCAGCGACAGCTGCAGCCCCGACTGCTCGACCAGGCGCCGATAGAACGCTGCGCCGGCACGGGCTTGCTCTTCCAGGCCAGCGGAGGCGTTCTCTACCGCCCCCATTGCCCGGGCAATATTCGCGAGAGTCGCTTCATTGCCCGCGATGTTCCAATCGTACGTATGGTATAGCGCAATCGCCACCGCGCGGCCGTGATGTACGCGCGCCAGCGTGCCGAGCGCGTGCCCGATGCAGTGGGCGATGCCAGTTCCGCCTTGCTCGATCGCCATGCCCGCCAGCATCGAGCCGATGCTGAGCCGGCCGCGCGCCTCCAGGTTGCCCGGCTCGCGAATCGCTGTCAGCAAGCTGTCCGAGATCATGCGAATCGCTTGCAGGCCGACAGCCTCGATCATCGCGTTGCCGCGCTTGCCGGCAACCGCCTCCAGCGCATGGATCAGCGCATCTAACCCCGTCGCCGCCGTCAGATGAGGAGGCAGCGCCACGCTCAGCGTCGGGTCGAGCACCGCCAAGTCCGGCGCGAGATCGTAGTCCCAGCCCCACACTTTGCGCTTCTCCGAATTCGAGAACACGACCGTGCTCGTCACTTCCGCTCCCGTCCCGGACGTCGTCGGCACCATAATCGTCTTGATCATCTTCGGCGCAAAGGGATTCGCCATCAACGCATAATGCTCCGTCGGGTGCTCCGCTCCCGCGACCAGCGAAGCCAGCTTGGCCACGTCCATCGCCGAGCCGCCGCCGAGGCCGATGACACAAGAGGCTTTCGAAGCGCGAATGACCTCCGCAGCCGCATCGATGGAAGCGCTCGTCGGATCGCTCTGCACATCCGAGAACAACACAGCTTCCACGCCGCCCTCCCGCAGAGCGGCCAGAACTTCGTCCGCCACGCCGACTTTGACCAATCCCGGATCTGTGACGAGCACCGCTTCGTTTCCGCCGCCGGTTAAACTTTTTACATCCTCCGCCAATTGCTTAACTCGTCCGACGCCGTAAGCCACCCGGGTTCTCGCCGCAAAATCGAATCCGCTCACCGCGCTTCACCTCCGAATTCAACGACCGTTCGGCCGACGTTCACGCAGCAAGGATCATGGAACCCGTCGATCGCGCGATTGATATCCTGCAGCGGAATCCGGTCCAGCACCAGCTCGTCGAGCTGGAACTTGCCGTCCAGGTACAATTGCGCGATGGCCGGGAAATCGCGGAACGGATGCACGTCCCCGTAGAAGCTGCCTTTGAGAATTTTGCCGACGCGGTGAAACCCGCCAGCCGGCAGCGCCAGCTCCTTCTTCGGATTAAACGCGCCGACGACGACCGTCGTGCCGCCTTTGCGCGTGCCTTTCCAGGCGGACTGGGCCGCCATCGTGTTGCCGGAGCAGTCGATCGCATAATGAACGCCAAAGCCGCCAGTCAGTTCCTTCAGCGCCTCGGCCGCGTCCACTTCGCCGACGTTCACGACGTCGGTCGCGCCGAACTTTCGCGCGATCTCCAGGTTTTGCGGCTTCAGGTCGCACGCGATGATGCGGCTCGCCCCCGCGATCCGCGCGCCCTGGATCGCATTTACGCCGACGCCGCCGATGCCGAATACGGCCACCGTCGAGCCCGGCTTCACCTGCGCCGCCCGCACCGCCGCTCCGTAACCCGTCGCCACGCCGCAGCCGATCAGCGATGCCTGAGCCATCGGCATATGGTCCGGCATTTTCACGCAGCTCATCTCCGGCACGACCGTATACTCCGCGAACGTGCTGAGCAGCGAATTATGATACAACCGCTCTCCGTTCCGGCTCAATCTGGACGTGCCGTCAAGCAGCGTTCCCGCGAACATTGGACCGAACGCCGATTCGCACAGGTTCACTTGCCCCGTCTGACAAAACTCGCAAGTGCCGCAGAACGGCACCCAGCTCAGCGCCACCTTATCCCCGACCTTCACCGTCCGCACGTTCGGACCGACCTCGACGACGACGCCCGCTCCCTCATGACCGAGAATCGTCGGCACCGGAGTCGTCTCGTCCTCCATCGCGTTCAAATCGCTGTGACAGACGCCCGTCGCCAGCACCTTAACGAGCACCTCTCCGGCTTTCGGCGCGGCAAGCTCCACCTTTTCTATCGAAAGCGGTTGATTCGTTCCTCTCATGACCGCCGCCAGCATTTCCATCTTCGTCCCCCGCTTTCAAGAAATCGATATCAGTTAATGAGCGATCCAGATCGCTTTCATTTTCGTGTAGGAGGCCAGGCTGTGGATCGCGTACTCCTTGCCCCAGCCGGATTGCTTAAAGCCGCCGAACGGGCTGGCGATGTCGTAGCAGCCGTAGCGGTTCACGAACACCTGACCGGCGTCCAGTCGTTTCGCGACGCGATGAGCGCGGGCGACGTCGTTCGTCCATAGTCCCGCCGCCAGTCCGTAGATCGTGTCGTTCGCGATGCGAACCGCTTCCTCTTCCGTATCGAACGGGATCACGCACAGCACCGGGCCGAAAATTTCCTCCTGAGCGATCTTCATATCGTTGGTCACATCCGCAAAAATCGTTGGACGAACGTAATACCCTTCGGCATTCGTCCCTTCTGTATCGCGATAACCGCCAGCCGCAACGCGAGCGCCCTGCTCCTTGCCGCTCTCGATGTAGCGGAGAATGCTCTCCATGTGCGCCTGGGACACCTGCGGTCCCTGGTCGCTCGCCGGATCGAACGGATCGCCGCATTTGTAGCCGTCGGCGTATTTCGCCAGCTCTTCCACGACCCGGTTGTAGACCGGACGCTGCACGAGCAGGCGCGTCGGGGCGCTGCATTTCTCCGCCTTATGGGTGAACAGGCCATAGAAGGACCGTTCGATCGCCGCGTCCAAATTCGGCGCATCCGCGAAAATAATGTTCGGCGACTTGCCGCCCAGCTCCAAAGTGACCGCCTTCAGGTTGGAATCCGCCGAGTCGTGGACGAGCTTTTTGCCGACTTGTGTGCTGCCCGTGAACGACACTTTGTCGACGTCCCCGTGCGACGAGATAAAGGAGCCGGTACGTCCTTCGCCGAGAATCAAATTGATCACGCCCGGAGGCAGCACGCCTGCGTCGTGAATGAGCTCGAACAGCCGGATCGCGGACAGCGAGGTAACGCTCGACGGCTTCAGCACGGCGGTGTTGCCCATCGACAGCGCCGGCGCCAGCTTCATCGCGGCCATGTCGATCGGGAAGTTCCACGGCACGATCAGCCCGCATACGCCGACCGGATCGCGGGTCGTCAGACTCGTGAAGTCGCCCTCGACGGGATTGACTTCGCCGTAATACTTGTCGGTCCAGCCCGCATAATATTCGAAAAAGTCCGCCGCCTCCGCGACGTCGTCATTGTAAGCTTCCTTGTACAGCTTGCCGTTGTCCATCGACTCCAGCGTCGCCAGCTCGTCCTGATGCTCACGGATGAGCTGCGCGATTCGGTGCAGCCTTCTGCCGCGCTCCTTGCGGGACATTTCTCGCCATTCCCCGCCTTCGAAAGCCGCCCGGGCCGCCCTCACCGCAGCGTCAACATCCTCCTTGGACGCCCCGGTGAACGAGCCGATCTTGTTGCCGCTTGCGGGACTGACCGTATCTATCGTCGTGCCGGACGAGCCGGCTATCCATTCGCCGTTAACGTACAGTTTCTTGGTATCCTTCAGCCATTCGTTCGCCCACTCCAGCTTCGGTGCTCTCATCTCTGTTCTGCCTCTCTTTCGTAGATCGTCCTGACTTCTTCCTTGGACTTTTCCTTTAACCACTGCCCGACCTGCGAATATCCGTATTTCTCCTTTAAGGCGACAACGGCCGGGATAAAAGTCCGCGACAGCTCGCGGCACCTCGCTTCATCGGCTTGGATGCCGGTCACGCACAGGTCGGTGAATTTCCCGATCGCCCGCTCCAGCATGCCAAGCATGTCGAGCAGATTAAAGCCCGCAAATCCTTCCCATACGTTCAAGTTCAACTCGCCATGCTCCAGCGCCCCCTGCACCGCCCGATCCAGTCCGATCACCTGCAGGCCGCATTGCACGAGCGTCTCCGGCACGACCGGATTGACCTTCCCGGGAAAAAAGGAAGACCCCGCCTGCACCGCGGGCAGCCGCAGTTCTCCAAATCCCGCCTCCGGACCGGAGGACAGCAGCCGCAAGTCTTTGGCCAGCTTGATCAGCACGCCGGCCAGCAGCGCCAGTTCCGCCGACAGCGCCGACAGATCGTCGATGTTCTGGGCCGCATCGTACAGATCCTCCCGATAGCGCAGCATCGGCAAACCTGTCACCTCGCGCAGGGCATCCAGCGCATACTCCCGGTAGCCGACAGCCGCGCCGACGCCCGAACCGATAACCGTGCCGCCGAGATTAACGGCATGCAGCTCCTCCACGGCTGCCGTCAGCCGCCCCATTCGACGGCGCACCCCGTGCGCGTAGCCGCCGAACATCGTGCCCATCGTATCGGCCATGCCGTCCTGCAGGCATGTTCTCGTAATCGTCGGCACTTGCGCCAGCTCCGCGCTCTTCGCGTCGAGCTCGCCGACCAGCCGCGCCAGTTCCGCCAACAGCTTCTCTCCCGCGCGGAGGGCCGCGATGCGCAGCGCCGTATGGCAGGCGTCCGACGTCGATTGCGACGCGTTCACATGATCGGCCGGATGCACGGGACGATAGTCTCCCGCCTGGCCGTCGAGCATTTCGTTCGCCACATTGGCGACGACCTCGTTCATGTTCATGTTGCTGCCGATGCCGCCTCCGCCGTGATACGGATCGACGATAAACTGCCCGTCGTGGCAGCCGTGCCCGACTTCCTCGCACGCCTGCTCGATCGCCTGCGCCACCGCTCGCGGCAGCAGCCCCGCGCGTTCGTTCGCCCGCGCCGCCGCCCGCTTCACTTCGGCCAGCGCCGCGATGTAGCCGGGATAAGCGGCGAGCGTGCGGCCCGAGAAGCTCAGATTGCGCGAGCTGCGCAGCGTCTGAACTCCGTACAGCGCCTCGTCCGGAAGCTCGACCGTCCCGAAGGCGTCCTGTTCGTACCTCGACACGACGATCTCCTCCTAATTCGCCAGCTTCGTCAAAATGCGCTCCATCGTCACCGTGCCGACCCGCCGGTTGCTGCCGTCGACGACCGGGTACTCTCGCACCTGCTCCTCGACCATCCGGTTGAACACCAGCTTCAGATCGTCCGTCAGCGCTACGCCTTCGGCCCCCGCGGCCGTCTCGGCGTTTCCGGACGCGCTAATGACGTCCTCCACCTTAAGGAAGGCCATTTTGCGGTACACGTCCCGCTCCCCGACGAGCTGCCGAATGAAGTCGTTGGCCGGATTGGTCAAAATTTCGAACGGCGTCGCGAACTGCACGACCTTGCCCGCTTGCATGACGATAATCCGGTCCGCCAGCCTTAAAGCCTCGTCGACGTCATGGGTGACGAACAGAATCGTCTTCTTCAGCAGCCGCTGAATACGGTGAAGCTCATCCTGCAGACTCGTTCTCGTAATCGCGTCGATCGCGCCGAACGGTTCGTCCATGAGCAAGATTTTCGGTGCGGCCGCCATCGCCCGCGCGATGCCGACGCGCTGCTGCTGTCCGCCTGACAGCTGACTCGGACGGCGCTTGCGGTACACCTTCGGATCGAGGTGAACCATGTCCAGCAGCTCGTCGATCCGCTTGTCGATCTTTGCCTCGTCCCATTTCAGCAGGCGCGGCACGACCGCGATGTTCGCCTCGATCGTCATGTGCGGGAACAGCCCGTTCTGCTGAATGACGTACCCGATGCCGCGCCGAAGCTGCTCCGTCTGCACCTGGTTGATGTCCGTGCCGTCGATCTCGATCGTGCCTGAGGTCGTGTCGTACAGCTTGTTGACCATTTTCAGCAGCGTCGTTTTGCCGCAGCCGGAAGGGCCGAGAAAGACGATGAATTCCCCTTCCTTGATGTCGAGCGAGACGTTGTCCACCGCCGGGGAAGCGGTGTTCGGATACTGCTTCGTTACACTCCTAAAAACAATGCCCATCCAGGGTGGCCCCCTTCTATTAAAAATTCAAATTCAAATATTTGATCTCGACGAAATCATCCACGCCGCGCTGGCCGCCTTCGCGCCCCATGCCGCTCTGCTTGATGCCGCCGAACGGCGCCTGCACGTAGCCGAGCGCGGATTCGTTGATGCCGACCATGCCGTACTCCAGCCGGTCGGCTACCCGCATCGTTGTCGCCAAGTCGCGCGTGTAGAGGTAGGATGCCAGTCCGAACGGCGTATCGTTGGCCAGCGCCACGACCTCGTCCTCGGTACGGAACGTAATGAACGGAGCGACCGGACCGAACGTCTCCTCCCGGAACACGTCCATGTCGGGCGTGACGCCGGTCAGCAGCGTCGGCGCGTAGTAATGGCCGGACTCGTACTCGCCTCCTGCAAGCCGCGCGCCGCCCTCGACGAGCTTGGCGCCCTTCGCCAGCGCGTCCCGCACATGGCCGTCCACCTTCGCCAGCGCCCGCTCGTGAATGAGCGGACCGACGTTGACGTCGCTCATGCCGTTGCCAACCGTCACCTCGCGCAGCTTCTTCGCGAACAGCTCCGTAAACTCCGCTTCGATCGTCTCATGTACGAAAATACGGTTCGCACAAATGCACGTCTGACCGTTATTTTGAAACTTGTTGTAGAGCAGCCCTTCCGCCGCAGCTTCCAGATCGGCGTCCGGGAACACGATAAACGGCGCATGACCGCCCAACTCGAGCGATACTTTCTTCACCTGCTTCGCCGATTGCTCCAGCAGAAACTTGCCGACCGGCGTCGAGCCGGTAAAGCTGATCTTGCGCACCTTGTCGTTGTCGAGAAACTCCCGGCCGATCTGCTGCGCATCCCCGACGACGATGTTCGCGACACCCGCCGGGAGCCCCGCTTGCTCGAAAATCTCGAACAAAGCGATCGCCGACAGCGGCGTCTCCGGAGCCGGCTTGACGACGACGGTGCAGCCCGCCGCAAGCGCCGGAGCGACCTTGCGCGTAATCATCGACGACGGGAAGTTCCACGGCGTAATTGCCGCAACGACGCCGATCGGCTGACGCTGCACGAGAATGCGCTGCGTCGGGCGGGACGACGGGATAATCTCGCCGTTGATCCGCTTCGCCTCCTCCGAATACCAGAGGAAGAAATCGGCGCCCCACAGCACCTCGCCCTTGGCTTCCTTCACCGGCTTGCCCTGCTCCAGCGTCATAATTTCCGCCAGGCGGTCGGCGTTCGTCACGATCAGGTCGTAGATGCGGCGCAGGATGACCGAACGCTCCTCGGCAGCCGTCCGGGACCAACCAGGAAATGCCGCGTAGGCCGCCTCGATTGCCGCGCGGGCATCCTCCGTCCCGCCGACCGGCACGGTGGCGATCTGCTCTCCCGTCGCCGGGTTGAAAAGAGCGGACCGAAGGCTCGAACGAGCCTCGGTCCAAGTACCGTTAATAAACAACTGGGTTCTCATCTCTGTCATAGGTGCCTCCGCCTTACTGCGCAATTAGTTTGTTGTCGATGAGGAATTGCTTCGCCACGTCTTCGATTTCCGCTTTTTCCGGACCGTCGACCTTCCAGTTCATCTCCTGCACGGCCGGATCGGTGAGCAGCGGAGCCAACGCGTTCAGACGCTCCTTGATCTTGGGCTCGGCGTCCAGCTTCTCCTTGCGGATGAGCGGAGCGACGTTGTAGACCGGGAAGAAGCCTACGTCGTCCTGCAGCAATTGCAGCCCCATGCCGGCGATCTGGCCGTCGGTTCCGACCGATACGGTGACGTCGGACTCGTTGTTTTCCAGCGGCTTGTAGCGCAGGCTGTAGTCGATCTGGAACTGCTTCTTGAATTTGAAGCCGCCTTGGTCGGCGAATACTTTCTGCAAGCCCGGCAGTCCGTCTTCGCGAACGTCGAATTCCTGCGGATAGGACAGCACGAGATCTTGACTGTGCTTGGCGAGATCCGTATACGTCTTGATGCCGTATTTGTCCGCCGTTTCCTGCTTCATCGCGAACCCGTAAGTCGCATTCTCGGAAGCCGGGTCCAGCCATTCCATGTTCCATTGCTTAAAGCCTTCGCGAACTCTCTCGAGCGCTTTCGCCGAATCCTTCTCCGGCTCTTTCTCCTCCAGCATGACGCCAAGGCCGGTGCCGGTGTATTCCGGGTAAATGTCGAGATCGCCCTTCTTGAGCGCTTCGAACGTCGGAGCGGTGCCGCCCAGGCTGAGCTGGCGTTTGACTTTGATGCCGATGTCTTCCAGAATAAGCGCATACATTTCGCCGATCAGGTGATTCTCGGTATTATCCTTGGAGCCGACCGTAATCGTCAGATCGGATTTGCCGCCGTCTTTGCTTCCTCCGCAAGCCGTCAGCGCCGCAGCCAGAGCCGTAATCGCGAGCAGGGACAACCAGGAACGTTTTTTCATCGAATAACCTCTCCCTTTTTCTAGGGCATGTATGGATACTCCGAGGACAGCAGATATGGCCGAATTTTCGTTCCATGCAAGGAACTTTTGTGAAGGCGTACCGGGGGTACGTCAAGCAAAAGTGACGCAGCAGGGGGCGAAAAGGCGGGTGATAGATGCCTCTGAGCGGGTTTGCATACACGCCCTAATGTGAATAATTGGTTTTGCGCTGTAAAAAGCTGAACACGATCTCGCTCAGGATCGCGAGCAAGGCCACGGGTATGGCTCCGATGAGCAAATAGCTCTTCGACATCATGCTGACCCCGTTAATAATGTAGCTGCCCAGCCCGCCGCCTCCGATGAGCACAGCCAGCGTCGCGCTGGCAATGATCTCGACCGATGCGGTGCGAATGCCGGCCAGCATGACCGGGAGCGCGAGCGGAAGCTCAACTTTGAGAATCGTCTGCATCGGCGTCATGCCCATCCCCTTGGCGGCTTCCTTGATGGCGGGATTGATTTCCCGGAAAGCGACGTAGGTGTTGATCAGGATCGGCGGACCGGCGAGCAGCGTCAACGCCACGGCGGCCGGAGCGAATCCGACGCCGAGCAGCGGCATCATCAGCGCCAGGACGGCCAGACTCGGGATGACTCGAAAAATGTTGACGGCGTTGATGACGTAGTTGGCGATATGCAGCTTCCTCGAAATCCAGATGCCGAGCGGAATGCAGATCAGCATCGCCGCGATCATCGAGAAGGAGCTGAGCCAGACGTGCGTTTTCATATTGGCGAAGAATACCGGGGCGTTCCCCTCGAAGTACTCCCGTATTTGATCCAGGACTTTCACGGTTCACACCTCCGTTAATTCGTTCTCGGGCTGAGGATTTTTTCAAGGACGCGGAACAGCAGGTCTGCCCCGATCGCCAGAATCGCGATGGTCACCGTTCCGGCAATGATTTTCCCGGTGTGATCGTGGTTCAAGCCTTGGAAGATCAATCGGCCGAGTCCGCCCGCGCCGATCCAGGCGGCTACCGTTCCGATCGAGATGATCGAGACGGTCGCGACCCGGATGCCGGCGATGACGACCGGCACGGCCAGCGGAACTTCGATCTTGAAAATGATTTGCGCCTTGCTCATCCCCATCCCCTTCGCCGCTTCGATCATCATCGGATCGATGCCCTTGATCGCCGCGACGACGTTGCGCACGAGAATCATCTGCGCGTAGGCGACGAGCCCGATCGTCGCCGTCGTGACGCCGAGCCCCGTATAGGGGATCAGCGCCGCGTACAGCGCCATGCTGGGGATCGTATAGATGATGCCGAGCACGCTCGTAACCGGGGCTTGCAGCCTCTGATATTTGGCGATCAGGAAGCCGAGCGGCAAAGCGATGCAGAGGGCGATCAGCAATGCGCTGAAAGTCAGCGACAGATGCTCCCAGAAAAACGGCATCACCTTGTCGGGATTTTTGAACAGGTAACTCATGTCGACTCACCTACGTACACCTTGCTATAGGCGTAGCGTTCGACGGCCTCCAGGTCCAGTTCGACGCCGAGTCCGGGAGCCTGAGGCAAGTGCAGATACCCGTCGGAATCGATGTTCAGTTTATCCCGCTGAATGAAGTCCCGACGCTCCGGCGTCCACGACGGCGGATCGTACGGCAGCTCCAGATACGGACAGTGGCTGACCGCCGCGGCCAGATGAAGGTTCGCCATGACGCCGATGCCGTTCGTCCACGTATGCGGGCTGAACCACGCGCCGCTCGCCTGCACCATGTCGGCGATTTTGCGCACCTGCGTGATGCCGCCGGTCAGCGCGACGTCCGGCTGGTATACGTCGAGCGAGCCGAGGAAGTTCATCTCGCGGAAGTCGTGCATCCGGCGGTTCATCTCCCCGCCGGCAATGCGGATGCCTCCGACCATCTGACGAAGCTGAGCCAGTCCGTGGAAATCGTGGCTCGGCAGCGGCTCCTCCAGCCAGAATACGCCGAGCTGCTCCAGCTCCTTGGCGACTTGATACGCCTTCTTGAGATCCCAGGTCGGCTCCGTGTCCCACGGCATTTTCCAGCCTTGGTTGGCGTCGACCATAATGTCGAGCTTGTCTCCGATCGCCTTGCGAACCGCTTCGACGACGCGGATATCGTCACGCACGTCCTTGTGGTGGAACCGGATCTTCATCGCCTTGAAGCCTTGCTCGAGCAGCTGCTGCGCCCGCTCGGCCCGCGCTTCCGGCGTCACCATCTCGCCTGTGGAAGCGTATGCAAGAATGCGATCATTGCGGGCTCCAAGCAGCTTGTAGGTCGGCTGGCCGGTCGCTTTGCCCATCAGGTCCCACAGCGCCAAGTCCAGCGGCCAGCATCTTCCGTAATGGAAGTCGATGTTGTCGATCACTTGCGAATGCCGTTCGATCGCGAACGGGTCTTGGCCGATGAACAGCTGCTCATGCCCTTCGAAGCCCGTCATCAGGTCGCCCGAGCCGATGCCCGTCACGCCTTCGTCCGTATGCACCTGCACGACCGTCGAGGCGAATTTCCTGCGGGGATTCGGGTCCCATGCCGCCTTGAACGGAGGGTCGAGCGGCAGTAAATAATGCTTGATTTCGATCGCGGTAATTTTCATCTCGTCACCTCGCTGTCAGCTTACGAGCTTCATTATGAACATTCCGTGACAGCCTGCACAGACGGTCCGCTGCGCAAACATTAGGCAAAAAGGTGTAAAAAAAATGCGCAATCGCAAGGGTTTGCGAAAGCGCATTCATATGGTAATACGGCTTTATCGAGGATGTCATCCAGCCTGCTGCAATTTAGGCGTTGTATACGCTGAAGGAGTAGAGCGTCGGCGCATCCGAACCGCTGATCGTCATGTTCAGCCGCACCTTCGATCCGGTCACCGAATCGAATTTGGCGAGCTTGACCGTGCCGATCGTCGTGCCCGTGTAGGCATCCTCCCAGCCGTTGCCGTCCCAGTACTGTACGGTGAAGCCCGAGATGCGCGGAGCCGACGTGTAGAATTCCCGAATTTCGACGTGATTAAACGTCACAGCTTCGCCAAGATCGACTTCCAGCCATGCGGCGGCGGAATTGTTCACTCCCCCCCATCGGGTGACCGGATCGCCGTCCACCGCTTTATCCGCACCGTATGTCGGGTTGTTGTACCAAGTCGCGCTTGCGGCAGCCGGCTTGCTTCGCGCATGATCGGTCAACGTATTGTAGAGACCGAATTCGTAGATCGACGGCACATCGGTGGCCGACAGCAAATTCAATCTTGCCTTAGAGCCTACGACCGGATCGAACTCCGCGACTTTGGCGGAACCGATCGTTGTGCCCGTATGAACGTCCAGCCATGCGCTGCCGTTCCAATATTGAATGGTGTATGCGGTCACTCTCTGGCTGAACTCGCTGATCTTCACTTTGTTGAAGACGACCTGGCTGCCGAAATCCACCTCGAGCCAAGCGCTCGTCGTATTGGGACCGCTCGCCCATCTGGTCTCGGGATTGCCGTCCACCGCTTTGGCCGCGCTGTATTCCGGAGAATTGTACCACGTGGAGCTCGCATTCGTCGGCTTGTTCTGCGCCAGATTCTCGTAAGGATACAGCATCGGCTCGCCGACAACGTCAATCACGACGACCGAAACATACGGGTCGGGCGCGACGGCCGGCAGCGTAATGATCGTCCTCCCGTTCTCGTTTCGGTAACTCAACGTCGTTCCCGGATCGTTCATCAGGTAAATATCGTTAATAGTATTGCTCAATTGGGGAATCGCCAATTGCTGATTTGCAGGCCAATTCGCCAGATGGACATACACCTTGTCCGTTCCTGTCGTGCTTGTTCCCGCCTCCGTATCTTCCAGCAGCATGTTCTTGTCGGTGCTATAGATGCTGTCTCCGTACTCCTCCAGCCAATCTCCCATAGCCAGCAGTCGGTCTATGCTTTCCTGCGGAATGGTGCCGTCTCCTTTGGGCCCCACACTGAGCAGGAAATTGCCGCCTTTCGAAGCGATGTTCGTCAAGTTGACCATCAGTTCTTGCGGTGTTTTCCAGTTCGTATCGTAAGGGGCATATCCCCATACTCCGTTGATGGTCATGCAGGTTTCCCACGGATTGGACGAGCCGACCGTCGGAATGTTCTGTTCAGGCGTGCCATAGTCCCCGTTGCCGTGCCCCAGACGATTGTTGACGATTATATCGTGCTTCAGCGTCCTCAGATACCGGTAAATGTCAGCGCCGATCTCCGGGGACAACCAGCTGTACCACCCGCCGTCGAACCAGATCAGGTCGACATCGTAATTTTCGATCAGCTCACGCAGCTGCTCTTTCATCTGAGTGATATACAACGCGCGATTAGGCGTTAGTGTCGGGTCCGTATCGTGTACGAATCCGTCAGCGTTCGGATTGGCCCAATCCAGAATCGAGTAATAGACGCCGAACTTAATCCCTTGCTGGCGACTCTCTTCGGCCAATTCCTGAATCGGATCGCGGCCGGATTGACCAAGCGATACGATGTCATAGCCTTTGAAATCGGTGACATTCGTCTCGAACATGCTGAATCCGTCATGGAATTTCGATGTAACCACCATATATTTCTGTCCAGCCTGCTTGGCCAGCGACACCCAATCGGCGGCGTCGAAGGTCGAGGCGTTCAGCCCTTCGCTAAGCGGGCGGGCGGCTGCTTCGATATATTCGGCCTTCGGTATTTTCGCGATGTTCATGATCCACTCGCCGCCGCGAATCCCGTTGTACTCGCTGCCGAGAACGGAATACGGACCCCAGACCGGAAAATTGCCGAACCGGGCATCCTTAAACCATTGCATTCTCGCCCGTTTCTCCTGCTCCGTCTCGCTTGTCGAGTCTTGACCCAGCACGAACCAGTTGACGCTGGCTGCGACCGCATCCGGAAATACGAGATAGACGTCATGAACTCCGACAACCGCGGAAATGGCGGCATACTGCTCCTTGAAGATGCTCCTGTTGGTCGTCTGCTGAATTTGCAGCGTGCCGATCAAAGTGCCCGTCTGGGAATCCAGACGGATTTCCATCGACTTGCCCGATTCGTCCGACGAGAGCGTCGCCATGAATGTATCGTAGCTGCCATCGCCGAAATCGATATCTTCGTACTTCAGCCAATCGCCCGAGGCGATGTTCGCGACTGACGTATCGTCCGGGGCAACGCCGTTCTCAACCGATACGCCGCCGGATTTCGCGCTCCATTCGTGCGCCTGCACAATCCGCGCGGCTGGAACGGCCGCGTTCGCCGTCTCCTGCGCCTGCGTGCCTCCGCTGTTCGCATGCAGCGGCGCCCCGCCGTATAAGATCAAACTTCCCGCCATCAAACACGAAATCGCAACGATGCATAATTTCCTGCCCAAACTTCTTGCAGCTCTCATCAACATTACCTCCAAGTTCGTTTAGTGTGACAAACCTGTTCGCATGCTGTTCGATCGCCGCAGCCGACGCACGTTATGCAACCGACAGAGGCATACCCTCCCGGCTATTCGACTGCTCCGCGCGCTCACCTCCCTTCCGGGATATCAAGAACTGCCGAAGTCGGGCTTCCTGCCGTTTCCCCGGAATAACCACAAATTGAAAGCGATTACAATTCAACGATATCGGATCGTCAATCGACCGAGCGGCACTTCTATCCAACACGGCTCGTAACCGACAGTCTCTGTCTCTCTTTCAATTAAATTCATATATGTGAATAATAAATTTATGTATGTGATAATATGGTTTTATTATGTCTTCCTGCTAATCTGATGTCAATCCTATTTTTTCGAAGAAGACGTACTGCTGAATGATCAAAGACCGGAGAGCGCAGCACAAAAAAGCACCTTCTCCCTTCGAGAGCGATGCGTTGTCCGTCTATAAAAAGAAAGAGGAGCCGCCCCGCAAGTCGCTTGCGGGCAGCTCCATCTCAACCGATCACGGCTCCAAAAGCTTATGCTTCACCAGAAAATCGCGAGAAGTCTTTGTAATGTCCTTCTGCAAAATATCGACCTGATACATCAGGTCGAGCATGTTCTCGTTCGTAATGAACGGAGCGAGCCGGTTCAGCGTCTCGCCGATCTCCGGGTAGCGCTGCAGCGTATCCTCCAGAATGACGGGAGCGGCGTCGTACGGCGGGAAAACTTTGCGGTCGTCCTCCAGCAGCACAAGGTCGTTCTTCTTGATGCGCGGGTCGGAGGCCATGCCGACGGCGACGTCTGCGCGCCCGTCCTTCACCGTCTGCGAGAGCAGATCGGATTCGATCGCCACGACCTGCTCGGCGGGCAGCTCGAAGTCGTAAATCTTTTTCAGCCTGTCGAGGCCGTCCTCGCGCGTCAAATACTCTCCGTTCGTCGCGAACTTCATCTTCGTGTTCCGGGTGCTTATATACTTCGCCAGATCGCTGATCCGGTAGATGTGCAATTGCTCGGAAATATCCTTGCGCATCAGCAGCGCCCAGCTGCTGTTGAACGTGCTCTTGGACAGCCAGACGATGCCGCGGTCCGCATCGGTTTTCGCCACCTCGCGGTAGGCCTCTTCCGGTTCATACAGAGGAGACTGTTTGTGATAATAAATTCTGGCCGTCGTCGTGTACTCCCAGTACAGATCGACTACGCCGGCTTCCATGGCGGAACGAACGGCGGGGCTGTCCAGGAACACCATTTCGTTCACCTTAAAGCCTTGATCCTTGAGCAGAAGCGCGCTCATCTTCATGAGCAAATATTGCTCGGTCAGCGACTTGGAACCGATCGTGATCTCCCCCGCGGGCAACGCGGAGTCCGTCGGCCGAAGGGCCGGACCGCCGTCCTCTCCCCGGCATGCGGACAAGAGCAGCAGCAGCGCGAGCGCCGCAAGCGGCAGCTTCTTCATCGCTCGATCCTCTTCATCTTGTAGATGAGCGCGTTGCGGGAGATGCCGAGCAACTCGGCCGCACGGCTCTGATTGCCGCCGGTTTTCTCGAGCGCGCCCGCGATCATCCGGCCTTCCACTTCCTCCAGCACGTCGTACAGCCTGCCCTCGAACCGCAGCTCCTCGCTCGATCCCCCGGACGTGCCGAGCAGCGTTGACGGCAGGTCGTCGGCTTCGAGAACGCCGTTCATTTTCAGCAAATGCATCCGTTCGATCATGTTCATCAGCTCGCTGATGTTGCCGGGCCACGACATTCCCGCCAAAATGTCCATCAGCTCTTCCGAGATCGCCAAAGGCTTGCCGTATTTGGCGTTCAGTTCGTCCAGCTTCTGCTCCACGAGCAGCGGGATATCCTCCTTGCGATCCCGGAGCGGAGGAAGCTCCAACTCGACCAAATTCAGCAGATAGTACAGATCGTCGCGGAAAGCGCCTTCTTTCACGAGCTGCTTAAGAGGCCGTCCCGTCGACGTGACAAGACGGACGTTCACCTTGGCCCGCTCCAGCGTGTCGGGCGTCATGAAGCTGCCATCCTTCAGCAGACTGTAGAGATGCGCTTGATTCAGCGGCGTAAGGCTGCCGATCTCGTCGAGGAACAGCGTGCCTCCGTCGGCCGCGACCGCTTTGCCCGACGCTCCGAACAGCTCGCGTTCCAGCATGCTTTCCGGCATCGAACCGCAGTTGACGTGCAGGAACGGCTGCTCCTTCCTGCCGCTCTGCCCGTGAATCCACTTGGCCAGCGTCGTTTTGCCGACTCCGCTCTCCCCATGCAGCAGCACCGGAGCGTCGGTCATCGTAATCCGGTCCAGAATATCGCGGATCGCCCGCATTTTCGGACTGCGGAATACGACCTCCCCGGATGCGTCGTCGAGCGAACGATAGGCGTCCGAGACGATGTCCGCGAGCTGCTTCAGATCGAACGGCTTGTTCAAGTAGTCGGAAGCGCCCCACTTCATGGCCAGCACGGCGTTCTCCACGTTGCCGTAGGCGGTCAGCATGAACACTTTCGTCTGCGGCGAGATCTCCTTCACCTTCTTCAGAACGTCCAGGCCCGTCATATCGGTCAGCATAAAATCCAAAATCATGACGCGGATCGCATGCTGCTGCAGCTTGCGGATCGCCGCTTTGCCGTCGTACGCCTCGTATACCGTATAGCCTTCCCTTCTCAGCTTAAGCGCGATGTTGCGGCACAGCTTGATTTCGTCATCCACGATCAGAACTCCAGGCGCCGTCACGCCAATCCCTCCTTCCGGTTAAGCGGGAAGCGGCAGCGGACCGCCGTTCCCTTGTTTGTTGCGCTGCTCATTTCCAACGTTCCGCCGTGCTCTTTCATAATGTCGCGGGCGATGGACAGCCCCAGTCCGTTGCCGTTCTCCTTCGTCGAGAAAAACGGATTAAACAGCCATTCCAGATGCTCTTCGGATATGCCGTCCCCTTCATCGGCGATCTCGACGCATACTTCCTCCTCCGAGACGGAAATTCCGATATCGACCGCGCCGCCTTGGGGCATCGCCTCCATGCTGTTCACGAGCAGATTCAGAAACACCTGGATCAGCTTGTTCGTCTTGCCCTCGATGACCGGAACGGCGTCCGCATAGTCGCGCCGTACCGTTATGCCGAGCTCGTTGAACTTGATCCGCAGCAGATGCAGCACCCGGTTCAGCAGCTCGTCGAGCTGTACGAGGACGTCCGCTTCCTTCCTCGTTCTGGCGAGCGTCAAAAATTCGTTGACGATAGACGTCATTCTCGCGATCTCGTCGTCGATATCTTGCACAAGCGTGGGCACCCACTCCGAATCCGGCCGCAGCTCGATCTCCTCTCTAAGCAGCTCCGAGGAGCTGGAGAGAACGGCGAGCGGATTTTTCAATTCGTGGGCGATGCCCGCCGTTATCTGTCCGATCAGCGCGAGCTGCTCGCTCTGCTTCACGTGCGACTCGAGCATGCGGATCTGCGAAATATCCTGCACGACCGCAAGCAGCCCGTCATAGAAAGACGCGGTAACGACGCTCAGCACGCGCGTCGCTCCGTCTCCGCCTGTCCACGTCGCTTCCTTCTCGCCGGAGCCAGGAGCCGCGGTCAGAAATTCGTAGCCGGGAAGCTCGGCCAGCCGCTTGCCTTCCCATTCGGCTTCGGACAAGCCGAACAGCTCGACCCATTTTCGGTTCACCCGGGTCACTTCTCCCATGGCGTTAAGCGTAATGAGCGCGTAAGGAATGCCTTCGATAATCTCCTTCAGAAAGCGATGGCTGCGGTCGACCCGTTCCCCCATGTCCTGGAACGCCCGAAGCAGCTCTCCGATCTCGTCCCTTCGTTTCGTCAGCGGCTCGGGGAGCGGCTGCGGCGCCTTCTGGCTCTGAATGCGCTGGGCGAACTTGGTCACTTTAAGAATCGGAACGAGAATCTGGCGGCCGCCGAAAAGCACGAGACAGACGATCAGTCCGAAAATGCCGAGAAAGCTGTAAGTGAGCGCTTTCGAAAGCGTTTGCACCGATGAGAAAGCGAATTTCTCCGGAACGCCCAGCGCGAGTCCCCAATTTTCCCGCATTGTCTGGTACGTCATGACGCTCGGCTGGCCTCGGTAAGCCTCCTGAACGGAGCCCGAGTCGCCCTTCAGCAGCAGCTGGACGATCGGCTCGCCCGAGAAATCGAGGTTCCAATCGTCGTCGCTGGTGGACGCGATTACTTTGCCCTCGCCGTCGATAATGAAGCTGAAGCCTTCGCGCGTCTCGCTCGTGCTTCTGAGTATGTTGGACAGGAAGTTGCGGCTCAGTTCCGCCACGAGTACCCCGAGAAACCGGCGGTCGTCGTAAAAGACGGGAATGGCGACCGTCACCGTTTTTTCGGAGCGAACATTGGAGATCAACCCGGTAACAACGTACGTATAACTCCATTTGACATGCTCGAACTTCGGATAGTCGTAGGCCGTATCCTCTACGATCGGCCGAAACGGCGCCTCGAACAGCATGCGGCGGTCCGTGTCCAGAAAATAAATCGATTGGATGATCGTGCTCTTGGAGATCGCCTGCTTGGCTCTGGCGTACATCGCGGACGGATTAAGCTCGTGCCGGTCCGACAGTCCGGCGACAAGCTGAAGCTGCGAGACGACGTCGTTCATCTCGCTGTTCATCCGGTTGACGATCAGCTCGGCCATGATCTCGTTGTTTTCGATGATGTTGGCCTCCATGACCTTCTCCGAGTAACGAACGATGCCCTGGTGGATGGCCACGATGGGCAAAAACAGGATCAGCACGAAGACGAGCAGGAATTTCCGGGTCATTTTCATACCAGCATTGTACACCTCCCGTCTTGCGCCTACAATGGCAACTTCCGCCCTCGATCTGTATCATTTTCCAACAGCGGTGTTGAATTTTTGCGCAGTTCGTCGCCTTTGCAAGCGCTTGACAATTCCATATGATGGGAGGTAATCAACCACCTGGGGGAACTGGCCGATGAGAAGCCTGAAAAGCAAAATTGTGCTCGGATTCGCGGCTGTCCTCGTTCTGCTGGTCGTCGCGGGAACGACGGCCGCGATCAGCATGAACGCAGGCGAGCGGCAAGTGGAAAAAATGATCTCGCAGGAACTGGAGCTTGTGACCGTCAGCGAGCAGCTGTCCAAAAACGTATCGCAGCGGATCGCGATCGTTCGCGGCTACGTCCTGTTCGGCGACAACGCCTTCCTTCAAGATTTCAGAAGATATACCGAGACGAGCAAAAAGCTGCAAAAACGGTTGCTGGAGCTGCGTACGGACGAAGAAGCGGCAAAGCTCGTCGCCCGGAACGACCAATGGCGCGAGATGGTCGAGGGGGAGCTGTTTTCTTCGTACGCCTCCGGCAATCTCGACAAAGCTCTGAATTATTTAAGCGAGCAATCCGAGCCCGTCGCCCGGGAGCTGATGGCCGGGTTCGACGCCGTGGCTTCGGCTTCGCTGGAGCGTATCGACGAGACGAAAACCGCTCTCGTCCAGGACATGTCCAGGAACAGCGCGATCATGACGATCCTGTCCGTCGCCAGCGTGCTGCTCGGCATCGGCGTCGCGCTCTATCTCTCGAATTCGATCATCCGGCCGATCGTCGGCATCATCGGGCGCATTCGCGCGATTGCCGGAGGAGACTTGAGCGGCGAGCCGCTCGATTCCGGCACGAAGGACGAGATCGCCGACCTCGCCGCCGCGATGAACGCGATGGTCGGCAGCCTGCGCCGGATCGTCTCCCATGTACACGAGAGCGCGGAACGCATCGCCGCTTCGTCGGATGAACTCATCTCAGGCACGACCCTGGTTAACGGGGCAACGGCGGACATTACCGAAGCCGCCCGGGAAGTCGCGGCGGGAGCCATGAAGCAGACGGAAAGCCTAAGCGACAATGCGGTCGCAATGGCAGAGATGAGCACCGTCACGCAGCGAATCGCCGAGGCGACGCACACTGCTTCATCTGTCGCCATGGAAGCTACCGACGAGGCGGAGCAAGGCCATGAAGCGATTCGCTCGGCCGTCGGGCAGATGGATGCGATCCGGCTTGCGGTCGGGCGCACTTCCGATGCCATGAGGCAACTGGGAGCGCGGATTGGCGAGATCCACACGGTCTTGACCGCAATGAGAGAGATTGCCGCGCAGACGAACATGCTGGCGCTGAACGCATCCGTCGAGGCGGCCCGCGCGGGCGCGGGCGGCCGCGGATTTGCCGTCGTCGCGGGAGAAATCAAGAAGCTGTCCGATCGGTCGGCCGCTTCGTCCAAGTCGATCTCCGAGCTTGTCGGGTATATCCATGCCGATACGCGCGCGGTTTTAAGCGAGATGGAGCAAGGAGTGCGGTCCATCGAGCGGGGAACCGAGCTCGTCGACCGCGCCGGGGATACGTTCGGGCGCATCGTCGCCGGGAGCTCCCGCGTATCCGCGGATATTCAGGAGATCGCCTCGGCGGCTCAGCAACTGTCGGCCGGGTCGGAGCAGCTTGCCGCTTCCCTGTCGGAATTGACCTCCATCGCGGAACAGTCGCTGCTGCATTCGCGGCAGGTCGCCGAGAAGACCGGAGACCAGCTCGAAGCGGTGGCGGAAATCTCCGCCTCGTCCGTCGCGCTAAACGCGATGTCGGACACGCTCAAAACCGCGGCGGGCGAGTTCAAGCTTTAAGTTGGGCGCGATTGCGCGGGTGCGGCCGGGGCGGGCTTGCGGTTGACGATGACGATGCCGCCCGCCACCAGTCCGAGCGCCAGCCAGACGGTCGCATGCAGCGGCTCGGACAGCAGCAGCGCGGACAGGAAGACGCCGAACACGGGAATGAGGAACAAGTACATCGAAATGCTGCCGACCTGGTTGTATTTCATGACCGTGTTCCACAGGACGAAGCCGAGCGCCGACAATACCGCGAGATACAGCAGCATGCCCGCGGCGCTCCACGTAAACGCGAAAGGCATCAAACCCGCGCCCGCGGCCCCGATCGCGCTCAGCACGACTCCTCCGAGCAGCATTTGGTAAGAGGTCATGTACAGGATGTCGAGGCGCCCGGACTCTTTTTTCGATAATACGTTGCCCAACCCTCCGAAGAACATCGCCGCCAGCAGGCAGATTTCGGCCAAGCCGAAATGGACGCCGGTCGCGCCCCCGGACAGCCCTACGACAACGACTCCGGCAAAACCGACAATCAGCCCGGACAGCTTGCGCGGCGTGATCCGATCGTCCGCATACATCCAGTGGGCGATGAGAATTTGGAAGAAAGAGGTCGTTCCGGCCAAAATCGACCCCTGCACGCCGGTCGAACCGCTCATCCCGTAATAGAAAAACACATACTGCAGCAGCGTCTGCGACAGGCCAATCTTCGCCACACCCCGCCACGAGCCTCTCTGGTAAGCAATGCTTCTGCCCATCAGCTTCATGAACGCCAAAATCAGCAGCGCCGCCAGCGTGAACCGGATTCCCGCAAATAAGATTTGCTCGTAAACTTGTCCCTTCCCGATGTCCAGCTCGGCGTAGCTCAGCTTGATGATCGGAAATGCGCTTCCCCACAAAAAAGTAGCACCCGTCGCCGCGGCCAGTATGCCGAGCGGGTGCGTGAATAGTTTCTCCGTTGAAATTCTCATTTGCGTCTGTCTCCCTGTGATGTTCGAATGTAACTTAGTATAAGATCGAATCTGGAGGTTGACCATAGGGAAAAACAGCCGGTACAAGCCGGACGGCTAATCGTTCCGAAGCGGAAACGGGGGCTGTTCCTGTTTACCCAGCTTCAGCACTTCTTCCTCACTTAACTCCGTTGCTTCAACGATTGTACCAATATCGACCCCGAGCTTCAGCAGGTTGAGCGCCACTGTAATTTTGCCGTGCTGTACGCCTTGCTGGATCCCTTGCTGGATCCCCTGCTGAATACCCTCTTTCTGCCCCTCTTTTCTCCCCTTCTTCAACACTTCAGGGTCAATGAACGTCTTGATCATTCGACTAACCTCCTCGGTTTGTTGATCGTTGCCGTATCTGTTGTATAAATATTTCATTTGCCTCATTTTCTCTTGTCCAGCCTCAGCACTTCTTCCTCGCTTAACTCCGTCGCTTCAACAATTGTGCCGATATCGACTCCTAGCTTCAACAGTTTTCGTGCGACCGTAATTTTGCCTTGCTGTACGCCTTGCTGAATTCCCTGCTGAATACCCTGCTGAATACCCTGCTGAATACCCTCTTTCTGCCCCTCTCTTCTCCCCTTCTTCAACACTTCAGGGTCAATGAACGTCTTGATCATTCGACTAACCTCCTCAGTTTGTTGATCGTTGCCGTATCTGTTGTATAAATATTTCAATATGTTATCGAGAACTTGCAGCAGCCGGTCGATATCGCCGAGCCGCAGCAGCCGTTGATGGTGCAATTCCCGGATGACGTCCAGCGTCTGCCCGATCGTCGTCTTGAGCCGTTCAAACTCTTGGGCGAACAGCCGTCTCTTCTCTTCATCCGATCGGTGGCTGTCCGCAATGCCGCGCATGCTTTTGCGCGAACGGAACACCTGCAGCGGGAGCAGGGCGAACAACCGCCGCTCCTGCAGATCGCGGGGAGTCAGCGTCCAGTAGCGCATCGTCGGCACCGTGTAGACCGTCTCCACCCCGCTGGGCAGAAGCAAGCGAAAAGCAAGCTCGTCGCCAACCGCTTCGTTCTCCTCCAGAAAAATGACAATCTGGCGGGGAAACGCAAGCAGCGCCATTCCGTTGCGTCCTCCCCCACTGCCGTCGTCCGTCCCTGCTGCCACCTCTACTGCTTTTTCAAATCCGTAACGAAACATCCGGATAATCATCGACTGGTCGTTTAACGTCTGAAACTCGACATGATAATGAAAATTGCCGCGGACCGTCACCAGCTTTAAAAACAGATCGCCGACGATTCGGTCGTAAGCGTCCGTAATAAACTCGGCGTTGCCGTAGTGGATCGATTTGACTTCCTCGTTCGCGAATGGCTCGCCGAACAAACCGTTGACGAGTTGAACCGTCAGACGCTTCGACAGGCGGAACAAGACGCGCATCATTTGATCGAGCTTAAGCTTCTCCTTAACGCTGCGATCCGACTTCTTCATTATACTACACTTCCTTTCCGGCTTCATGACGCAAAAAAGCACACCCCGGAACGCTTCAAGCGCTCTTCGGAATGTGCTTCACACCGAATTTCGTATTTGTAGACGATTATAGCAGACTTTCATCAACTGGTAAAGATTGGGCTGCAAGCAGCTTTTCCAGGTGGCGGACGGTAGGTGTCAAGTTGGCGAAAAAGTACGCTTCGCGCAGCCGACGCGACGGCGCGCTCGTCTGCACGTAACCGGCGCTGCCTTGGTGAAGCATGTTGGCCTGAACGGCCTGGAGCGTCAAGTAGACCGTATCGAGCCGCACTCGCAGCAGCGCTTTCCAAGCGCTCGCCTCCTCCAACTGCGAGGCCAGCCGATAAGTCGCTTCGCGCAGCCGCTCCAGCTCGCGCTCCAACTGCTCGGGCTGAACGGGAAGCAAGCCATTGCAGCCGCCCTGCTTCTCCTTCGCCTGGCGAATCGAACGGATCGCGGCAGCCGTAACGCCCAGGCCAAGCGGAATTTGGTACAGTACGAATTCAGGCCGCACCCTGGCGACGAATTCGTCGGCGCTTTCCGAAACGATCCATTCCTCCGGCACGCTGACGCGGTCGAATGAGCAAGAATAAGTGGCGCTCCCGTTCAGCCCGAGAAATCCGAGCCGCTCCTCCAGTCTCAATCCTTCCGCCCCGACAGGGAAAAACGCCATGATACGCTCCCCGCCCGCCGTCTCTGACACGGTCGCGAACCAATGTCCTTCCCCGAGATTCGATACCATCGGAAGCTGCCCCGATACCCGATAGCCGCCGCCTTCCCGCTCCGCCTTCAAATAGAGCTTGTCGATGCCCGCGTAGAACTTCATCGGATTGGACAGACCTGTGCCTCCCCGGAGCTCTCCGTTTTCCAAACCCGGGAGCAGCGTCCTGCGCAAAGCGGCGTTGCCGCTGTGACGAACGTAGGTCAGCGCGGCCAGATGGCACCATACGTTAAAGGCAGTCGTCATGCACGCCGCCGCAGTCTCTTCCACGATCCGGACGCCCGCCATCCTCACCTCCTGCGCGCGCTCTCCCTCCGAACGGAAAAAGCCGTCCCGACCAAGCGCGGTCATATAGTCGAGCGGGTAATAGGCTTCGCAATCGATTTTCCTGACGCTCGGCTTCAGCAGCGTTTGAATTCTTTCTTCGAGCAAGCTGCCGTCGCGGAGCCGTTCATCGGCCGTCATACGCGTCATTCCTGCGGCCGGATGGCCGTAAGCGCGTCGATCGGGGCATGCACCGCTTCGCGCGCCCGCTTGACCGCTTCTTCGTCGGGCGCCTTGTAGAAGCACAGGCACTTCGTCATATCCTCGCACACGTAGGTCCGCGAGAACGACACTTCAGGCACTTCGGCGTAATGGACCGAATTTTTCTTCTTGCGTTCCAAATACTGCTCCATCGTCAGATGCTCCGGCAAGTTCCATTCTACAAGGTAGTTCAGCCCTTCCCCTTGCGGCTGTACCTCTTCCGGCTGCTTGCCGATCAAGCGCACTTCCTTGAGCAGCTCGACCGGAACCGATGCCGCCGCGAGCGCCGCCCGCACCGCCTCCTCCCCGCCGTCGGCGATGAAGAACGCCCGCTCGAAGCCCTGCGACACCTGCACCTCCAGCAGCTTCGCGCCGCGTTCTCCCAGTTCCCGCTGCAATTCGTCCGTCCGCGCCCGGAATGCGCCCTCTTCGCGGGTATTCCCGTCCAAACTCGATTCGATCAAATACAATGCCATCTCAAATCTCTCCTTTTGCGGTCAAATCGCAGAAATTGTGATTTTAATATACTTGGTGTAAAATTTATACTCATAAAGTGCATGTTCAAAAAGTTCGGTTTTCAGCACCGAGGCTGGTCGTTCGCCTGCGGCGAACTGCTCGCCCATGCATCTGGGAAGGTTGAATGAAGACCGGGAATGAGGAACGTAGTAAAGCGTAGTGGAAGCTACGTGAGCACCGGAAGAACCGGCTGAATTCAAGATTCGACGCCGAGTAAGCTTCCTGAGATGCTTCGTGATCAAAATCGGATTTTTTTGAACTACCTTATTATAGAAAACATACATTCGGAGGTTCGCCATGAAGGACCGCTACGACTTGCCCTGCAACATCGCCCAGACGCTGAATCTGATCGGCGACCGCTGGACGCTGCTCATCATTCACGAAATTCTCGTCGGCCGCACGACGTTCAGCGAAATCAAAAATGCGCTCAAGGGACTCTCCTCCAAGCTGCTCTCGGACCGGCTGAAGGATCTCGAGGAGCTTGGGTTGATCGAATCCAATCTGTATTCCGCCCATCCTCCCCGGTACGAGTACAAGCCGACGCAGAGCGGTCAAGAGCTGGAAACGGTATTTCACGCCTTCCTGCTATGGGGTCGGAACAATCTCAAGAAATGCTACAAGAAGCTCGTTCACGTCTCTTGCGGCCACGAGGTGCGTCTCGTCTGCTATTGCGAGCATTGCCGGACGAACGTCGACGACGTCGCCGCCATCGAGCTGGAGCCGTCGGCGACCCGCTAGACGGGAATCAGTCGCCGCGAACGATGCCCCACTTCTTCTCCATCCGGCGTTCGAACAGCCGCACGCACTGGTCGAGCAGCAGGCCGCATATTCCGATGAACACGATGCCCGCGAGCACCAAGTCGAGCCGGATCATGTTGCGGGCGTCGACGATCAGGAAGCCGAGTCCGGATTGCGTGCCGACCATTTCTCCCGAGACGAGGAAAATCCAGGCGGTGCCGACGGCGATGTGCAGTCCGCTGGCGATAGACGGGAACGCGGCGGGGAAGACGATTTTCGTCAGCAGCGCCCTCCTGTCCAGCTCCAAATTGTGCGCCAGCTTCAGGAAGCTCGGGTTCACCCGGCGGACGCCGGATACGGTGGACAGCAGCACGGGGAAGAATGCCGCCAGGAAAATGATCGCGATCGCAGGCGCATTGCCGATGCCGAACCAGAGCACGATAAACGGCGACCAGGCGATCGGGGACACCGGGCGAATGAGCTGCACGATCGGATCGATGTAGCGCCACAGCCGCTGCAGCCTCCCCAGCACCAGGCCGAGCGCGACCGCCAGCACGGCGGCGGACAGATAGCCGGCCGCGAAGCGGAGCAGGCTGACCCTCAGATGGACGAACAGCGTGCCGGACTCGATCAGCTCGCCGATCGCTTCGGCGACGCCGAGCGGGGAGGGCAGCAGCGATTCCTCGTACCGCCCCGTCCATACGACTGACTGCCAGACGGCGATCAGGACGGCGAAGCCGACGAGCACATAGCCGGTTTTGCCTAGTACCCGCATACGCTACAACGCCTTCTCGATCAAGGAGTTATCGACGAACTCCGCGAACGTCGGCGGCTTCTCCGACAGCCCCATCTCGATCATGTACTCTCGCAAAATCTCATAGGACGCCTCGTCCAGCTTCAAGTCCTCGTACTTGATCCACTGCAGGCTCAGCTCCAGCACCTTGTCTTCGACGTTCATGTACTTGCCCACGATCGCCTTCATGTCCCCGTCCTTCAGTTCCGCCTTTTTGCCGGCTTCCACATATTTCGCCACCAGTTCTTCCGCGGCCGCCCGGTCTCCCGAAATCAATTCCCCGCGCAGCACGAGCGCGCAGTCGACCGAATCCGGCCACAGCTCCTCCGATTGGTACAGCACCTTGCCTTTGTTGATGACGACCGATTTCGCGCCGAACGGTTCGGCGACGACATACCCGGCAATCCGACCCTCGGCCAGCGCGGCGGGCATCTCGGCCGGCGGCAATTGGATCGCCTCGACGTCCGAATACTGCAGCCCCGCGCCCTTCAGCATCTGGTACAACAAAATGTTGTGTGTGGAAAATTTGTGCGGAATCGCGAACGGCTTCCCTTTCAAGTCCTGCACGGAATCGATGTCGGGAGCGGCGACGATGACGTTGCCGTCCTTATGCCCGAGCGCGACCGCCTTCAGGTCGATGCCCTGCTCCTTGGCCTTCATCGCCAGCTCGATCAGGACGGACGCCCCGTCGATCTTGCCGGTGTTCAGCGCGTCCATCAGATCGGGCCATGAGCCGAATTTGACGAGCTTCAGCTCGAAGCGGTCGAAGCCGGCTTTGCCCAGCTCCTCCTCTATGTAGAGCGGAGCCGCGTGCGTAATCGGCAGGTAGCCGATCTGAATCGTCCGCTTCGGACCTTGTCCGGACGCATCTCCCTCCTTTGCCTTGTCGTTCGAGCCGCAAGCGGCGATCAACGCAAGGGCGAGAATGGCCGTAAGCGCCGCGGCCAATTTGCTGCTTAAACTGTTTTTACGCATATGGATAAGACCTCCCCTTAAATCGTAAATTCCTCTTCCGCCGCCGATCCCGTAAACCGGAACTGCTCCAGAATCAGCTTGCGGTAATGCTGGAAATCGCCATGTCCGCGGTCTCTGGGCCGGGCGGCGTCGATCGCGATTTCCTTGGCGACTCTGCCCGGGGACGGCTGCATGATCAGCACCCGGTCGGACAGGTACACCGCCTCGTCGATATCGTGGGTGACGATCATGACGGTGACGCGCTCCTTCGCATGAATGCGCAGCAGCTCATCCTGCAGCGCGTATCGCGTGAACGTGTCGAGCGCCGCGAACGGTTCGTCCATGAGCAGCAGCTCGGGCTGCATCGCCAGCGCCCTGGCCAGCGCCGCGCGCTGCTTCATCCCGCCGGACAGCTGATGCGGGAAGGATGCGCTCTTGTCCTCCAGCCCGACCAGCTTCACGTATCGCATTGCGCGCTCCCGCTGCTCCTGCTTCGGCAGCTTCAGCGGCTCAAGCCCCAGCTCCACGTTGCCGAGCAGAGAACGCCACGGAAGCAGGCCATAGTCCTGGAACAGCATGACGCACTTGCGGCTTGGCCGGACGACCGGCTCACCGCCGATCAATACAGCTCCCGAATCGGCTTTCTCGAAGCCTCCCAGCACATTAAGCAAGGTGCTCTTGCCGCAGCCGCTCGGTCCGAGGAGCGATACGATCTCGCCCTTGTGAACCGTAAAGTCGATGTTGTCGAGCACGCGCTCAGCCCCGCCTTCTCGCGGGAATGATTTGTCCAGGCGTTCCGCCTGGACGGCAGGCAAGTGGCTCAATTCCGTTACAGCTCCTTTGCGCGTTTCCTTAATTCTCTCGGTCGGGATGGCCGGAACGCGCTTTGCCGCGATTGCTATCCCTTCAGCAACCTCAAGTCGTCTTGTCGGCGCCGCCCGATAACTCATATATCCAATGAGTTTAATTGGTATTAAAGTAATAATATTTTACTTTGTATAAAAAAGCAACACACTTGGCAAAAAAACTTCGTCTGACGAAGTGACAATAACCGATTCTTTAGAACATCGGCCTCTATTTGAGCGCGATTGGGGAGGAGATAACCGATTCTTTAGAACATCGACCTCTGTTTGCGCGCGATCGGGGAGTCGTTAACCGATTTTTTAGAACATCGACCTCTGTTTGAGCGCGATCGGGGAGTCGTTAACCGATTTTTTAGAACATCGACCTCTGTTTGAGCGCGATCGGGGAGTCGTTAACCGATTTTTTAGAACATCGGCCCTCGTCCTCTTCGCCAAAGCCTCTCCAGCGGTCGTTTCGTTTGCTCATGTACGAGAATCGGTCAGTTGTACCGAAAAATTTGACGTAGTCCGTATCCGCCGAGCAAAGCAAACGGCGCGATCCATGGCCCGAAAAGGCAACGGATCGCGCCGCAATGCGCTTAGCTGTTCACTTTGGCGACCGCATTGCGGTTGGCCGGAACCTTCAGGCCCAGGTTGCCGCGAAGCGTATCCGACTCGTACTCGGTGCGGTAGATGCCTCGCTCCTGAAGAATCGGGACGACGAGTTCGACGAAGTCGTTCAAGCCGCTCGGAAGCTGCGAGTGGATAATGAAGCCGTCCGCCCCCTCTTCCTCGTACCATTGCTGAATCAGATTGGCGACATGCTCCGGCGTGCCGACGAACTGTCCGCGCGGCGTCGCCGAGCGCAGCGCCACCTGGCGCAGCGTCAGCCCCTGCTCGCGGGCTTGCTTCTTGATTTTGTCCGTGCCGCTGCGGAAGCTGTTGCTGCCCAGATCGCCGAGGTCCGGGAACGGCTCGTCGAGCGGGTATTGCGAGAAATCGTGATGCTCGAAGAAGCGGCCGAGATAGTCGAGCGCTTTCTCAATGCTGACGAGGCTCGCGATCTCCTCGTATTTGCGGTCGGCTTCCTCCTGCGTCCGGCCGATGATCGGCGAGATGCCCGGCAGGATGACGATGTCGTCCGCCTCGCGGCCGTAAGCGATCGCCCGCGTTTTCACGTCCTTGTAGAACGCTTGAGCCTCCTCCAGCGTCTCGTGTCCGGTGAAAACGGCGTCGGCGCCTTTGGCCGCGAGGTTTTTGCCGCTTTCGGAGGAGCCCGCCTGGAACACGACCGGCTGTCCCTGCTTGGAACGCGCGATGTTGAGCGGTCCTTCCACGCTGAAGTATTGTCCCTTGTGATTCAGCCGATGCAGCTTCGAAGGATCGAAGAAGACGCCGGACTCCTTGTCGCGGACGAATGCGTCGTCCTCCCAGGAATCCCACAGCCCCCTCGTCACCTCCAGATGCTCCTCGGCAATTTTATACCGTTCGTCGTGCGTCGGATGCTCCGGCTTCCCGAAGTTGCGGGCGGAGCCTTCAAGAGGCGAAGTGACGAGATTCCAGCCCGCGCGGCCGCCGCTTAGCTGATCGAGGGAGGCGAACTGGCGCGCCACCGTGAACGGCTCGCTGTACGAGGTCGACAACGTGCCGACCAATCCGATGCGGCTCGTAACCGAAGCCAGCGAGGAGAGCAGCGTCAGCGGCTCGAAACGGTTCAGAAAGTGCGGGATCGATTTCTCCGTAATGTAGAGACCGTCCGCGATAAAGACGAGATCGAATTTGCCCGCCTCGGCAACCTGCGCCTGCTGCTTGTAGAACGGAAAGCTGACGCTGGCGTCCGCGGGCACTTCGGGATGCCTCCACCCAGCGATGTTGCCTCCTACTCCGTGAATAATCGCTCCGAATTTGATTTTCTTGCGTTGTGCCATGTCCGATTCCTCCCTCAATTTGATGTTCTTATACGTTCAGAAGCGCCGTGTCCGACAGCTTCAGACGATAGCTTTTGACCAGCACCGTGCCGCTTTGGAATTCCTTGTCGAGCGCCCGCTCGAAGCCGAGCCGTTCGTACAGCCTGACCGCCGAATCCATCATGTCAGACGTGTGCAGATGCAGCGTATCCGCTCCCCATTCCTTAATGAGCCGGACGCTCCCGCGGATCAGCTCTGTGGCGATTCCGTTGCCGCGAGCGCCCGGAAGAACGCCCAACAGCCGAATGATCGGATTATGGATTTCGAGCTGCGGCGAACCGTAGGCGGTTTCCGATGAGTCGTAAATAAACACGCTGCCGACAAGCTTGCCGTCCAGCTCGGCCACCAGCCTCGCTTTCGTCGTGGGGGCGTCGACGGCTTCTACGATGCTTTCCTTGTACTGCGTCCACCTTTCGGGCGACAGCGCAGCTTCGTACTGGCTGTACGCCTCGAGGAGCACGTTCAGAACCGCTTCGCGGTCCCGCTCCTCTGCATGTCGAACGATCACTTGGCCGCTCGGCATTTTTTCCACCCGCTTTCTGCGTAAAAATGGCTCGACTTCCCGTCTTCAGAACGCGCCGCTCGACTCCCGGGAGCTTTTCTCCCCCTGCTTGATTCGTTCGATCTGTCCGAGATGGTGATGGACGTGGTCGATGAACGCCTGCGCGATGCCTGCGACCGTCACCGTCTGCCCCTTGAAGTTCACGCCGGATTTGTTCCAATCCTCGGGAGACAACCGCCGGAACAGCAAGCTGTTGTAGAGAAGCAGCGCCCGGAATACGTCCAGCGCGTCCGCCGCCCTCCCCCCGTTCGCCCGCTGCCCGGCCACCCATTCGTCCTGGGAAAACGCCGGAAGGCGAGCTTCCGAACCGGCCAGCACTTCGCGAAGGCGGAAGGAAACGATCAGGTTATGATCGGCCAAATGCGTCAGCACCTCCGTCACGCTCCACGACTTCTCGGACGCCTTCCAGACGAGTTGCTCGTCGGACAAGCCGGCTATGGCTTCCTGCAAAAGATCGTGAGTCCGAACATAATTTTCGATGGATACTGGAGTTTGACTCATGGATGGATACGCCTCCTTTGAAATGATGGATCAGGTTTGGCCAGGCGATAAGAACCGCGTCGCGGAAAATCTTCCGATCTCCTGCCCCCATCTGCCCAGCTCGATTTGATTGGCGAGAAGCTCGCCGACGGCGCTGGAAAATTTGAAGCCGTGTCCGGAAAATCCGCCCGCAAGCAGCACGTTCGAATGCTCCGGATGCTTGTCGATAATGAAATGTTCGTCCGGCGTAAGCTCGTATTTGCACGCGGAGCCGCGGAGCAGCTTGCCCGCCGCGCCCGGCAGGAACGCATTCAGCGCCTTCCGCAAATCCCCCTCGTCCTCCGGGTACGCCCCGAATGGCGCAAGCTCCTCCCCGGGCTTCCACTCGCAGCCCAAGTCATGCCGCCCAATCTTGACGCCGGCGCCCCCGACGCTCGGAAAACCGTAGTAGCCTCCCGTCCCGTCTCCGAACGTAAATCCGGGAAACCAGTCGGCGTCGTAAGCATTCGTCTTCGGCTCGAACCAGCCGACGACTTTGCGCACGGCGCGGATCGGCAGGCGGACG
>Ga0065721_10049216_pt1 | contig 41435 bp, 40 predicted proteins | sample Mesricmetagenome_FD_59108 | JGI IMG/M metagenome (GOLD analysis project Ga0065721, IMG submission 59108) | Mesophilic microbial community from rice straw/compost enrichment Sample: eDNA_1 v2 (version 2) | ecosystem: Engineered > Solid waste > Grass > Composting > Bioreactor | place: USA: Davis... | reverse complement strand
GCATCGAGACCATCATGGTCAACTGCAACCCGGAGACGGTCTCCACCGACTACGACACCGCCGACCGCCTGTATTTCGAGCCGCTGACCGCCGAGGACGTGATCGAACTGGTCCGCGTCGAACAGCGCAAGGGCACGGTTCTGGGCTGCATCGTGCAGTTCGGCGGCCAGACCCCGCTGAAGCTGGCCGACGCGCTGGAGAAGGCCGGCATCCCGATCCTGGGCACCTCGCCGGACGCCATCGACCTTGCCGAGGACCGCGAGCGCTTCCAGAAGCTGCTGCACCAGCTGAACCTGAAGCAGCCGGCCAACGGTCTCGCCCGCTCGCTGGCCGAGGCGGAGAAGGTGGCGGAGCAGATCGGCTTCCCGGTCGTGATCCGTCCGTCCTACGTGCTGGGCGGCCGCGCGATGGAAATCGTCCATGACATGGCCGGGCTCCAGCGCTACATGGGCACCGCCGTGAAGGTGTCGGGCAAGAACCCGGTGCTGATCGACAGCTACCTGCAGGACGCCATCGAGGTGGACGTGGACGTGGTGGCCGACGCCGCCGGCCAAGTCTACATCGCCGGCATCATGGAGCACATCGAGGAGGCCGGCATCCATTCCGGCGACTCGGCCTGCGCCCTGCCGCCATACTCGCTGCCCGCCGAGACGATCGCCGAAATCGGCCGCCAGGGCGAGGCGCTGGCCCGCGCGCTGAACGTCGTCGGCCTGATGAACGTGCAGTTCGCGGTAAAGGACGGCACGGTCTACATCCTGGAGGTGAACCCGCGCGCCAGCCGCACGGTGCCCTTCGTCGCCAAGGCCACCGGCACGCCGATCGCAAAGATCGCCGCCCGCGTCATGGCCGGCGAAAAGCTGTCCGACTTCAAGCTGAACGGCCCGACCCCGCCGCACACCGCGGTGAAGGAAGCCGTCTTCCCCTTCGCCCGCTTCCCCGGCGTGGACATCGTGCTGGGTCCGGAGATGAAGTCGACGGGCGAAGTGATGGGCCTGGACCACAACTTCGCGCTGGCCTTCGCCAAGTCGCAGCTGGGCGCCGGCGTGACCCTGCCGGTTGCCGGCACGGTCTTCATCTCGGTGAAGGACCGCGACAAGGCCGCCGCCGTCCAGATCGGCCAGAAGCTGCACGGCATGGGCTTCCGCGTGCTGGCGACCATCGGGACCGCCGCCGAGATGAAGAAGGCGGGCATCCCGGCCGAACCCATCAACAAGGTGGTGGAAGGCCAGCCGCACATCGTCGACGCGATGATCAACGGCGAGGTCCATCTGGTCATCAACACCACAGAGGGCGCGCAGGCCCTGGCCGACAGCTTCAGTCTGCGCCGCACCGCGCTGACCTACAACCTGCCGTACTATACGACCATGGCGGGCGCCCGTGCGGCTGTGGAAGCAATTGCCGCACTCCGGAACGGCAGCCTTGAAGTTGCGCCGTTGCAGTCGTACCTTAGCGGTTCCTATTAGGGACGGTGTACGGCGCGGCGGACCTCCTCCCCGCGCCGTACGTTTTCCCAGGGGGCTGCGTCGGCATGGTGATGGATTGAACGATGGAAAAAGTTCCAATGACCGCGGCGGGCTACAACCGCCTGCAAGAGGAGTTGAAGCACCTCAAGGCCGTGGAACGGCCGAACGTCATCAAGGCGATCGCCGAGGCCCGTGAACACGGTGACCTGTCGGAAAACGCCGAATACACCGCCGCGCGCGAACGCCAGAGCTTCATCGAAGGCCGCGTCGCCGAGTTGGAGGACAAGATCAGCCGCGCCGAGGTCATCGACCCGGCCAAGCTGTCCGGCAACACCGTCAAGTTCGGCGCCACCGTGACGCTGGCGGACGAGGACACCGACGAAGAGATCACCTACCAGATCGTCGGCCAGGACGAGAGCGACATCAAGAACGGCCTGCTGTCGATCCAGGCGCCGCTGGCGCGCGCGCTGATCAACAAGGCGGTCGGCGACAGCGTGGAGGTCTCCACGCCCGGCGGCTCCAAGGTCTACGAGATCGTCACCCTCGATTTTAAGTAAGGGCGATTTCACGTTAGGGCGCGATCCGACACGGGTGCCCCCGCCCCGCCACCGACCGCGAATAGGATTGCAGGCCGCACAGCACCGACACCGGTGCCGTGCGGCCTTTTTCGTTGTGGATGAAGTGCCTTCAGGCGGGAAGAAATTCACCACCAAGACACCAAGGCACCAAGATTCCTTATCGTGGTCTGGCCAAGATCGTGGTCTGGCCAAGTCTGCCGGCCTGCGTTCAGGGCCGGCGCGCTGCTTCTTGGTGTCTTGGTGCCTTGGTGGTGAGAATCCTGCCGATCAGCCGCGCAGCCGCTCCGCCAGGAAGGCGCTGACGCGGGAGATGGCGTCCTTGCGGGCCGCTTCGTTGGTGCCGACGGTGACCTGACCCGTTGGGGTGTTGGGAAGGTCCGAGCGCTTGCGCAGCGGAGTGAAGGGCGTGTCGAAGCCGTGGTGGGCGTCGGGGTAGACGATCACCTCCGTCCGTTCCTTCACCGGTTCCCGATTCGCCAGTTCCAGGCAGGGCTCAGGCGGGGTCCAGTCGTCCTTGCCGCCCAGCAGCATCAGCAACGGCCCCTCCGGTTGCCAGGAGGAGTCCTTCAGGGGGCTCTTGCAGCCGGGATAAAAGGCGATGGCGGCGCGGAAGCCGGCGCCCTTCCCGCCCGGCCCGTAGGCGGCCAGCACGGTGCCGGCGCCCTGCGACCACCCCATCACCGCGATGCGGCCCTCGTCCACGTCCTTGCGGCCTTGCAGATAGGACAGCGCCGCCCAGGCGTCGCGCTTGCGCTCCACCGTCGCGCGGACGGCGCGGTCGGAATGGGTGCAGACCTGATCGACGCCGCGCGGGCCGAAGCTGTCCACCATCAGCACGGCGTAGCCCTGGCCGCGCAGGTTCAGCGCCCAGTCCAGATGCCGGGCCGCGACGCGTCCGCTCTTGTTGTAGAGCCCGCCGCAGCCGTGCAGCAGCACCACGGTCGGGTACGGGCCTGTCCCGGCCGGCCGCAGGAAGCGGCCGTTCAGCGTGGTTGGCGTGCCGCCCGTCAGGTCGGCGTCCTGAGAGGAAAAGCGCACGATCTCCTCCGCGTGCAGGCCGGCCGTGGCGGCGCGTGCTCCCGGCGGTGCTGCGAGCGTCAGCGCAGCGGCCAGGGCGGTGCCAAGCAGGGCGGTGCGGCGAAGGGGAAAGGCCATCATCGTCTCCCGATACCGGACAGCGATGGAGGCGAGTGTAGCACCATCGCGTGCGGAAAACAGATCATGTGTCTGCATGCGATCTTCATGCGCCACGCGCACCGAAGGAGAGCGCGGACAAAAAAGAGACGGCGGCGCCGCCCCGTGAAGGGCAACGCCGCCGTCTTGTCGGACAGGCCGTTACCGGCGCGCCACGCGCGCTGTGGCCTCGTCGTCCTCGTCCTCGTCATCCTCAAGCGACTCGGGGATATCGGGCGAGTCGACGTCGATCGGAACGCCGGGCGTGTGCTTGGACGTGCGGATCGACAGGGCCGACTTCACGTGCGCCACGTTCGGTGCCGCCGTCAGCTTCGTCGTCAGGAAGCGCTGGTAGTCGTCCCAGTCCTCCGCCACGATCTTCAACAGGAAGTCGTACTCGCCGGCCAGCATGTTGCACTCGCGCACCATGGGCCAGGAGTTGACGAGTTCCTCGAATTTCTTTAGGTCCGCCTCAGCCTGGCTCGACAGCCCCACCTGGGCGAACACGGTGACACCGAACCCGAGCGCGTCGGGGTTGATGTCGGCGTGATAGCCGCGGATGAAGCCCGCCTCCTCCAGGGCGCGGACGCGCCGCAAACACGGAGGTGCAGAAATGCCGGCGCGCCGCGCGAGTTCTACGTTCGTCATCCGGCCGTCATTTTGCAGGTCGCGCAAAATACGCCGGTCAATTCGGTCGAGTTTGACCCGCCGCATGGTTTACTCGGTAGCTCCGGGGGTGATCTGAAGAAAGGATATTACACGGTGAACGCACCGACGCCAAGCAGGAAACCCGAGCCGGCGTAAGCGGAAGATTCATCATTCCGCACGCTTCTGATCGGTGCGCGACGACCAGCCGCACCCTGAAACCATCCGTGAGACGATGCATTCCATTTCTTCCGGGCATTCCGGTCTTTCCGGAACCTCCTCTCTCCCCGGTCCCTCGGCCGGCCATGCCACGCTGCCCAGGACGCTGACCTGCTGGGTCGTGACCGACGGCAAGCCCGGCATGGAGAACCAGTGCCTGGGCCTTGCCGAGGCCCTGGGGCTCACGCCCGCGGTCAAGCGGGTCCAGCTCCGCAGCCCCTGGCGGCAGCTCAGCCCCTACCTGAGGTTGGGCAACCGCTTCGCCGCCGGCCCTAACGGCGACGCCATCCAGCCGCCCTGGCCGGACCTGCTGATCGGCTCCGGGCGGCAGTCCATCGCCCCGTCGCTGGCCGTCCGCAAGTTGTCACGGGGGCGCACCTTCACCGTCCAAATCCAGGATCCGCAGATCAACCCGCGGCATTTTGACCTGGTGGTCGTGCCGCGGCACGATAAGCTGCGCGGTCCGAACGTGCTGACCACGCGCGGCGCCCTGCACCGGGTAACCCCGCAGATGCTGGCCAACGCGGCGGAGCGCCATGCCTCCCGCCTCGCCCACCTGCCGCACCCGCGCATCGCCGTGCTGATCGGCGGCAACAACGGCATTTTCGCCCTGACCCCGACGATCATGGGCGAAGTGGCCGAAAAACTTGCCGACCTGGCCCGCAGCCACGGCGCCGGCCTGATGGTCACCCCGTCGCGCCGCACCGGCGCCGACAACGAGGCGATCCTGCGCGCCCGCCTGCGCGACCTGCCGGCGGAGGTCTGGGACGGCACGGGCGAGAACCCCTACTTCGCCTATCTCGGGCTGGCCGACGTGGTGGTGGTGACCTGCGACAGCGTTTCCATGACGTCGGAGGCTTGCTCGACCGGCAAGCCGGTCTACGTGATCGAGCTGGAAGGCGGATCGCCCAAGTTCCGCGCCTTTCACGACGGGCTCTACAAAGACGGCATCACCCGCCCCTTCACGGGCGAGCTGGACCGCTGGACCTACCCGGCGCAGGACGAAACCCGGCAGGTGGCGGACGATCTGCGACACCGGCTGCTGGCCCATCGCAGCCGGCACGGGGCCTGATCGGCGGTGTGGGATGGAGACGGTCTACGTTGGAAGGCCGGTTTGTCAAAGGGGGCGCGACACGTCATCGCAGGGCGGTGGTATCACCAGCTTCCACCACCCGGATGGGGCGTGTCCCCGTTCCTTTCGACGGTCGATCGTGCCATAAGGATAGGCGGATGACCGTTTAAACACCGTGGAACTCCCCCTATGACTTCGTCGAGCGCCGTGCGCCAGAGCTTCATCCGTTGCCTGGACAGCAGTCGGCTGTGCACTGAGCCGTACAACCACTGGCTTTTGTCCCAGGCACTGCCGGACGACGCGGCCGACGGCATCGCCGCTCTGCCCTGGGGACCGCCGGCGGTGCAGGAGACCTACGGCAAGCGCGAGACGAACAACGCGTCCCGCACCTACTTCGGCGCCGAGAACCAGGCCACCTATCCGGTGTGCGCGGCCGTGGCGGAGGCGTTCCAAAGCAAGGACCTGACCGACGCCATCCAGCGCACCTGCAACGTCGCCCTGTCGGGCACGTCGCTGCGCATCGAATATTGCCAGGACACCGACGGCTTCTGGCTGGAGCCGCACACCGACATCGGCGTCAAGAAGTACACGATGCTGATCTATCTCTCGAAGGGGCCGGGCTGCGAGGACTGGGGCACCGACGTGCTGGACGACACGAAGACCATCGTCGCCCGCGCGCCCTACGCCTTCAACGAGGGCTTGATCTTCATTCCCGGCACCAACACATGGCATGGCTTCGCCAAGCGCCCCATCAACGGCGTGCGCAAGTCGATCATCGTGAACTACGTCGGTCCGGAATGGCGCGCCCGCCACGAACTGGCCTTCCCTGACGCCCCGATCGCCTGATACTCCTTAGCGCCAAAGACCCCAAGCGCCTGATTTTCCGTCTGGAGAACCACCCATGTCCATGCTCGATCTGGACAAGTTCCGGGCCACCCCGCTGCAGCACGACCCGTTCGATTTCCTGTGCGTTCCGGGCTTCGTGAAGAAGGAGCACCTGGAGGCCCTGCACCGCGACTATCCGAAGGTGGACAAGCCGGGCTCGATCCCGCTGGGCGTGTTCCCGCAGGGCCCGGCCTTCGACGCCATGATCGAGGAACTGAAGGGCAAGGAGGTCTGCAAGGCCTTCTCCGAGAAGTTCGGCCTCGACCTGTCGAAGTACCCGACGATGTTCACCGCCCGCGGCATGTGCCGTGCGACCGACGGCAAAATCCACCCGGATTCGGCCAGCAAGATCGTCACCGTGCTGATCTACATGAACCCGCCGTGGGAGGCCTCCGGCGGTCGCCTGCGCGTCCTGCGCTCCCCGGACCTGGAGGACTATGCCGCCGAGGTTCCGCCAGACGAAGGCACGCTGATGTGCTTCCGCCGCTCCGACACCTCGTGGCACGGCCACTACCCCTTCGAGGGCCAGCGCCGCGCGATCCAGATGAACTGGGTCAAGAACAGCGTCTACATCTGGCACGAGCAGTGGCGCCACCGCGTCGGCGCCTGGGCCAAGAACACGCTGGGCATCGAGCAGAAGAGCTACTGATCCCGGCCCCGGCATTTGCCGCGCGTGTTCGTATGGACATGGAAAGGGCCGTCCCGCCAGGGCGGCTCTTTTCGCGACGGGCCTGTTGCCATTCCGGCCAATACACACCACCATACACACCAGAATGGGGGTGCGTCATGAGCCACATGCGAAGGACCGGTGCGGGCTACGACATCGGGGCGTCCAAGAAGCGGATCAACATCACCGTCAACGAGGACCTTCTGCACGTCGCCCAGTCCTACACCGACAATCTGTCGGGCACCATCGAGTCCCTTCTGGCGGCCTGGATGCAGGAGCAGCGCCAAAAGCGCGACGATGACCTGGAACACCGGAAGAAGGTCGTCGCCGCCTGGAACGATTTCGACGAGCGGTGCGGACGTTTTGCGGACGATTGGAACCGGGACTTCCTGCCGGACGATGAAACGACCAACGGCACGGACCGCTGATGGCCCAGTTCGACGTCCATCGCAATCCCGGCCGCACCAAAGCCTCCATTCCCTTCGTTCTGGTCGTGCAGAGCGACCGCTGGGGGGAGCGGCCGGACCGGGTCGTCGTTCCGCTGGTGCTGGCCAGCGAGGTCCGGTACCGCGACAGGACGTTGAACCCCGAATTCATCATCGAAGGCGTTCCGGTTCTCATGAATCCGCTCCAGACCGTCACGATACCGACCCGTGTGCTTGGCCCGGCCGTCGGGAACCTGGGCCGGGAACACATCCAGATCATCGCGGCGCTCGATGCGCTGATCGAGCAGGGCCGTTAACACCGGCATCCGCATGCCCTCGGAACGGCGGAAAGCGCCCCCGAAACCGCCCGTTTCCCGGTTTTCCCACGGGTTGGGCCGGACAATTCGCTGTTGCACCCATAATCGAACGGCTATAACCCGTCGAACCGGCTTTCTCACTGCGTGCGCCCTATGCCTCTTCGGATCGAGACTTTTTCGAACGTCACCGGTGGTTCCAGCTTCTTCAAGGCGGTCGGCCATCCCCTGGCGGCGCCCAAGGCGGCGGCGCTCGTGGCGCGGCTGTCGGCCGGCGGCCCCGTGGCGATCTACGACCCGCTGGGGCTGGCGCGCGGGCTGGCCGAGTTCTACGACCTGTCCGGCATCCCGGTGTGCGGAGTCTATGTCCAGGACGTGGAGGGCGTGGGCAAGGAGCTGTTCGGCCACGCGACGCGACCGGTGACGGATCTGCCGGCCAGCGGTGCGGCGACGGTCTTCATCGCCGCCTTCGACAGCCAGCGCCTGGAAGGCCACATCGCGCACCTGATCCCGGCGGGCGTGCCGGTCCTCTCGTTGGACGACATGCGCATCCCCGAGGACATGCTGACCGATGCCGGCCATTACCTGTCCAAGTTCAACTGGGCGACCAACTTCGCCTGGCTGCGGGATGAAGGGGGCCACCACACCCGCGTCGTCTCGGCCAACTACTGGTCCAATTACGGCGCCAAGGCCGCGCGGCTGTGGGCGCGCCTGCTCGACGCCGAGGGCGCCACGCTGGCCGAGTGGATGGAGCCGATGCCGCCGGCCAACGGCACGGTGGTGATCGACAGCCGCGTCGTGCGCGCCCGCTTCGGGCTGGACGACTTTTGCGGCTCGCTGTTCCTGCACGTCATCGGAGCCGCCGGGCACGACGTGGTGAAGTACGCGCTGGACACTTACGGCGACGACCCGTCCGTGCTGTCCTGCACCCACGACGCCAACGCATGGCCGGCCGAGTTCTACGCCGGCCTGCCCGCCCCGAAGGAGGACGAGCGCGTCCTGCTGTGGGTGCAGAACAGCCACCCCACCCCCATCCCGGCCGGCGCCATCGGGCTGAACCTGATGGGCTCGGGCGAGATCCACCGGCTCGACCGGACGGTCGGCCCCTTCGCCACCGTCGCCATCGACACCCGCGACCTGTTCCCCGACGCGCGCTGGCCGCAGCAGTTCGAGGTGCAGGCGGGCAAGCATTTCGTGCGCCCGCGCTACGAGGTCATCGCCGCCAACGGCCGCCGCCGGATCGCCCACGCCAACGTGGAGCGCACCGACCTGAAGCCCGATCCGAAGCTGCCAACCCTGACCGGCGGTCTTCTGGGCAAAGGCCACATCCTGCCCGCCCCGCTGCTGCCGCCGGACCGCTGGCGCACCATCTTGTTGCCGACGCCGATGAGCACCGGCCAGCAGACCCTGCCCGTGCAGGCCGTCGTCTACGACGCCAAGGGGCAAGAGGTTGCGCGGCACCGGTTCGGCAACCTGAAGCGCTCCGACAGCGTCGCGCTGGACGTGACGGGTCTTGCCTCCGGCGCCACCTTCGCCGAGGGCTGGGGCCATGTGGAACTGGTTTACGACTTCGAGGCCGGACAGGAGGCCGACGGCTGGCTGCACGCGCTGGTCCGCTATGAGGACGTGCGCAGCGGCCACGCGGCCGAAAGCAGCTTCGGCAGCCACATCTTCAACACCGCGCTGACCTACCGGGACGAGCCGCAGAGCTATCACGGCCGCCCGCCGGGCCTGTCCACGCGCCTGTTCCTGCGCGTGGGCACCGAGCCGTGGGACACCTTCTGCCACCTGATCTACCCGGCCTCCACCCCCTGGCACCCGATGTCCGACACGCAGCTGGTGCTGACCCGGCGCGACGGGATCGAGGTGGTGCGGCGGCGGATCGCCATCCCCTGCGGCGGGTCGCGCTATTTCCGCCCCCGCGACATCTTCACCGAAGCCGAGCGCCTGGCCGCCGGCGAACACGCCTATGTGCTGATCCGCGACACCACCTGCCGCCTGTTCGGCTATCATGGCTGCCTCGCCGGTGACGCTGGTGAAGGCGCCTTCAGCCTTGACCATATGTTCGGTTTCTAAGCGACATCCTGACGGACAGAGCGATGCCCAGCACCCATCACACCAAGGTCCTCATCATCGGCGCCGGCCCGGCCGGCTACACGGCGGCCATCTACGCGGCGCGCGCCAACCTGCAGCCGCTCATGGTCCAGGGGATGCAGCCGGGCGGTCAGCTCATGATCACCACGGACGTGGAGAACTACCCCGGCTTCGCCGACCCCATCCAGGGCCCCTGGCTGATGGAGCAGATGCAGAAGCAGGCGGAGCATGTCGGGACCAAGATGGTCTTCGACCTGATCGTCGACGTGGACTTCACCAAGCGCCCCTTCGTGTGCAAGGGCGACTCGGGCGACACCTACACCGCGGACAGCGTCATCATCGCCACCGGCGCCCAGGCCCGTTGGCTGGGCATCTCCAGCGAGGAGATCTACCGCGGCTTCGGCGTGTCGGCCTGCGCGACCTGCGACGGCTTCTTCTTCCGTGGCAAGGAGGTCGCGGTCATCGGCGGCGGCAACTCCGCCGTTGAGGAGGCGCTGTACCTGACCAACCACGCCACCAAGGTAACGATCATCCACCGCCGCGACAGCTTCCGGGCCGAGCGGATCATGCAGGACCGTCTGTTCCGCAACCCGAAGATCGAGGTGGTCTGGGACAGCGTGGTGGAGGAGATCGTCGGCGAGGGCGACGGCAGCATCGGCAACCCGCGCGGCGTGACCGGCGTGCGCATCAAGAACGCGAAGACCGGCGAGGAGCGCGTGATCCCCGTGGCCGGCGTCTTCGTCGCCATCGGCCACGAGCCCGCCACCGCGGTCTTCAAAGGCAAGGTCGCCATGGACGAGTCGGGCTACATCGTCACCGCCCCGGATTCGACCGCCACCGACGTCGCCGGCGTCTTCGCGGCGGGCGACGTGAAGGACAAGATCTACCGCCAGGCGGTCACCGCCGCCGGCATGGGCTGCATGGCCGCCCTGGAGGCCGAACGCTGGCTCGCCCACCACGAGCCGGCCGCGGGCGCCCACGGCGACCCGAGCCCGATGGCGACGTGGTAAGCATCTGAAAATAAGAGGACTTTTCACCACAGAGACACGGAGACACAGAGAATTTCACTGGGCGGACCTTCTTTGTGACGTTCTTTGTGTCCTTTGTGTCTTTGTGGTGAATGTTCCCTGACGCCTGTTCCCTAGCGCCGCGACCGCCAGCCATCCACGCTGAAGCGTCCGGCTCCGGCGGCGATCAGCGCGAAGAAGCCGCCGATGATGGCGACGTTCTTCATGAACTGGATTTTCTGCATGCCCGCCGCTTCCGGCGGCACCGCCCAATAGCGGTGCGCGATCAGCGTCGCCATGATCGTGAAGACGATCACCGCCGCCGCGGCAACACGCGTCCAAAGCCCCAGGACCACCGCCAGCCCGCCGAAGAACTCCACCGCACCGCCGACGGCGGCCAGCAGGGTCGGGAAAGGCAGCCCCTGTGATTCCAGGTTGCCGGCGAAGCCGCCGAGATTCGTCAGCTTTCCGAAGCCGCTCTCCACGAAGATCGCCCCGATCAGCAGCCGGGCGACCAGAAGAATGAGGTCGCGGTTGCCGACCGCCGTCCGGTCGACCCAGCCGAGCCCTGCCGTGTTCCGGCCCGCGTCCCGCGTGGTGTCATAGTCGTACGAAGCCATGCCGCCTGCCTCCGCGTCGTTGGACATCGCTGTCGGACATCGCTGTTGTGAACGCACCGGTGCGGCCAGTGTTTCCCCCCGATGCCCGAAAGCTCAGATGCCCGAAAGCGAAAAGGGGCATCGTCGTCGGACGATGCCCCTTTTTCATCAAGTTTGCCCCGTGGGGCGACCTACTCCAGCAGGCTGCGCAGCATCCAGGCGGTCTTCTCGTGGATCTGCAGACGCTGGGTCAGAAGGTCGGCGGTCGGCTGGTCGTTGGCCTGCTCGGCGGTCGGGAAGACCTGCCGCGCGGTGCGGGCCACGGCCTCGTGCCCTTCCACGAGCTGGCGGATCATTTCCTGCGCCTTCGGCACGCCCTGCTCCTCGCCGATGGAGGCCAGCTTGCCGAACTGGGAGAAGCTGCCCGGCGCCGGGTAGCCCAGCGCGCGGATGCGCTCCGCCACCTCGTCCAGCGCGTTCCACAGCTCCGTGTACTGCGTCATGAACATGGTGTGGAGCGTGTTGAACATCGGCCCGGTGACGTTCCAGTGGAAGGAATGCGTCTTCAGGTACAGCGCGAAGGTGTCGGCGAGCACGCGGTTCAGCCCCTCGGCGATGGCCTTGCGGTCGGCTTCCGCGATTCCGATGTCGATCTGCATGTCTGTCACATCCTCCGTCTGGTTGTTCTTGCGGTCTTGGCTGCCCGGGAAAATATAAACCCTGCCACGCTTAGGGTAAAGTCCAAGATTAGAGTGTTTCTAAAGAGCAGCCTTGCGCAGCCTGCATGCGACGCCGGCCACCCGGAAAGCTTGGGCGGGCCGTTCGCGGGTCAAGGCTTGCGAAAGACAGAGCACGGAACGTGGGCACCACCGGAAGCGGCGGGCGGTGGATCAGCGGACGGTGCCGCCAGTCCAGATGTTTGATGGTCCGGCTATTTGTAGATGCCGACGTAGGTGACCAGTTCCTGGCCGGGCACGCGCTTCACGTAGGTGACCTTCGGTTCGATCCGGTTGCTGGCGGGATTCAGCCAGCGGTATTCGACCCAGCCCTCACCCTTGTCCCTGGCGACGGTCAGGATGTCCTGGACGATGTAGCGGCCGTCCGGGTCCTTCACGTTGATCACGGTCTGCCCCACGCCGGCCGGCCGCGGCGGGTACACCTTCCACACGCCGCCGAAGTCGATGACGTTGACGTAGATCTCGCCCCGTTTGAAGTCGCCTTCGGCGTTGAAGACCTTTGCCGCCTCGCTCAGCCCGATGGTCTGGATCAGGTCCGCGGCCTTCCGCGCGATGGCCATGGCGTCGTTCTGCGTCGGCTTCGCGTCCTGGCCAAGGGCCGGCGCGGGCGGGAGCGCCGCCGTCCCGGCAACGGTCCCGATGGATAACAGCGCGGCGAACAGGGTTCGGATGAACGTGCGCATAGAACTTCCCCCAAAGCCTATGGCCCGGTGGCGGCGCCCGGGCCATCCCCGTTGTTGTGCGGCACCCGGCAAGCTTGCGCAAAAGGTCCGGCGCAAATGGAGTGCTCTGTTCGGGGTACTATAAGCCAAAGATTGCATGCACAGGCCCGGCGCATTTTGCCCCGGCCGCCAGGAGCCGCCGCCCCGCCACCAAATTCCCCGACGGCAAAGCCGCCATCCGGCGACAAAAATCGAGCCGGGAGAAACACATAGCCCACCTCGAAAGAGGCGGTTCGCTTGCGCTTCGACCGTATGCGGCCTATTGCCGCAACGGCCGGACCGCGCCACACTGTCTGTCGACGTCACGGGACGACAAGGTCCGCCCACCGAACGGAGCAGGCCGGCCCGGACCGCTTTTGGGAGGAACCAGATCATGCGCATCGCAGTCATGGGTGCGGGCGCGGTCGGCGGTTATTTCGGTGCACGGATCGCGGCGGCCGGGGAAGCGGAAGTCCACTTCCTCGCCCGTGGCCGGCACCTGGAGGCCATCCGCACCCACGGCCTTCGCATCGACAGCCAGTCCACCCCCCTGCACCTGCATCCCGTCAACGTCACGGACAGCCCCGCCGCCATCGGCCCGGTGGACGTCGTGCTGTTCGCGGTCAAGCTGTGGGACACCGACACCGCGGCGGAGGCCTGCCGGCCGCTGCTGAAGCCCGGCACGGTGGTGATCTCCCTGCAAAACGGCGTCACCGGCATCGACACGCTGTGCCGCGCGCTGGGGGAGGAGCATGTGGCCGGCGGCGTCGCCCACATCGGCGCGACCATCGCGGCCCCCGGCGTCATCCGCCACACCGGCGCGCTGGCCCGCCTGACTTATGGGGAACTGGACGGCCGCGTGTCCCCCCGCATCGCCGCCTTCCACGAGGTTGCGTCGCGGGCCGGCTTCAACTCCACCCTGTCCAACACCGTCCTGCGGGCGATGTGGGAGAAGTTCGCCTTCCTGGCGCCCTTCAGCGGCGTCACCGCCCTGACCCGCCAGCCCGCCGGGGTGATCCGCCGCGTGCCGGAGACGCGCGCCCTGTTCCTGGACGCTGTGGCGGAGGTGGCGCGGCTGGCCCGCGCCCGCGACGTGGACCTGGGTTCCGACATCGTCACGCGCATCGAGACCATGCTGAACGGTCTGGTGCCGGAGATGAAATCCTCCATGCTGAACGATCTGGAGCGCGGCGGACGGCTGGAATTGCCCTGGCTGTCCGGCGCGGTGGTGTGGCTGGCGGCGGAGGTCGGGGTGCCCACGCCTGTCCACAGGGTGATCGCGGCGGCCCTGGCGCCCTACGCCGACGGACCGCCGTAAGACGCGTTTTGCCGAGGGGGTGGCGTGACGTCATGCCGCCCCTTTTTTCCATCGACAGGTCCCCCGGCGCGGGTGGACCATAACCTTGAAAGGGCTCCCTTTTTCCGAGCACCCACAGCATTTCGAGCACCTGACGGGCCGCGGCGCGGCCGGCGCTTCCACAGGCGGGCCGGCGGCCTGCCAACGATCGCCCAAGGGGATCCCCCAAGGGATGAAGCCATACGGGAGGTGTGCATGCCCCATACACAGATCCAGACGGCCCGCTGCGCCGCGCTGGTGGGTCCCTATCTCAGCGGCAAGACATCGCTGCTGGAAAGCCTGCTGTTCGCGGCGGGGGCCACCACGCGCAAGGGCAGCGTCCGCGACGGCAACGCCGTCGGCGACAGCTGCCCCGAGGCCAAGGCCCGGCAGATGAGCGTGGAGGTCAACGTCGCCTCCTTCGAATATCTGGGAGAGCGCTGGAACATCCTCGACTGCCCCGGCTCGGTCGAGCTGGTCTGCGAGACGCAGAACGCCCTGATGGCCGCCGACGTCGCCGTGATCGTCGCGGAAGCCGCCCCCGAAAAGGCCGTCCTGCTGGCGCCGCTGTTCAAGTTCCTGGACGAGAACCAGATCCCCCACCTGCTGTTCATCAACAAGGTCGACACGCTGGGCGACCTGCGCGTTCGCGACGTGGTACAGGCCTATCAGGCCGTGTCGGAACGCAAGCTGGTGCTGCGCGAGGTGCCGATCCGCGAAGGCGACAAGATCACCGGTTTCGTCGATCTGGTCAGCGAGCGCGCCTGGCACTTCAACCCGCACAAGCCCTCCGACCTCGTCCAGATCCCCGACAGCCTGAAGGACCGCGAGCACGAGGCCCGGCAGGAAATGCTGGAGGCCGTCGCCGACTACGACGACACGCTGCTGGAAAAGCTGCTGGAGGACGTCGCCCCGGAAACGCAGGAGGTCTACGACCGACTCGCCAAGGAACTGGCGGACGACCTGATCGTACCGGTCTTCTTCGGCTCCGCCGAGAACGACAACGGCATCCGCCGCCTGCTGAAGGCTCTGCGCCACGAAGGGCCGGAAGTGGCGGTGGCCGCCGAACGCGTGGGCGTTCCGGCCGACGCGGCGGTGGCGGCCCAGGTCGTGAAGACGCTCAACGGCTCGCACGCCGGCAAGCTCAGCGTCGTGCGCGTCTGGCGCGGCACCCTGACTGACGGCATGACGCTGGGCGGGGAACGGGTGTCCGGCGTCTTCCGCATGAGCGGCCACAACCAGGAAAAGCTGTCCGCCGCCGGTGTGGGCGACGTGGTGGCGCTGGGCCGGCTGGAAAAGGCGGCGACCGGCGACCTGCTGACCGACAAGGGCAACCTGGGCAAGCCGGACCTGTGGCCGGAGGTACCGCCGCCGGTCTTCGGGCTGGCGCTGCACGCCCAGAACCGCAACGACGAGGTGAAGCTGACCGCCGCCATCCAGAAGCTGGTGGAGGAGGACCCCGCCCTGAGGCTGGAGCAGTCTACCGACACGGGCGAACTGGTGCTGTGGGGCCAGGGCGACATCCACCTGCACATCGCCATGGACCGGCTGCGCAACAAGTTCAACGTGTCGGTCAAGGGCGTCGCTCCGCAGGTGCCCTACCGCGAGTCGATCCGCAAGGGCACGAGTCACCACGCCCGCTACAAGCGGCAGACGGGCGGCCACGGCCAGTTCGCCGACATCCATGTGGAGGTGAAGCCCTTGCCCCGCGGCTCCGGCTTCCAGTTCGAGGACGCCATCGTCGGCGGCGTCGTGCCCCGCCAGTTCATCCCGGCGGTGGAAAACGGCGTGCGCGAATATTCGGTGCGCGGCCCGCTGGGCTTCCCCGTGGTGGACTTCGCGGTGCGGCTGACCGGTGGCCAGTATCACGCGGTAGACAGCTCCGAAATGGCCTTCAAGACGGTGGCCCGGCAGGCTATGACCGAGGCGTTGCCGGCCTGTGAGCCGGTGCTGCTGGAGCCGATCCTGAGCGTGTCCATCGCGGTGCCCAGCGACTTTACGTCGAAGGTGCAGCGCCTGATCAGCGGTCGGCGCGGCCAGATCCTGGGCTACGACGCGCGCCCCGGCTGGCGGGGCTGGGACGAGGTGAAGGCCTATCTCCCGCAGGCCGAGGTGCACGACCTGATCGTGGAATTGCGCAGCCTGTCGCTGGGCGTCGGCACCTTCACCTGGACCTTCGAGCGCTTGCAGGAATTGACCGGCAAGGCCGCCGACAAGGCGGTGGAAATCCGCAAGGAGGCGTTGACCGCGCAATAAGGGGCGGAGCAGAAACCCAACGGTCGCAAGGGAGATGACTGATGAAGCTGAGCGCGCGCAACCAGATGAAGGGCACCGTCTCATCCGTCGACAAGGGGCCGATCTCCGCCAAGGTGAAAATCGACCTGGGCAACGGCAACGTCATCACCTCCACCGTCACCGCCGAGACGGTCGAAGACCTGGATCTGAAGCCCGGCGACAGCGTCGTCGCCATCATCAAGGCTTCCGAGGTCATCATCGGGAAGTGATTCCGATCCGACCGATGCGGAAACGAAAAGGGCCGGAGGCATTGCCTCCGGCCCTTCGCGCATCAGAATGTCCGCTGCATCAATCCCGCAGGTTCGCGCAGGCGCGCTGGATGCGGCGGCAGGCTTCCTCCAGCGCTTCCGTGCTGGTGGCGTAGGAGATGCGGAAGTGCGGGGCGAGGCCGAAGGCCGAACCCTGGACGACCGCGACGCCTTCCGACTCCAGCAGGTAGGTGACGAAATCCTCGTCGGTCTCGATCACCTTGCCGTCCGGGGTCTTCTTGCCGATGGTGCCGGCGCAGGACGGGTAGACGTAGAAGGCGCCTTCCGGCTTCGGGCACTTGATGCCCGTGGCCTGGTTCAGCATCGACACCACAAGGTCGCGGCGCTGGCGGAACACCTCGGCGCGCTCCTTGATGAAGTCCTGCGGGCCGTTCAGGGCCTCGACGGCGGCGGCCTGGGAGATCGAGGTCGGGTTGGAGGTCGACTGGCTCTGGATCACGCCCATCGCCTTGATCAGCTCCTTCGGGCCGCCCGCGTAGCCGATGCGCCAGCCGGTCATGGAGTAGGACTTCGACACGCCGTTGACCGTCAGGGTGCGGTCGTAGAGCTTCGGCTCCACCTGGGCCGGGGTGACGAACTCCAGGCCGTCGTAGAGCAGGTGCTCGTACATGTCGTCGGTCATGATCCAGACGTGCGGGTGCTTCACCAGCACGTCGGTCAGCGCCTTCATCTCCTCGCGGGTGTAGGCGGCGCCCGACGGGTTCGACGGGGAGTTCAGGATCAGCCACTTGGTCTTCGGCGTGATCGCCTTGTCCAGGTCGGCCGGCTGCAGCTTGAAGCCCTGCTCGGCCGGGCAGGAGACGAACACCGGCGTGCCCTCGGCCAGCTCCACCATGTCCGGGTAGGACACCCAGTAGGGGGCCGGGATGATGACCTCGTCGCTGGGGTTCAGCGAGGCCATCAGGGCGTTGTACAGCACCTGCTTGCCGCCAACGCCGACGGAGATCTGGTCGGCCGTGTACTTCAGGCCGTTCTCGCGCTCGAACTTGGCGCAGATGGCCTTCTTCAGCGCGGGCGTGCCGTCCACGGCGGTGTACTTGGTGTCGCCGGTCTCGATCGCCTTGATGGCGGCGGCCTTGATGTTGTCGGGGGTGTCGAAGTCCGGCTCGCCGGCGCCCAGGCCGATGACGTCACGACCGGCCGCTTTCAGCTCGCGGGCTTTATTGGTCACGGCGATGGTCGGCGACGGCTTGATGCGCGACAGACGGGACGCGATGATCGACATGGCGGGCTAACCCCCTGGAACGATGTTGGCGAAACTGGGCGGTGGCGGAAATGGGCCGTTTTTGACGCGACGCGGGACCTTACTTCCGCGTGTCACGGCTTGCAAGACGCTCCCACCCCCGCCCGGGCGCTTTCCTGCCCTGCGCGCGGCAAGCGAAGCTTGAAGGCCACACCCGGCTTCGGCACGCATGCCGAAAGCGACCGCCCGCTGCCCCTAACCCTTTCGAAAGATTGTTCTCTACCCCGAACGCTATCCCAGCCATTCCCATTTTCGGGAATTCACCGTAAAGGTCGTCGCGCGACGGGGCGGTCAACCGAATCGGCATGGCGGCCCGCCCCATCAACGGACAGGCTTTCGGAGGATTTCCATGTTCACCCGCATCACGCTGGCCGCCACGGCCGCCCTGCTGCTCGTCGGCGGCACCGCGATGGCCCAGGATTCGATCAAGGCCCGCAAGGACGGCTTCCAGGACACGAAGAAGGCGATGGCCGAGATCAAGGGCCTGCTGGAAAGCGACAAGGTCGCTCCGGTCGGCGCCGTGGCCCAGCGCGTGAGCGCTTTCGCGAACCATCTCCCGACCCTGTTCCCGGCCGGCAGCGACAAGGGCGACACCAAGGCAAAGGGCGAGATCTGGGCCGACTTCGGCGACTTCTCCGCCAAGGCCAAGAACTTCGAGGACGCCGCCAAGGCCCTGGAAACCACCGCCGCCTCCGGCGACAAGGCCGCCACCGCCAAGCAGTTCGCGGCCCTGGGCGGCGCCTGCAAGGCCTGCCACGACCGCTACCGCGCGGACTGATACGGTCGGCGGATGAGCACTTCCAGTGCCCGCCGACCGTCAAACCCGGCAGATCAATGCGTTAGCATTGATCGAGAGGGTGATACGGACGACGCCTTCAGGCGCCGGCCGTATGAGTATCGCCTTCGACCGCGAAAGCGGGGATTTTTACCACCAAGGCACCATGGCACCAAGGGGCGGCGCTCCGGCTATGGACGCAAACCGGCAGGCGGCGCCAAACCACGATGAACAATTTTGGTGCCTTGGTGTCTTGGTGGTGCCCTCATCCACCGGGGAACAGCAGACTGGGGCGATGCGTCACCCCGCCTGCACCACCGCCGCCACCAGCCCTGCCGCGGCGGCCAGAATCGCCAGCGCCACGGCGGCCGGAGCACGCTTCGGGGCGGCGACCCGGGCACCCGCCGGGATGCGCTTGCGGCCCGTGATCATCGGCCGGATCAGGTTTTCCTTTTTCACCAGCAGATAGACCAGCACCGCCAGGACATGCACGCCGGCGAGGATCAAAATGCCGTCGGACAGCAGCCGGTGCAGACTGCTGAGCGTCGCCACCGTGGACGACGCGGCAAGCGGCACCAGCGGGCCGTCCACCAGGATGTCGTCGGAGGTGAACAGGCCGCTCCCTGCCTGCGTCAGCAAGACCAGCAGCAGGACCACCACCATCAGCCCGCCCATGGGATTGTGCCCCAGGACCGGCCGGCCGCCGGCCTTCCCGGCGGCGTAGTCCAGCACCGCGCGCGGCCCCTTCACGAAGTCGGTGAAGCGCGCCGTCTGGCTGCCGATCACCCCCCAGACCAGACGGAACAGCAGAAGCGCCAGGATCGCCTCCCCCGCCAGCATGTGGATCTCCATCCGGTCGAGCTTCGCGGAGACAACCGCAACCGTCACCAGAACGACCAGCCCCCAATGAAACAGACGGGTCGGCAAGTCCCAGACGGCCACGTTGCGCGTTGCCGCGCTCCGATTTGTGGTATTACCACCAGCCATGAATCAGCCCTCGCTTATCTTGTTCTTTCCTCGACTATGCCCGAATGCGGTGCATTTTGCCCACATTTCCGCCGAAAAGCGGCAATGCGGCGATGACAAGGCGTCACAGCTCTGTCATTGCACTTGAATGACAGGGCATGCGGCGGATATGACGGTGCTCAAATCCAGCCAAAAAGGATTTCAGCGTCATGCCCGACAAGCAGCAACTCCTCCACCTCGTCTTCGGCGGGGAACTCGTCCGTCCCGACTCCGACCAGTTCGTCGATCCCACCAAGGTCCACATCGTGGGCATCTTCCCCAACTATGAAGAAGCCTACAAGGCATGGCGCGGCGCCACCGGCGCCACCATCGACGACGCGCACACGCGCTATTTCATCGTGCACCTGCACCGCCTGATGGATCCGTCGGCGGACGGCCACAAGCACGACTGAGACGGCTGCCGGAACCGGCGCGGGGGGAACCTCTCGCGCCTCCGGCGCGTTGAGGACCACCGATGGCGGTCTTCTTCACCAGCGACACGCATTTCGGCCACACCGGCGCCCTCAGCCGCTTCCGCCGCCCCTTCGCATCGGTTGCCGAGATGGACGAGGCCATGGTGGCGAACTGGAACGCCACGGTTGGCCCGGACGACGAGATTTGGCACCTGGGCGATTTCGCCCTGCGCCTGAAGCCAGACGAGATGGCGGCCCTGCTCGACCGCCTGCACGGCACCAAGCACCTGATCACCGGCAACAACGACGGCCCGGCCACCCTGCGCCTGTCCGGCTGGGCGAGCGTGCAAGCCTATGCGGAGATGGTGCTGGACGAGACCCGGCTTGTGCTGTGCCACTATGCCTTCCGCACCTGGAACGGCATGTACAAGGGCGCCCTGAACCTGCACGGCCACAGCCACGGCCAGTTGAAGGGCATGCCCCGCCAGTTCGACGTCGGCGTGGATGTCTGGAACTTCCGCCCCGTCACCCTGCCCGAGATCATCGCCTCCCGTCAGCGGAAGAAGAAGGCGTAGGGCAGCGGATCACCGCACCAGCATACCCCAGGCACAGGTTCGGTCGCGTTCCTGGCGAAGGAAGCCGAAAAGCAAAGGGGAGCGCCGGAGCGCTCCCCAAATCATGCCAAGCGCATTGACGCGCTTGAGAAGATATCGTGGCGGAGGGAGAGGGATTCGAACCCTCGATACCCTTTTGGGGTATACACACTTTCCAGGCGTGCGCCTTCGACCACTCGGCCACCCCTCCGCAGAGGCCGCGTTTATATCCATACCGAAGGCGGTGCGCAAGCCCCTGAAATCAGCCGTGTGCGATTTTTTTCGTCCTCCTTTGAGAGGACCCTTTGGAGCGGCATCGTCAGCCCCCGATGTCCCGCACCAGATCGCCGACGGTGCGGCACAGAAGCGCGATGTCTTGGTCGCGGGACAGGCGGTGGTCGCCGTCCTTGATCAATGTGACCCGCACGTCGTCCGTGGTCAGCGCGTCGGCCAGCTTCAGGCTCACCTCCCACGGCACGTCGGGGTCGCGCAGGCCGTGCAGCAGGCGCACCGGCTTGTCGAAGGCGATGGGGCTGCGCAGCAGCAGGTGGTTGCGGCCGTCCTCGATCAGGGCGCGGGTGATCGGCTGCGGTTCCGGGCCGTAGTCGGACGGGCGCAGCCAGCGGCCCGTTTCCAGGATCTCGCGGCGGGTCGCCTCGTCGAACAGATCCCACATCAGGTCTTCGGTGAAGTCGGGGGCGGGCGCGATGCCGACAAGGCCGGCCACGCGGTCCGGTCGGCGGAGCGCGGTCAGCAGCATCATCCAGCCGCCCATGGAGGAGCCCACGAGGATCTGCGGCCCCGTGGTGACGCGGTCCAGGACGGCCAGCGCGTCGTCGGCCCAGATGCCGATGGTGCCCTCGTCGAACCGCCCGCTGGACGCCCCATGTCCCTGGTAGTCGAAACGCGTGAAGGACAGCCCCTCGCCCGCCGCCCAGGCCTCCAGCGCCATGGCCTTGGTGCCGGTCATGTCGGACATGAAGCCGCCCAGGAAGATGACACCCGGCGTCCGCCCCTCCGGATCGCGGCCGGGGGTGTGATGATAGGCTATGGTCGCGGCGCCGCGCTTCAGGCTATGGTGCGCGCCGCCCGACGGAACGGCGGGGCTGGCTGCGGGTCCGGTCATGATGAGTCACCTCAGGGCCTGGACGGAAGACAACGTGCATGGATATGGAACTGGAACCCCACCTTAACACCGGCGACGTTCCGCGCAACCCGCACCGCTCCGGCGCCGAAGGCGGCAATCCCGACGGGATTCTGGGGAGAGCGCGCCCGCCCGTGGTGTTGCAGGTGCTGCCAACGCTGGTGACCGGCGGGGCGGAGCGCAGCTGCATCGACGTAGCCATCGCGCTGGCCCAGGCCGGGGCCGTGCCGCTGGTCGCCTCCCAGGGCGGGCCGATGGTGGCCGAACTCGACCGCGCCGGCATCCGCCACATCACGCTGCCTCTGGCCTCCAAGAACCCGCTGGTCATCCGCCGGAACGCCCGCAAGCTGGAAGCCATCATCCGGGAACAGCGCGTGGACATCGTGCACGCCCGGTCCCGCGCCCCGGCCTGGAGCGCCTGGCTGGCCTGCCGGCGCACCGGCGCGCACTACGTCACCACCTTCCACGCCCCCTACAATTACAAGAACGGGCTGAAGCGCTGGTACAACTCCATCATGGCGCGGGGCGAGCGGATCATCGCGAATTCCGACTACGTCCACCGCCACATCCTGGAGAATTACGAGGTCGATCCGGCCCGCGTCCGCACCATCCACCGCGGCATCGACCCCGCCACCTTCGCGCCCGACCGGGTCAGTTCCGTCCGGCTGATCCAGCTATCCAAGCAATGGCGGCTGCCCGACGACAAGCGGGTGATCCTGCTGCCCGGCCGGCTGACCCGCTGGAAGGGCCAGACCGTGCTGATCGATGCGCTGGCGAAGCTGGGCCGCAAGGACGTCTGCGCGCTGCTGGTCGGGTCCGACCAGGGCCGCACCGGCTACCGGCAGGAGCTGGAGGAGCGCATCCGCAAGGCCGGGTTGGACGGTGTGGTGAAGATGACCGACCACTGCAACGACATGGCCGCCGCCTACCGGCTGTCGGCGGTGGTCGTCTCCGCCTCGCAGGAGCCGGAGGCCTTCGGCCGCGTGATCGTCGAGGCGCAGGCCATGGGCCGCCCGGTGATCGTCACGGCCATCGGCGCATATCAGGAAACCGTGATCCCCGGCCAGACCGCCTGGGTGGTGCCGCCGGCCGATCCCGATGCGCTGGCGCAGGCCCTGGACGAGGCGCTGTCACTGACCCAGGAGCAGAGCGACGCCATCGGCGCCCGCGCCCGCGCCTTCGTCGCCGACCGCTACACCAAGCAGCGCATGTGCGCCGACACGTTGGCCGTCTATGCCGAGCTGCTGGCCGAACCGCGCCGCTGAACCGTCCCGCCCCATCCCGTTTCCGACCGAGCCGACATCCGGCCGTCTTCCGACCGACATTTTTCCGCCCGCCACTCATCCGGACATCATGACCGACATCGCGCAGCTTTCCGGCATCGCCTCCGTCATCGACCGCTACGACGGGGTCATCCTCGACCTGTGGGGCGTCATCCACGACGGCGAGAAGGCCTATCCCGGCGTCGCCGACTGCCTGGACCGGCTGCGCGCGGCCGGCAAGGTGATCTGCCTGCTGTCCAACGCGCCGCGCCGCACCGGCGGCGTGATCAGCAAGATGGAAGGCATGGGGATCGGGCGCGAGCGCTACCACCACGTCATGACCTCGGGCGAGGCGACCTACGACGCGCTGCGCGACCGCGACGACTCCTGGCACGCGGCGCTCGGCCGGCGCCTGTACCACGTCGGGCCGGACCGGGACCAGGACGTCTACCTCGGGCTCGGCTACACCGTCGTGCCGTCGCCGGATGAGGCCGATTTCGTGCTGAACACCGGCATCGTCGATTTCAGCGAGCCGCTGTCCGCCTATGAGCCGGCGCTGGAGGCCTGCCGCCGCAACAACCTGCCGATGATCTGCGCCAACCCGGACCTGATTGTCATGGTCGGGCCGCAGCTGGTGATCTGCGCCGGCACGCTGGCCCAGCGGTACGAGGAGATGGGCGGCGACGTCGCTTGGCACGGCAAGCCGCACGCGCCGGTCTATGGCCGCTGCCTGAGCCTGATGGGCATCACGGACAAGCGGCGCATCCTGGCGGTGGGCGACAGCCTGCGCACCGACGTGGCGGGTGCCAACGCCGCCGGCATCGACGTGGCGCTGGTCACCTGCGGCATCCACCAGGAGGAGCTGGGCGGCGCCTGGGGTGAAGCGGTCGATCCGGCCAAGCTGGCCGCCACGGCGGAGACCGCGGGCCACACGCCGACCTACGCGATTCCCAGCCTGCGCTGGTAAGGCGGCGCCCCTCCCCGGCCTCGCGCCGGGGAAGGCGCGTCAGTCATCGAAGGGGGGGATGGCGTCGTCCATCGCCTTGCGGAGGATGCGCGACGGGCCGTCGTCCTCCGCGAAGCCGCGGTTGCCGATGGCGTTGCGGAAATAGCTGACGATGAACACGCGGATGGAGGCGGTGAGGTTGGCCTCCCCGCGGCGCTGGTCGATCTGCGTGCAGATCTCGTTCAGCGACAGCCCCTCGCGCTCGCAGATTTCCTTCAGGGAATCCCAGATGTACGGCTCCATGCGCAGACTCGTGCGCCGGCCGCTGACCTTCACGTTCCGACAGACCAGGACCGGCCCTTCCTTGCTCCTGTGCCCGCCTGCCATGTGACGCCCTTGATCCCCTGACGTTGCAAAAAAATGATCGCCTCAGCGGCGAACATACATCCATTTGTATGAGGATATTGCAAGGAGCGTGTGCGCACAAAGCCTATTTCGACCGGGGGTCGCGCCGCATTGCGACCAGGGGTCGCGGCCCAAGGGCGACCAGGGGTCGCGCTCCGGCACAGCGCAGCCGGACGGCGGAAACCGGCCCAGGCCGCGGGGCGCAGCGGCACCGCGGGCAAAACGCGCTTCCCTTCCGGGAGGCGTTCGCTATACCAGTGCCCGGACAGGCCGACTCAAGCCCTGGTGGGTATTTCCGGTGGAGAACGAGCGATGGCGCAGCCCGCGCAGTGGCGATTCGCGGTGATGCTGATGGCCGGGCTTGCGCCCGCCACGCCGTCGCATGCGGCCTCGTCGCAAACCGCCTCGCCGCAAACCGCGGAGTTTCCGGCCAACCAGATCCGCGCGGAGTTCGCCCGCATCGTTCCGCCGCCCTGGACCGTCGAAGAGGTGCGGGTGGAGCCCATGCCGGCTCCGGCCACGGCCCCGGCCACAGATGGGAAACCCGCCGCCAAGGGTGCCGATTCGCGTGCCGCCGCCCGAATCGGGGCGCGGCTGAAGCTGGCCCAGCCGACCTACGTCATCGACGGACGCGAGGGGGCGGTCACCTTCATCCGCCCCGCCGCGCCGGCCGACCTGGAAAAGACCCTGACCGGCACCGCCGTGGCGACGCGCGGCCCCGCCGGCTGGTCCGCCCGGATCAAATTGCAGAATCCCGAGGTGCTGGAAGGCATCGGCAAGCCGCTGGACGAGTTGCCCGGCCGCCCGGTGCTGGCCGGTTCCGACGAAGCCCGCCGCCTGCGCGACCAGTTCGCGCGCGAAGCGACGGAGCGCATCGCCGAGGAGCAGGCCCGCCGTCGGCGAGAGGAGGATCTGCTGGCCCAGCAAGCCGCCACCGCGAAGGCGGAGGCCGAGCGCCAGGACAAGGAACGCCGCCAGATCGAGGCCCGCGCCGCGCAGATCAACGACCTGCGCGCCAAACTGCTGGGCGGCGACCGCGCGGCGCGGATCGCGGTCTATGAGGCGGCGCTGGGCGGCAATGACCCGGCGCTGCGCCAGACGGCCATCGAGTCCGCCCTGCAAAGCCGCGACCCGGTGCTGGCCAACCTCGCGCTGAAGGACTGGATCGCCCGGCGCAAGGCGCTGCCCGTGCAGCTCTACGCGACGAAGGAGGACGGCAACTCCGAGACGGTGCTGAACAATCTCGGCCCGCTGACGCTGGAGATCGAGTCCTTCAACATCGTCAACGGTGCCATCGCCGGCCGTATGGGCGCCCCCGGCTACAGCATCGCCAAGCCGTCCGCCGCCGTGGGCTCGCTTGCCCAGACGGAGCTGACGGTGAACGCCTATGGCTGCGGGCTGACGTTGCGGCTGACCGAGCACCAGACCATGGACGGGCTGTTCCGCTGCCAGACCCTGCCGACGCTCATCGCCCGCATCACGGTCGATTGAGGCCCCGGATGCGGCGGTGGATGCTCCTTCCCGCGCTCGCGCTGCTCGCCGGCTTGGCGCCGGGCGCCCTGGCGCAACAGGCCGGCGGCCCCGACACCTTCACCCCCCGGCCGGCGCCGACCGCGGACCTACAGAAGCTGACGGTGCGGGCGGCCACGGGGAAGGCCATCCCGCAGCCCCGCGCAGCCCTGCTGCCGGCGCCCGTTGTCGCGCCGCCACTGTCGCCCTTGATGGCGCCGGTCGCTCCGCCGGTGGTGGAGGCGAAGGCGGTGGACGTTGCGACTGCTGTTACCGCAGGCCCCCTGCCCGCCCGCAAGCCGGAGCGCGCGCCGGCGAAGCCCCCCGCGGTCAGCGCTCCACCCAAAGCCTCGTATGCTAAAGCGTCCAAGGAGGATCGCGGCTGCGCCCTGCCCGACGACATGCCGGACCACCGCCGTTCAACTGCGCCGGGCCTTGCCGTCGGCTCCACCGCCCGCGTCCTGGCCGACGCCAACCTGCGCGTCGCCCCCTTCTGCGACGCCAAGGTGAAGGACGTGCTGGAGGTTGGCGAGACCGTCACCGTGATGGGCGTTCAGGGACGCTGGTATCAGGTGGGCCGCCGTGGGAAGGCGATGGGGTATGTGGGGGCGGCGCTGCTGGCCGGTGTGAAGAAGCGGTGAGGGGTTTGCCCCCTATCGCTTCACCCGCGCCGCCTCCGTCACGAAGGTGCGCCAGATTTCGGCGGGCACCGAGCCGCCGGTGACGCCCTTCATCGGCTTGTTGTCGTCGTTGCCGACCCACACGCCCACGGTCATGCCGTTGGCAAAGCCGACGAACCAGGCGTCGCGGTAATCGTTGGTGGTGCCGGTCTTGCCGCCAGCCGCACCCGAGACGCGCGCCAGCCGGCCGGTGCCGTCGCGCAGCACCCTCGCCAGCAGGGCCTTCATCGCCGCGGCCTTGTCCGGCTCGACGACCCGTTCCGGCGTGCGCTTGCCGTACGCGTAGATCTCGCGCCCACGCGGGTCGGTGATGCGCTGGAACAGGTGGCCGTCGACCTTGTAGCCGCCGTTGGCGATGGCCGCATAGGCCTGGGTGAGTTCCAGCGGCGACACCTCGCTGACGCCCAGCGCGAGGCCGAGATCGGCGTCCAGCGACGATTCGATGCCGAGCCGGCGGGCAACCGCCGCGACCTCCTCCGCGTGGCCCTGGGTCAGACGGGCGGAGGCGGTGTTGGTGGAGCGGGCGAAGGCGTCGGCCAGCGTCAGCCGGCCCGGATATTTGTTGTCGAAGTTGCGGATGGCCCGGCCGTCCGTGAACTCCATGCGTGAGGCATCCACGGTGGAGGCGGGCGTCAGGCCGCGCTCCAAGGCCGCCAGATAGACGAACAGCTTGAAGGCGGAGCCCGGCTGGCGCTGGGCCTGGATCGCACGGTTGAAGTGGTCGCGGCGGGCCGCGGTGTCGCGCCCGCCGATCAGCGCCAGGATCTCGCCGTCGCCGTCCAGCGCGACCAGAGCCACTTCCGCATCCCCGACGCTCTTGGCGCGGCGCTTCAGCACGGTTTCGACGCTGCGCGCCGCCGCCGCTTGCAAGTCGCGATCGAGCGTGGTGCGGGCGGTGAAGGTCGGGCCGGGGCGGGTTGCGGCGGCGTAGCGGTCGTTGGCGAAGCGGTCGAAGCGGGCCTTCGCCGTTTCCCGGAAGTGCCCGGAGGCCAGCACCGCGGTCTTGTTCGCGGCGGCCAGCATGGGGCGCTGGCGCTTGGCCGTCTCCGCCGCGCGCTTGGTGATGAAGCCGGTGTCGGCCATGGCGTCGAGCACGATGGCCGCCTTCGCCTCCGCCTTCTCCAGGTCGGCGAAGGGGTTGAGGCGCGACGGGGCGGGCAGCAGCCCGATGAGCATCGCCGATTCCTTCAGCGACAGCTGCGTCGCCGGCTTCGCGAAGTAAACCCGCGCCGCGGCATCCACCCCATAGGCGCCGAAGCCGAAATAGGCGCGGTTCAGGTAGAGGTAGAGGACGTTCTTCTTGCCGAGCTTTTCCTCAAAATCGTTGGCGCTGACCAGCTCGTACGCCTTGCGGGACCAACGGTCGTAGTCGTTGAGGAAGATGATCTTCATCGTCTGCTGGGTCAGCGTGCTGCCGCCCTGGCTGAAGCGCCCGGAGGTCACCGCCACGGCCAGCGCGCGGGCCAGCCCCTGGTAGTCGATCCCGTCATGCTCCAGGAAGCGCCGGTCTTCCTTGGCGATCAGCGCCTGGATCAGCGGCTTCGGCAGCTTCTCCAGCGGCAGCGTGTCGCCGTAGGTCTCCCCAACCGAGCCGATGAAGCGCCCCTGACGGTCGAGAAACCGCACCCCGTGCCCGCGGTTGTGGGCCAGCACGTCGTTCACGGTGCGGAACTGTTCCCCGAACAGGTCCAGAGCCTGAGCGGGGGCCAAGGCCGGGGCGGCAGCCAGGAGGGGAAGCGCCAGCGTCAGGGAAAGGGCAACGCGGCGGAGGAGGGATGGTCGGGGCATATGCCGTTCGTGATGCGCAGGACGCGCAACAGGTCGGCCCGCGGTGCCGGTTCCACAACCGGATACCCCTTAATTTCAGCCCTCCCGGCCTGCCGAAGCACACCCGCGCCAATGTTTCCGATGCCTGGGCTTTCCGTGGGGCCTTGCCTGCCGGCCCGCCTGCCAATCGGCCCGCTTTCGCATTTCGCCTTGAAACCGCGCGGCCGCGCCATAACTACTTGATAAATAAAGAAAGTCTTCGTGCCTATTCATGTGAACAATTGTTCAGGTTTGGGGTCGATGCTTCACAGAACCAACGAGCCTTTCAGCGACGTCCCGACAACCCTGCCGCCCAGCCTGCAGGAGGTGCACCGCACCATCCGCGTTCCACCGACCGGCAGCGCGCTCAAGCGCCTGTTCGCCTTCGTGGGGCCGGGCTATCTGGTGGCCGTCGGCTACATGGATCCGGGCAACTGGGCCACGTCGCTGGCCGGCGGGTCCGCCTTCGGCTACACGCTGCTGGCGGTGGCGCTGCTGTCCTCGCTGATGGCGATGCTGCTGCAATCGCTTTGCACGCGGGTGGGCATCGCCACGGGGCGCGATCTGGCGCAGCTCTGCCGCGAGCGGTTCCCCCGCCCCGTCGCCTGGGGCCTGTGGCTGCTGGCGGAGGTGGCGATCTGCGCCACCGATCTGGCGGAGCTGATCGGCACGGCCATCGCGCTGAAGCTTCTGTTCGGGATTCCGCTGCTGGCCGGCGTCATGCTGACGGCGCTGGACGCGCTGCTGGTGCTGTGGCTCCAGCACCGGGGCATGCGCTGGCTGGAGGCCTTCATCGTCGCGATGATCGCCATCATCGCCGGCTGCTTCGCCATCCAGATCGTGCTGGCCCAGCCGGAATGGAGCGCGGTGCTGAGCGGTTATCTGCCCTCCCCCTCCATCGTCACCGACTCCACGCAGCTGTACCTCGCCATCGGCATCCTCGGCGCGACCGTCATGCCGCACAATCTGTACCTGCACACGGCGACGGTGCAGTCCCGCGCCGTCGGGGCGAACCTGGAGGAAAAGCGGGAGGCGATCCGATTCGCCACCATCGATTCCACCGTCGCCCTGTCCCTGGCCCTGCTGATCAACTCCGCCATCCTGATCCTGGCCGCCGCCACCTTCCACACCACCGGACACACCGAGGTGGCGGAGATCGAGGACGCCTACCAGCTGCTGATCCCCGTGGCCGGTGCCGGCCTCGCCGCGACGCTGTTTGCGGTGGCGCTGCTGGCCTGCGGGCTGACCGCGACGATCACCGCCACCCTGTCGGGTCAGGTGGTGATGGAAGGCTTCCTGCAATTCCGCCTGCCGCCGGTGCTTCGCCGGCTTGTGACGCGGCTGATCGCCATCGTCCCGGCCGTCATCGTGACGTGGCAGTATGGCGAGAGCGGAACGGCGCAGTTGCTGATCCTGTCGCAGGTCGTGCTGTCGCTCCAGCTGCCCTTCGCCGTCATTCCACTGATGCTGTTCGCCACCGACCGGGGCCGGCTGGGCGTGCTGGCGGCGCCGCGCTGGCAGGCGGTGCTGGGCTGGGCGGCGTCCCTGCTGATCGTCGGGCTGAACGCCAAACTGCTGTTCGACGTCATCACGGGGTGAGGGCGCGGTGTGAAGCGCCCCCTTTCAACCCGGACAACAAAAAAGCCCGCCGTACTCCGGCGGGCTCTTTTGAGACGCGTGTGCCGAGTCGCTTCGAAGGGTTACTTCGGCGCGAGCACCATCACCATCTGACGGCCTTCGAGCTTCGGCATCTGCTCGACCTTCGCCAGCTCATCCAGCTCGTCGCGCACGCGGACCAGCACGTTCATGCCAAGATCCTGGTGCGCCATCTCGCGCCCGCGGAAGCGCATGGTCACCTTGACCTTGTCGCCTTCCTCAAGGAAGCGGCGGGCCGAGCGCATCTTCACGTCGTAGTCGTTGTCATCGATGTTGGGTCGGAGTTTGATCTCCTTCACCTCGATGATCTTCTGCTTCTTGCGCGCCTCAGCGGCCTTCTTCTGCGCCTCGTACTTGTACTTGCCGTAATCGAGGATCTTGCAGACAGGCGGTTCCGCCTGCGGGGCGATCTCGACAAGGTCGAGACCCGCATCTTCAGCGGCAAGCAGTGCATCGCGCAACGAAACGACGCCCACCATCTCGCCATCGGCGCCGACGAGACGGACGGAGCGTGCCGTGATCTCCCGGTTTACCCGCGGTCCATCGCGGGTCGGAGCGGCTTCGGACGGTATCCTGGCTATGGACGCTTCTCCATGACTGATAACCCACGGGGGCGTGACCTCCCGGAGGGAAGCCCGCCCAACAGTGCGGTCGGTTAAAACGGCGAATCGAAGACGGCGGCGCCCGCGGGGGACCTCGCCTCCTCCGCTAGTTTATTGAGCGCGGCGTCAAGGGCAAGAACTTCCTGATCCTTACCACCGAGGGTACGGAGTGCGACCGTTCTTTCTTCCGCCTCGCGCTTGCCCACGACCACCAGAACGGGAACCTTCTGAAGGCTGTGCTCACGGACCTTCAGGTTGATTTTCTCGTTCCGGGTGTCGAGTTCGGCACGGATGCCACGGCGCTTCAGAAGATTCACGACCTCCTGCCCGTAGCCGTCCGCTTCGTTGGTGATGGTGCAAACCACCGCCTGAACGGGGGTCAGCCACATCGGGAACTTGCCCGCGTAGTGCTCGATCAGCATGCCGATGAAGCGTTCCAGCGAGCCCAGGATGGCGCGATGGAGCATCACCGGACGATGCCGGGCACCGTCCTCACCGATGTAGGTGGCGTCCAGCCGTTCGGGCAGGACGAAGTCGAGCTGCAGCGTGCCGCACTGCCAGGTGCGGCCGATGGCGTCGGTCAGGTGGAACTCCACCTTCGGGCCGTAGAAAGCGCCCTCGCCCGGCAGTTCCTCGAACTCCAGGCCGGCGGAGCGCAGCGCGTGGCGCAGGCCATCCTCGGCGCGGTCCCAGGTCTCATCCGATCCGGCGCGCACGTCCGGCCGCAGCGCCAGCTTCACCGCGATCTGGTCGAAGCCCAAATCCTTGTACACGCCGAGCTGGAGCTTGAAATACTCCGCCGCCTCGGTCGGCACCTGATCTTCCGTGCAGAAGATGTGGGCGTCGTCCTGGGTGAAGGCGCGCACGCGCAGGATGCCGTGCAGGGCGCCCGACGGCTCGTTGCGGTGGCAGGCGCCGAATTCCGCCATGCGGATCGGCAGGTCGCGGTAGGAGCGCAGGCCGTGCTTGAAGATCTGCACGTGGCCCGGGCAGTTCATCGGCTTGATGCCCAGCATCTTCTCGCCATCGTCGGCCGAAACCTTGAACATGTTGTCGCCATACATGTCCCAGTGGCCCGACGCCTTGAACAGCGAGCTGTCGATGAGCTGCGGCGTCTTCACCTCGACATAGTCGGCCTGACGCAGCTTGGCGCGGATGTAGTTCTCCAGCGTGCGGAACAGCGTCCAGCCCTTGGGGTGCCAGAACACCGAACCGACGGCCTCTTCCTGGATGTGGAAGAGGTCCAGCTCCTTGCCCAGGCGGCGGTGGTCGCGCTTCTCCGCCTCCTCAAGCTGGTGCAGGTAGGCCTTCAGCTCCTTCTCGTCGCGCCAGGCGGTGCCGTAGATGCGCTGGAGCATCGGGTTGCGGCTGTCGCCGCGCCAGTAGGCGCCGGCCACCTTCATCAGCTTGAAGCCCTGCCCGACCTTGCCCGTGGTGGGCGCGTGCGGGCCGCGGCACAGGTCGAGCCAGTCGTCCTGCCGGTAGATGCTGATGTCCTGGTCCGCCGGGATCGCCTCGATCAACTCCGCCTTGTAATGCTCGCCGAGCTTCTTGAAGTAGGCGATCGCGTCGTCGCGAGTCCAGACCTCGCGGACGATGGGGATGTCCTTCGTCACGATCTCGCGCATCTTCGCCTCGATCTTCTCCAGATCGTCGGGCGTGAAGGGCTCCTCGCGGGCGAAATCGTAATAGAAGCCGTTGGCGATCGCGGGACCGATGGTCACCTGCGTGCCGGGATACAGCTTCTGCACGGCATCGGCGAGGACGTGGGCGGCGTCGTGGCGGATGACCTCAAGCGCATCCGGGTGGTTGCGCGTGACGATCTCGATCTTGGTGTTGGTGGTGACGGTGGTGGTCAGGTCCTTCACCTCGCCGTCGATCTTGACGGCAAGCGCATCCTTGGCAAGGCGCGGCCCGATGGACTGGGCAATCTCAAGCCCCGTCACCGGCCGGTCGAACTCCCGCACGCTGCCGTCGGGCAGCGTGATGGCGATGTTGGACGTCACCGAAGTCACCATTTGACTGTGTTGCATCGCACCCGGCACATGCCGGGAGGCGAAACTTCTAATGTCCGCACGGGTCCTGTCAAGGGCGGCGGGCGTGGTTTTGCGGCAAAACACGCGCAAAAGCGGCGGATTTCCGCCGATCTGCGACGATCAGGCCGGTTTGCGCGACGGCCGCGGCTCCCCAAACAGATAGCCCTGGCCGAAGTCGAAACCAGTTTCGACGATGTGGTCCAGCTGGTCTTCGGTTTCAATCTTCTCGACGATGATGTCGATGGGCTCCCCGCCGATGCGCCGGCGCAGGTCGGCGATGCGCGGCGCCATGGCCGGGTCGAGCACCAGACCGCGGTCCAGCTTCAGATAGCGGAAGTCGTGGCGCAGCAGGCTGTCCACGTCGATGTCCAGGTCGGTCACCTGATCCATGGAGAAGCGGAAGCCGATGCGCGCCAGCTGCGACAGAATGCCCATCGTCACCGCCCCGCCGGCGCGGAGCTGCTCCTGGCTCAACTCGAACACCAGCTTGGGCACCAGCGCCTGGTTCTGCGCCATGAGCTGGAGGAAATGCTTCATGAAGTCGGCGTCGCTGAGCGTCGCGGCCGAGATGTTGGAGACGAAGCCGATGGCGTGCTGGCGCCGCTCCGTCTCGCGGATCAGCTGGACGCAGCGGACCAGCAGCAGGTTGTCGATGATGGCGATGAGCCCCTCGCGCTCGGCGATGTCCAGATAGCGGTCGGGCATGACCAGCGCGCCATCGCTGCCGCGCACGCGCGAAAACACCTCGTAGAAGCGATGCTTGCGCTGCGGCAGGCTGACGATGGGCTGGAGGTAGATGTCGATCCGGTCGGCCCGCAGCGCGTCGCGCACCACCTCCAGCACCGACGCGTCGTCCATCGGGGCCGCAACGTCGGGGGTAAAGGCAGGGGGGAAGGTCGCGACGGAGGCCAGGGCGGCGTGAAGCGGCGCCTCCTCCTCGAAGGTCTGCGGCGCCTGATAGGCCTGCTGCGATGGAAAGGCCTGCGGCGCTTGCGGGGCCAGGAACGGCACGCCGCTGTCCACGGGCTTGCGGGTGAAGGAGCCCGGCGGGCGCGGCGCTTCCGTCTGGCGGCGCTTCTCGGTCAGGCGGCCGACCAGCGATTGCAGGAGCTTCACCTCCTGCACCACGGTCTCGTAGTTGGTGCTTCCGCCACCGGCGTTCCGCGCCTCGTCGAGGATGGCGTTCTGCCGGGCGAGCGCGCCGGCCAGCGCCTCCACCGTCTGCTGCATAGTGTCCAGCCGGCGGGCGGCGGCGCGCTCCTGCTCCCGCCGGGTGATGATCTGGTGGACCAGCCCGCCGGCCAGCAGGACCACCGCGCCGGCCAGCCAGCCGACATCGGTGTCCATCTCCGGTCGCAGGAAGGGCAGGATCGCCCCGATGGACACGGCGGCGACGACCGTGGCAACCACGTAGACGGTGTGGAACAGGGTCGTCATGCGCGCCGTCCCGGCCGTCAGCGGTGGTCCGCCCCCACCGCGTCGCCCAGACGGGCGAAGCCGTCGCGGCGCAGCAGGGCGGCCAGATCGCGCTTGATCGCCTGGACCAGCGCCGGCCCGCCGTAGACCATCGCGGAGTAGAACTGCACCAGCGAGGCGCCCGCGCGGATCTTGGCGTAGGCGTCGGCGCCGGAGGCGATGCCGCCCACGCCGACCAGCGGCAGCTTGCCGCCCGTCAGCCCGTACATCTCTCCCAGCACCTTGGTGGAGGGAACGAAGAGCGGTTTGCCGGACAGGCCACCGGCCTCCGACCGCAGGGGCTCCGGGATCTCCGCCGGGCGGGCGATGGTGGTGTTGGAGACGATCAGCCCGTCGATGCCCGACTCCAGCGCCACGGCGGCGATGTCGGCCTTGTCCTCGTCGGTCAGGTCGGGGGCGATCTTCAGCAGGACCGGCGGATTCCGGGCGAGCTTGCATTCGCTGCGCGCGTCCAGCACGCGGCCGAGCAGCGTGCGCAGCGGGTCGCGCCCCTGGAGCGCCCGCAGCCCCGGCGTGTTGGGGGAGGAGACGTTGACGACCAGATAGTCGGCCAGCGCGGCGACGCGCCGGACGCCGATCGCGTAGTCGTCGGCGGCCTCGACCGTGTCCTTGTTCTTGCCCAGGTTGGCGCCGACGATGCCCGGCGCTTTGCGGCCGCTGGACAGGCGGCGCTCCAGCCGCTCGGCGAAGGGCTCCAGCCCCTCGTTGTTGAAGCCCATGCGGTTGATCACCGCCCCCTGCTCCGGCACGCGGAACAGGCGCGGCTTCGGGTTGCCGGGCTGCGGACGCGGCGTGACGCTGCCCGCTTCCACGAAGCCGAAGCCCAGCCGCAGCATCGGGTCCACCACCTCGGCGTTCTTGTCGAAGCCGGCGGCGAGCCCGACCGGGTTGGTGAAGTCCAGCCCCAGGACGCGCGTTTGCAGAATGGGATCGTCCGCTTCCCGCACCGCCGGCACCAGCCCGCTGGCCAGCGCCTTGATGGTCAGGCCGTGCGCCTTCTCGGGATCGACGCTGCGCAGAAGCGGGCCGACGATGGGAAAAAGGTCGATCACGGGGCGGCGTCCTCGACGTTCGGGTTTTTTAAGTTCGGCGGAAAGACGTGGCGGCCGTCCGGCCCCAGCGGCAGCGGATCGGCGCGCAGCACCGCCGACACCGGCAGTGCCGCGTAAAGGTGCGGGAACAGCTGGCCGCCGCGCGACGGCTCCCACCACAGATCCTCGCCCAGCGCGTCGCCGTCCACGGTCAGCAGGACCAGCCCGTCCTGCCCGGCGCGGTGCTTGGCCGCGCTCTCCTCCACCTGGGAGGCCGTGGAGAAATGGATGAAGCCGTCCGCCGCATCCTGCGACGATCCGGGATAGCTGCCGGTGGCGAGAGCGCTTTCCCACTCCTCGGCCCGGCACATATGGAAGATGATCCGTTCGGTCATGGCGCCGGGACATTACCCGAAAGCCGACCGCCCCGGAAGCGGCCCCGGAAGTGAATTGGGGCCAACACGCCGCGACAAGAGCGCCGTCCATCCCATCCATCTGCCCCTCCATCTGCATTGCATTTTGCAAATGGCGACGCGGGTTTTCGACGGCATTTTGCAGAAGCGATCCCTCCGGACACTCCGCCCGCTACCGTTTCGCGGGCTCGGAATCGCCGCAACCTCAGGGAATCCCTCAACCTCGGCAAAACCATTGGTCGTTGGCATCGGGATTGCTGTGAGACGGGCAATTCAAGGAGGTCCGCCATGAACGCGATTGCAATGTCGGTGGTTAAGGAACAGCACGCTGCGGAACGCGCGCTCGACTCGTCCGTGAACTCCCTGGGCGCGGCCCCCTTGGGAGCGCCCGCCCTCGGCTCCATGGGCGAGGCGAGCCACGTCCCCGTTCCGCTGAAGCCGACGGCGGCGATGCTGGCGTCCGGATCGCGCGCCGGCGGCGTGTCGGTCGAAACCGCCTGGAAGATCTATCTGGCGATGATCAAGGAAGCGGTCTGACGCCTTTGCCCGCAGCGGCACGGGCGGTCCAGGATCCTTCCACGGATCATTCCACGTCGTTGTAGAAAAGGAGCGTCCCGATTTCGGCGCAGGCGCACCGGCCCTGCGCCCAATCGGGCTCCCCGCCGGCCCCGTGGCAATGGGTCGCCCCCTGCGTCGGATCGGGCAGCAGGCCGGCCACCGCCCGGCGTGCGATGCGCAGGCCGGCGGCGAAGGCCAGGTCGGCGGACGTGACCGCCGCCAGTTCCGCCCGTTCCGGCGCGTCGGGATTCCAGCAGGCGAATTGGCCGGGCTTGCGGCAGACGGAGACGACGTCGCCGCCCCACCACCAGGCGCCCCGGTCCCGCGCGCGGCGGACGCGGTTCATCACCACGGCCGCCACCGCCTCCATCGCCCGCACGGATTCCCCGCGCGCCATGCCCCACAGGGTGCGGGCCAGCGTGTCCACGGCGTCACCGGGCGGAGCCGCCCGGTCCGCGATGGCCGGCATGGGCAACACCGCGCCCGGTTCGGGCTCGGCCTTCAGGGCACGCACGCTCATCGCCGGCCACCGTCGACGAAGGTTGCGCAGCCGCTTTCCAGCTTGTTCTCGATGCGCAGCAGGTGGTCCGTCAGGCGCTGCTCCACGTCCTTCAGCGTGGCGAAGGAGACGTAGGTCTTGGCGACCTCCAGCTTGTAGGCGGCCAGGCTCTCGCGCACCTGCGCCTGCGCGGACTCGGCGCGCACGCGCAAATCCTCCAGCGCGCTTTCCGAATCGTTGCGCAGCCTCGTGATCAGCCAGAAGAGCCCGCCCATGACGGGCAGTTCCACGGCCGAGATCCACCAGACCAGATCGACGGTCTCATGCATTGCGGTTCTCCAGATTTGGGCAAAGAAAAAGGCCGCTCCCGATTGGGAAGCGGCCTGATCGGCAAGGAACGATGGCGCGCTACAGATCCCACCCCGCCGGCGCCACCACCGGGGCCGTGCCGCGCCAGTCTGGACGGCGTTCGGGGGTGGAGGAACGCTCGAACCGGAAGGGTTCGCAGGACAGGGCACCGGCCACGGCGTCCAGCCCGTCGTCGCGGCCCTTGTAACGGCCGTCCGGTGACCATTCACGCATCTCGCGGACGAAGGGCGTGTCCCACACGCTGGCGTGGGCGAGCAGGCGTTCGCCGGCTAGCAGCGCGTCGAACGCCTCCTGGATGCGGACGGCCTTGGTGCGGCGGCTGGACTGCTCGACGACGGAGGCCCCGACCTTCGCCTTGTCCAGCGCCTTGCGCAGCAGCCCCGGCAGGAAGCGGCCGATTCCGTTGGTTTCCACATGCACCGACGGCAGGTGATGCGCCTCCAGGAAGCGGGCGACCTGGGCGCACTGCTGCTCCGCCTCCGTGTCCGGATCGCCGGGGTCCACCGCCAGATACAGCACCCGGTGCAGGTAGAAGCGCCCGTCCACCCCGCCGAACACGGCGGCGACGACGCTGGAATCGCCGGGCTTGCCACCCTCCGCGGCCGGCCGGGCGAAGGCCGGGTCCCACCAGCAGGAGGCCGACGCCATACGCACGCCGTTCAGCGTCAGCACCGCACGCCCCATCGATTCCCGGTATTCCAGCGCCCCGTCGTAGCGGCCGAGCCTGCCGAGGTCGAGGAAGCCTTCCGCGTCGTTCACCGGGCGCAGCAGCATCTGGCTGGTGAACTTATTCGGGCCGGTCGCCTTGCGGATGCGGTTGACGTGCGCCTCGTCGTAGCGCCTGGGCCAAGCGTAGACGCGCCTGCCGTCCGGCCCCTCCGTGTAGACCGGCAGCACCAGCCGGGCGAAGCCGTCCAGGAAGGGCCGCATCTCCCCCACCTCCGTCCGCGGCTCGTCCGCGTAGATGGAGTAGTAGCTGTGCGGAGTCCCGACATAGAGCTGCACCCCGCCCGGCACCAGCAGGTATTCGATCTCCGCCAGCTTGTCCCGCAGGTCGGCGCGCTTGCCCGGACTGCCGGAGGTGCGCGGCACCTCCACGTCGTCGCAGATCACCACGTCGGCGCGGCTGCCCGTGATGTTGCCGCCGATGCCCGCCGCCACCATGGAGGAATCGCGCAGCTCCTGCGGACGGACCACGGTGAACTGGTCGGCGGCCCACTGGTCGCGCTCCTTCGCGGGGGGCTTCAGGTGCTTCGTGTCCGGATGACGCTCGATGATGCGCTTGACGTTGCGCACCATCTTCTTGGCCAGCTTCATGTCCGCCGCCAGCACCAGCAGGCGCCGGTTTGGGTCCTGGTACAGCATCCAGGCCGCGAACAGCCCGACCAGGGACGACTTGCCCGCCCCGCGGAAGGCCATCAGCAGCATGCGCCGGTCGCCGCCCGCGCACTGCCCCTCCAGCCACAGGGCGATCTTGCGGTGATGGCGCGGCGTGACGAGGTCGGACAGCTTGTTCCAGTCGTGGACGAAGGCGAAGAACCCCTTCTTCTTGCGCTCCGCGCCCGCCGTCACGGAACCCGCCCCAGGATGTGCCACGCCGCCCCGTTGGACATGACGGTCACGGCGCTGCCGGTGGAGGCCAGCGTCACCGCCGCGTTGTCCGGCCCGCCGCCGCCCGCCTTGGTGACGGTGACGGGGTTGCCGGACACGTCGGACTTCTTGATCGTCACGGTCCGGCCGACCGCGTGTGCGGCGCTGGGCGTAGGCAATTGCACGGTCACGGCGCCGCTGTAGGCGCTCACGAGATAGAGCGACTGGTTCAGGTCCGGCTCGAACAGGCCGGGCTGGTCGCGGAAGCCCGCGTTGCCCGGCAGGCTGTTGCCCGCGACGATCCACCAGCCGGCCCCGTTGGAGACCAGCGTGACGAAGTCGTAGCGGTTACCCAGCGCCACCGTCCGCCCGTCCGGCCCTGGCCCGCCGGCCTCGGTAATCGTCAGGACATGGGCCGACGAGTCGGTCCGCTTGACGGTGACCGCGTGCCCGTTGGCGGCACCCGCCGCCGGCAGCCGGAACTCGACATTGCCGCCATAGGCGCTGACCAGATAGACGGAGCAGGTCAGGTCCGGCTGCACCAGCCCGCCCGACGCGGGCTCCACATACTCGGTGTCGTAGCGCAGCGCCTCCACGACCAGTTCGGTGATGCGGCTGCGCTCCAGGCGGTTCTTCTCCGGGTAGCCGGCGTTGACCGCCGTGTAGCGCCCGCCCGTGAGGTCATAGATCGCCGGCCCGGCCGACATGGACAGCAGGTTGACGATGGCCGTCTCCACCGACCCGGCGTCGAGCTGCACGTTCGGTACGCCGCCCAGCGACTCGGCGTAGAAGTTCAGGACCAGCGTCTTGTCGCTGTTGGCGCCGGCGCGGAAGCAGGCCTGCGCCATGGCGGACAGGTTGGCCTCGCAGTCCAGGAAACTGTTGTTGTACTTGCCCTGCTCCACATAGAAACCGCTGCCGCTGATGGGGGCGGACAGCGAATAGACGCGCACCATGTGGAAGCGGTTGGCGTTGGGCGTGTCGCCGTCGCCGCTGCGGGTCAGCCACACGCCGTGCACCGCTGGCCGCGCGACCAGCACGCGCGCCACGTTGTTCCAATAACAGGGCCGGTTCGGGTCCGTGAAGCCGTCCAGCACCAGCCCGACCTGGGCGTCCCAGATGGTCAGGTCGGTCAGCGTGTTCTGCACGCAAGCGCCGTCGCGCCCGAACAGGCGGATGCCGGCCTTGCCGTTCTCCAACTGCAGCAGCGACACGGTGGCGTAGCCGTCCGGCAGCTGGATCAGGTCGAAGGCGGCCGACGTCCCCTTGATGATCGACGACTGTCCGGCGCCGAACAGCGACTTGCCGTAGCCGACGGTCAGCGTGTTCGCGATCCGGTAGGTCCCCGGCGGGACGTAGACGGCCTTGGCGCTGGTCAGCGCGGCCTGGATCGCCACCGTGTCGTCGGTGACGCCGTCGCCGACCGCGCCGAAGTCCTTCACCGACACGGAGTCGGCCAGCTTCTCACGCACCGGGCGGCGGACGGCGCCGGCCCCCGGTGCCACGAAGGTCGACAGCGCCTCCTCGTCCACCGGCGGTCGGACGGTGGGGTTGCCGGTCGAATCGAAGGCCAGCAGCTTGCCGGAACGCGCCGCGCGCTCCGGCAGCAGGTTGGAGGCCGGCAGGTCGGTGTCGGTGTAGCGCAGCATCAGTTCCTGGTCGCCGCCCACCTGCTGGAGCGCGGCGGTGAGCTGGTCGAATTCCCGGTTCAGGCTGGAGGCGGGCAGCGGCCCGCTTTCCAGGAAGTCGCTGGTGCGCTCCACGGGCAGGCGGCGACGCAGCAGCACCGCCGTGCCGGCGGCCGGCGGCGTGGCGAAGGCCACCGTGCCGCCGCCCGTGTTCCCGGCGCCGGACACGCTGTAGCCCGTGGTTTGCAGCGCGGCCCCCAGGAAGACCTGGAGGTCGCCGGCGGCGAAGATCGGAAACGGAAAGGTGAAGGTCGCCTGCGCGCCGTCAGCAAGATACTGCACGCGCGGAGTCCCGCGCGGGATCTGGATCGAACTGGGCATGGAATGGCCCCCCGGATAAGGGAATCGAAGGTTCGACTCGGCCAAGAAGCCTGTCGATCAGTAGAACTTGCTCATGAATTCCAGGCGCTGGCGGTCGGCGAGCTGCGCCTGTTCGAGCAGGTTGCGGCGGCGGGCGTTGTCCAGCTCCTGCTGGATGGCCTGACGCTTGATCTGGTCGATCCGGTCGGCGTTCTGCCGGTCGGTGGCGCTGTCGTTGACGGCGCCCAGCAGGATCGCCTCGCCGGAGCCGTCGGCGGAACTCACCCCGCTGGCGCCCATCACGGCGCGGCTGCGGGCCATGGTCCGGCGCAGCGCGTCCACGCGCCGCTGCTCCGCCGCGTCGGCGCTGGCGGTGATCTGGGCGAGCTGGTTCCGCGCCCCCGCTTCCTGCGTCGCCATATCAGCGGCATGGTTGGCGCGAAGCTGGTCCGCCGCCTGGTTCTGGCTCTGCGCCAGCCAGTTCATCTCGCGCGTGCGCTCCTGCTCCGCCGCGGCGCGGGCCGCCTCGTCCTTCTGGCGTTGCAGGTCCTGGTCCTGCCGGCGCAGTTCGTCCTCGCGCTGCCACTGCGCCTGCTGCTTCTGCATCTCGTAGGCGTATTTGCGCTCGTCGGCGGCCTGCTGCTTCGCGCTAGCGGAGGAGCCGCTAAGGGAGCCGCCAAACTGGTTGACGGCGCTGGCGACGGAACTCACCGCCGGCAGGGCCGTGGTCACGAGGGATGTTATGCCGCCCATCAGTCGTTCACTTTCAATTCGGTGGTCACGGACAGCAGGGTGAAGGGGAGCGGCGCGTCCTGGCGGATCAGCCACAGCGGCCGGTCGAAGTCCCGCCGCCAGCCGAGAGCCCGCAGCTTGCGGTCGCCGGAGATGCGGGCCGGCACGCCGCCGGCCGGCTGCGGTCCGGTCCGGTGCAGCGGCAGGGCCTGCAAGACCCGCCCC
>Ga0065721_10049215_pt1 | contig 41435 bp, 29 predicted proteins | sample Mesricmetagenome_FD_59108 | JGI IMG/M metagenome (GOLD analysis project Ga0065721, IMG submission 59108) | Mesophilic microbial community from rice straw/compost enrichment Sample: eDNA_1 v2 (version 2) | ecosystem: Engineered > Solid waste > Grass > Composting > Bioreactor | place: USA: Davis... | reverse complement strand
CCCAGCCACAACCTTCACCCGCTACGCCGCGTCCGCCCAACGGCGGGCGACGGAGTATTCGATGATCTGGTCCTTGATGATGGCGGCCGCCTCGGCCGCCACGCTGTTGATCGCCTTAGTGCTTGCCGCGCCCGCCTGGCTGAAACGACGAAAGCGGCGTCACGCAGACCGCGCGGCCCTGTGGGAACGACTGTACGGCCTGGATTGGGGCGGCGTCACCACGAACAACTATGGCTTTGCGCCGGCGGAGGGCGACGCCCCCGAGCGCCATCAGTTTCAGATGTATCTCGAACATCTCGCAGCGCTGCGGCGCAGCGGCCGACTGAAAGGCCACACCCGTCTGCTCGAGGTGAGCTGCGGACGCGGCGGAGGACTCGCGCATCTGGCTGCGCGCTGGCCTGGGTCGCTTGAAGCGGTGGGCCTGGACCTTTCCGAGAACGCCTTGCGCGCCTGTCGCGCCGCGCATGGGCGCTTGGACACCCTCACCTTCATGCGCGGCTCGGCGCTGGCCCTGCCGTTCGCCGACGCTTCCTTCGACGTGGTCTTGAACGTCGAGGCGTCGAACGACTACGGCGACTTCGCCGGCTTCTTCGCCGAGGTCCACCGCGTCCTGCAGCCTGGCGGCGTCTTCCTCTATTGCGACAGCCGCCGCGAGGAGGACGCCGTTCGCGTGCCACAGTTGCTTGCACAGGCAGGGCTGAACGGGGAGTTCCGCGACATCACGGCCAACGTGCTGGAAGCGTGCCGGCTCGACAGCGCTCGGCGGCGGCGCCTGATCGAGGATCGCGCGCCCTGGATCCTCCGCACGCTGCTCGGCAAGGAGCTTCGCAGCTATGCGGGGATCGAGGGCAGCGCCAAGTACGAGGCGTTCCGAAGCGGCCGGCGGACCTATGTCATGGTCTGCGCGGTCAAGTCGGCGGCCCAGGCCAAGGCCGTCGCCTAGTAGGCCCGGCCGATCAGGATCTCCTCGACGCCCGGCGCGCCGGTGAAGATGCAGGCGCCGAAGGTCTCCGGTTGGTCGCTGGGGGCGTTGCGCAGAGTCAGCTTCAAGGCCTTCAGCTTCTCGACGACCTTTTCGAGCTCCTCGCCGGTCGGCCGCGACCAGGGGGCGCGAACCCAGCCCTTGAAGGCGGCGGTTTCTTCATCCTCATCAGACACTTGGCCGAAATAATCGGCGACCTGGTCGAAGCTCGTGAGGTCCGTGCGGATGTTCGCCGTCAGGCGCGCCTTGGCCTCGTCATAGAGCGCCTGCTGGATCTCGGCCAGCAAGGCCGGAGCCTGGGCGACGAACTCGTCGCGCGGCAGGGCCTGGCTGCGGACCTTGTCCCCATCGCGGAGCTGGTCGCGGCGCATGAAGCTGACCTGCCCGCCGGCGGCGTCGCGAGGGCCCAGCTCAATGATGATCGGGGCGCCGCGACGGACCCAATTCCAGCGCTTATCGGCAGATTTTTGATCCCGGCCGTCCAACAACGCTCTGATGGGCTCGCCCAGCGCAACCTGCCCGTGGAGATCCCTCACCAGGGCCTCGGCGTAGGCCAGCACCTGAGCGTCCTCTTCCTTGCCGCGCAGCATGGGGACCACCACGATCTGGCGCGGCGCAATGGCCGGCGGCAGGCGCAGGCCATCGTCGTCGCCGTGGGTCATGATCACCCCGCCGATCATGCGGGTGGAGGTGCCCCAGCTGGAGGTGTGGCAGAACTCCATCTCACCGCTGTCGCTCTGGAAGCGGATGTTCTGAGCGCGGGCGAAGCTGGTGCCCAGATAGTGGGAGGTCCCGGCCTGCAGCGCCTTGCCGTCCTGCATCATCGCTTCGATGGAATAGGTCGCGTCCGCGCCTGGGAAACGCTCGTTCTCGGGCTTCTCGCCCGCGATCACGGGCATGGCGAGGACCGTCTCAGAAAACTCCCGATACATCTCCAGCGCCTGGAGCGTCGAAGCCAGCGCATCGTCACGATCGGCATGGGCCGTATGGCCTTCCTGCCAAAGGAATTCCGACGTGCGCAGGAACAGCCGCGTGCGCATCTCCCAGCGGACGACGTTGGCCCATTGGTTGATCTTCAGCGGCAGGTCCCGATAGCTCTTCACCCAGCGCGAAAAGGCGTCGCCGATGATCGTCTCGGAGGTCGGCCGCACGACCAGCGGCTCTTCCAGCTTCGCCTCCGGATCAGGCTGCAGCTTCCCGTCTATGCTCTTCAGCCGGTGGTGGGTGACCACCGCCATTTCCTTGGCGAACCCCTCGACGTGTTCGGCCTCCTTGGCGAAGAAGCCGAGCGGAATGAAGAGGGGAAAATAGCAGTTCTCGACGCCCATCTCCTTGATGCGGCGGTCCATGGTCTGCTGGATCCGCTCCCAGACGCCGTAGCCCCACGGCTTGATGATCATGGAGCCGCGAACCGGGCTGACCTCGGCCATGTCCGCTTCGCGGACGATCGCCTGGTACCAGTCGGGGAAGGTCGACTTGTTGCCGGTCATCCGGCTGACGCTGAGAGCTCGTTGCATGAGGCGCTCTTTAATGTTCCTGGCGGCGGCGTAAAGGCGTTGCGAGCGCCTCGACAGATGCTAGACCTCGAACATCTGTTTCAATCGATTTGGGAGCAAACGATGAACCCGGTGGAGTTCAAGGATCTGCCCGGCCTGGTCGGCCAGGAAGTCGGCGTGTCGGACTGGCTGGAGATCACCCAGGAGCGGGTCAACCAATTCGCCGACGCCACCGGCGACCATCAGTGGATCCACGTCGACGTGGAACGCGCCACCAAGGAAATCGGCGGCCCGATCGCCCACGGCTACCTGACCCTGTCGCTGATCCCGTTCCTGGGCGCCGGCATGCTGCCGATCAAGGGCGTCACCCGCGGCATCAACTACGGCTCCGACAAGGTGCGCTTCATCAACATGGTCCGCGTCGGCAAGCGCGTCCGCATGCGCCAGAAGCTGATCGGCGCCGAGCCGAAGGCTGGTGGCATGCAGATCAAGAACGAGTGCACCATCGAGATCGAAGGCGAAGACAAGCCCGCCTGCGTCGCCGAGACCATTTCGGTCGTCTACGGGGCCTAAGCCTCCCTGAACACGGTCCCCGCGTTGTTTACCTCAACGCGGGGACTGGATCACTGGCGTCATACCGGTCCCGGGGACCACTCGCCTCCATCGGACGGCATGACATCCCGGAACCATTTGACTTGGCTGAACCGGATATCATCCGCGAGAGCCGAGGCCAGATCTTGCAAGAACTCGACGTAGGTCGGGCGCCGTGGCCAAAGCCGAAAGGTCATGTCCCGAGTCCCTAGAACGAATTCCTCGATCTTTGTGAGGCGGATCCAGAACCTACAGCCGCCGCGCTGGGCGTCGAATTCCCACCCCAGCTCAGCGCAATTCTCCGGCTCAGAGACGACATAGCTTCGTTTTGTTAGAGCTGCAGCTATCGCCTCCGCGACGTTTTGGCCGGCAAATTGAAGCTCATCGCCATCCTCGTCATAGAGAGCGTCATCGGGAAACTGGGCGAGAAACTCCACGCTGGGCTTCACCATTTGTGTCCTTCTCCGAAAATCCGCCGCAAGGCCGCGCATCGTTCCGTCGCGTGAACGACGCTATAGCTGGCCGCACAACCCAAGCGTGACCATGAGGATATCAACCTCACGCGCGTCAAGAACAAAATCAGAACACATAGGGGTAGCAGCTATACCGACTAGCGCCACCGCCCGCTGGGCCCGCAACGCGCTAGAGCTGCATTCCGATCACGTCGGGCGTCGTGCTGTCGCCGCCGTTGAGGCTCTTGCGCATCCAGACGATGTCGACCCAGCGCCCCTTCTTGTAACCGAAGCTCTTGCCGACGCCGGCGTGCTCGAAGCCGAGCGAGGCGTGTAGGCCAATCGAGCCTGCGTTGCCGGAATCACCGATCACGGCGACCACCTGACGTATGCCGAAGGCTTCGCAGGCCTTGAGGACTTCTGACAACACAGCCTTCCCAACGCCGCGGCCCACCGCATCAGGCGCGACATAGACGCTGTCCTCCACCGTATAGCGGTAGGCCGCTCTCGGCCTGAACGGACCGGCGTAGGCGAAGCCCAGCACCTGTCCGCCGTCGTCAGCCACCAGGTGCGGCAGGCCTCGGTCGACGATCGCCTGTCGACGGGAAGCCATTTCCTCGGCGCTGGGCGGAACCTCCTCGAAGGTGCCAAAGCCGTTGAGCACGTGGTGCCCGTAAATCGCGGCCAGAGCCGGCGCGTCCCCCGGAGTCGACGCCCTGATGATCACTGTTCCCAACCCCGCTCCTGCGCCCAGATCGCAAAGGCATAGTCGAGGGCGATCTCCTTCAGGAAGTCGAAACGTCCGGAAGCGCCACCATGACCTGCCTCCATGTTGATCTTGAGCAGGATGGGCGCATCGCCGGTCGAGTATCGCCGCAGCTTGGCCACCCACTTCTCGGGCTCCCAATAGGTGACGCGCGGATCGGAAAGACCGCCGGTCGCAAGGACCGGCGGATAGGGTTTGGCGCCCACCTGGTCATAGGGGCTGTAGCTGGCGATCCGGTCGTAGGCTTCGGGGTCTTCCAGGGGATTGCCCCATTCGGGCCATTCCGGCGGCGTGAGCGGCAGGCTGGTATCGCTCATGGTATTGAGCACATCCACGAAGGGAACAGCGGCGATGATCCCCGACCAAAGATCGGGACGCATGTTCGCGACAGCGCCCATCAGCATCCCGCCAGCCGATCCGCCATAGGCCACCATGCGGCCGGCCTTGCCATAGCCATTGGCGGACAGGTGCTCCGCGCAGGCGATGAAGTCGGTGAAGGTGTTGGTCTTCTTTTCCTTTCGGCCCTCGAGGAACCAGCCCCAGCCCTTGTCCGAGCCGCCCCGGATGTGGGCCACGGCCCAAATCCAGCCCCGATCGACGAGACTGAGATTACGGATCGAGAAGCTGGGCTCCATCGCGTGCCCGTAGGAGCCGTAGCCGTAAAGGAGCAGGGGCGCCGATCCGTCCAGCGGCGTGTCCTTCAGCATCAAGACGGTGATGGGGACCTCCGCGCCGTCCTTGGCGGTCGCATAGAGGCGACGGGCGACGTAGCGGCTGGGATCGTGACCGGACGGGATCTCCTGGGTCTTGCGGAGCGTGCGCTGGCGCGTGGCCATGTCGTAGTCGAACCACTGCCGCGGTGTGGTGGGCGACTGATAGACAAACCTCGTGACTGCCGTTTCGTACTCATAGCCGCCCTCGAGCGAGAGCGCGTACGCCTCCTCGTCGAAGGCGATCTCGTGGGCGTCCCCATCACGGGCCATGACCACGATGCGATCGCAGGCGTTGACGCGCTCCAGCCGGACAAGGTGGCCGGCAAAGGCGGCGAAGCCCGTGATGTAGCGGCCCGGTTCGTGCGGGACGAACGGCCGCCAGCTTTCGCGCGCAGGGATCGCCGCCGTCGATTGGACCAGTTTGAAGTCGACGGCGCCGTCGTCGTTCGTGCGGATCACCCAACGGTCGCTCCAGTGATCCAGCTCATATTTGATCCCTTCGCGCCGCGGCTCGGCGACCACGGGAACGGCAGTCGGCTCACTGGCGGGGATGAGCAGCAGCTCGGTCGTTTCCTGATTGCCGACGTGGATCAGGATGTGGCTTCGGTCGGAGGCGACACCCACGCCTAGGAACATGCCCTCGTCCCGCTCCTCATAGACCAGCACGTCCTCCCCGCCTCTCGCCGGCCGGCGGTAGACCTTGGACGGACGGGCGTTCTCGTCCCGCCAGATCCAGAACACCCATTGGCTGTCCGGCGAGAAGGCGAAGGAGCCATAGGCGCTGTCGATGGAGTGGCCCAGGGCCTCCCCGGTCACGAGGTCCTGGAAGCGGATCTGGTAGTATTCCGAGCCCTGCTCGTCCGCCGCCCATGCGTAGAGCTTGTGGTCTGGGCTATGGCTCGCCGCGCCGACCTGAAAGAAGGCCTTGCCCTTGGCCAGCGCGTCTTCGTCCAGAAGAATTTCTTCTCCGTCCTCTCGGCCGCGAGGCCGCCTTGCGTGCACCGGATGCTCGGCGCCGACCTCGTAGCGGACGTAATAGTCCCAGGGGCCGTCGGGCGCGGGGACGGACGAATCGTCCTCCTTGATCCTGCCCTTCATCTCGGCGAAGAGCTGGGCCTGGAGCGCCTCGGTCTTGGCCAGCATCGCCTTGGTGTAGGCGTTTTCCGCCTCCAGGTGCTCGCGGATATCGGCGCGCAGCACGCTCGGATCCCGGAGCACCTCACGCCAATGGTCGTCCTTCATCCAGGCGTAGTCGTCGGTCCGTTGGCGGCCGAGCTGTTCGATGGTCTTGGGTTCGCGACGGGCGACAGGGGGCTTCAGAGCTGACATGAAAGGCTAGATGCGCCGCCTTTCATCCCCGCTCAAGGGCCGAGACGGGCGTGTCGCGCCGTTCGCCTCCTGGCGAAGACACGCGGCGATTGGGCGCATGCTGTAAAGGGAACCAATCCCGTTGCGCCCAACAAGATATTGGACCAACTATTGAAGTGTCGGGAGCATGTGAATTCTTGAGTAGGGGCGTCAATGGCCTGGGACCTTGCTGTAGAGCTGATCCACGCGACGGTTCAGCTTGAGCAGCCGCTGGGCAACGGCACCCGCACGGTCGGCACCGGGTTCCTGATCTCGGAAACTGCGCCTGACGGCGCGCCGCGCACGGTTCTGGTGACCGCCGCCCACGTTCTTTCCAAGATGCCGAACCAAGAGGCGAAGATCGGCTATCGCATCGCCAATCCGGACGGGAGCTGGAGCTACTCGCCGGAAAAGCTGCGGATCCGCGACGACAGCGGTCATCCCCTCTGGACTCAGCACCCGGCCCGCGACGTCGCGGCGATCTCGATCACGGCGCCCGATGCGTTCGCCAAGGCGGCGATCCCGATCAACTGGCTGGCCGCGGACGACACGTTCCAGATGAATGCCGTGAGCGCGGGCGATGAGATGATGGCGCTCGGCTTCCCGCGCGGCCTTTCGGCCAACCAGGCCGGATTCCCGATCCTGCGGTCAGGGCGCGTCGCGTCCTTCCCCCTTGCTCCGGCCCAGATCTTCCCGACCTTCCTGCTCGACTTCACCGTCTTTCCCGGCAATTCGGGCGGACCAGTCTTCATGTCCCACGGCTTGCGGCAGGTGGGCTCTGGCGGATCGCAGGATGTTCAGTTCATCGCCGGGCTGCTGACCCAGCAGGTGGAATTGAACAACGAGCGACTAGAGATCGGCATCGTCACCCACGCCAAGTTCATCCGCGAAACCATCGCCCTGATGGACAATCCGCAGGCGCCGGTGACCGTGGCGCACAACGAAACCTATACGACCGGGGCGCGCGCCGCCTCGGCCATGGAAGCCGTCTCGCGCGACTGAGGCGCGACTCTCCGATTCGCGAATAGGAAGAGGCCGTAGCGCACTCCGCGCTACGGCCTCTTCCTTTTGCGCGCGCAAAGAAAAAGGGCGGCGGCCGAAGCCACCGCCCCCATCTCTCTCCGGTGTCGGCTGGACTTAGAAGTCCATCCGGGCGCCGACGAACAGATAGCGCCCCAGAGCGTCGTAGGTGCTCGGGTAGGTGTTGCCGCTGCAAGGCCCGGACGGGCAGTTGCTTTGGGTCACCAGCGGCGGCGCCTTGTCGAAGATGTTGTTGACGCCGAAGCGCAGGGTGACGTTCTCGCGAACGCCCCAGGTGCCGGCGAGGTCGAAGTAGTCCATCGCCTTCAGCTTAGCGTCTGGGCCGACATAGTCGGGGTTGTCGACCGAGATCTCCGAAATGTGGCGCCAGGTGCCGGACAGTTCGAAGTCCCAAGGCGAACGCCAGGTCAGGCGAGCCTTGTGACGCCATTCCGGCATCGGGGCCGCGGCCGGGACCGCAGAACCGGTGCAGACGTTGCCGTACTGGCCGGCGCAGTCGAAGGGCTCGTCACCCGGCAGGGTGGTGACCAGGTAGTCCTTCAGGTAGCTGCCTTGGAAGTTGAAGGCGAGGCCGCCGTAGTTCTCCAGGGCGCTGAAGGCGCCCACGTCGGCGAAGTCCATACGATAGTTGGCTTCGACGTCGACGCCTTCGACTTCCAGCTTACCGGTGTTGAAGGTGGTGTCGATGATGTAGCCGTTGTTGGACAGCCACAGAGAGCCGGTGCCGGGCGCGCGCTGGATCAGGTCGCAATAGAAGGGGTCGCCGGTGAGGGCGCAGCGCTCGAGCGTCACGTCCTGGCCGATCTGACCGATGCGCTTTTCGACCTGAATGTTGTACCAGTCGACCGACAGCGAGAAGCCCGGCAGGAAGGTCGGGGTGACCACAAGGCCCAGCGAGACCGTGTCGGACTTTTCCGGATCGAGATCCGGGTTACCGCCGGTGAGGCCGTTGTACTGCTCCGCGGTGTTCGCTGCGATCTGACGGTACTGGGCGGCGGTGACGCCAGTGCGGGCGCATTGCTCTTGAGTGAACGTCGGGTTCGCGCCGGCGCAGGGGTCAGTCGTGCCGTTCAGAACCACATTCGCCGTCTGATAGAGTTCGACGATATTGGGCGCGCGAACAGCACGGTTGAAGCTAGCGCGGATGCGGAAGTCCTCGATCGGAGCCCAGTCACCGGCGATCTTGTAGGTGCTGGTGCTGAAGCCGAGCGAGTAGTCCGACCAGCGATAGCCGAGTTCCGCCGACAGGCTGTGGAAGAACGGCATGTCGGTGACCAGCGGGATGCGGGCTTCACCGAACAGTTCGTAGAGGTCGTAGGAGCCTTGCGACGGCAGAGTAGCGCCGCCTTGGCCAAGCAGGTCGCCGGTTTGGAAGGCGACGTCCGTGTTCAGGTCCAGCTTCTCGCGGCGATATTCGGTGCCGAGAGCGACGCCGATGCCTTCTTCGGTCCAGGGCGTCTTGACGCCATATTGGCCGAGATCGCCGGTGACGGTGCCGCTGACGACGGTCTGAGCGTATTCGCCGTTCTGGAAGCCCGGAGTCTGGACGTAGGCCAGGGATTCGGCGCTCGGGCCAGACGTACTGAACAGGTCGTACGGACGGCAGTTAGGATCGAAATTCGAGCCAGCTGCGGAGGGAATGGCCGAACGGCAGGCCGGTTGGCCATCCGGTCCCACGATCACGTCGTTGGCCTTCAACACGCGCGAAAGCGCAAATTCGTTATAGTAGACCTGTTGATATGTGACGACGCCGTACTGGCCATAGACGTCATAGCGCCAGCCATCGCCAAGGTCGCCCCGGAGACCGATGACACCACGGTAGGACGTGTGACGCAGGTCCGCCTGGCGGCCACCGCCTTCAACGTTCCGGCGCAGAACCGCGACCGAAGCCTGACGACCGTTGTTGTCATCGAAGTCGGCGTCGAGGTTGGTCCCCAACGTCTCAGGACGGTTCGGGTCATCCGGCACCTGGTCGATCGAGCTGTTGCACAGCGCGTCGGCCATGGCGGCGGTCAGATACGGGTTGTCCTGGCAGTTGATGTTGACGTTCTGGCCGAAAATACCGGACGGCGCGATCTGAGCGACCGTGTGGTCGTCCATGAACATCAGTTGCGTGTAGACTTCCGCGCGCTCGTTGAGTTCGTAGTGCGCGAAAGCGCCGAGAACGTAACGCTCGTCGGGGCGCTGATAGTAGTTCGTCGGCGCGAAGTTGTATGCGTCGCGGCTAGCCAGGTAAGGCCGGAAGCCACGGCCACCGGGCGCGGTGGGATCGAGCGTCAGGAACGGGTACGGACCGCCGCCGCCACGTTGGAATTGAGCCGGCGCGGTAGTTCCCGAGCCACCGCAAGCGAAGCCATGCGGCCCCGTCGGCGAGTTGCCAAGGGCGCAGGAGCTATAGTCGCGCTGATTTTGAGTGACAGCTTGAACATTGCGGTAGCCAGCATAGGCCGTGACGTTGCCGCGTCCGTCGGCGGTATTCGCGCCAATGACGATGTTCAGGTCGGTCGTGCCGCCATCCCACACAGTTTCTTCCGGGATGGGGAATTGCGTCGGATCGTAAGCGGTCTGCTGACGGGCGCGGATCACGTCTTGGACCCGGCTCTCGTTCTTATGTTGGTAGCCGCTGTATTGAAGGTCGAGGCGGACGCCTTCGAAATCCTTCTGCATGATGAAGTTGACGACGCCGGCCACGGCGTCGGCGCCGTAAACGGCCGAGGCGCCGCCGGTCACCAGTTCGACGCGCTCGATCAACGCGGACGGGATGAAGTTCAGGTCAGGCGCGGTGTTGCCGGCGGTCGCGGCCGGGGTGCCGTTCTGCAGGCGACGGCCGTCGACCAGCACCAGGGTGCGGTTCGGGCCGAGGCCGCGGAGATCGACGGTGGCGGTGCCGGTGGCGGCGTTGGCGTAGTTGCTGCCTTGAGCGGCGAAGACCTGCGGAAGCTGGTTCACCAGGTCTTCGGTCCGGGTGACGCCGCGGGTCTGGACGTCCTCCGCGCCGACGACGGTGACCGGGCTGGCGCTGGTCAGGTTGGGCTGCGGAATGCGCGAGCCGGTGACCACCACTTCCGAAACCGTGCCCTCCTGGGCGGCGGCTTGGGTTGCGCTAAGCCCCAGAATGGCGGCTCCGCAGATCATGGAAGACGCCAGCAGGCGCTCCCGCATCGATTTGAATGTCACGATGGACCCTCCAGCGGCTCGCCCTAGCGGCCGCTCCCCACAAGAAAAGATCCCGGACGCATGGCGCCTCCGGTTACATGGGAGTTACGGTTCGAACATATCGAAGGTCAACGATCATAAGTTCGCCGCAACGCAAAGGACGGCAATCTGTAGCATTCTGGTCACAATCCATCCTAGACATCGCCGTTATCCGCAACGCTCGTGCTGAAGATAGCCGAGAACGACGAAATAATGCCTCAGTCGGTGCTGTTTGCAGCCGTCGCCGGGCAAAGTGTTTCTCGCCACCTGCCACATTGGCGCCACCTCAAGAGACGCCGAGGTAACAGCTCAGCGGGGAGAGATTGCGCCGAAGCGGCCCGGCCGCTTGAATGCGGATTGCAGCGTTATGGGGCTTTCCAGATGACGATTCTCAAGGCCGGGACGGCGGCCGTGTTCCTTGCAGCGCTTTCGTCCGCCTTTCCCTCGGGAGCCGCCGAGCCCCGCGCCGAAGGCCGAGCGGCGGTCATCGAAAAGCTCGCCGCCTGCCGCCAGATCGCCGCCGATTCCGAGAGGCTCGCCTGCTACGACGGCGCGGCCTCGGCTCTCGAGCAGGCCGAGGCGAAGGGGGATGTGGTGGTCATCGATCGCGAGCAGGCTCGGCAGGTTCGTCGCCAGGCCTTCGGCTTCAGCCTCCCCTCGCTCGCCATGTTCGAGCGCGGCGAGGAGAAGGAGGAGATCGACAGCATAGAGAGCGTGATCTCTGCGGCGCGCCAGGATCCGAGCGGCAAATGGGTCCTGAAGCTGGAAAACGGCGCCACCTGGAGTCAGGTCGACATCAACTCGCCCTCGCGCACCCCCAAGGCCGGCATGCCGGTGCGCATCCGAAAGGCCTCGATGGGCAGCTTCCTGCTGAGCGTCGATGGGCAGCGGGCGTTCCGGGCGCGGCGGACCGACTAGGCGTAGAAGTCGTTGCGGGCGACCATCAGGGACTGGACCAGCTCGCGCTCGCCCGGCTCCAGATAGGGGTTCCATACATCGAAGATGAGAATGACACGCATGTCGTCCGCGTCGTTCCAGGCTTCATGTTCGATGGTGTCGTCGAAGACCCACGCCTCGCCCATGCGCCAGTTGCGCATGTCGTTGCCCACTCGAAAGCGCGCCGGGCCCGGCAAGATCAGCGGGAGGTGGGTGAGGAGGCGCACATTGGTCGAGCCGGTGTGCGCGGGAATGTGCGTGTGCGGCTCCAGCGCCGAGAACATGGCCACAGGCGCAAACCCTTCCTGCCGGGCCATGGGCAGGCTCTCCAGCAGCTGAGCCGTCCTTGGACAGCTCGCGCAGACCGCATCCTGCCGCTCGCCATCCTTCCAGAGGAACATGGAGCTCCAGCGGCGCGAATGGTTGAGCTCGGCCCATTGGTTCACCGGCGCCCCCGGCGGAAAGGCGATGTAGGGGGCGAATTCCTCCAGGCGTCCGCTCAGAAGCCCCTCGAGTTCCTCGCGGATCACGTCGGTGGCGGCCTCCAGCTCGGCGAGCCAAGGGAACATCTCGCGCGGATAGAACGGCAGGGCCGGCAATCGCGGGTAGTGCAGAAGCAAAGGCTGCTGATTGTAGATCTTCCGGCGCCCCGAATAGACGCCGATGGCCTCGTCGATGCGATTGACGGCCAGCTCTCCGCCCGCCCTCTCGAGCGGGCCTAGGCGATCACGCAGAAAGGCCTCCAGCTCCGCATCGACCCGCTCGACCACCTCACGCGCCCGCGCGACAGGCGCCTTCAGGTGAGGCGCGAGCTTGTCGTCCGCAGGCGCAAGCTCCAGCGCATTTCGATAGATGCGGGAAGCCACGCGTTCGCCCGACAGCCGCTCCAGCACCGCCCCTTTGGAAAGCAGGGCAAGGAAATTGTACGGCTCTATCGCCAGCGCCTCGTCCAGGGCTTCGATGGCCTGCGGCAGGGCGCCGGTCATGCGGTGGACGAGCGCGCGCTGCATCTTAAGCTCGGCGTCGAGAGGCGCGGCGGCCTCCGCCTGGCGGAGCAGGCCGAGCGCCCCGGCGGCGTCGCCCCGCTGGATCGCGGCCATGGCCTGCGCGGCGAACTGCTGAACGCTCATCGGGGCCTCCGCTGCCGACGCCAGAATCGCTGGACCATATCACGCTGCCCCCTTCCCTCTCGCGCCTCGCCTGGAACTAGAGGACGACGGCTCCGTTGCTTCGGCCATTGGAGCAGCGCATGCAGAACCCGCCAAGCTCGGCCCCATCGGCAGGTTTAGGCCTACCGGTCACCAACAACCTGCTGCTGGATTCGCTTCCGGCCGAAGAGCGCGATCGCCTCGCCCCGCATCTGAAGCCCGCATTCCTCGAGCGGGACACCGTCGTGGCGCAGGAAGGGCGTCGACTGGACCAGGCGATCTTTCCCTGCGGCTGCCTGTTGTCGGTGATGACAGTGCTCTCCGGCAAACGCGTCGAGACCTGCACCATAGGCGTGGAAGGCGCGCTCGGCCTGCTGCAGGCCCTCGGCCCGACGAGGTCGATGGAACGGGTGATCGTCCAGGTCGCCGGGCCGGCGATGACCATTCCGCTCACCCAACTCTCGGCGGCCGCGCTTGAGCGCCCCCTGCTTTTGCAGTCCATAGCCGTTTTCGCCCAGAGCGCCGCGGCGCAGGCGGCGCTCAACGTCGCCTGTAATGCGTTGCACGACGCGCGTCAGCGTCTAGCCCGATGGCTGCTGATGAGCAGCGACCGCATCGGCTCGCGGGTGCTCCCGCTAACCCAGGAGCACCTGTCGATCATGCTCGGCGTCCAGCGCACCACCGTGACGTCCCTCGCCTCGGAACTGCAGGCCAGCCGCGTCATCCGCTATTCGCGCGGGCAGCTCACCATCCTGGACCGCGGCGCTCTGCAGGCCGCCAGTTGCGAGTGCTATGAGATCGGCCGCGGCCAGACGCGGGCGATCGTCGCCGAAGGAAAGGCGCTCGGTGCGTCCATCTCCGACCCCGCGCTTACAAAATAGACCAGCGGCGCTGAAAACTTCGGCATCGGTCGGCGCTCCGACGGAACGGCGTTCACGGGACCTCGTTACCCGCCCCACGGAGGACCCGATGAATTTCTCGAGAACAGCGGCGCGATTCAGCATCCGACGCGATGGCGCGGCTTGGCGGTGGGAAGCTTTCGATGAGGAAGGCAGGCTGCGGGAGTGCGGATCGGCCCCCACGCGCAGCGCCGCGGCGGCCTGGGTGATCCTCACCCGGACGCAGATGGCTCATTCGAGAGCGGCTTAGATGCGTGTGCTCGAAACGGCCGTCTACCGCGGCCCACATCTCTACAGCGCCACGCCGATGGTCCGGATCAAGCTCGATCTCGGCCGCTTCGAGGAGCGCCCAACCAATCTGATCCCTGGCTTTACCAACCGCCTGCTCGCGCTGCTACCCGGGCTTGCCGAGCATGGTTGTAGCCTCAAGCGTCCCGGCGGCCTCATCGAGCGGATGGAGGAAGGAACCTGGCTCGGGCACGTCATCGAGCATATCGCTCTTGAGCTGCAGGGCTTGGCGGGCTGCCGCGTAAGTCGCGGCAAGACGCGATCGGCGCCGGGAGAGCCGGGCGTCTACAATATTCTCTACGCCTATCGCTACGAGCGGCTGGCCCTGGCCGCCGGCCGAGCGGCCATCGAACTTGCGCATCGGCTCGCAGCGGAGCCTGGCGAGCTCGCGGAAGGTCTGGATCTGATCTCTGCGCCGTTGAACGGAGCCTCGGACGACCTGCTCAAGCTGGACGCCCTCATGGCGATCAAGCGAGGAGAGAGCCTTGGCCCCACGACGCAGTCGCTCGTCGACGAAGCCGAACGCCGCGGCATTCCCTGGGCGCGCGCCGATGAGCACAGCCTAATCCGTTTCGGTCATGGCCGTCGGCAAAGGCTGATGCGCGCCAGCATCTCCGGATTGACCTCACACATCGGGGTGGAGACGGCAGGGGACAAAAGCCTGACCAAGGCCCTCCTGAAGGATGGCGGCATCCCGGTTCCGAGCGGGGGCGTGGTCCGCACCGCCGACGAAGCCGTGCGCCTCGCCGACGAACTCAAGGGTCCGGTCGTGGTCAAGCCTTTGAACGGAAATCATGGCCGAGGGGTGAGTGTCGGGGTTCGCGGCGCGGAGGCGGTAAGAACCGCCTTCGAACTGGCCGCCTCGCATAGCCGCCGCGTGATCGTCGAGCGACAGGTGATGGGGCGCGACTATCGGATCCTCGTCATCGGCGGAAAGGTCGTGGCGGTAGCCGAACGGCTCCCCGCGCACGTGATCGGGGACGGAGTGAGCACGGTTCGCCGGCTGATCACACTCCTCAACAGCGACCCGCGCCGAGGCAAGGGGCACGAGAACGTTCTCACGCAGGTCACTCTGGACGCCGAGCTCGGCCGAGTGTTGGCCAGCGAAGGCTTGGGCCTAGACGACGTACCCATGCTCGGCCGCACCGTACCCCTCCGTGAGACCGCCAACCTGTCGACCGGCGGCGAAGCGATCGATCGTACGGACGAGATCCATCCGGCCAACCGCATCATGGCCGAGCGCGCCGCCGCGATCATCGGATTGGACATCGCAGGATTGGACGTCCTGACCGCCGACATCGCCAAGCCGCTCGACATGAGCGGCGGCGCCGTGATCGAGGTCAATGCGGCGCCAGGCTTCCGAATGCACCTGCAGCCTTCCAGCGGTTCGGCGCGGAATGTCGCGCGACATGTGATGAAACACCTCTATCCGGACGCCAGGGCCTCGCGGATTCCGATCACGGCGGTCACCGGCACCAACGGCAAGTCCACCACCGTGCGAATGATCGCGCACATCCTGCGGCGCGCCGGACGGCAGGTCGGCATGACCACCACCAGCGGCGTCTATGTCGGCGAACAACTCTTAAAGGCATGCGACGCCAGCGGTCCTCGCAGCGCCAGGCAACTTCTGGCCGACCCGACCATCGAGGCGGCGGTGCTGGAGACCGCGCGCGGAGGCATCCTGCGTGAAGGCCTCGGCTTCGACGTGGCCGATGTCGGGGTGGTGCTGAACATCGCGGCCGATCACCTGGGGCTCAAGGGCGTGAACACGCTTGCAGACCTGGCGGCGGTGAAGTCGATCGTCGTCGAGCAGGTCGCCCGCCGAGGCGCGAGCATTCTCAACGCCGACGATCCCTTTACACTCAAGATGGCCCGCCATGCCGGCGGGCGGCTGATCTACTTCACGCTGCGCGGAGGCCCGGACCTGCCGCCGAATCTCCAGAAACATCTCGCGGAAGGCGGATGCGTGGCGGCGCTGGAGCCGTCGATCCAAGGCGGCTTACTGACCTTATTAGATGGCGAGACGCGTACGCCCCTGCTGGAAGCGGGCGCGGCGCCCGCCACCCTAGGGGGCGCCGCCCGCTTCAATATCCAGAACGCCTTAGCCGCGGCGGCGGCGGCCTATGCGCAAGGCGTTTCCCCTTCCGTGATTGCGGAGGCGCTGGCCAGCTTCGAGGGTTCGTTCGAACAGAATCCTGGCCGCTTCAACTTCACGCGCGCGCCGGGCTTCACGACCATCGTCGACTACGCGCACAATCCGGCGGCCTTGAGCGCGTTGGGCGAGGTGGTGACGGCTCTTCGTCATGACCATGACCGCGTCATCGCCGTCGTCAGCACCCCGGGTGATCGCCGCGACGAGGACATCCGCGAAATGGGCGCCATAGCGGCGAGCCTTTTCGATGTGGTCATTTTCCGCGAACGCCCGGATGGGCGTGGAAGATCGCCAGGGGGCGTACTGGCGCTGTTGACCGAAGGGGCGCTGGAAGCGGGCCTCGCCGAAGACCGGCTCCATAGTGTCCTCGACGAATTCGAAGCGGCGCGACTAGCCCTGACCATGGCGCGGCCTGACGACCTGGTGGTCCTGATGCCGACGCATGTCGAAGCCGTCTGGATGCAGGTCCAGGACTTCGCGCGTGCTCGCCGCACGGCTCCGCGGACAGAGACCGGCGAGGCGCCACGACGTGTCTGAGGAGAAAGCGCAAGGCGGACCAGGCCCCCTGTTCGTCATCGGAGGCGCGGAAGACAAGGAGGGCGACAAGGTCATCCTGAACGAGGTCGCCAAGGCGTGCCGGGGCGGAACGCTCGTCATCGCGACCGTGGCCTCGCATCAGCCTGACGGCTACTTCCGCGCCTATCAGAAGGCGTTCGAGGCCTTGGGGCACAACGACCTGGTCGAGCTATATGTGGCCGATCGCGCCGAAACGCATGAGCCCGAAAAGCTCGCCCTCCTGGACGGCGCGCGCGGCGTCTTCTTCAGCGGCGGGGACCAGCTTCGGATCAGCAGCCAGATCGGCGACACGCCCATCGAGGAGCGTGTGCGCGAGATCTGGCGCGAGGGTGGGGTGCTCGCGGGAACCTCCGCAGGAGCTTCAGTCATGAGCGACACGATGCTGGTGCGCGGCGCCAGCGCGGAATCACATCGGATCGGCGACCTGCACATGGCGCCGGGCCTTGGCCTGATCAGGGACGTGATCATCGACCAGCATTTTGCTGAGCGCGGCCGTATCGGCCGGCTGCTGGGGGCGGTGGCCCACAGTCCGCGGGTCCTCGGCGTCGGAATCGACGAGGACACCGCCATCCTGGTCCGCGGACGAAGGTTCGAAGTCCTGGGATCTGGAGCGGTCTATGTCGTGGACGGCGAAGGGGTCACTCAATCGAACATCTCCGAGGGAGACTCGATGAGCGCGCTCTCGATGTACGACGTCACACTCCACGTCCTGGCTTCCGGGGACATTTTCGACCTCGACAAACGCCGACCGCGTTTGCGCGACAACTCGGATTGACGCGCCCGGCGGCCCCGCCACGTCGGCCCGCCGACACAGGAACGTCTCGGCCGCTCGCGCACTTGCCCCATAGTCGAAGGAGAACCACGTGCTTGCCGGACTTCAGCTCGCCCATCTTGGCTTGAACGCAGACTTTCCGGACGCCCAGGCCTTGCATGAAGGCCTGGCGCATTGGAATCACGAACGCCTCGCTATCGGCACGCCAAGCGCCGACTGGCAGGCTCGCCTGGAGCGAGACGCCGCCATGCGGATCGTCGAGGGCCGCTTCGTGGAGGACTTCAGGCAGATCATCGCGCCTCAGCTGGGCGCCGTGCCCAAGACCGCGCCTGAATTCATCGCGTGGTTCGAGCAACTTAAGGAGAGCGGCCCCGGCCAATGGGACCCGCTCTTCGACTGGCTCGCGACCCAGGCGAGCATCGAGGACCTGAAGTGGTTCCTGACGCAAGAGGCCGCGGGCGAGGCCGGGTTCGACGATCTGGTCGCCATGACCCAGATAAAGCTGCCGGCGCGGCCGAAGCTGGAACTGGCGCGGAACTACTGGGACGAGATGGGCCGCGGCCACGCGGCCGGCATGCACGGCCCGATGCTGGAACGCACGGTCCGCGCGCTGGAGCTCACGCCCAGCATCGAGGGCACGATCTGGCAATCGCTGGCCCTGGCGAACACCATGACGGCGCTGGCCACCAACAGACGCTATGTCTACCAGTCGATCGGCGCGCTCGGCGTCGTCGAGCTAACGGCGCCCACGCGGGTAGCCCTGGTCGCCGAGGGGCTGAAGCGAGTCGGCGTGTCGGCCGAAGCGCGCAAATACTTCGTCCTGCACGCCCATCTGGACGTTGAACACTCCAAGGCCTGGAACACAGAGGCGCTCACGCCGCTCGTAGAAGAAAATCCGGAGTGCGCGCGGCATATCGCCGAGGGCGCGATCATGCGCCTGACCTGCGGCCTGGAGTGCTTCGAGGCCTATCGCGCCTATCTTTGGGCTCACCGCCTGCCGCAGCTGCACGCGGCGGAATAGGGCCGAGAAGGCGCCCGCCCTCCCGGCGTCTCACCCTATATCGACTGACACTGAAGGCCCGGCCGACCCAGCGTCGCCGGGTCTTTTGACGTTCATCTATTCGCCCGGCCTCTCCCACTGTGGCTCAAGAGCCTCAATCTTGAGCATGCGCATAATTTTGCCATCACGCGCCGAGATCGGGTGACTTGGCGAGACGCGACTTTCCCTATAGCTGCACCATGCGGGATTTTTTGCCCCGCCGCCGCGATCTCGCGGCCCGCGCATAGTGAGAACGATAAAAACGAGCATCGCTCATCGGGAGTAAAAATGTCTGATCAGTACGAGCGTCTTTCGACCGATCGCCGCGCCTTGATGGCCGGCGGCGCGGCCGCCGCCGGTGCGTTGCTGGCGCCTAGCTGGGCCGGCGCAGTTCCCGCGGCCGACCTTGCCGCCATCCGCAAGGCGGTCGAGGCCGACAAGGCCGACGCGATCAAGCGCCTTCAGGAGTGGATCGCGCTGCCGACCGTCGCCGCCGAAGGGCTCAATGTGAAGGAAGGCCCGGAGTACATGGCGAAGATCGCCAAGGACGCCGGCTTCACCACGGTCGAGATCATCCCGACGGACGGCGTCTCCGGCGTGTTCGCGACGCTGGACGTGGGCGCTCCGCGCTGGATCGGCGTCTACTTCATGTACGACGTGAAGCAGTTCGACCCCAAGGAGTGGTCGAGCCCGCCGCTGGAAGGCCGGCTGGTCGACAAGGCCCCGTTCGGGAAGGTGATGGTCGGCCGCGGGGCGACCAACTCCAAGGGCGGCCAGATCACCCTGCTCAACGCCCTGCGCGCTCTGCGCGCCACGGGCAAGAAGCCGCCGGTCAACATCGCGCTCATCTGCGAAGGCGAAGAAGAGATCGCCTCCACCCACTTCCGCCAGATCGCCACCCACCCGAAGGTCCTGCCGGTCCTGGAGAAGTGCGAGGGGATCTATGTGCCAGGGCCTTCGCAGGATCGGCTGACGGGCGAAGTCTCCTTCACGCTCGGGGCCAAGGGACCGGTCGAGCTACAGCTCACGGTCGACGGCTCCAAGACCGGGATCGGACCGAAGACCGACATCCACTCCTCGGAAAAGGCGCGCATCGACAGCCCCATCTGGCGCCTGGTCCAGGCGCTGGCCACCCTGACCACGCCGGACGGCAACACCCCGACCCTCGACGGCTTCATGGACAAGGTCCGGCCGCTGTCGGCGCGCGAGAAGGAGCTGATCGCCCAACTGGCCAAGAAGACCAACGAGGAAGCGATCAAGCAGGCCTATGGCAACAAGGCCTGGATCGACAATCTGAGCTACGAGAAGTCGATCGAGCGCCTGCTGTCGCAACCTACGATCAATCTCCAAGGGCTTGTCGGCGGCTACACCGGACCCGGCGGCAAGAGCATCCTGCCGAGCAAGGCCGAGGCCAAGCTCGAGATCCGCATGGTGCCGAACCAGACCTATGAGGACACGGTCAAGCAGTTGCGCGCCCACCTCGACAAGCGCGGCTTCCAGGACGTGGCCATCAACGTGTCGGGCGGTTACGACCCCACCGAGACGGCGGAGGACGCGCGCGTCGTCCAGGCCGCGCTGGCGGCCTATAAGAAGATGAACATCCCGGTGACGCTGTCGCCGCGCAGCCCGGGCTCCTGGCCGGGTTCGCTGTTCACCCAGCCGCCGGTCAGCAAGCCCGCCATCCATTACGGCGTCGGCTTCGGCTCGGGCGCCCACGCTCCGGACGAGTTCATCGTCATCGACTCCGCCAACCCGAAGGTGGCCGGATATGTCGACGCGACGATGGCGCAGGTGCAGTTCCTCTACGCCCTCGCGGAGATGAAGTAGCGCCAAGGCCGCCCTCCCGACCGGAGGGCGGCCTGCTCAATAATCTCAACAAGAAGCCTGACGAAGGCCAAGACCACGCCGCTGTCTCTTCGGCGACCATCAAGAGCTCAACAAATCTGAAGATGGCCGCCTGGCCGAGGTCCGGCGGCGACAAATGGGGGAACTTCAACTCTATGCAAGCGCACCGATCTGCACGCGGCCTTGGCCGCACCTTCCGAATGACGCTGCTGGGCGCCTCGGCCATGGCGCTCGCCAGCCCGGCCCTCGCCCAGGGCGGCCAGCCGGCGGCGGTCGAGGAAGTCGTCGTCACCGCGCTCAAGCGCGCCACCAACCTGCAGGACACGCCGATCGCGATCTCGGCGGTGACCTCGGAGACCATCGCCAATTCCGGCGTGCAATCCATCGCCGACCTCAGCGCCACGGTCCCCGGCCTGACCTTCGTCAACAGCGGGCCCTCGTTCAGCCGCGTGGTCATCCGGGGGATCAACGCCGCGGGCGAGCCGACCGTGGGCGTCTATTATGACGAGACGCCGGTGACCGGCTCCATCGGCGCGGGGAACAACGCCGGCGGTTCGACGCCGGAACTGCGCCTGTTCGACGTGGAGCGGGTCGAGGTCCTGCGCGGACCGCAGGGCACGCTCTACGGCTCCGGCTCGATGGGCGGCACCCTGCGGACCATCTACAAGAAGCCGAGCTATCAGTTCGAGAGCGAGGCGGACGCGTCGCTGTCGAAGACCGAGCATTCCGGCGACTGGAACTATGAGGCGCAAGGGATGGTGAACATCCCGCTGGCTCAGGACAAGGCGGCCCTGCGGCTCGTCGGCTTCTACCGCGACGCCGCCGGCTACATCGACAACGTCTATCTGAACATCGACGACATCAATTCGACCGAGACCTATGGCGGCCGGGCGTTGCTGCGGGTCGAGCCGGCCGAGAATCTGACGATCGACTTCGCGGCCTACATCAACCGGACCGAGACCGAGTCGCCGAACTGGCATATGGACGAGGGCGAGTACAATTCGGACGCGCGCACGCGCCAGCCGCTGACCGACGACCTCGATCTCTACAGCGTCACCGCCAATCTCGACCTCGGACCGGTCACGGCGGTGGGTTCGGCCTCCTACATGCGGCGCAAGCTCACCAGCACCCAGGACGTGACGGAGTTCATGGAGGGCTTCCGCACGCCGGCGCGCTGCCAGGCGCTGTGGAACCGCGGGCCGGCCTGCGATGCGGGCCAGTTGGCGGCCTACTACGCCTATGTGGACACCCAGTATCCGGCCGCCCTGCACCCGCAGCAGGACATGGACACCTATACGGCCGAACTGCGCTTCAGCTCGAACTACGAGAGCATCCTGCAGTGGACGGTGGGGGGCTTCTTCTCCGACCGGAAGACCGTGGTCTGGAACCCGCAGGTCGGCGCCGATCCTGTAACTGGGGCGCTGCTGGAGCCTGAGGTCGTCATGACCGGCCGGGTGATCGACGACACGCTCAAGCAATATGCCGGCTTCGGCGAACTGTCCCTGGACGTGACCGAGCAGTTCAACCTGACCGCCGGCGCCCGCTACTTCAAGTACACCAAGGACATCATCGGCCAGACCCTCGTGCCGTCGATCCTGGTGGGCGCGGTCGTGACGCCGCCGACCCACGTCCAGTCGGACGAGAAGGGCTGGGTGTTCCGCTTCAACGGCTCCTACAAGATCACGCCGGACATCATGGTCTATGCGGAAGCCTCGCAGGGCTATCGCCCGGGCGGCGCCAACCAGGTGCTGGGCCTGCCCGGCAACCTCACACCCTATGATTCCGACCAGCTGTGGAACTACGAAGCGGGCGTGAAGACCGCCTTCTGGGAGCGCCGCGCGACCTTCAACGCCGACATCTTCCAGATCGACTGGAGCGACATGCAGGTTCGCATCCTGACGCCCAACGGCGCCTTCAGCTACATCGGCAACGCTGGCAAGGCCCGCATCCGCGGCCTGGAGGCGGAAGGCGCCGTGAACCCGATCACCGGCCTATCCATCACCGGCAACTTCGCGGTCATGGAAGCGGAGTTGACTGAGGATCAACCGGGCGCGGGCACGACGATCCCGAACGCCGGCCGCAAGGGCGACCGCATCCCCTACGTGCCGAAGTTCCAGGGCGCGCTGGCGGTGCAGTACGTCTGGCCGGCGGCCGAGGGCTTCAACGGCTTTGCGCGCTTGGACGTCAACCACGTGGGCAGCTCCTACAACGAACTGCGGACCAGCTATGTCTATGCGCGCAAGATCGACTCCTACGAGTTGGTCAATGCGCGCCTTGGCGTCGAGGCCGACGACAAGAACTGGGGCGCCTACCTCTTCGTGACGAATCTCTTCGACGACGTCGCGATCCTGTCGAAGACCGCCGGCGCCACCACCGCCGGCCGCACCCTGGCCGTCTCGGCCACGCCGCGCACGATCGGCGTGAACCTTCGCAAGACGTTCCAATAACCAATGCAGTGCGGGCGGCGCCTCAGCCGCCCGCATCACTTCAGCTTAACGATAAGTCAGCGCCCGCTTGATCGGGGGCGTTGTTGTGCTGTTGCGTGACGGGGGAAGTGGCTGGGGAACTAGGACTCGAACCTAGAATGACGGTACCAAAAACCGCAGTGTTACCATTACACCATTCCCCAGCAGGAACGGCTTCGCGGGGTGTTCCCGCGCGGCGAGGGCGTGGAAATAGCTCAACACTTCTCAGGATGCAACGCCTCTAAAAAGGTTCTTTCACAGCGCTTGCGGGCCCGTTCGGAACCCCCTATAAGGCGCCCTCCCAAGTCGGAGTGTGGCTCAGTCTGGTAGAGCACCGCGTTCGGGACGCGGGGGTCGCAGGTTCAAATCCTGCCACTCCGACCATTATTTCCCGCCGCCGAGCCGACGGGATTTCCCTTCCCGAAAATCTCCCGCGAAATCCGTCCTCGTTAGCGGCCCGTCAGCGCTTGCGCGCACACAGTTGCGATTGACCAGAACAATTCATGAACTAGGGTCAAGCTCCACCATCGGGGGAGCGATGCATGGCGGGATTTTGGAAACGGCTCTTCGCGGGCCCGAGCAAGGACAGGGCGACCTCCGAGTCCACGCATGAGCGCGTGGACTCCATCATAGCCGAGCTGAAGGCGCAGGCGCGGCCTTGCCTGCGGTTGGTCCCGGCGGCCGGGGGCAAGTCGCGGCTGGGGGGCCCCGCGGAGATGGCTGTCGCCTGGCCGCGGTACGAAGGGCGGCCGCTCAGCTTGCTGGCGCAGCTCGACCTTGCGGAGATCCACGCCGCCGGCGGCGTTGACTGGCTGCCGAGCCATGGGCGGCTGCTGTTCTTCTACGAGCTCGAACACAGCGGCTGGGGCGGAACCTCTGCGGACGCCGGCTGCGCCGTGGTCCGCTATGAAACCGGCGCCCCCATCGTGGCGGCGGAGCCGGCGGATCTGCCCACCGACTTCCGGTTCGACGCGAGGCCGATCAGATTTTCGGCCGACACCTCCCTGCCCGACGAAACCCGCCTGAACATCAATTGGCGCAGCCTCAGCCGCGCCGAGGAAGCGGCCTTGGAGCAGGCCATCGAAGCCTTGGCGCCGCCGGAGCCGGTCCACCAACTCGGCGGCTTTCCCGCGCCGATCCAAGACGATCAGATGGAGCTGGAATGCCAACGGGCCGTGAGCCCCAGTGAGGGGGGCGCCCGGGCCTCCGATTGGCGGCTCCTGCTGCAACTGGATACCGACGAGGAGGCCGGCATGATGTGGGGAGACACCGGCCGACTTTACTTCTGGGTGCGCGAACAGGACGCGCGGGCAGGAGACTTCTCGCGGACCTGGACCATCCTGCAGTGCTTCTGACGCGCAGGGGTCAGTCGAAGGAGAAGCGCCGGACCACCAGCAGACCCCCGCGGTAGGCCATCTCCTCACGCTTGCGCGCCTGGATGAGCGGGCTGTCGGCGACGTCCCCTAGCGCGCGTTCGGCGTTGAGGAAGGAGCCGATAGCCCACTTGTCGCCGATCGGGGTCATCATGAGGAAGGCGACGCCGACATTCTGCAGGCCTGCGCCGGGAGCGTAGGGCTGAAGGCCGGTGGCTTCGGCTTCGGCGGTGTCGACGCCGAGATAGGCGTTGTTCGACTTTGCATCCCCGCCGCGCAGGTAAAGGGTGCTGAGGAGCAGGCCGACCGGCGTCACCGACTGGTTCGCAACGGAGAAGTAGTAGTCCGTTCCGTCGGTCTGCCCACGCACGTCGCGCATAACGCGGCCGCCGATCGAGATATTGCCCGGGACGCGAACGAAGCCGTAGACCGCCAGGTCCGCGCCGAGATCGGGAAGCTCCAAACCATCGATCGTCGACTGCCCTGAATAGTGCGGGCGCAGCTGCACGCCCGCCCTCACCTTATCTGTCTTGACGACGTTATAGCCGAGGCCGTCGAGCGGATTGCCGTAGATCCGATCGCGCCAGTTGAAGTCGCCCCACGGCGTAAAGCTCAGTCGTTCAGGATCGCCGCCCGTGGGACTGAAGCCGTAGACGACGCCTCCGCCGATGTTGATCGACAGCTTGGGCTGGTCGATCACCGGCTTGAAGGGTTGGCTCTGCGCGAACGCTGGACCCGAAACCGCGCCCAGGCCGAGCGCCAGGGCGACTGCCGCTACTCTCATTACGCACTCACAACACACGCCACGCCGGCCGAAGCCGGCGCAGCCCTACTCAGAGGTCTTTTCCCAGCCGCCCCCAAGGGCCTTGAAGAGGGCGATCTGGTTGGTCGTCACCTGGGCTTCGGATTGGGCCAGCTGGGCTTCGAGCGAGGCGAGATTGCGCTCCTGAATGAGGACGTTCAGGAGGTTTTCCGAACCAGCCTCCAGGCGCAGGCGCGCCAGGCGGGCCGCCGTCTCACCCTGATCGCGGGCCCGCTTGAGCGCCGCCCGCCGATCCAGCTCCCGCGCGTAGGCGTTGAGCGCGGTTTCGGTCTCCTGCAAGGCGGTCAGATTGACCTTCTCGAAGTTGGCGAGCGCGCCTTCAGCGGTGGCGCCCGCCTGTCTGACCCGGGCGCGAGCGGCCAGGATGTTGGGGAAGTTCCAGCTGATCAGCGGGCCAATGCTGAACTGATAATCATCGCCCAGGTCGCCCGCGTTCTGGGCGACGGTGGACAACGAACCGCCCAGCGAGACGGAAGGATAGAGGGCCGCGGTCGCAACCCCGATCCGCGCGGTGGCCGCCGCGAGCTCGCGTTCGGCTTGGCGAACGTCCGGCCGGCGGGCCAGCATTCCAGCGCCATCGCCCACCGGAATGAGCTGATTGACCTGGGGAATGGTGGTGCAATTGGCCGCCACCTCAGGCGCCTCGCTCGGCGCCTTGCCGAGCAGGAGCGCCAGGCGGAAGAGCGCAGCCGCGCGCTGGGCCTCGAGCGGCGGCAGGTTCGCCTTGCTCGTCTCCAATTGGGTGGCGGCGCTGGCCGTATCGAGCGCAGTGCCCCGACCAGCGTCGAGCTGCCGAGCCGTCAGGTCATAAGTGTCCTGCTGGAGGGCGATAGTCCGCTTGGCCACCGCGATCTGGGCGTTGGCCGCGCAAGCATCGGCGAAGGCGCGGGCCGTCTCCGCCGCGACCGAAACCCGCACGACGTCGAGGGCAGCCTGCGCCGCCGCCGTATCCGCGCGATTGGCTTCCAGATTGCGGCGTACGCGGCCGAACAGATCGATCTCATAGGACGCATCGATGCCGACCGAGAACTGGTCGGTTTCGAAGACCTGCCCCGGCATCAACTGCGTGCGCAGCCGCTGCCCGGAGGCGCTGGTCGTGGTGGAGGGCAGGAGACCGGAGCGGGCCTCGCTCAGCACCGCCCGCACCCGCGCAAGGTTCGCCGCCGCCACCGCGATGTCCTTGTTGGCGACGAGCGCTTCCTGCACCAACGCGTCCACGTTAGGGTCCTGGAAGAGCCGCCACCAGTCGCCTGGGGGAGCCTCGGCGCTAGCGACCGCCGGTTCCGCGGAGACGAAGGCGCCCTGCCCGGCCGCCACCGGCGCCGGAACCTTGTAGTTCGGCCCCACCGCGCAGGCGCTGAGCGCCGTCGCGGACATCAGGACTGTGACAAGCGCGCGCCGGATCACTTGGCGCCTCCTTCGTACTCGAGCGGATGGTGGGGCGTGCCGCCACCGGTGGTCGGATAGGCCTTCTCCTTCGCTTTCGGCTTGGGCAGGCGCTCGGCGATCTTGCGGCAGAGGACGTAGAAGACCGGCGTGAAGATCAGGCCGAAGAAGGTGACGCCGATCATGCCGAAGAACACCGCCGTCCCGAGAGCCTGACGCATCTCCGCCCCCGGTCCAGTGGCGATGGCCAGCGGCAGCACGCCCAGGATGAAGGCGAAGGACGTCATCAGGATCGGCCGCAGGCGGGTGCGCGCGGCGCGGACGGCCGCTTCGAAGCGGTCCACCCCGTCGTCCTCTTCCGCCTGCTTGGCGAACTCGACGATGAGGATAGCGTTCTTCGCCGCGAGAGCCACCAGCACGATCAAGCCGATCTGGGTCAGGATGTTGTTGTCCTGGCCACGGAGGTTCACCCCGACGATGGCCGCGAGGATACACATCGGCACGATCAGGATGACCGCGAGCGGCAGGGTGAAGGCTTCATATTGGGCGGCGAGCACCAGGAAGACGAACACCACCGCCAGGACGAAGATCAGCGCGCCGGAGTTGCCCGCAGCCTTCTCCTGATAGGCCAATTCCGTCCACTCGTAGCTGAAGCCCTGGGGAAGGACCTTGGCCGCGTGCTCTTCCATCTGTTTGAGCGCATCGCCGGAAGCCACACCCGGAGGCGCGCCGCCCTGCACTTCGGCGGCCGGGAAGAGATTGTAACGCACCACGCGGACGGGGCCCGTCTCATCCTTCACCGTCGCCACCGAGCCGAGGGGAACCATGCCGCCGGAAGCCGAACGGACGCGGATATTGGCGATGTCGCTCGGATCGTCGCGCGAGTCCGACTCGGCCTGCGCGGTCACCCGGAAGGTGCGGCCGAGCAGGTTGAAGTCGTTCACATAGGTCGAGCCGAGATAGGTGCCGAGCGCGCTGTAGACGGCGCTGGGCTGCACGCCCATCAGCAGGGCCTTGTCGCGATCGACCTCGGCGGTCACACGCGGCGAGCCGGTGTTGAACTGCGAGAAGACGCCCACGGTGGTTTGCGGCGTCTGGGCCGCTGCGCCCACCAAGCCGTTCGCGGCTTGCTCCAGCGCCTGGTAGCCGGCGCCCGAGCGGTCCTGGACCATCATCTTGAAGCCGCCGGCGTTGCCCATGCCCTCGACGGGCGGAGGCGCCAGGAAGAAGATGTTGGCTTCCTGAATGCCCGCGAGGCGTCCCATGACTTGGCCGGCCATGGCGTCGGCGGTCATTTCCTTGCCGCGCACCGACCAGTCGTCCAGCTTCACGAAGAACACGCCACCGTTGGACATGGCCGAGAAGCTGGCCCCGTCGAGACCCGCGAAGGCCGCGACGCTTTCCACGCCCGGGGTTTCCATGACGATGGCGCTGGCCTTCGTCACGACCGCGTCGGTGCGGTCGAGCGAGGAGCCCGGCGGAAGCTGCACGACCCCGATCAGGAAACCCTGGTCCTGTTGCGGAATGAAGCCGGTCGGCGTGGCGGAGAGGCGCCACCCGGTCATGGCGATGAGGCCGCCATAGATGATGAGCACGATCAGCGTCGCCCGTACGAGGCGAGAGGTCATCACCCCGTACTTGTCGCTCAGCCAATCGAAGCCCGAGTTGAACTTGTGGCCGGCCCACTTGATCGGCCGCAGCCACCGCGGACCGGTGTCGAGCGAGTGCTCGACGTGCGGCTTGAGCAGGATCGAGGCGAGCGCCGGCGACAGAGTCAGCGAGACGATCAGCGAGATCACCGAGGCGGCCGAGATGGTCACCGCGAACTGGCGGAAGAACATGCCCGGAATGCCCGGCATGAACGCCGTCGGCACGAACACCGCCAGGAGCACAAGGCCGATGGCGACAAGAGCCCCAGACACCTCCTCCATGGTTCGGTAGGCGGCCTCCCGCGGTGTGAGTCCGTTGCGTATGTTCCGCTCCACCGCCTCGACCACGACGATGGCGTCGTCGACGACGATGCCCACCGCCAACACGAGGGCGAACATCGATAGCGAGTTCAGCGAGTAGCCGAGCGCCAGCTGGACGGCGAAGGTGCCGACGAGCGCGACCGGGATGGCGAGGATCGGGATGATCGCCGCACGCCAGGTCTGCAGGAAGACCATGATCACGATCACGACCAGGATCACCGCTTCGAAGAGCGTGCTCTGGACGGAGTCCACCGAGGCCTGGACGAATTCGGTGGGGTTGTAGGGGATCATATAGTCCACGCCCTGAGGCATGGACGGCTTCATTTCTTCGACGGTCTTCAGGACCTCGTTGGCGGTCGCCAGGGCGTTGGCGCCCGGCTGCTGGATGATCGCCAGGCCGATGCCTCGGTTGCCGCTGAAGTAACCGCGCATCCCGTAGTCCTGGGCGCCGAGCTCGACGCGACCGATGTCCCGGATGCGGGTGACGCGGCCGCTCTCGTCGGTGCGGATGACCACGTTGGCGAACTCGGTCGGATCGGCCAGACGGCCTTCGACCTGGACCGGAAGCTGATAGGCCGCGCCCGTATTGTTGGGCGCCTGGCCAAGGGCGCCGCCGGCCGCCTGGATGTTCTGCGCGCGCAGGGCCGCAACGATCTCGTCCGCCGTCAGGTCACGCGCAGCGGCCTTGCCGGGGTCGATCCAGACCCGCATCGAATAGAAGCCGCCGCCGAAGATCTGCACGCCGCCGACGCCCTTGATCCGGAGCAGGCGGTCGCGAAGCGTGGAGTTCGCGTAGTTGCCGATATAGTCGAGGTCGGCGTTGGGATCCTTGGAGGTCAGCGCCACCAGCAGCAGGAAGCCGGAGAGCTGCTTGTTCACGGTCACCCCGACCTGACGCACCTGCTCGGGCAGGCGCGGTTCGGCCAAGGCGACGCGGTTCTGGACAAGCACCTGGGCGGCGTCGAGGTCCGTCCCCGGCTCGAACGTCACGGAGATCTGCGCCATGCCGTCGGCGGTCGACGACGAGGTCATGTAGAGCATGCCCTCGACGCCGTTGATCTCCTGCTCGATCGGCGCAGCGACCGTCGCCGCCAGCGTCTCGGCCGAGGCGCCAGGATAGGTGGCCGTCACCGCGATGGTCGGCGGCGCGATGTCCGGATACTGCGACAAGGGCAGCAGCGGCAGCGCGAACATCCCGATCAGCGAGATGAAGACGGCGATCACGCCCGCGAAGATCGGGCGATCGATGAAGAAGTGCGAGAAGCGCATGGTCCGTCCCCTGTCCTGGCCCTTAGCGGGCCGCGGCGGGCGTGGCGCTCGAGGCCACCGGAATGGTCACTGAAGTCGTCGACTTGGCGTCCGGCTTGGGCTGGATCTTCACGACCGTCGCCTTCACCTTCTGACCAGGCGCCATCAGGCGGACGCCGCCGTTGACGATCACCCGATCGTCCGGGCGCACGCCGGTGCGGATGACACGCAGGCCTTGGCTGATCGGGCCGAGCGTGACGGTCTTCATCGTGACGGAGCCATCCGCCGCGACGACGTTCACCGCCTTGCGCGCGCCGTCGGCGACGATCGCCTCTTCCGGCACCAGCAGCGCCTCATAGGCCTGACCGCCCTGGACCTTCGCCTTGCCGTACATGCCGGGCTTGAGGAAGCCGTTGGGGTTCTGCACCACCGCGCGCATGCGGATGGCGCCCGAGCCGTTGTCCAGGCTGTTGTCGGTGAAATCGATCGCGCCGTTCCAGCGGTACTCGGCTTCGTCCTGAAGGCGGATCTGAACGCGCCCGCCCTTGCCCGACTGGCGCTGGTCCTTGAGCAGCTGGGCCTCCGAGGCGTCGAAGACGAAGTGGATCGGGCTCGTGGAGACGATGGTGGTCAGCACGTCGGCCGTGGAGGCGCCGCCCGAGATGACATTGCCCGGGTCGACACGACGGTCCGACACGATGCCGGAGGTGGGCGCCGTGACGCGAGTGAACTCGAGATCCAATTCGCGCGCGCGGACGGTGGCCTGGGCGACCTCGTGGGCGCTGCGCTTGCTGTCATACTCCTCGCGGCTGATCGCCTGCGACTTCAGCAGGGTCTCGGCGCGCGCCAGGTCGGCCGCCGCCAACCGCGCCTGCGCGCGCGCCGCCGCCAAGGCGGCCTCAGCCGGCCGGGGATCGAGGGTGAAGAGGAGCTGGCCCTTCTTCACGAACTGGCCTTCGCGGAAGTGGGCGGCCTGGAGATAACCGCCAGCGCGAGCACGCACCTGGACGTTCTCGGGCGCTTCGAAGCGGCCGGTGAAGTCATCCCAATCGACGACCGATTGCCGCAGCGGCGTGGCGACCGACACCTCCGGCGGGGGCATCTGCGGTGGGCCCTCCTGCTTGCCGCAGCTAGCCATCACCAATGCAGCGGCCGCCGTTGCGGCCAACGGCGCGAGAAACTTACGCATGAATAATCCCACGGGCGGGGGGAGCGCCCCAAGTCAACGGTTGATGACTTTTAGCTCGACTATGCCTACATATGTCAACACCTGATGACGACAAGGGAGCGGCCCAAAGAAATGCCAGGTTTTCCGGCGCCGTCGCGCGGACGCAACGCGGCCGCCACTCGCCAAGCCATCCTCGACGCGGCGAAAACCCGTTTTGCGAGAGAGGGTTACGACGGTGCGAGCCTCCGTGAGATCGCCGCCGACGCCGGCGTCGACGCGGCCCTGGTGTCGCGATATTTCGGCTCTAAGGAGGAGCTGTTCGTCGAGGTTCTGAACTGCGCGCCTGACGCGACGGAACTCTTCGCGGGGGAACTCAGCAGCTTCGGCGAGCGAGTCGCCGCCCAACTCCTGGACGATCCCGATACCCGCGATGGCGTGGACTACCTGCTGGTCATGCTGCGATCGGCTTCCTCCCCGGCCGCCGCCGAGCCGCTGCGCAAGGCGATGCGGACGCACTTCCACGACCCGTTCGCCGCCTATCTGAATGGGCCCGACGCGCAGGTGAGGGCCCGCCTCGCCGGCGATCTCATCATGGGGGTGGCGATCACGCGGGCGATCACTCCGGATCACGATCTGGACGAGGAAGGCCGCGCCGCACTGCGCAAACGACTGGCGGCGGTGATCCAGTCGGCCGTGGCGCCCTGAAGTCTCAGAGCGGAATGGCCGCCCCGAACTTCACCCGGCGGCGAACGAAGATCGTCTCGTAGCGGCCGACCGCGGGATGATCGGCGATCTCGGCGTCGGCGAAGGCGTTGAAGGCCTCCATCCCCTCGAACACCGTGATGCACATCAGGTCGTAGGTCCCGGCGATGTCCATCACCACCTGGACATAGGGCGAGCGGGCGAGTCTTGTCCGAACCTCCGCTACGCTGGACAGCCCCTGGCGCACGAGCTGGATCAACAGCACGACCGAGATGTGATCGCCCGCGAGCTTGGGATCGAGCACGGAGACGTCGGCGGCGATCAGTCCGCGCGACCGATAGCTCCGGATCCTGCGCTGGATGGCGGAGGGCGAAAGCGGCACCTGGTCGGCCAGCTGGTGCGCCGTCGTCTGATTGCAGATCTGCAGCGCCGAGAGGATCCTCATGTCGAAGCCGTCGAGCTGCGATTCCATCGCTCCCCTCCCCTTTGAGAGCGAAGGTGTGGGACCGCCCCGGGGCGCTTGTCACGTCGTTGGCGACGAACCCGGACGAAATCGCGGCTAATCGACAGGAGCGTCCATCAGCCCCTGGCGCGCAGCGGGCTCGCTTCTCGAAGGATGCTGTCAAGTCGGTCGCGGACCGCACGCCCCGCAGAGGTCAGATGGATCACGCGGCTGCGCGCGTCGCCCGGATGGACGAAGGCCTCCACGAGGCCGCATGCAGGCGCCCTCGCCCACTCCGAACCGGCCGCGCCGAAAGAGCGGATGCTGCGGGAGGCGGTCGGCTCGGCCAGCCCTGAGCGGAACGCGAGCTCCTGCACCGAAAGGCCTTCGCCCTCGCAGACGTTCAGGAAGGTGATCACCTCGTTGACGGTGACGCCGGGATTGAGCTCCCGAAAAATTTCGAGCGCCTGCGACAGCCCGTTCTTCGGCGGCTCCATCAATCAGGATTCCACACCGTTCAAGGACATGCGCAGTTCCGGCGGCAAGGCCCTGACCGCTGGCGTCGGCCGGCGCTGGCGGCGCTCGCGCATGACCAGCCGGGCCTCCGGATAACTGGTCCGCACCTGCTCCAGGAGCGCCTGAAGGCGGCGTTGATGGTCGGCGGCCGCCACATAGTCCTCGACGTCGAGTTCGACGGAGATCTGGCCGGAAAGCTTCATAAGCGCCTCGAAACGATTGTTCTTGCGCCTGCAAGCCTAGACCGCGGCGCACGCGGTTTGTGTGCGTTCTCCGTCCAGCCGACGCCTCCAAAACGCAAAACGGCCGGCTCCGTGGGAGCCGGCCGTCGAGCTTGCGGGATCGCCCGTCGCTTAGAACGACTTGCGGACGCTCACGTACCAGTAGCGGCTGTAGGGCTGGTAGAGCTCGCCCAGATAGCCGGCCGATTCCAGCGGCGGCTTCTCGTCGGTCAGGTTGCGGACGCCGATGCGCAGGCGGGTGTTGGCCGCCAGGCCCTCGGTGAACTCGTACTGGCCATAGAGGTTGGCGGTGAGCTGGGAGTCCACGACCCAGGCGACGCCCGCAGAGTCGACCAGATCGGTGTCCATGACGTCGCCGATGTACTGGGTGAAGGCGCCCACCTGCCACTGGTCGTAGCTCCAGGTGGCCGAGGCCGACCACTTCCACTCCGGACGGCCGTCCTGACGGATCAGATCGCCGCCGCCGGCGATGAAGATGGTGGGGTCGATCTCGCCGGCCGCCTGGGCGTCCAGCAGCGCCGCGACGCCGGGCGACGGCGAGCGGTAGAACTTGATCAGGTGGGCGGCGTTGAAGTTGACGCTGAAGTCGCCCCACTCGGTGCCACGCAAGTTCCACATCACGCCGATGTCCAGCCCGCGAGCCTCTTGCGGCAGCAGGTTCTGGTACTGATCGGTGATGTAGAGAATCTGGCCAGCCGGAGCCAGGCCGGTGCCCTGGAAGGCGGCGATGTCGTCCGCCGTCGGAGCCGCGCGCACGACCGCATCGTAGGACGAGCCGTTCAGACGGGCCAGGTAGTCGGTGGTGATGGCGTTGCCGCCGCCGAACAGGCCGACAATGCCCTCCTGCTTCACGCGCCAGTAGTCGACGGTGAAGGTGAAGCGGCCGTACTGCTCAGGGATGAAGCGCGGCTCATAGACCACGCCCAGGCCCCAGGTTTCCGATTCTTCCGGCTTCAGGTCGGCGTTGCCGGAGCGGCGCTCGGCGGTGTTGGGACGCACGCAGGCCTGCAGGTTGGCGATGCGGCCGGCGCGCACGTCGGCTTCGCAGCGGTACCAGTCGGCGCGGCTGTTTGAACGGGTGACCAGCGTGGCGTTCACCTGCTCGAGGTTCGGCGCCTTGAACCCTTGAGCCCACGAGCCGCGGAACCGCAGGCCGTCGATCAGGTCCCAGGCGACCGCGACCTTCGGCTTGGCCACGTCGCCCACGTCGCTGAAGTTCTCGTAGCGGCCGGCGATCTGGGCTTCGAGGTTGTAGACCAGCGGAATGTCCATGTCCGGCGAGATGACCGGAATCGCGAATTCCACGTAGGCCGAGGTGACGTTGCGCGACCCCTTGGTGTCCGGCGACGGGCTCGTGCCGACCAGGTCGTTGTCGTAGGTCACGCCGGTCAGGGAGTTGGTGAAGGTGATGGTGCCGTCCAGACGGGCGTCGCGGTCGTCCTTCTGGGTCTCGCGGCGATGCTCGAGACCGGCCGCGAAGCCGACGTCGCCGCCCGGCAGGGTGAAGAGGTCGACCTTCGAGATCTTGAAGTCGGCCATGGCGAGCGAGCTGGTGCTCTTGCGGGTCGTCTTCACGCGAATCGCGTCGATCGCGGCCTGCGAACTCGGCGCGCCGTCGCCGATGCTCGGATTGCCCAGGGAGCCGCCGTTGAAGGGGTTGTAGGCGTCGGGCGTCGACAGCGCCATCTGTTGCTGGAGCAGGGTCGCGCTGATGCCGTCCGAGACGTCCTCGACCTCAGCCTTCGAATAGAGCAGCGCGCCTTCCCACTTGAAGCCGAACTTCTCGCCGCGGAGACCAGCCAGGAAGCGCCACTGGCTGTTTTCGACGTCGACGTGGTTCGGGCCGACATCGGCGAAGTTGTAGGCCAGCATGGTCGAGCCGACACCGGCCGCGCCGATGTTCAGGCCCTGCAGGCGGTTCGGGTTCGCCTGACCATTGGCGAAGGTCGTGGGACCGAAGGGGTTGTAATAGTTGGTCGCTGCGATCGCGATCGGCAGAGACGACAGGTTCGTCGTCGAGGTCTGCACCGCGTGGGTCGTGGCCGTGTAGTAGCCGACCTCGCCAAAGGCGGTCATCTCTTCGGTGAGATCGTACTTGCCGGTGAAGAAGAGGTTGAGGCGCTCGACCTCGGGCATGACCGACGGATTGAAGGTGCCGGAGGTGTCGAAGCGCAGGTTGCGGTCGGCGCCGGTCGCGCCGGTGGACGCTGCGCCCGAAGCCAGGCAGATGCCGCCGCCGAGTTGCGGGCCGCAGGCGGCGTTGTAGGACGGCTGGATGTGGTAGGCGCCCGCCGAGGAGGTGAGCAGCGCGCCGTTCTGGCGAACGGCTTGCTGCGCCGTCAGGCTCGCCCACGGAGTGGCCGTGACGCGGTCGTCCAGCGTGGTGTTGTTGGCGTAGGCGGTGCCGGCGAACAGCGGCGTCTTGTTTTCGGACGAGGTGTAGTCCTGATCCCAAGCCTTCAGCGCCGAACGGTTGGTGTAGTTGGCGAAGACGCTGATGTTGCCGCGACCTTCGTGGAAGTTCTTGCCAGCCTGGATGCTGAGCTGGCCTTCACGCAGGCTGGTGCCCTCGGCCGCGCCGTATTGCGCCTCGACGGTCAGGCCATCGAAGTCGTCCTGGAGCACGGTGTTGACCACGCCGGCCACGGCGTCGGAGCCGTAGAGCGCGGCCGCGCCGTCGCGCAGCACTTCGAGGCGCTTCAGGCCGTTCACCGGAATGGCGTTGGTGTTGTACGTCAGGACCGGGACGAGGTTCTCGTCGGCGCGGCTGGTCGGGTGAGCGACGACGCGACGGCCGTTCAGCAGCACCAGGGTGTTGCCGACGCCGAGGTTGCGGAGGTTGACCGAGCCAACGTCGCCGCGGGCGCTGTTGCTGGAGTTCGGCAAGTAGCTCGAGTTGAAGCTGACGTCGCCCATCTGCGGGATGGAGCGGAAGAGGTCATCGCCCGAAGTGGCCGCGACGCTGCTCAGCTGCGACTGGTCGACGACCGTGACCGGCAGGGCGGCGGTGACCTTCGCGCCTTCGATCTGCGAACCGACGACGACGATTTCCTCGACGGTGTCGTCCTGCGCCGCAGCGGCGCCGGCCCAGGATAGGGCGCCGAGCGCCGTAGTCGCCAGAATGGCCTTACGCCATGACAAGCGAGTGCTCATTGAAGCCAACCTCTACTCTTTGGTGTACTCAGGCCGACAACAACGAACTGCCCCGACCCCCGATCGGGGACAAACACATGATCGTTCCCGCGACGTCACCCCTTCAGCCAAGAATTAGCCAAGAATAACGGCGTTTGTGGCGCCGCGGTCACGTTTCTGACACGGAATGCAAGACTGCAGGGCGGGACTCGCCGCATAGATTATGCAGCCTTAGCTCCTGCATAATCTATGCGGCCGCAGCGCTAGGCGCGCGTCGGCGTAATTCAGTAGAAGGTGACGTTGTCGATTTCGACCCACATCTTCTCACCAGCGGGCCGTCCGCCGTCGATCGTGATCTCAAGCACGTCGTCGCCGGTCCAGGGGCCGGTTCCACCCCAACGGCTCTTCTCGCGCTTCAGAGCGGTGAACGGCGCCTCCACGGTCCGCCACTCCGGTCCGGAGGGCACTTCGCTGCTCCACCGGCCGTTCAGCGTATTGACGCCAAGGCTGTAGGCGCCGCCATCGCCCCGGATTTCGAAGCGCACGCCCTTGAACGCGGTGACGTCCACCGGCTGCACCGAGCCGCGGCTGAGCGGGATGATCACACCGGCGTTGGCGTTATCCTTGGCCGACATCTTGGCGGCGATGCTGAGCGCATGATCCGTAGCGGTCCGATTGATGACCTGCGACACCTGCACCGTGCGATCGATGCCCCCGTCCATGTCGTCCATGCGCAGGGTGTCGACGCTGGAGCGACCCTTGGGCCCTTCGAAGTCGTCGATCAAAGCGGCCTTCGCCTTGACGACAGGCATGGACTTCTGACCGTTGGCGGCGGGCAGCTTCGTCCCCGGCCCGTGCACTTGCACGCCGTCCACAAACACGCGGTCGGTCTTGCGGACGTCCGAAATGTTGCTCCAGGGCTGACCATCGATCAGCACCAGGTCGGCGCGCTTGCCCTTTTCGATCGTTCCGCGATCGTCGAGTTCGCCCAAGACCTTGGCGCTATTGGCGGTGCCCACGATCAGGGCCTCGGAAGGCGTCAGGCCAGCCTTCACGAGCAGCTCCATCTCCCGCAGGGTCGAAGTCCCGTGCGGGGTGCCGGTCATGCCGGCGTCGGTCCCGAGCGCAATGGTGACGCCAGCGTCGTGCAGGACCTTCACGTTGTGAAGCGCATAGCCGAACTTCTGCTCGCTGCGGCGACGCGCTTCGGGATCGGAAGCGCCGCCGCCCTTGGTCGGATCATAGACCGCGAGGGTCGGCGCATACGCGGTGCCGCCCGCCTTGATGGCCTCCACCGCCGCCTGATCAATCTCGCGATCCTGCAGGCTGTGGGCGATCACATCCACCTTGGCCCGTCCGGCAACGATCCCACGATCGACGGTGACGGTATGGGTCAGGACCTTGAGATTGTTGCGGTGAGCCTCGTCCACGAGGGCCGAGAGCGTGCCCTGGTCCATGCTGGTGTTGTCGGCGGACATGCCGTAGCGCCAGCCGTCAGCGAAGGCCTTGATGTAGTCCGGCTTGTAGGGGACCAATTCACGCACGGCGATGCGCGCGCCCTGCGGAGAATTGACCCATTTGGTCGTGGCGGTGTCGGCCCAGTCGGCGCCGTGACCTCCAGGCGTGCTCATCCGCGCGACGAAATTCACGTGCGGCGAAGCCATCGAAGCGATCCAGCGGCGGCGCGGTTCGAAGGATTCCGGCTGCTGGTGGAAGTCGTTCACTGTGGTGACGCCGGCCGCGATATAGGCGTTGGCGATCTCCGGCGAGATGCGCGGCTCTCCGCCCGGAGTCCAGTGGGTATGGACGTCGAAGAAGCCCGGCAGGAGCGCCTTGCCCTTGGCGTTGATCACCTGCGCGCCCTTTGGCGGCTTCACATTGGGACCGATGGCGGCGATGCGACCGTCCTCGACTATAACGTTCGCCACATGCGGCGCAGCGCCGGTCGCGTCGAACACCGTCGCGCCCACGATCGCAATCGGCCTTTCGGCTGCGCCAGCCGCGCCCGCCAGAGCCATCGTTCCGCCGAAGGCCAAGGCCCCAGCCACTCGCCATCCGTCACGCACCAAGCTCAAGCGAACCCCCGACACACTACTGAACAGATGGGGCGAGCCTATAGCGCCCCTTTTCAAGGCTCAGTTAGGACTCCGTCTGCAAGAAAGCGATTCATATCGCCGTTCCTGAGGAGAATTTTACCTCTCCCCCACTTCGTTCGGCGAAGTGCGGACGCGAGCGTGAGCGACCGTCCGCACGAGGTGATTTGAACCCGACGCGTCGCCATGTAGCTTGGCGACGACTTTCCTCCCCCCAGGCGATCTTCAGATGAAGCAATTCCTCCTCACCATGGCCGGCGTCTTCGCGGGCCTGGTGCTGTTCCTGATCGGCGTTCCATTCCTGCTGATCGTCATGGCCGCGGGCGCGGCCAAGCCAGCTCCGACGCCGTCACAGGCGGTGTTGGAGCTCGATCTGCGCGATCCGTTGACCGACCAGGATCCGGTCAATCCGTTCGCCTCGCTCGGCCGTAGATCGATGTCGGTGATGTCCGTGATCGAGACGCTCGACCGGGCCGGCAAGGACGGCAAGGTGAAGGGACTGCTGGTGCGTCTGCCGGAAGGTGGGATGCCGCCCGCCGCCGCCGATGAACTGCGCCTGGCGCTCAAGAAGTTCCGGGCCGCCGGCAAGCCCGTGATCGCCCACAGCCAGGGCCTCTATCCGTCCGGTGTAATCACCTCGACCTACATGCTCGGCGCGGCGGCCGACGAATTCTGGATGCAGCCGGGCGCCTCGCTTCAGGTGACCGGTCTTGCTTCCGAGGACCTGTTCTTCAAGCGCTTCTTCGACAAGTACGGCGTGAAGGCCGATTACGAGCAGCGCTACGAGTTCAAGAATGCGGTCAATCCGTATCTCTACAGCGACTACACCCCCGCCCACCGGGAGTCGCAGCTCTCGTGGATGGGCTCGATCTATGGGGCCACGCTGGCCAGCGCCGCCAGCGACCGCAAGCAGACGCCGCAGGTCCTCCGGACCAGCCTGGAAGCTGGCCCCTACCTCGCCGAAGACGCGCTCAGGCTGAAGCTCATCGACAAGGTAGGACAGGTGAAGGAGGCGGAAACCGCCGCCCTCGGCCGCGCCGGCAAGGGCGCCGAACTCGTGGAGTTCGAGAAGTACATGCGCGCCAGCCGCGACCGGACGCCCGGCGTCGGGCCTGCGATCGCCGTCGTCGAAGGCGAAGGGGCGATCATGACCGGCCATGACGGTTCGACGAACCCCTTCGCCTCGTCTTCCACCATGTATTCGGATGATGTCGCTGAGGCGCTGTACGACGCGATCGAGGACAAGGACGTGAAGGCGATCGTCTTCCGCGTCTCCTCCCCCGGAGGCTCCGACACCGCGTCCGAACAGATCCTCGCCGCCGTTCGGGCGGCCAAGGCGGCCAAGAAGCCGGTAGTGGTTTCCATGGGCACCTATGCGGCCTCCGGCGGCTACTGGGTCTCGAGCGAGGCCTCGGCCATCGTCGCTCATCCCACCACCCTCACCGGCTCGATCGGCGTGTTCGGCGGCAAGTTCGCTCTTGGTCCGGCGCTCGAGCGCTTTGGGGTCGATGTTCGCGAGATCGGCGTCGGCGGCGACTATGCAGGCGCCTTCGGCATGGGCAGCGAGATGAACCAGGCCCAGCGGGCGGCCTTCGCCGGCTGGATGGACCGCATCTACGCCAACTTCGTCGCTCGCGTCGCCGAAGGCCGAAAATTGCCCGTCGCCCGAGTGCAGGAGATCGCCAAGGGGCGCGTCTGGACCGGCGCTCAGGCGCGCGAACTCGGCCTCGTCGACGAGGTCGGCGGCTTCTACCAGGCGGTGGAGAAGGCCAAGTCGCTCGCCGGCCTGAAGGGCGACGTGCGGCTCAAGCGCATGACCACCCAGGTGTCGCCCTTCCAGGCGCTCGAGAGCGCGCTCGGCGTGTCGGCCAACTCGGTCCGCACCCTGGCGGCGGCGGCCTGGCTCCTCGGCGACCCGCGCGCCGAAGCCGTTTTGGACGAAATGGCGCAGGAGCGGCTGCGCGGCGCCGGCGCGCGGGTGCTCGCCCCCACGCCGGTGAACTGAAGATCGGCGGCTGGCGGCCGGACGTTGCGAAACGCCGGCCGGGCTCCGATGATGTAGACTATCGTACCCCTTTCCCGAGGCGCCCCATGACCGACTTCCGACGCGTGACTGACGACTTTTCGGTCGCCCCCCAGATCAGCCTGGAGGATCTGCCGGCCGCTGCGGCGCAGGGATTCAAGCTCGTGATCAACAACCGTCCTGACGGCGAGGACCCGACGCAGCCGACGAGCGCCGAAGTGGAGGCCGCCGCCCGGGCCGCAGGGCTCGACTATGTGCATATCCCGGTCCGCGGCGGGCCCACGGCCGACCAGGTGGAAGCCAATTACCGCGCGATCGAGGCCGCTGGCGGGCCAGTGCTCGCCTTCTGCCGGTCGGGAACGCGCTCCATCGTCACCTGGTCGCTGGGCCAGTTCCAGGCCGACGAGCGCGGACGCGACGAGCTCATCGAACTGGGCGCCAAGGCCGGGTACGATCTGGCCGGCGCGTTCCCACGCTAGGGTTCGAGCTGTACGCGCGCCACGCCCATGCTGACCTGTTCGGGCTCGCAACTGGCGACGGCCAGCACCAGATGAGCCGCAACGAGGCAGAGCAAGGCGGACGCCGCCCGCTGGAGCCGTTTTGATACAAAAATCGCCGCGGCCAACGCCATGATCGACCTCGCTTCTAGAGTTTGGGCTGGTCGGAGCAAACGCGGCGCCGTCAGGAGGAAGACCCAATGATCCCCTTTGTGCGCGAGATGACCTTCGAATACGGCGCCTGCGATCAGGTCTCGCCGCTCATCCGGCGCGTCGTCGCGAACAATCCGGGCCCGTTCACCTACCTGGGCACGGCCACCTTCATTGTGGGCAGGGGCGAGGTGGCGGTGATCGACCCCGGTCCCGACATGCCCGAGCACCTGGACGCGCTGATGGCCGCCCTCCAGGGAGAGCGCGTCACGCACATCCTGGTGACGCACCATCATTCGGACCACTCGCCCCTCGCACGGCCTCTTCAGGAAAAAACCGGAGCGAAGATCTATGGCTGCGCGGTCGGGGGCCAGGCGGCGCAATCGACCGTGATCACCGAAGCCGGCCATGACCTGGGCTTCACGCCGGACGTCGACATCTGCGGCGGCGGCGCGGTCTTCGAAGGCCCCGGCTGGACCCTCGAGGCGATCGCCACCCCAGGCCACACCTCGAACCACATCTGTTTCGCCCTGCGGGAGGAGAATGCGCTCTTTTCGGGCGACCACATCATGGGTTGGTCGACGACCGTCGTCTCGCCGCCGGACGGGGACATGACGGCCTATATGGCGAGCTTGGAAAAGGTGAAGGCGCGGGGCTTCGACGTGCTCTGGCCGACCCATGGCCCGCCGGTCCGGGAGGTCACGCCCTTTATCGACGCCTACGCCGCCCATCGCCGCGAGCGCGAGGGGCAGATCCTGAGCGCCCTCGCCGCAGGCCATCGCAAAATCAACGACATGGTGCCCGCGCTCTACGCCGCGACGGATCAGAGGCTCTGGCCCGCGGCGGCGAGGTCGGTCCTCGGCCACATGATCGATCTGACGCGAAGGGGGATCGTGGCGACGGACGGCGAGCCCGGGCCGGACAGCGAATACCGGCTGGTCGGAGCCGTCACCGAGCCGGCGAGATA
>Ga0065721_10004152_pt1 | contig 41521 bp, 28 predicted proteins | sample Mesricmetagenome_FD_59108 | JGI IMG/M metagenome (GOLD analysis project Ga0065721, IMG submission 59108) | Mesophilic microbial community from rice straw/compost enrichment Sample: eDNA_1 v2 (version 2) | ecosystem: Engineered > Solid waste > Grass > Composting > Bioreactor | place: USA: Davis... | reverse complement strand
GCGTGTGGCTCGGCGAGCCGCAGGCGGTGGTCAAGATCGACTCCTCCGGCGATCGGACGACGCTGGCCGAAGGACCGGGCCCGGCGCTCGCCAAGCTGCAGGAAGTGCTCGCGGATGTGCGGGCGCAGGCGCGGCGGGTCGAGCAGCGCACGAAGCACGAGCTGGGCGACATCAACCGGCGCATCGAGCAGCTTCGGTTGAAGGTGCGCGGGGCAGAGCTAAAGGCGGAACGAGCCGCGACAGCCCGTGACCCTCTGCTTGCGTGGTGGGGTGTCGGGCTGGTGCTGGTCATCGCGGCGGGGTGCATCGGCGCGGGCCTGCGGCTCAAGCCTCTCGTGGAGGCGTCGCCCCTGCGTCGGGCCGTGCGTGGGGGCGCGCGGGCGCTGCTGATGGCTGCGGCGGCAGGCTGCGTGCTCTTCGCGCTGCTTGAGAGCCCGGCGCGCCGCAACACGATGGACGCGGCAAGGCTGACGGAGATTCGTGTCGCGGCACAGACCGAGATCGAATCGCTGGAGCGGCGATACCAGACCGTGCAGGCGGAGATTCAGGCGCAGCGCGAGGCGAGTCAGGAACTGCGGCTGGTGATCACCGAGCCCACGACAGGGCAGATGTCGCCGACGCGCCAGACCAGCCCCGGCGATCCCATGTACGTGTCGCAGGTGGTGCGGGTGATTCCGGCCAATGCGCTGTCGTGGGGCGGCAAGATGCGCGTGTACCTGAGCCGCTGGACGGAGTTTCTGATGCAGGAGCCGCGGAACTCGAACACCGAAGGCGGCGTGTTCCCGGTCATCTTCGGGACGGTCACGCTGACGATTCTGCTCGCGGTGGCAGTCGTGCCGCTGGGTGTGATCGCGGCGCTGTACCTGCGCGAGTATGCACGCCAGGGAACGCTGGTGAGCCTGATCCGCATCGCGGTGAACAACCTCGCGGGCGTGCCCAGCGTGGTGTACGGCGTGTTCGGGCTGGGCTTTTTCGCCTACTCCGTCGGTGCGTACATCGACGCCGGGCCGCGTGCGCCGGTGCCGTCCGGGACGTGGTGGTGGGGGATCGCGGGCTGCGCCGTGCTCATCGCGCTGGCGGTGAGCGCCGGGGCCTGGGCGCGGGGCGTGAACGAGCCGGCCGTGCGCCGCAGGCTGGGCGGGGTGATGGGCGCGGGCTGGCTGCTGGCGACGTGTCTGGCCGTGTGGGCGGTGTGGACGACGCCCTACTTCGGCGGCTTCTTCGCGGAAAAGCTCCCTACCTCAACGTTCGGCTCAAAGGGAATCCTGTGGGCCTCGCTCACGCTCGCGCTGCTGACGCTGCCGGTGGTGATCGTGGCGACGGAAGAGGCGATCGCCGCGGTGCCGCGGTCGATGCGTGAGGGGTCGTATGGGTGCGGGGCGTCCAAGTGGCAGACGGTCCGGCGGATCGTGCTGCCGCAGGCGCTGCCGGGGATCATGACGGGCGCGATTCTGGCGATGGCGCGCGGGGCGGGCGAGGTGGCCCCGCTGATGCTGCTGGGGGCGGTGAAGACGGCCCCGGAGCTGCCCATCGACGCTCAGTTCCCGTACATCCACGCGGAACGCAGCTTCATGCACCTGGGGTTCCATATCTTCGACCTGGGTTTCCAGAGCCCTGATTCGCAGGCCGCGCGTCCGCTCGTGTGGACGACCACGCTTCTGCTCGTTCTGATCGTGCTCGCGCTAAACTTGTCGGCCATCATCATCCGGGCCCGGCTGCGAGCGAAGGTGGTCAACGCGACCGTGTAGCCGGAGCCGTTATGCTCGCAGCCCCACCCGATCCCAAGGTCATGCGACCCACCTCGACCGAAGCCGTGCCGGTGCGACCCTCGCGCGAATACCGCGTCATCAACGCGATCCGCGCGGCGGCGCCCTTCACACCCTACGTCTCCCCCGCCCTGGCGTCGGAGCGGCCGGTGCTGGAGCTGTCCAAGTTCTCGCTGTGGTACGGGCAGAGCCGGGCGCTGTACGACATCGACATGGTCATTCCCTCGGGCAAGGTGACGGCCCTGATCGGCCCCTCGGGGTGCGGCAAGTCCACGCTGCTGCGGAGCGTCAACCGTCTGAACGACCTTGTGGAGGGCGTGCGCGTCAGCGGCGCGATGCGCCTCAACGGCGATGATGTGTACGCGCCGCACGTGGACGTCATCGACCTGCGCAAGCGGCTTGGCATGGTCTTCCAGAAGCCCAACCCCTTCCCCATGTCCATCTTTGAGAACGTCGTCTATCCCCTGCGGATCGACGGCGAGCGCCGGCGGCGCGTGCTGGAGGAATCCTGCGAGCGGGCGCTGCGTGCCGCGGCTTTGTGGGACGAGGTCAAGGATCGGCTCCACGAGTCGGCCCTGGGCATGTCGGGCGGTCAGCAGCAGCGGCTCTGCATCGCGCGGGCCATCGTGGCCGACCCGGAGGTGCTTCTGCTCGACGAGCCCTGCTCGGCGCTGGACCCGGTCGCCACGCTGAAGATCGAGGAGCTGATCCTGGAGATCAGCGACCGCTACACGGTGCTCATCGTCACGCACAACATGCAGCAGGCGGCCCGCGTGAGCGCCTACACCGCGTTCATGTACCTGGGCCGGCTGGTTGAGTACGGCCCCACGCGCGACGTCTTTCAGAACCCGCACCTGCCCGAGACCGAGGATTACGTCTCCGGCCGCTTCGGCTGAGCGTCGTAGCGGAGGGATTCATCGAGCAGGGCTTCCATCTGCGCGTCCGTCAGATAAGGCGAGCCTCCGTCGCCGCGCTGGCGGGACTGAACGCTGTCGGCGACTTCAAGATTGGGGATGTGGTTGAAGGCGATGCCGCCGGTCCCGTGGAAGCGGGCGCCGTGCATCGCGGCGGTGTACACCTTGTTGGCCCCGAACTTCCTGTTGACCGCGTCCATCGCCCTGGACAGGCTCTCGCGCCGGTACTGCTGGTTGAACAGAGGCAGCGTGAGGCTGCCGGGGGCGACGAGGTCGTGGAGCGTGACGCTGACGAGCAGCGGCGCGCCGGAAGGGGCCTGCTGCCACAGGTCGTCCAGGGCTTCGAGCATCGTCATCGTGTCGAGGCATCCCGGCCCAAGCGAGATCCACTGGCTCCAGGAAACGCCGTTCCAGGCGCTGGTCGAAGGTCCGTCGCTCGGAAAGCGCAGGCCCAGCGTGAGCTTTCTCGCGGCGTAGTTCTCGTGACGCATGCGTGCCGCGGCCTTGAGCAGCAGGCGGATCGCGACGCTCCTCGCCCCTTCGGGCGTCCGCACTTCCGGCGCAAGGACGTGCTGATGCCCGACGGAGCTCTTGCGCACGGGCTTTTCGAAGACCTGCCTGCCGCGGAGGATGTGATACCAGCATTCGCCCACCATGCCGCCCCACAGCGTCCGCAGCTCGGCCTCGGAGCGGCGGTAGAGGTCGCCGATGGTCGTGATCCCGGCGCGTGCCAGCCGCTTCATCATCCGCGGCCCGATGCCCGAGAGCTCCTGCGGGGAAAGATGCTCGATCTTCCGCGGCAGGTCTTCGTCCTGGAGGATCACCAGCCCGTCGGGCTTCTGCAGGTCGGTGCCGAGCTTGGCGAGGACACGATTGGGCGCGATGCCGATGGAGCAGCGCATGCACACGCCGCAGGAGGCGCGGATTTCCGCCTTGATGCGGCGGGCGAGCTCCGCCGCGGCTTCGGGAGTCCGCTGCGTGCGGTCGAGGCGGCAGGAGACCTCGTCGATGGAATGCACCCGGTCGATGGGGATGTGCCGGTCGATGGCCTTGAGGATGCGGTGGTGCATCAGCACATAGAGACGCGGCCTCGCGTCCACGATCTGAATCTGGGGGCAGAGGATGCGTGCATCGCCCACCCGCGTCCCTGTTTTGACGCCGAAGGCCTTGGCCTCGTAGCTCGCGGCGATGCAGCAGCCGCTGTCATTGGTGACCGGGGCCACGGCGACGGGCCGGTTGCGCAGGGCGGGCTGCACCTGCTGCTCGACAGAGGCGAAGTAGGAGTTGAGGTCAAGGAAGAGTGTGGTCAGCACCGCCGTGGAGTATAGGTAACAAAGCCCAAACTTTGGCAAGAAATGGCGATCCCTTCTGACACGGGGTCGGGCGGCTGGAGCCACTTTGAGGAATGACCGATAGCCTTCGACGCCTACCATCACAGACCGCGCAGTTCAGGGCCGGACTCGGGTTTCGTTCGGACTGCTGCGTGCTACAGGAAGTGTCATGAGGCCCGGTCAGAACTCCGCAAACGCGAACGGTCAATCGATGTCGCACCCTCGAGCCGTGGCCCCTTCGGTGAACAGCTGGAGCGCCGAGTACCTGGATGCGCAGTACGCGCGCTTCCGGGCTGATCCCAGCTCGGTTCCCGCGGACCTGGCGGCGTTCTTCCAAGGCTTTGACCTGGCGCTCGCCGGCGGCGGTCCCTCGGGCGGCGGTGGGGATGTTTCTTTCCAGCGTGGAGTGGACGCCCTGGTTGCCGCGTACCGCGCGAAAGGTCACCTGGCGAGCAAGCTCGATCCCTTCGGGCGCGAGCGGACGCGTCCACCGGAGCTTTCGCTGGAGCATCACGGGCTGAAGGAGTCGGACCTCGACCGGCCCGCGAACGCGGACGTCAGCGGCCTGAGCCCCGGCGCGACGCTGCGGCAGGTGATCGAGCACCTGGAGGCGACGTACTGCTCCACGATCGGCGTGGAGTACATGCACATCAGCGATAGCCGCGAGCGTGCTTGGTTCCGCGAGAAGTTCGAGAAGAACCGCGGCCGGATGGAGCTCACGCGGCAGCACAAGATCGCGATCTTCGACCAGATCGCACAGTCGCAGACCTTCGAGACCTTCGTCGGGGTGCGCTACGGCCCCGCGTACAAGTGGTTCAGCCTCGAGGGCGGCACCTCGCTGATCCCGATGATGGAGACCGCGATCGAGCACGCGACCGACACGGGCGTGGAGGAAGTGGTGCTCGGCATGCCTCACCGCGGGCGCGTCAACGTGCTCAACACGGTGATGGGCAAGACCTTTGAGCAGATCTTCACCGAGTTCGAGGACAACTGGGATCAGGGCTACCTCGACGGCGGCGGTGACGTGAAGTATCACCGCGGCTACTCCATCACCCGCACGCTCGCCAACGGCAAGACGGTGCGGCTCGCGATGGCGAGCAACCCCAGCCATCTCGAGTCCGTGAATCCGGTGGTGATGGGCCGCACGCGGGCCAAGCAGCGCCTGCGAAACGACACCGAGCGGCGGCGCGTGGTCCCGCTCCTGCTCCACGGCGACGGCGCCGTGGCCGGCCAGGGGATGGTGTTCGAAACGCTGAACATGTCGCAGCTCGATGGGTACACCGTCGGCGGCACGCTGCACATCGTGGTGAACAACCTGATCGCCTTCACCACGCTCCCCGAGGACGACCGCAGCACGGTCTACTGCACCGACGTGGCCAAGGGCATCGAGGCTCCCATCTTCCACGTCAACGGCGAGGACCCCGAGGCGTGCGCGATGGTGGCCCGCTGGGCGGTGGAGTATCGGCAGGAGTTCCGCAAGGACGTGTTCATCGACCTGTGGTGCTACCGCAAGTACGGCCACAACGAGGGCGACGAGCAGAGCTTCACCCAGCCCAACCTCGCGGCGCTCATCAAGGCCCGCAAGCCCACGATGGACGGCTACGCGGCGAAGCTGATCCGCGAGGGCGTCCTCACGGAGCAGGACGTCAAGAGCCGGATCGACCGCTGGATGGACGTGCTCGACAAGGCCCAGGCCAAGGCCAAGAAAGAGCCGCAGATCCCGGTCATCGATCCCGGCAACGACCGCTGGAAGGGGATCACGGGGCAGTACTCGCACGCTCCCGCCAACACCGCCGTGCCGATCGAGGTGCTGAGCGAGGTGTGCGCCGCGCTGGGCCGCGTGCCGGAAGGGTTCAACCTGAACCCCAAGCTCAAAAAGCTGCTGACCGAGCGGTCGGAGCTGCCCCGCAACGGCATGGTGAGCCACGCGGACGCGGAGCTGCTGGCCATCGGCTCGCTGTTGCTGGAGGGCTGCCCGGTGCGGCTGAGCGGTCAGGACTCTCGCCGCGGCACCTTCAGCCAGCGGCACGCCGTGCTGCGCGACTTTGAGACCGGCGCGCCCTACGTGCCGCTCAACGCGATGCGGGAGATCGGCGATCCGGGCACCGACCACGCGCCGGGCACGCCCGGCCCCGACGGCCGCCCGCGTCAGGCCCGGTTCTGCATCTACGACTCGCCGCTTTCCGAGGTCTCGGTGCTGGGCTTCGACTACGGCTACAGCCTCGCGGACCCGAACATGCTGGTGATGTGGGAGGCGCAGTTCGGCGACTTCGCCAACGGCGCGCAGACGATCATCGATCAGTACATCGCCAGCTCGGAGATCAAGTGGAACCGCTGGTCCGGCCTGGTGCTGCTGCTGCCCCACGGCTACGAGGGCGCGGGGCCCGAGCACTCCTCCTGCCGTCTGGAGCGGTTCCTCATGCTGTGCGGCGACGACAACATCCAGGTCGTCAACTGCACCACCGCGGCGCAGACGTTCCACGTCCTGCGGCGTCAGGTGAAGCGGAACTTCCGCAAGCCGCTGGTCTTCGCGACGCCGAAGAAGTACCTGCGCGTGCCGACCAGCCACATCGACGAGTTCACCAGCGGGCACTTCCGCGAGATGCTGGACGATCCGGCGTTCGAGGGCAAGGGCGGGTTCGACCGCAAGGCCGTCACGCGGGTCATCATCTGCACGGGCAAGGTCTTCTACGAGCTGTCCGAGCGTCGCAAAGCCACGGGCCGGACCGACGTCGCGATCCTCCGTCTGGAGCAGCTCTATCCCTTCCACACGGAGATGGTCCGTGAGATCCTCTCCCGCTATCCCAAGAAGGCGGAGATCGTGTGGGTGCAGGAGGAGCCGCGGAACGCCGGCGCGTACCTCTACGCCGCCGACACCTTCCGCAGCGAGCTGGGCATCGAGCTGCCCTACATCGGGCGCGAGACCAGCGCGACTCCCGCGGTGGGCAGCAAGAAAGCGGATATCGCCCAGCAGGAAGCGGTCATCGCCGCGGCGATCGGGCCTGCAAAAAAAAATGAAGTGACGGCCGGGAAGGGCTCTCCGTCCTCCAAGCAGGTCGTTCAGTCCGCGCGCCGGTAAACCAAGTCAGGAAGAGAACACATGGCGGTAGACATCGTGATCCCCGCGTTCGGAGAGTCCGTCACCAGCGGCGTCGTGCAGCGGTGGGTCAAGAAGGACGGGGAGTACGTCACCAAGGACGAAGTGATCATGGAGCTGGAGACCGACAAGGTCACCGGCGAGATTCGCGCCGAGGCCTCGGGCACGCTCCAGACGCTGGCCAAGGAAGGCGACACGGTGCAGGTCGGCCAGACCGTCGGTCGCATCCAGGAAGGGGCCGCTCCCGCCGCCGCGGCTCCCGCCAAGGCCGCCGCCAACGCCGAGCCCAAGCCCGCTCCCCAGCCCGCCCATGCCGCGACAGTCGCCGAGCACACGGAGAGCGACGTTCGCGCCACGCCGCTGGCGCGCAAGCTCGCCGCGGAGCACGGCGTTGACCTGGCGAAGATCCCCGTCCCCGTCGGCCAGCGCATCCGCGAGCAGGACGTGCTGAACTACGTCAACGCGGGCCGCAACGGCCCCGCCGCGCCGGCCCCCGCTCCCTCGCCCGCCCCTGCGCCCAAGGTCCAGGCCGCTCCCGCGGCTTCGGGCCAGCGCGGCGTGACGCGCGAGCGCATGACCCCGCTGCGCCAGCGCATTGCCACGCGCCTCGTCGAGGCCCAGCACACCGCGGCGATGCTCACGACCTTCAACGAGTGCGACATGACCGCGGTCATGGAGCTGCGCCGCCAGTACAAGGACGACTTCGAGAAGAAGCACGGCATCGGCCTGGGCTTCATGTCCTTCTTCGTGAAGGCCGCCGTCAACGCCCTGCGTGCCTTCCCCATGGTGAACGCCTACATCGTGGAGGAGGGCGGTCAGCCGGCGATCGAGAAGCACGACTACTGCGACATCGCCGTCGCGGTCTCCACGCCCAAGGGGCTCGTGGTGCCGGTGCTCCGCAACGCGGAGACGCTCTCCTTCGCTGGCATTGAGCAGGGGATCAAGGACCTGGCGGTCCGCGCCCGCGACGGCAAGCTCTCCCTGGAAGACATGCAGGGGGGCACTTTTACGATCACCAACGGCGGCATCTTCGGCTCGCTCATGAGCACGCCGATCCTCAACCCGCCGCAGTCGGCGATCCTCGGCATGCACGCGATCAAGAACCGTCCCGTGGAGCACCCCGCTGGCAGCGGTCAGGTCGCGGTGCGTCCGATGATGTACCTGGCGCTGAGCTACGACCACCGCATCATCGACGGTGCGGAGGCCGTGCAGTTCCTGGTGCGCATCAAGCAGGGCATCGAGGATCCGCAGCGCCTGATGCTCGACCTCTGACGCCGGGTACACTGGCCAGGCGTGACCACCGTCACCCTGCCAAGCCCCGCGGCCGCGCCGACGCACGCTCCCGAGCCTGTCCTGACACGCCGCAGGTACGAGGAACTTGATGCCCTCCGGGGCATCGCCGCGGTCGCGGTGATGCTGTTCCATTTCGACCTGTACGTGCAGCACCACTGGAGTGAGGCGGTGTGGGGCCCGCTCTCGCTGGGTCGCTATGGGGTTCAGCTCTTCTTCATCATCAGCGGCTTTGTGATCCTGCTGACCGCGCAGCGGGCGGCGTCGGTGGGGGCGTTCGCGTGGTCGCGGTTCACGCGCCTCTATCCCGCCTATTGGACGGCCTGTGCGCTGATCTACACCCTTCGGGTGCTGCACGACCCGGAGCACGCGCCGGACCCGATCAAGGCCCTGCTGAATCTGCCGATGATCGAGATCGCGGGCGTGCCGCGGCTGGAAAACGTCTTTTGGACGCTTCAGCAGGAGGTGTGGTTCTACCTGCTGATCGGGGCATTGATCGCCGTTCGGCGCGTGCATCTGGCGACGTGGGCGCTCGCCGCGCCCGTGGCGATGAGCCTCGCGAGCCTGCGCTTCACCCGTTGGTTCGGGCTCTTCCTTGTGGGCGTCGTGCTCTTTGAGACGCTCAAGGGCTGGAAGCCGCGGCACTATCTGCTGCTGGCCCTGGTCGGCGTGGACGTGCTTTCACGAAGCCTGCTGCTCCGCACGCGGGATGTGGCGGGGTGGGAGTACCCGGCGGGCGTGGTCGTGTGCGCCCTGCTCGTGCTCGCGGCGACGCGTCGGCGCATAGCGTGGCTGACCAACCCTGTGCTGGTGTTCCTGGGCGGCATCTCCTATTCCCTGTACCTGGTTCACGCGACGCTGGGGAGCATCCTGATCGAACGACTGCACGGGGCCGGGTGGGGTGTGGGGAGTTCGCTCGCGGCGGCTGTCGCGGCGTCCGTAGCCGTGGCCACAGCGCTCACGTTCGCTGTCGAAAAGCCAGTGATGCGGCGGCTCCGGCGTGTTACACTGGCCTGATGCTCCACGCCGCCACCGCCGTTCTGGTCGCATCACTGTGTGCCACGGGGCTTGCCCAGCCCGCCGAGCAGCCGCCGCAGCCGGGCATCCCGATTCCGCGTCCGCCGGCGCCCCCGCCCAAGACCCCGGAAGCCGTCCGCAAGTCGTTTGAGGCGTACGCGGCGGCCATTGTGAACGACAAGGGTGAGGACGCGGCGGAGTGCGTGGACCAACAGACCATCAAGTGGTATGGCGACATCCGCAAGTGGGCGCTCACTGCCACGCGGGAAGAGCTCGCCAAGCTGGGTCTGTTCAACCGCCTGCAGGCGATGCTCGTGCGGCACCGCGTGCCGCGGGCGGAGCTTGAGAAGATGGACGGCCGCAAGCTCTTTATCCACGCCGTGGATCAGGGGTGGGTCGGCAAGAACAGCGTCGCCGGGATTGATATCGGCGACGTGTCGATCACGAGCACCTTCGCAGAAGGCACGGTCGTGAGGAATGGTCGTCCGACGAAGATGAAGTTCCAGTTCGTTATTGAGGGCGGGAAGTGGAAGCTCAAGCTGATGCCGATCATGACGCAGGCCGAGCCCGTGCTCCAGGCGCAGCTGAAGCGTGAGGGGCTGACGGAGGACGAGTACATCCTCCGGGTGCTGGAGGCGACGACGGGCAGGAAGCCCTTGCCGGACGCGTGGGACCCGCCGAAGTAAGGCCGAAGCGGCTCAGTACCGCTCTCGGACGATGCCCTCCTGGTACGCCCTCACGAGCGCATCCAGGTCTTCGATCTGACGCAGGATTTCACGCCCCTCGTCGGTCTCGGCGACGGTTCGTGCGTGGTCGAACTGCCGGATGGTGGTGATCTTGGGCACGATGTCCGCGCCGGATTCGATCACCGCCTCCACGGAGCTGAAGGGGCAGTGCTCCGCAAGCTCGATGCGGTCGGGCTTGAGAACGAGGGTGTAGCCGCGGTCGCCGTAGGCCTCGCTGAAGGCGCCGTCGATGGTGACGGCGTTTCCGCCGCGCTTGACCGGCTGCTCGCCCTTCTCGATCTTGACGGGGACGTGGCCGTTGACGATGAGCACGTCCTCGCCGCAGCCGAACAGGCGCCCGATGCGCTTGACGAACGCGGGGTCGTGGATGAGGTCGAAGTAGGGGTTCTTGACCTCCTTGTGCGTCTCCTTGTCGGCGAGGAAGTAGGTCTCGAAGGTGGCGAGCTTGTCCTTGCCGAAGAGGGGGCTGCGCGGCCCGCCCCACAGATACCACAGCCAGTCGGCGTCGCCGTCGATGCCGAACCAGCGCTTGCGGACCGCACGCCGGACGACGGACCCCAGCGCGTCCATCAGCTCGCGCCCGGCGACCTCTCGCCCGTCCACGCGCAGGGAGAGCGGGTTGCCCTCGCTATCCACCGGCACGCAGGCGTGGAACACCAGCGCCTCGTCGTACTTGGCCCACATCCCGCCCTGGCGGACGACCCATTCCATGTGCTCGCGCAGCTTGCGGGAGTTGACGAAGGAGGCCTTGATGCGCTTCAGGCACTCTTCCTCTTCCGGCGAGTAGGCGTAGGGATTGGCCGGGTCGATCGTGGGCAGGTGCTTGTCCAGCAGCTCGTATTCCTTGTTTCCAAGGGTGATCGTGCCCTTTTCGAAGTTGATCCGGTGAAGCAGGCGGCGGTGTTCCAGGCCCCATTCGGGGTGCCGCTCCAGCATCTGGCCCTCGGCCTTGAACTGCATGATGGCCAGGGCCTTCTGCATCCGCGCCACGGTGAGCTGGTCACGGTGCCCCCAGCCCTTGGGGATGAACCGCTCCGCCGGGTCATCGGCGTACTTGGCGCGCACCAGCTTTTCGAGGGGCGTCGTGAGGATGCCGTACCCCTCCTCCAGCTGCGCCGCGCGCCGATAACGGGCGCTGAAGCGCAGCGTGGTGAGCATGCAGGGCTCGTGCCCCAGCATCGCCCCGATCCAGATCATGTCGTGGTTGCCCCACAGCAGCCGGCAGCGCGGCTGGCGCATGAGGATGTCGATCACCTTGTCGATCCGCGGCCCGCGGTCCCCCAGGTCGCCCGCGACCAACAGCTCCGCAACGGAGAGGTTGCGGATGAGGCGGGAGGCGGCCCGCACCGCGCCCCAGTCGCGGTCGTGCCTCGCCATGCCCGCGATCATCTCCTTGATGTACTCCGGCCGCAGGCCCGAGCCCAGCTCGAGGAACAGCTCGCGGTACTCCGCGGGGATGAGCCGCTCGTAGACGTCGCGCCGGTAGTTCTGCCGCAGCTTGCGCACGATTTCGAACTGCAGCATCAGCGTCCGCTGCACCCATTCCACGCGGCGGCCGGACTCGACGATCTCCTTGGCGAAGCGGGCCACCGCCTCGCGCGGGTAGTACAGAATCGCGAGGAACTTGGCCCGCTCGGCATCGCTCAGCTTGTCCTGGAGCGTCTCTTCCACCAGCGTGCGCAAAGCGCCGGAGGCGTTGTTGATGACGTGCCGGAGCTTGGCGTCCTCGCCGTGGATGTCGGAAATGAGGTGGACGACGCCCTTGGGCAGCGAGAGCCGGGCCCGCAACCCCGCGGCTTCGGCGATGGCAGCGTCGGCGGTGGGGTACTGGGATGCAAGGGCACGCAGGAGCGACAGCCGATCGGGTGAGATGGTGGACATGGAGCTGGATGGTAGGGGTCGGGAAGGGGGCTTTGGCGGACCGCCAAAAGCGGGCCTTCAATGCTGCATGGCCAAGGGCGATTACCTCTCCAGCTATCAGCAGAAGGTCGTGCAGAACTACTACACCCACCGGGACACGATCTTCGTCACCAAGCTCTCCACCATCGTCTCGGACCTGGCCATCACGCAGTCCGACAAGGAACGCGGCAGGCTGTGGGCCAAGGCCAAAGAGTTCCTTGCCAAGACCAGCGCCAACCCCACGCGCGTCCAGAAGCTCATCACCGAAAAGAACCTCGAGGAGTTGGCGAAGGTCGTGAACGAGCTGGCCAACGCCAAGCCCGGCACGGCGGACAAGCCCGCCGCGACGCAGACACCTTCCGCCCCCGCTGCGGCGGAGGTCAAGGCAGAAGCGGGTGCGGCGGAAGGGGCTATCCCTCCAGAAACGCTCAAGTCCGCGCTCACCGCCTTCAAGAAGCGGCTGAAGCTGACGATTCTCAACGATGAATCACGCCTCTCGCCGCGTGTGATGACCGGCGGCAGGAAGTCGGAGATTACCGCGATCCTCCCGCCCGACCAGTTCCCGCGCGAGGTGTGGGACGCACTCGTGCAGCAGGGCAAGCTGCGGTACACGGGACAGGGCTTCTACGAGCTGATGCCGGGGGTGTGACGGCTGGGCTCGGCCGCTGGGGTCAGTGACCCCCCGCGGGGGAGCCTTCCTCCTGCTCCCTGTGCATCCACTTGGTCAGCAGGGGCGAGAGGGCCAGCACGATCACGGCGGACACACACGCCGCGATACCGATCTTCCCGAACACGCTGGCGTAGATGTCCACCGTCTCCTGCGGGGGTGGCAGCACCTTAGCCCCTTCCTCGCCGTGGCCGACGCCCGTCAGCGTGGCGATCAGGCCCGCGAGGTAGTTGGAGAAGGCGGTGGCGAGGAACCAGCCGCCCATCACCGTGCTCACCATGCGGGTGGGGGACAGCCGCGTGACCATCGACAAGCCCACCGGAGAGAGGCACAACTCGCCTGTGGTGTGCAGGGCGTAACCGAGCACGAGGAAGGCCATCGAGGTCATGCCGCGGTCGGTCGCCTGCTGCCCGGCGTACCAGAACACGATGAACCCGAGGCCGAGCTGCGCCAGGCCCAGCGCGAACTTGACAGGCGTGCTGGGCTCCAGCCTGCGCTTACCCAGGAACGTCCACAGCGAGGAGAAAACCAGCCCGAAGATCATGATGCACACGGGGTTCACGGCCTGGAAGACGGTCGCCTTGACTTCGCTCCCGCCGTACTCCTTCCCCACGTGCTCGGGGAGCACCGTCCATTGGATGTTCGGTCGGGCGGGCGTGCCCTTGAGGTTGTTCGCCTCGCGGTACTCCTCGACCGCCTTCTCGATTTCGGTCAGGCTGACGATGGTGCCGTCGGGGCGCCTGAGGCCGACCAGCGCCTGGTTGACGGGCACCTCAATGGTCTGGCCCACCTGATCCTCCGTGAACTTGGAGGCCTGCACCACGCGATCGACGTTGCGGTCCGTGAAGTTGTTGACCGAGCTGCCCGCCTGCTCGAAGAAGGCCCAGAAGAGCATCGAGAAGAACATCATGATGAGCACGACGAAGAGCCGTTCGCGCTCCACCCTCTGCGAGCGGATGGCGGCCACGAGGATCGTGCCCAGCGCGAGGATGCCGAAGGCGGTGAGGCAGTAGCCCACGATCTCGTTCCGCTGCACCAGCAGCGCCAGAACCGGCACGGACAGGAGCGTGCCGAGATAGACCATGAACTCGTGGGAGCGCTTGGGGGCCTTTTCCGGCCGCCCGGCCTCCTTCGGGAGCCCGCCCTTGCCGACCGCAGCCGCGGCGATGAACGCGGCCACGATCAGGGCCAGGCCGACGGGGGCGTTGACGGCCAGCATCAGCTTGTCGTTCTGGCCGAAGTAGACCATGCTCGCCGCGACCGCCAGCGCGCCCACGACGATCAGCGCCTGCGTGAGCGTCCGGGGGGCGACGAAAATCGCCACGCCCGCGAGCATGCCGATCGTCGCCAGTCCGAAGCCGTAGTGCCAGCCGTAGGTTTCACCGACGTATCCGCACAGCAGCGGGGCCAGAGCCGCGCCGAGGTTGATGCCGATATAGAAGATCGTGAAGCCCGCGTCGCGCTTGCCGCTTCCCTTCGGATAGAGCGAGCCGACGATGGTCGAGATGTTCGGTTTGAAGAACCCGTTGCCGGCGATGAGCAGCGCCAGAGCGCCGAAGAAGGCGTAGTGGTTCTCGATGGTCATCAGCAGGTGGCCCGCCGCCATGAGCAGGCCGCCGAGCACCACCGCCTTTCTCGCCCCCAGCAGCTTGTCCGCGAGCATGCCGCCGATGAAGGGCGTCGCGTACACCAGGGCCGCGTACGCCCCGTACACCGCGTACGCCTGAGAGTCCCCGTACCCCAGGAACCCTTTGATCATGTAGAACACGAGCAGGGCGCGCATTCCGTAGTACGAGAACCGCTCCCACATCTCCGCGAAGAAGAGCGTGAACAGCCCCACGGGGTGCCCCAGCAACTGCGGCTGGTTCGTGACGTCGAGCACCCCGGACGACGAGTTGGCTTGGCTCATTCGATAAACCTCACGGCCGCGAACGCGGCGTCGTGCCAGCATACCCAAACCCGTGATGGCCGAAAACCCGGGCCTAGGCCTTCCACCGCACCTCGCCCGCGGCGATGGTCGCCCTCAGCCACCGGTCGTCCCACGCATAGATCAAGTGCGAGAGCACATCGGGAGACTCCCACCACCGGGTCGTAGGCCGAATGACCAGGACATCCGCATAGCGACCCGCTTCCAGCGAGCCGCAGTGCTTGAGGCCGAGCAGGTCCGCGTTCCAGCGCGTGATCTGAGCCCAGCACTGGGCGCCGGTGGGAATGGCGGAGCCGCTCGCCTTCGCCGCTTCGATCATGCCCCGGGCGATGCGGACCATGGAACGATCCGGCCCGCCGGCGACATCCGACCCCAAGGCCATGCGGACCCCGGCGTCCGCAATCTTGGCTCGCTTCATCACACCCGCGTCGAGGAATCGGTTCGCGGTGGGGCAGTGCGCGACGATCGCGCCGTGCCGGCGTACCGTCGCAAGATCCGCCTCCTCCAGCCACACGCAATGCCCCAGCAGCGTGCGCTTCGTCAGCAGCCCCGTCCGTTCATACACGCCCGTGTACGTTTCGCCGGGGAACAAGGCTTGGACCGTCTCGATCTCCCGGCGCGTCTCGGCCAGGTGCGTCTGCACATACCAGCCGGTGTCACGAGCCAGCTGAGCCGCGCCCAGCAGCAACTCTTCAGAGCAGGTAATCGCAAACCGCGGCGTGACCGCCGGTGCGATGCGTCCCGCACCACGCAGGCGTGCCGCGCTTTCCAGCGATTCTTTCGCGCCCGACAGCAGCTCCGGCGGCGCGTTGCGGTCCATCAGCACCTGACCGACGTGGCCCGCGATTCCTTCCCGCGCGAGCGCTTCAATCGCCGCCTGTGTTCCTTCATGATGCACCGTCGCATACGCAGCCACCGCCGTGGTGCCGAAGCTCAGCAGCTCCTGCGCGACCCGACCCGCCATTTCCGCGGCGTACGCGGCGTCCTTCCACTTCGCCTCCGCGGGGAAGATCGCCGTCTTCAGCCAGTCCAGCAGCTCCAACCCGTCCACGCCGATGGAATCGAACTGCGGCAGGTGGACGTGCGCATCCACGAACCCCGGGGTGATGAAGTAATCCTCTCCGCCCAGGTCCGCGTTCGGGTCCAGCCCCTCCATCACGCTTTCGATCCGCTCGCCTCGAATGACGAGCGTGCCGGGCGCAAGCCGCACCCCTTGGTCGGTATCGGGCAGGAGCAGGTGGCCGGTTATTCGGGCGTTCATTCGCGGCAAAGGGTACGGTGGCGGCGTGCAGCGTGGGAACAGCCCCCGAACTGGGCGGCACACGCCGATGTATAGTGCGGAAGCATGAGCGCCGACCCACTCGAATCCCTGGTGCAGCGGTTCGCCGCGCGTGACGCGACGGTGGGGGTCGTGGGTCTGGGTTACGTGGGGCTGCCGCTCGTGCGTGCGATGCACGGCGCGGGATTCCGCGTAGTGGGGTTTGACATCGACCCGCGCAAGATCGAGATGCTGCGGGCGGGACAGTCGTATCTGAAGCATCTTGGACCGTCGCTCAGCAAGGAGCTGGCCGAAAGCCCGCGCTTCACCCCCACGGTCAACCCGGCGGATCTGCGCGCGTGCGACGCCATCGCCGTGTGCGTGCCGACGCCGCTGGGCAAGCACCAGGAGCCGGACCTCTCCTTCGTCGAGCAGTCGATGCGCATGGTCGCGGACGTGCTCAAGCCGGGGGCGCTGGTCTCGCTGGAGTCCACGACGTACCCCGGCACGACGCGCGGCCTCTGCCAACCCATCCTTGAGCGGGGCGGTACGCACCGCACGGGACGCGACTTCTTTCTCGTCTTCTCTCCGGAGCGAGAGGATCCGGGGCGAAAGGGATACGAGACGCGCTCCATCCCGCGCCTGGTCGGTGGCGTGGACGAGGCGAGCACGCGGGCGGGCGTCGCGCTTTACTCCGCCGCGATCGAGAAGGTGATCCCCGTTGAATCGGCGGAGGTCGCCGAAGCAGCGAAGCTGCTGGAAAACATTTACCGCTCCGTCAACATCGCGCTGGTGAACGAGCTCAAGCCGGTGCTGGCGGACATGGGCATCGACATCTGGCAGGTCGTGCGTGCCGCGGCGACCAAACCCTTCGGCTTCCAGCCCTTCTACCCTGGCCCCGGGCTGGGCGGGCACTGCATACCGATCGATCCGTTCTATCTTTCCTACAAGGCCCGCGAGTACGGGCATGTGACCCGCTTCATCGAGCTTGCGGGCGAGATCAACCACCGCATGCCGCGGTATGTCGTGGACCGCGCCGCCGAGGCCCTGAACGACGACGGCAAGCCCGTCCGCGGCTCGTCGGTGCTGATCGTGGGCATCGCTTACAAGCCGGACGTGGACGACATCCGCGAAACCCCCGCCGCGGAGATCATTCGTCTGCTGTGGGAGCGCGGGGCGAAGGTCAGCTACCACGACCCCCACGTCGCACGCTTCCCCGAAATGCGCAAGTACGCGATTGATCTGGAGTCCGTCGCGCTCACGCCGGAGACGTTGCACGCGGCGGACTGCGTGCTGATCGTCACCGATCACAGCAACGTGGATTATGCGCTTCTCGGGCGAGAGGCCAGGCTGATCGTGGACACGCGCGACGCCATGTCCCGCGTGCAGGGCGTCAAGGCACGGGTGGTGAAGGCATGATTCAGCGCGGCGCGCAAATGTTGATCGGCATGGTTCACGTCGGGGCGCTCCCCGGCTCGCCTCGCGCGAGTGAGCCGATCGCCGAGCTGGTGCGACGCGCGGCGGCGGAAGCCAGGGTGCTCGTCGAGGCCGGGTTCGACGGCGTGATCGTGGAGAACATGCACGACCGGCCTTATGTCAACACCCACGGTCCCGAAGTCGTCGCCGCGATGACCCGCGTCTGCCTCGCCGTGCGTGAAGCGGTGGGGGACCGGCCGTTGGGCGTGCAGGTGCTCTCGCGGGGCGAACGGGAAGCGCTGGCCGTCGCCGCCGCGTGCGGGGCGCAGTTCATTCGCTGTGAAAACTTCGTCTTCTCGCACGTCGCGGACGAAGGGCTGATGGTGGACGCCGCGGCGGGGCCGCTGCTGCGCTACCGCGTCTCCATCGGAGCGCAGCACATCCGCGTCTTTGCAGACCTCAAGAAGAAGCACGCCAGCCACGCCCTCACGGCGGACATCTCGCTCACCGAAGCCGCGCAGGCGGCGGAGTTCTTCGGAGCCGACGCCGTCATCGTCACCGGCACGGCGACGGGCAAGCCCGCGGATCAGGGACACGTCGCCGAAGTCCGCGCGGCGGTCCCGCTGCCTGTGCTGGTGGGCTCGGGCGTCACCCCGGCGCAGGTCAAACCTCTCTTCCAGCACGCCGACGCGCTGATCGTGGGGTCGTACATCAAGGCGGGCGGCGTGTGGTCTAATCCTGTGGATCCTGTCCGCTGCCGCGAGATCGTCGCCGCACGGGGCTGACCCGAGAATCCAACACACGACGATGGCGGTGATACTCTTCCCCTGCTTGGGTGGAAAGGCATGCCGTCCTATAAAAGAGTTGGTTCGTGACAGAAACCCAAACCCGGTCCGAAAAACCCGGCAGCGTCCCGGGGGCTCCGGGGCGTAGGATTCCGCCCCGCCGGCCCCTGTGGGCCTTCTGATGGCCGCCGGGTTGGCCGATGACCATCCAGCCGGAGCCTTCCCGTGTTCGTCATCCGTCAGTCCAAGCCTGAGGACGCCCCGACGCTCCAGAAGCTGGCGCGGATGGTGTACTTCATCAACCTTCCCCCGGATGAGCGGCTCATCCTGGAGAAGATCGAGCACAGCCAGCGCTGCTTCCGCAAGCTCGCGACGGGGGCGCCCACCGAGAGCCGACGCCAGGAGCCCCGCCGCTCCAAGAGCTACGGCTCGGGCCTCTCGCACATGCAGGAAGAGTCCGACCTCTTCATGTTCACGATCATGGACACGGAGGCGGGCGTGGGTGGGGTCCTGGGCACGAGCCAGGTCCGCGCCAAGATGGGCGGGCCGGGCAACCCCAACTGGGCCTTCAAGATCACCGAGAAGACCTTCCGCAGCGAGCAGCTCGGCGTGGGCACCACTCACCGCGTGGGGCAGCTCTACGGCGATGAATCAAGCCCCACCGAGGTCGGCGGGCTCATCCTGACGCCCAGCCACCGCGGACACCCCGCCCGGCCGGGCCGCTTCCTCTCGTTCGTCCGCTTCCACTTCATGGGGCTCTTCCGGTCGGTCTTCTCCGACCGCGTGATCGCGGAAATGGCTCCGCCCGTGACGCCCGACGGCGAGAACCTCTTCTGGGACGCCTTCGGGCGCAAGTTCATCCCCGTCAAGTACGCGGAGGCGGACCGCTTCTGCCAGCACAACCGCGCGTTCATCTCCGAGCTGCTGCCGAAGGAGGAGATTTACCTTTCTCTCCTGCCGCTGGAAGTGCAGAACCAGATCGGCGCGGTCTCGCGCGAGACGGTGCCCGCGAGAAAGCTGCTCGAAAGCCTGGGCTTCAGCTACCGCGGCTTCGTGGACCCCTTCGACACCGGGCCGCACCTGGAGGCGGACACGGACAAGATCTCGCTCGTCGCGCAGACGCGCCGCCTCGTGCTCGGCAAGCCGACCACGCCCGACCGCTGCACCACGCCCGCCATGATCAGCGCCATGACCGGCGAGGGCGAGTTCCGGGCGATGGAGACCAACGTCGAGCTGGACGGAGAGGGCGTCCGCGTGCCGCGGCATGTCATGGAACGGCTGCTGGCCTCGCCAGGCATGCAGGTGGGGTTCACGCCGATGAGCGACTGGGTACGTACGAAGGGGGACGCGACCGGAGAGCAGGCGTCTGGTGATGCTTCCGCCTCTGAGCGTGCGGGAACGGGCAAGAGCCGCAAGCCGCGTGCGAAGGCCAAGTCCAAGCGCGTGAGGTCCTGAAGTGCCGTCTATGCCGTTGCAGCAGGGCTCTGCGGACCTCATCGACGGACGGTGGCTGCCGATTCCCGGAGGCACGATCCGATCCGAAAACCCCGCGCATCCCGACGAGATCGTCTGGTCCGGCGAGCCGAACATCGAGCACGTAGATGCTGCCGTGAACGCGGCGCGTGCCGCGGCGGATGCCTGGTCGCGCTGGCCGCTGGAACGCCGGGCCAAGGTGCTGCGGCGGTTTCAGCAGATCGCTGCCGCGCGCGCGGAGGAGATGGCCGCGCTGATCCGCGATGAAGTCGGCAAGCCCATGTGGGACGCGCGGGCGGAGGCCGGGCTGCTTGCCTCCAAGGTGGACATCACCCTCGATGCTGGTCCCGAAGGCGCGATGCGGCGCATCACGGGCTACGAGGTCGGCATGGGCGCTGCGATGCCCACGCGGCGCGGGGCGACATGGTTCCGACCCCACGGCGTGATGGCGGTGCTCGGCCCCTTCAACTTCCCCGCGCACCTGCCCAACGGTCACATCGTGCCCGCTCTCGCGGCGGGGAACACCATCGTCTTCAAACCCAGCGACAAGGCCCCGGCCGTGGGCCAGCTCCTCGCCGAGTTCTTCCATGAGGCCTTGAGCGCAGAGGGGGCTCCCGCGGGCGTGTTCAACCTCGTGCAGGGGCATGCTCCCATCGCCGCGGCGCTCTCAGCACACAAGCACATCGACGGCGTGCTTTTTACCGGCTCCTGGCCCGTCGGACGCCGGATCATGGAGGCGAACCTGGACTATCCGGGCCGCATCCTCGCGCTGGAAATGGGCGGAAACAACCCCGCGGTCATCATGCCCGACGCGGACCTGCGGCAGGCGGTCATCGAGTGCGTCCGCTGCGCCTTCATCACCGCCGGCCAGCGCTGCACCTGCACGCGCCGGCTCATCGTGCACGAAGCCGTGGCGGACAAGGTCATCGCGGCGGTGTGCAAGGCCGCCAGCCAGCTCATCATCGGCGACCCGCGGGCGGATCACCCCGTCTTCATGGGGCCGGTGATCTCTGACGCCGCGCGGCAAGACATCCTCGAAGCCCAACGGCGGATGCACAAGGCCGGGGGCGAAACGCTCGTGCTCGCGACAGCCTTGGACGGGCCGGGCTGGTTCATTTCGCCCGGTGTGGTGAAGGTCGAACGCTTCGCCGAGGGCGATGACCTGGGCGCGGCAGCAGGGGCGGATGTCGAAGTCTTCGGGCCGCTGCTGCGCATCTGCACGGTGTCGGGCCTGGACGAGGCGATCGAGCAGTGCAACGCGACGCAGTACGGCCTTGCCGCGAGCCTGTTCACGAAGGATGCCGGGGCGATCGCGGAGTTTCAGCACCGCGTCCGCGCGGGCTGCATCAACATCAACACGGGCACGGCGGGAGCGAGCAGCAAGCTGCCCTTCGGCGGTCTTGGCCGCTCCGGCAACCACAGGCCCGCGGGCGCGTTCAGCCTCGATTACTGCGCGTATCCCGTCGCTGGCATGACCGAGACCGCCGACGCCGCGCAGATCAGCCCGGGGATGCGGTTCGAGGACGGTTGGCTGCGGTAAGCCGCGGCTGCAAGCGCCCTTCATCCCCCCGACATAGACTGCGGCCATGCCGTCCACCGTACTGCCAGACGCTCGCGTCTCTCCGCGCTTTGCCGGCGTGTCCACGTTCTGCCGCTACCCGCTGCTGGAGCTTGTTCCAAAGGAGTCGCGCCCCATCGACTGGGCCATTTACGGCGCGCCCTTCGACAGCGGCGTGACCTACCGGCCCGGGGCACGCTTCGGCCCACGCGCCATCCGTGATGCCTCCCAGTACATCAAGCGCTATCACATCGAGCACGGCGTGGATGTCTGCGAGAAGCTGAGCATCTGCGACGCGGGCGATGCGCCCGTCAAGCCGTACAGCATGAAGGAGACGCTCGACGGGATCGCCGCGTGGGCCACGGGGCTGGCCGACCCCGGCACGCGGCTGCTCGCCGTCGGGGGTGACCACTCCATCGCCTACGCCAACATCAAGGCGACGTGGGACCGTCGCGGCAGGCCCAAGGGCGGGCTGGCGCTGCTGCACTTCGACAGCCACCTCGATACGGTCGATGCCGTGTGGGGCGAGAAGTGGGGGCACGCCTCCGTCTTCCGGCGTGCGATCGAGGAAGGGCTGGTGGACCCCACCCGCATGCTGTCGGTGGGGATCAAGGGCCCGCTGAACTCCGCGGCGGACCTCGACTACGCCAAGCAGCAGAAGATCACGATCCTGTCCGCGGAGCAATGGCACCGCTCGATCCGCGAAGGCACGCGCGAGGTTGAAACCTTCGTCAAGAGCCTGGGGGGTGCGGAGACGTACCTCACCTTCGACATCGACGTGCTGGACCCCGCCTTCGCCCCCGGCACCGGCACGCCCTCCATCGGCGGCCTGACGAGCGCGGAGGTGGTGCGGTTGCTTCACTCCCTCAAGGGCGCGAACATTGTGGGGGCGGACGTGGTAGAGGTCCTGCCGGACAGGGACACCGCCGGTATCACCGCCCTCTTAGCCGCGCACGTCATCTTTGAGATCCTGGCCCTGGACGCGGCGACCCGCTAAAGGGCTCCTGCCAGTTCGGCAGGCGGGGCGGCGATGGCAGCCGACCCCGGTGCGGGCAAAGAGCCGCAAACCCCGCATTTCCAAAGGGCCCCGGCTGGCACAAACCTTGCACAACCTCCTTCGCAGCAGGAGAACCAAACAATGTCCAAAATCATCGGCATCGACCTGGGCACCACGAACTCGTGCGTGGCAGTCATGGAGGGGACCACGCCCAAGGTTCTGATCAATGCCTCCGGCAATCGAATCACCCCGTCCGTCGTCGGCTTTACCGACAAGGGCGAGCGGCTCGTGGGCCAGCCCGCGAAGCACCAGCAGGTGACCAACCCCAAGAACACGATCTTCTCGATCAAGCGGTTCATGGGCCGCCGCCACAACGAGGTGGAGTCCGAGGAGAAGCTGGTTCCGTACACCGTCACCGGCGCCGCCGAGGACTTCGTGAAGGTGAAGGTCAACCAGGGCGAGTTCACGCCTCAGCAGATCTCCGCCTTCATTCTCCAGGATCTCAAGAAGACGGCCGAGGATTACCTGGGTGAGAAGGTCACCCGGGCGGTCATTACCGTGCCCGCGTACTTCAACGACGCCCAGCGCCAGGCCACCAAGGACGCGGGCGAGATCGCGGGCCTGAAGGTTGAGCGCATCATCAACGAGCCCACCGCCGCGGCTCTGGCCTACGGCCTGGACAAGAAGAAGAACGAGAAGATCGCGGTCTTCGACTTGGGCGGCGGCACGTTCGACGTCTCGATCCTCGACGTGGGCGACGGCGTCTTTGAGGTGCTCTCCACCAACGGCGACACGCACCTCGGCGGCGACGACTGGGACCAGCGGCTGATCGACTACATCGCCGAGGAGTTCCGCAAGAAGGAAGGCATCGACATCCGCAAGGACCCGATGGCGCTCCAGCGCCTGAAGGAAGCAGCGGAAAAGGCCAAGATCGAGCTCTCCACGATGATGGAGACCTCGGTGAACCTGCCCTTCATCACCGCGGATCAGAACGGGCCCAAGCACCTGCAGGTGACGATCTCCCGGGCCAAGTTTGAGGCGATCACCGACGACCTGTTCGAGCGGCTCAAGGAGCCCTGCCGCAACGCGCTCCGCGACGCCAAGCTCGACGCCAGCAAGATCGACGAGGTCGTGCTGGTGGGCGGCTCCACCCGCATGCCCAAGGCCCAGCAGATCGCCAAGGAGATCTTCGGCAAGGAGCCCAACAAGAGCGTCAACCCCGACGAGGTCGTGGCGATCGGCGCGGCCATCCAGGGCGGCGTGCTCACGGGCGACGTCAAGGACATCCTGCTGCTCGACGTGACCCCGCTCTCCCTGGGCGTGGAGACCCTCGGCGGCGTGATGACCCGCCTCATCGAGCGCAACACCACCATCCCGACCTCGAAGAAGGAGGTCTTCTCCACCGCCGCGGACAACCAGCCCAGCGTGCAGATCCGCGTCCTGCAGGGTGAGCGCGAGTTCGCCAAGGACAACCGTCTGCTGGGCGAGTTCGACCTGTCCGGCATCCCGCCGGCGCCCCGCGGCGTGCCGCAGATCGAGGTGGAGTTCGCCATCGACGCCAACGGCATTCTCACCGTCACCGCGACGGAGAAGGCCACCGGCAAGAAGGCCGACATCAAGATCACCAACAGCGGCGGTCTCCCGAAGGAGGAGATCGAGCGCATGAAGCGCGACGCCGAGGCGCACGCCGCCGAGGACAAGGCGCGCCGTGAGGTCGTTGACCTCAAGAACCGCGCCGACGCCATGGTCATCCAGACCCGCAAGCAGCTCGAGGAGCACGGCGGGAAGGTCACGGCCGAGGTTCGCGGCAAGATCGAGTCCGCCATCAGCAACCTCGAGGCGAAGATCAAGACCGACGACAAGGAGGCCATCCAGGCCGCGATGAACGAGTTGGAGAAGGCCGCCATGGAGCTGGGCAAGGTCCTCTACGAGGAGGCCGCCAAGAAGGCCCAGGCCGGCGGCGACGCGGGCGGCTCCACGCCTCCCAAGGACGACGTCATCGACGCCGAGTACAAGGTCAAGGACGAGAACTAATCCGGCCGTTCCGGTAACGCACTTCCGCGGCACGGGCCTGAGCGCCCGTGCCGTTTTTATTGGGTATCGTGCCGCATCGGAACGGAACCATGCCCTCCTCTTCGCCGCACACCAACAACGATTCCAAAGCCGGTTCACGGGTCGGCGCCATTCTCGTGTTCATCGCGACGTTTATCGCGCACGCCCGATCGGTCCAGTTCGGCTTCAGCAACTTCGACGACCCGGCGTTCGTCACCGAGGTCGACGGCTACCGCGGCTTTTCTCCTGCGCACCTCGCATGGATGTTCACAGAGGTCCGTTACGGCCACTGGCAGCCCCTCACCTACTTCAGCTACGCGATCGACCACGCGCTCTGGGGCATGGACCCGGCAGGCTTTCACTTCACCAACATCCTGCTGCACGCCGTCGCCGCGGTGCTCGTGATGATCCTGACGCGTCAGTTGCTGGTCCGTATCGGGGCGGCTGCTCCGCTCCTCGCGGGCGTGCTTGCCGCGTTGCTCTTTGGCCTTCACCCTTTGCGGGTTGAATCCGTCGCGTGGATCACCGAGCGCCGCGACGTCCTGAGCGCAGTCTTCCTGCTCTCCGCGGCGATCTTCTACATCCGTTCCGCCGATCCTTCATCCCCGGAAGCGCCCCAGCGCATCAACGGCCGCGCGTATGCCCTTGCCCTGCTTTTTCTCACACTTTCATTGCTCTCGAAGGCCTGGGGCATGACTTTCTTTGTGGTCGCGATGGTGCTGGACCTCTGGCCCTTCCACCGCCTTCCCATAAACCCGCTCAACCTTCGTCGAGCGCACTACTTTGTGCTGCTGCAGAAGCTGCCCTTGGCGCTTCTTGGCGTAGGCGCCGCGGTCATGGCCGCGATGGCGCAATCACAGGTGCCCGGCACCGTTCGTACGCTCGAGCAGTGGGGAATCGTCGAGCGCGTGACGCAGGCCGCCTTCGGCCTGGTCTTTTACCTGTGGAAAACGGTCTGGCCCACAGGGTTGGCCGCGTTGTACGAGTTGCCCTCGTCCATCAGCCCCGCGGAGCCCCGCTTTCTCGCGAGCCTTGTGGTGCTCGCGGCGTTGATCGTCGCGGTGCTCATTCTCGCTCGTCGTCACCCCGGAATCGCCGCGGCCGGCGCTTGCTACGCCGTGCTTGTTTCGCCCGTCCTGGGGCTTTTTCAGAGCGGGATCCAGCTCGCCGCAGACCGCTACACCTACCTGGCGACGATCCCGATCGCCATGCTTCTGGCCGTCGTGGGCGCACGCCTTGCCATCAGCCCCGGTGCGACACGGCCTCGCCCGATTGTGCTGGCGGTGTTCTCCTTGGTGGCGCTCACTCTCGCCGGGCTCTCCTGGCAGCAGACCGGATACTGGCGGACCGCGGAGGACACCTTCAACCGCGTGCTGGCCGTGGGCTGGGATGGCCCCACGACCCGTATGTACCTCGGTCGCCAGCTTGAGGAACGCGGCGATCTCGCTGCCGCACTGACGCATTATCGCCGTGCCGTGGAGCTTGGCCCGAAGGATGGTGACGCGTGGTACGCGCTCGCCAATGCGTTGCGTGCTTCCGGCGATGCCGCCGACGCGGAGCGTGCCTACCTCACCGCCGCGGGTCTTATGCTCGACCCTTGGCAGGCGTACATGGGACTGGGGTATATCTATCTGCAACAGGGGCGGCCCGGGAACGCGGTTCCCGTTCTCCGGCTCGCCGTGGAGGACGCTGAGAAGCCTCGCGGCAGGGGCCGTCCAGAACCCGACGGTTTGCCGCACATGCTCCTCGCCGCCGCGCTCGACTTGAGTGGCGACGCCGCCGGCAGCCGAGCCGTGCTCGAAAAGGCCACGCAATACCCCCGCGTGCGCGAGGAAGCCCTGCGCATTCTCCGAGAAATGGACGAGGAAGCCGCGACCGCGCCTTAGCACGACGAAGCTCCCGCCCCGGCTCCGGGCGTGTACCCTGCCCATCGTGCCGACCGTTGCCACAGCCCGGCTTTCGCGCGCCCTGCTCACGCTGGTGGGGCTTGCGATCCTGCTTTGCGTCGTTGTGGTGCTTCGGCTCAACACGGGGCCGACGCCGACACCCGACGCCGCCGAGCTGGTCATGTCGCTGCGCACCGACCGCGTCGTCATGGGCGCGACGGTGGGGGCCGCGCTCGCCGTCGCAGGCGTGCTGCTTCAGGCCTTGCTCCGCAACCCCCTCGCCTCGCCCGACCTGCTGGGGCTGGGCTCCGGCGCGGGGCTGGGCGTGATGGTGGTCGTTTACGCGGCGTATCTGGCGGGGCTGGGCATCGCCGCGACGAGTGTCGGCGGTGGCGTGGGATGGACCACCACGAGCGCCGCGATCGCGGGAGCACTGGGAGCCTTGGCCCTGGTCTACGTCCTCAGCCAGCGAAAAGGCCTGCTTGATCCGGTCACGCTGGTTCTCATCGGCGTGGTCATCAGCATCATGTGCGGCGCGGCGATCTCACTGCTCAAGACACTGATGCCCGATCAGGGGCTCGCGGCTTCGCGCCTGTTGATGGGCACCCTCAGCGATGATGTCCCCCGCACGCGCGTATGGGCGGTGGGGGGGCTCACCCTCGCATGCACCGCCTTGGGAGCATGGGCGGGCCCGGCGATGGACGCCGCGGCATTGGGAGAGGATGAGGCCCGGAGCGTGGGCGTCCGCATCGGCCCGCTGCGCACGCTGTTGTTCGTTCTGAGCGGCGTGCTCACAGCGGGCAGCGTGGTGCTCGCCGGGCCGGTCGGGTTCGTGGGGCTCATCTGCCCTCACGCCGTGCGTCTGCTCGCCGGGCCGGGACATCGTGTGCTCGTGATCGGTGCCGCGCTCGCGGGGGCCATTCTCGTGATCGGCGCGGACGCCGCGACAAGGTTGATCGACTTCGGCTCCGGGCACCCGCCCATCTCGATCCTCACGAGCCTGATCGGTGGGCCGGTGCTGGTCCTGCTGCTGCGGCGTTCTCGCTAAGGCGGTGACCCGGCAGCCTTATACGTTGAAGTACTTCGCCTCCGGGTGGTGGACGATGATGGCGCTCGTGCTCTGTTCCGGATCAATCTGGAAGTTCTCTGTGAGCGTGCAACCGATCCGCTCCGGCTGCAGAAGGCGGAACAGGTTCTGCTGCATCGACATATCCGGGCACGCCGGATAGCCGAAGCTGTACCGGCTGCCGCGGTAGTGCTGCGTGAACAGCTCCTTGATCCGCGGCGAGTCCTCGTTCGCGATTCCCAGCTCCTGACGCATGCGCTTGTGCCAGTATTCGGCCAGCGCCTCGGCGGTCTCCACGCCCAGGCCGTGGAGATACAGGTAATCGGTGTACTTGTTCGCCTCGAAGAGCCGCTTCGCGGCTTCGCTCGCCCGCGGCCCCATCGTGACGCAGTGCAGCCCGATCACGTCCACTTCGCCGCTCTCAACAGGACGGAAGAAGTCGGAGATGCACAGCCGTCGCTTGTCCCCCTGGCGCGGGAAGGTCAGCCGCTCAAGCTCGCGGTCTTTCTGCTGCGGATCCCAGATGACCAGGTCGTCTCCGTCCGCGTTGCAGGGGAAGTATCCGTACACCACCGCAGGCTTCAGGATTCCTTCATCGCGGCACTTCTTCTTGAGCGATTCGAACACCGGGACGATCTCGTCCTCGATGAACGCTTCATATTCCGCGTCACTCTTGGCCCCTTTCTTCACCTGCCACTGGCCGCGGAAAAGGGCGACGGGATTGATGAACGGGTAAATGTCCTCCAGGTCAAGGTCCGTGACGACCCGCGACCCGAAGAACGGCGCGGCGGGGATCGGCACGGCGGTGGAGACGTCCGAGCGAACCTTGGGCTTTGCGCCGGGCGGAGCGCCTGTGCCCGCGGGCTGGTTCGCCGCGGCGAGCCTCTCAATCCGCGTTTTGTTGATCTGCTCTTCTGCCGCGGTCCGCTTGGCCTGCCGCTCCTCGGCTTCCTTCAGCAGGACATCCGTTCTGCCGGAGGTGATGTGGTCCATGACGCGCAGGCCGTCGAAGGCGTCCTTGCCGTAGATGCACGGCCCGCGGTAGGTCGCCCGAAGGTGGCTCTCGCAGTAGTGGCGCGTCAGCGCGGCGCCGCCAAGCACCACCGGGGCCGTGATGCCCAGCGCGTTGAGCTCCTTGAGGTTCTCCTCCATGACGTTCACGGACTTCACGAGCAGGCCGGACATGCCGATGGCGTCGGCCTGGTGCTCACGCCACGCCTTCACGATGTCCGCGATGGGCTGCTTGATGCCCAGGTTGATCACCGTGTAGCCGTTGTTGGTGAGGATGATGTCCACCAGGTTCTTGCCGATATCGTGCACGTCGCCCTTGACCGTCGCGAGCACGATCTTGCCCTTGCTCTTGCCGCTTGTCTTCTCCATCAGCGGCTCAAGCTGCGACACGGCCATCTTCATGACCTCGGCCGACTGCAGCACAAAGGGAAGCTGCATCTGCCCGCTGCCGAAGAGGTCGCCCACCGTCTTCATGCCGTCGAGCAGGTGGTCGTTGATGATGTCCAGGGGCGAGTACTTCCGCAGGGCCTCCTGCAGCGTATCGCTCAGCCCTTCCTTCTCGCCGTCGATGATGTGGGCGCGGAGGCGCTCTTCGACCGTGAGCTGCTTCGTCTCCTTCTTCGTCCCCGCCGATGCCTCGGCGTCCTTGAAGAGTTCGATGAACGCGCTCAGCGGGTCGTAGCCCTCTCTGCGCCGGTCGTAGATGAGGTCAAGCGCCGCGTCCCACTGCTCCGCCGGGATGCGGTTCTTCGGCAGGATTTTGCTGAAGTGCAGGATGGCGCTGGTGAGGCCGGCTTCCTGCAGTTCGTGCAGAAACACCGAGTTGAGAACCACCCGTGCCGCGGGCTTGAGGCCGAAAGAGACGTTGGAAAGGCCCACGGTGGTCTGGCACTCGGGGAAGCGCCGCGAGATCGCGCGAACGCCCTCGATGGTCTCAAGGGCCGAGCGGCGGTCGCTCTCCATGCCCGTTGAGATCGGCAGCACGAGCGGATCGAAGAGCAGGTCCGCGGGGTCCAGCCCGTGAACCTCCACCGCGCGCCGGTAGCCGCGCTCGGCGATGGCGAGCTTGCGGTCCGCGGTGCGGGCCATCGACGCTTCCTTGTCCTCATCGATGGAGCCGATGACGAGCGCCGCGCCGTACTTCTTCGCAAGCCCGCAGATCGCGTCGAACTTCCTGTCCCCTTCCTCGAAGTTCGCGGAGTTGATGATTGTCTTGCCCCCGAAGCACTTGAGGCCCGCTTCCAGCGTCGCGATCTGCGTGGAGTCGAGCATCAGCGGGGCGTTGACCTGTCGAACCACGCGCCGCACAACCTCCGCCGCGTCGCGGGCGTTGTCTCGGCCCGCGTAATCCACGTTCAGGTCGAGCACGTGCGCGCCGTCATGCCGCACCTGCTCGCGCGCCAGCGACACGATCCCGTCGTAATCCTCGGCCTCCAGCAGCCGCTTGAAGGCCCGCGAGCCGCTCGCGTTCATCCGCTCGCCGATGATCAGGATCGAAGTGTCCTGCCGGTACTCGGCGACGGAGTACAGCGAGGTCACGCCCTTCGGCGCCACCCGCTCCGTGCCGAGCCGGTGCGCCGGAATCGGCGCGCCCTTGCGGTTGAACTCCTCGACCATCGCGCTGAGCAGCCTGATGTGCTCCGGCGTTGTGCCGCAGCAGCCGCCCACGATCCGCACGCCGTCCTGCTCCACGAACCGCCGCATCGCCTCGGCAAAGGGGCCGGGCTGCAGCGGGTACTCGGTACGCCCTTCGTGCAGAATGGGCAGGCCCGCGTTGGGCAGGCAGGAGACGTACCGCGCGGGCAGCCCCTTCGGACCGCCGAGCCAGTTCTTCCCGAGCCAGGCGATGTGCTCGCTCATCTCCACCGGCCCGGTGGCGCAGTTGAGCCCCAGTGAGAGGATGGGATACCCCGCCAGCGCCGTCGCCGCCGCGGCGATCTCCGTTCCCAGCAGCATCGTGCCGGTGGTCTCGATGGTGACGCTCACCAGGATGGGCACATCGAGCGGCGTCTTGCCCCGCTCCTCGATGGCCGCGAGCGCCCCGTTGATCGCGCACTTGGTCTGCAGCAGGTCCTGGCAGGTCTCGATCATCAGGGCATCGACCCCGCCCGCCAGCAGCCCCCGGGCCTGCTCCCGGTAGCTCTCGAACATTCGGTCCCAGTCGATCTGGTTGAGCGTGATGAGCTTCGTGCCCGGCCCCATCGACCCCACGGCAAACCGCGGCTTGTCGCTGGTCGAGAACTTGTCGCACGCCGCCCGGGCCACCTCCGCCGCGGCTTTGTTCAACTCGAAGCAGCGATCCTGCAGGTCGAACTCGGCCAGCACGTGACGGGCGCCGCCGAAGCTGTCCGTCTCGACGCAGTCCGCCCCCGCCGCCAGGAACGACTCGTGAACCCCCCCGACCACGTCCGGCCGGGTCTTGGCGAGGATGTCCACGCAGTTCTCGCACCCGCAGTAGTCGCGCTGAAGGTCCAGGTCGGCCTTGTGCAGGCTGGTGCCCATCGCCCCGTCAAAGACCAGGACGCGCCGGGCAAGGGCCTCGATGAAGGTGTTTGGCATTGGGTGGGGCCTTTGGTTCTTCTATCCATTCATCCGGATGAATGGATGAAGAGTACCTCGGCCCAGCCGGAAAGTCGAGAAATGGGCCCGGTGGGATTCGAACCCACACTTCCCTCGCGGGAAAGCGGATTTTAAGTCCGCTGCGTCTGCCGTTCCGCCACGGGCCCCTGCGTTTCTAGTGTCCTATCGCGGTTTTTGCGCCCTTCGGCTTCCGTTGGTTGGTCACCGTGGTCACCACCGTGCCCATTCGACGTGTGGCCGCAGGATGGCGGACTGTATCCGCCTGCGTGGTCACACCTGGCTCCAGAAGTGTGGCCGTCTGGAGCAGGTTGGTGGGCGCCAAATGGGCGTACCTCAGGGTCATGCGGATTGTCTTGTGCCCTAACCACTGCTGAACGATCTGGATTTGAGCCCCCGCCTGGACAAGACGGGAGGCGCAGGTGTGGCGGCAGGTATGCAGTACCGCCTCCTTGTCGTCGGCTAGGCCGAGATGCTGTCGTACTGGCTGCCACGCCTTGATCGCGGTGTTGGGGTTCCATTCCGGGAACACGCGATCAGTGCCGTGCACAGACTTCGGGCGCCGTCGCTCCAGCATCGCCTTCAATCGGTTCGTCAGGGGAACAGCACGGGCCTTTCCGTTCTTGGTGCTGTGGAAGCGGGCGTAGATCGCGTCTACGTCCCTCCACTGGATGCCTGACTTCTCCCCGCACGCTTCCGACAACCTGCATCCCGTGTCCATCAGGAACTCAAAGAGGTCGCTCAAGTCGAGCTGGCCTGTCTGCCGCATGTGCTGGAGCGCCGCTGCCTCTTCCTCCCGCGTGTACCAGCGAAGCCGCCCCTCGGCCTCTGCCTCTTTCTCGATGTGCGGTTTACGGTCGATGATGCCTCGGGTGCCCGATCCGCCGTCCCAAGCCGGTCGCCAACCTCCCGCCGCTGCCAATCGCTCGCCTACACCCGCCTTCGCTCGCCTTCAGCCTGCCTCAACGCCCCACCAAACTCACCAGACGGACCAATCATCCGTTGGAATCGCTGTGATTCTGCTGGGATTCGGCGCCACCTGTGCCCGATCCGGTGCCCATGCCCCTTCCCAGGGCGGTTCCGCTCGCCTCCGCACGCTCACCCAGGCCCGTAACCGCGTGCCTGCGCCAGCTCGCGTCCGATGCGGGGCGCCCCCGTGCCGTTGGTGGGGGGGGTACGGGGGGAACGTGGCGGGCTAGGTGGTCGATATGGGGTCTCGAAAATGTGACCCAAACATCGGAACCCCTGCCACACGCCGCTTCAGCCTGCCTCAACCCGTGACCCGCGGGGACACATCCGCTATGAGACCGGATGAACTGACCCCGCAGATTCGATTCTGTGTTCAGATTTGGAGCTGTACAGCTAGGTTTCGGCGTGCCGCCGCCCTTAGGCCACCCGAGGGAGGGTTGAAGGGGGCGTCAGGCAGAAGAGGCGGTGTTTAGTTGCCTTGCTTCGTGGTCGTGCCTTCGAGGATGCGGTGCATGGCTCTCTTCTGCTGGACGGCGTTGGACCTAGACGACCAGGGCTCTAGTCCGTTGATCTTGGACCGAAGAGCGCGCCTGATCGCGGGGGAGTTCATTGATTCCAGAACCTCCGATTGGATATTGGCCCGCTCGTCAAGGCCGACACCTGGGACGAAGCCGTCGTAAATGAGCCAGTCCCCTCGTTCACATACACCCTCGAAGTACCTCATCCCCTCGCGAACAAAGAGGGGACCCGAGTGGTCAGCACTGATTCGGTCTTGGTGGCTGGCTCCTAGGAAGGAGACGCGAGCCCCAACTGAGTTTGGGTGGTTGTGGAGGACCACCACCGTGTCTGCTCCGGTCTTCTGAGCGTGCCGTACAAGCTGTGTGAGGGTGGTCGCAAGGTGGACGCGGGATTTGTCGAGCCCCTTGTTGGACCACATCGAAGTCGCTAGGCCGTTCCGGGCGAACACCACGACAATCCACTCGTGGTGCTTCCCTTTCAGCGCGGCTGCTGTGGCGGCAGGAACTTCCTTGAGCGGGCACACAACCTCTGAGAATCCCCCTCCCCGGGAGAGAATCGCCTTTGTTATTCCCCGCTCCTCGCTTGTACTAGGCTCGAAGAGGTGCGTCTGGTCCAGCCGCTTGAGCCAAAGCATCTCGAAGACTTTGTCCGCCTCGCATGGCTGCCACGGAGCGCCCTGCTTGACGTGGTCGGACCAAATCAGAAAGAGGGCCACTACCACCACAAAAGCGATGATCCATAGCATCTGGCCTAGATCGGCAATCCGTCCGGCTGGGCGTCACCAGTGACCACCCGAGGACCCCACTCCGTCCGGGCCTTTGGGCCGTGGTCACCGTGTTTGGTCACCGTTCTGGTCGCTGGTGACCAGGCGAAAACGTCCTATCCGAAAACGGATCGAGAGTTCGTGGTACTCTACAGCAGGTTCAGGAGGGCAGGACGGTGTCTATCCGATTCCGGACAGGATAGCAGCGTCTTTTAAGTCCGCTGCGTCTGCCGTTCCGCCACGGGCCCGGCAGGCATGGTACATGGCTTAGCGGGAGGTCGAGCCGGGGAACTCCCAGGGAACGCCCGGCTTGTAGCCCGTCAGGGCGTAGAGCTGCTGGCGGGTCTGCATCTCGGGGAGCAGGGCCTCGACGCTGCCGTCCTTGCGGAGCTGTTCCAGGGCCCGGGTGACGGCGCCCATGGCGACCCGCAGCATCGAGACGGGGTAGATGACGCAGGAGTAGCCCATCGCGGCGAAGCGCTCCAGCGGGATGATGGGCGTCTTGCCGAACTCGGTCATGTTGGCGAGCAGGTAAGGCCCGCCGCGGGGGCTGGGGCCGTTCAGCCCCTGCATCGCCTTCGCGAAGAGCGAGAACTCCTCCTCGGTCGTCAGCCCTTCGGGGAAGATCATGTCCGCGCCTGCGAGGGCGTACGCCGCGGCACGGTTCACGGCGGCTTCGAATCCTTCGACGCCTCGGGCGTCGGTGCGGGCGCAGATGACGAAGTGGGGGTCGCAGTGCTCACGGGCCTTGGCCGCCCACTGCACCTTTTCGATCATGTGATCGGTGGGGACCAGCTCCTTGCCGTCGAGGTGGCCGCAGCGCTTGGGGAACTTCTGATCCTCGATGTGCAGGCCCGCGGCTCCGGCGCGCGAGTACTCGATCACGGTGCGGCGCACCATCTCCGCCTCGCCGAAACCCGTGTCGGCGTCGGCGAGCACCGGCAGGCCGGAAGCGTCCGCGGCTTCACGGATGCAGCGGCAGAAGTGCTCCAGGCCCAGCAGACCGACGTCCGGAACTCCCGCCGCGACGCTCGTCGCCGCGCCGGAGATGTAGCAGGCCGGGAAGCCCGCCTGCGCAATGGCGCGCGCACAAAGACCGTTGAACGCACCGGGCACGGCGATGCAGCCGCGGTTCATCAGATCGCGAAAACGTTCTCCGGGTGTAGGCATGGCGGGTCGCACCAGAGGGGTTACTTCTTGCCTGCCTTATAGAACGGCAACGGAGTCACGGTCGCGGGCAGCGTTCCCTTGCCGGTGTCGATTTCGACCGCCGTGCCGACGGCGTGCAGGTCCTTGTCGAGGAAGCCCATCGCGATGCACTTGCCCAGCGTTGGGCTGGGGCAGCCGCTGGTGACGACGCCGACTTCCTTGCCGTTCTGACGGATGATCATGCCCTGGCGTGCGGAGCGCTTGCCATCGAGGATGAACCCCGCGAGCTTCCGCGCGGGGCCCCCCGCGGCCTGGGTCTGCTTGAGGGCGTCCATCCCGATGAAGGGTTCGCCGCGCTCGTCCTGGTCCTTGTCCAGCGCGATGGCGAAGTCCACGCCGCAGGCGAGGGCGTTGAACTCCTCGCCCAGTTCGTGCCCGAAGAGAGGCATGCCCGCCTCCATGCGGAGCGTGTCGCGCGCCCCCAGGCCCGCGGGGCGGATCGGCGCGCCGGGAGACTTCATGTCGATGTCCGCCATCAGCAGCTTCATCGCCATGCCCACGGCCATGCCGGGCAGAATGACCTCCACGCCGTCCTCGCCCGTGTAGCCGGTGCGGCTCACGATGAGCTTGGCGATCATCAGGTTCTTGACCGCGAAGCGGTACTTCTTGAGCGTGGGGACTTCGGTGCTGACCTTCGCCACCAGGTCGATCACCTTCGGGCCCTGCAGCGCCACCATCGCGGTGGACATCGTCTGATCGTCGATCTTGAAGCTCAGGTCGCCCCTGTTGGCCTCGAAGTGCGCCAGCAGTTTCTCGCGGTTCGCGGCGTTGACCACCACCAGGAACTCGTCGTCGTCGAGGCGGTAGACGATCACGTCGTCCTTGACGCCGCCCTTCTCGTTGCAGACCAGGGAGTAGCGGCACTGGCCGGGGACCATGTCGCTGATGCGGCGGGTGCACATGCGCTCGAGGAAGCGGCGTGCGTGCCGGCCCGCGATGCGCACGCGGCCCATGTGCGAGACGTCGAAGAAGCCTCCGGAGTTGCGCACCTGGTGGTGCTCTTCCGTCAGCCCGTAGTAGGTCAGGGGCATCTCCCAACCCGCGAACGGGACCATCTTGGCGTTGTTGTCGAGGTGGAACTGGTAGAGCGGCGTCCTGAGCACGAGGAACCTCCGTGGCCCGCGGCGGTGCGGGAGCCTGAGGGTAGGAGTCTCGCTCGGAAAAGGGCAGCCGTCAGAGGCGGGGCTGCCAGGGGGCGTTGTCGATCAGCCGCACGCTCCCGATCCGCGCCGCGATCAGGGCGCGCCACTGCGTCTGCTCGGTTGCCTCCGCGGGGCGGAGCAGGGTGGTCGCCTCGCGCACCACGGCGTATTCGGGGGCGACCTCGCACTCGCTGAGCACCAGCCGCATCAGCTCCTCCGCCGCGTCGGGGGTGCGCGCGCCCAGGGCCTGCCGCAGCGCGCGGCTGATGGCCAGCGCCCGCGGCCGATCCTCCGGATTGATGAACCGGTTGCGGCTGCTCATCGCCAGACCGTCGGGCTCGCGGATGGTGGGGCACCCCAGCACCTCGACGGGGAGGCGCTGCTCCTTCGTCATCGCACGGATCACCTGGAGCTGCTGCCAGTCCTTGTCGCCGAACATCGCCGCGACGGGCCGGACAAGCTCGAAGAGCCGCTTGACGACCTGGCAGACGCCCGCGAAGTGGCCGGGGCGGTGGGCGTCCTCCAGCCCCGGCTGCGTGGCGACCGCCGGCAGCGGCGGGGCGGCGACCTCCTCGCCGGGGGGATAAATGTCTTCCTCACGGGGGGCAAAGACGCAGGCGGCCCCCGCCTGATCGCAGACCTTCAGGTCTTCGTCGAGGTCGCGGGGGTAGCGCTCAAAGTCGGAGCGCTCGTTGAACTGGGTGGGGTTGACGAAGATGCTGACGACGCACCCGCCGGGCAGCTCGCGGGCCTGGGCCAGGGCCGCCCCGGCGCGGATCAGCGCGGCGTGCCCCTCGTGCAGGGCCCCCATGGTGGGCACGAAGACGCAGGGCTCGGTGTGAACCCGGGCCAGGTCGGCTTTGCTGAGGGCGACGCGCACGCGCAAAGAGTCGCCGCGCTTTCGCACCCCGTCAACCCCGCCCCGGATTGAGCTTGGGTGAGAATGGGCACATCGCGCCGGGGGGTTATCGGCGGTTCCGCCTCTTTTCCCCGTCCCGGGTGAACTTCCGGCGGGGGCCCGTCGATGAAGCCCGCGGCATGTGGAACGAGGAAAAAAGCGCCCGCCAGGTACTCCCCACGCCCGTCGGGGGCGGCTTTGAAATCGTGACGCCGCTGAAGCACAAGATCAGCGGCCACACGTTCAAGGCGGACCTGGACGTGGCGGAGCTGGACGACCGCCAGCGCCCCGGCCCCGCCTGGGCCGCGCGGGCGATGACGCTCAGCCGCTCCCACCTCGTCCTGCTCTCCCGCCGCATGAGCTACATCGGGCGCGTCCTGCTCGTCGCGGTCCACATGATCGACGCCCGGCCGACGCCGCTCATGGGGCGCGTCGTGGAGTGCGAGTACCACGCCGACGGCCTTTACCGCATCGCGCTGGAGCTGATGCCCCTCCCCGACGCGGAGACCCTCGCGGCCTGGTATCCCAACGGCTCGCTCAAGTAGGAATGGTCAGGCCGTCGCGGCCTGGTGGCGCGCGGTGATCATCCAGCGCGAGAGCTCCGCCGCCCACGGGTCGCGCGGGTCGATCGTCGGGCCGTACTTGCGCTGCACCGCCGCGGCGACCAGCCCCAGGAACATCGGGTGCGGGCGCAGGGGGCGGCTGGTGAGCTCGGGATGGAACTGGCCGCCGATGAAGAAGGGGTGCGTCACGACGGGGCCGCCGACCGTCTCCGGGGCCCAGCCGGGGGGCCGCAGCTCCATCATCTGCATGATCGGGCGCGTCGGGTGGCGGCCGGAGAAGACCATGCCCGCGGCCTCGAGCCTCGAGACGTACTCCGGATCGACCTCGTAGCGGTGGCGGAAGCGCTCGCGGACGGTGCTCCGGCCCTCGAAGAGCATGGAGGCGACCGTGCCGGGCACGATGACCATGTCCTGCGCCCCCAGCCGCATCGTGCCGCCCAGCCCCTCGATCTTCTTCTGCTCGGGCAGCTCGCTGATGACGGGGTTGGGGGTGCCGGGGTGGAACTCGGTGGAGGAGGCGTCGGCGAGCCCCAGGACGTTGCGGGCGAACTCGATCACCGCGACCTGGAAGCCCAGGCAGATGCCCAGATAGGGCAGGCCCTTCTCGCGGCAGTACTTGACGCAGGCGATTTTGCCCTCGACGCCGCGGGTGCCGAAGCCGCCGGGGACGATCACGCCGTCGAGCCCCGCCAGCTCCGCCTCGACGGTGCGGTCGGTGACGTTGGTGGTGTCGAGCCAGTCGAGCTCGACGCGCGTGCCCAGGTGCGCGGAGCAGTGCTCCACGGCCTTGTCGATGGAGGCGTAGGCGTCGCGGAGGTTGGCGTACTTGCCCGCGACGCCGATCTTGACGCTGCGGCTCTTCTTCGCCGTGAGCCTGCGCACGAAGGCGGTCCACTTCTCGCGGTGCCGGTCCTCCTGGGCGAAGTCCACGCGGTCGTGGAGGTTCAGGATCGAGAGGATCTCCCGGTCCAGCCCCTCCATGCGCATCTCCTCGGGGATGGTGTAGATGCTCTCCCGGTCGTGCATGGAGAAGACGCGCCGCAGCGGCACGTTGCTGAACATCGCGATCTTCTGCGCGACCTTGTCCGTCACGGGGTTGCTGGCGCGGCAGGCGATGATGTGGGGCTGGATCCCCGCCTCCATCAGCCGCTTGATGCCCAGCTGCGCGGCCTTGCTCTTCTGCTCGCCCAGCGCCCGCGGCTCGATGATGTAGGTCAGCGCGACGAAGCAGACCGAGCCCGGGCCCTCCTCGAAGGCCAGCTCGCGCATCGCCTCGATGTAGAAGCCGTTCTCGTAGTCGCCGACGGTGCCCCCCACCTCGACGAAGACCACGTCGGCGGGGCGGGTGCCGTCGCCGCGGACCGCCAGCTCGCGGAGCTTGCGCTTCACCTCGCCGGTGACGTGGGGGATCATCTGCACGTCGCGCCCGAGGTAGCCGCCGCGGCGCTCGCGCTCCAGGATCTCGCCGAAGAGCTGGCCGCTGGTGGTGAAGTTTCTCTTGCTGAGGTTCTGGTCGAGCAGCCGCTCGTAGGTGCCCAGGTCCATGTCGCACTCGGTGCCGTCCTCCAGCACGAAGACCTCGCCGTGCCGGTAGGGGTTGAGCGTGCCCGAGTCGATGTTGAGGTATCCCTCCAGCTTGATGGGGGCGACCGTCAGCCCCTTCTCCTTGAGCATCTTCGCGAGGCTGCTGGAGAAGATGCCCTTGCCCAGGCCGGACATGACGGTGCCGAGCACCACGACGTACTTGTGCGCGCCGCGCTGATAACCCTCCGGGATGGGGCTGTAGAACTCCGAGTCCGTGGTGGATTCGGCCAGATCGGCCAGGCACGCGGAGCGGTCGGCGGCGATGTCGAAGTTGAGGCGCTTGCGAGGGGCGTCGGGGCCCGCCTGCGCGGGCTTTTGCTCGGGCTGGTCTGGGCGAGGGGGCATAGCACATCGTATCAAAGTTGTCCGGCAAACGCGAGCAGGAGTCCGCGGCGCTTGTGCATAACAGGGTGATGACCTTGGCCCGAGGACGCTCCCGCTCGGGCCGAGAGACGCCGCCCCGGCCACGCTCGCCCGCGCCTCGGTCCGGCCCACCTCCCTTCCGGCCGGGATGGACCCTGCCCCGGCGCGGCCTTCCCCGTTCCCGGCGGAGCCGGAAAGCGACCGAAAGGCTCCGGCATCCGGCCCGCCGTTGCCTGCATCCGCTGCAAAACGGACGGCACTTGTGCCAAAGCCCGCAATTTTTGCCGCAAAACCACCTGGCTTTGCTCCAAAAACCCATGAATCCGCGCNGGATNCATGGGTTTTTGCCCCCGATCCACGTGCCTTGGCCCCGAAAAACCATGCATCCGCGCTGGATGCATGGGTTTTTGCCCCCGATCCACGTGCCTTGGCCCCGAAAAACCATGCATCCGCGCCGGATGCATGGGCTTTGGCCTTGGGGTGACGCGAAGGGCGCGAAGAAGCACGGAAGGAGTTTGGAGCAGAAAGAACTCGGAGCGCTTGAAGGATGAGATTGGGGCATGGGGTTGATGACTCCCTTCACCCCTCACCGTCTCACGCCGCCCCGCCCCCCGCCGCCCCGCCGCCCGTTCTCTCGCTCGTTGCCCCGCTGTTCCGTTGTCTCGTGGTCCCCCTGCGACGCTGCATCGGTGCCGCTCGCCCTCTCGATTTCCCTCGCGCCTTCGCGCTCTTCGCGCGACACCGGTAGACTGCCGCCGCATGAAACCGCGGCTCATTCACGTGCTGGTCGGCGCCCTGGCGATGTTCGGGACGGTCGCCGTCGGCCAGGAAGACCCTCGCATCGACGCCTCGGGGCGGCTGATCGCCACCTGGCCCAAGGACCGGCTCTTCGACCATGAGCACATGCGGCTGGAGCTGCGCTTCCCCGACATGGGGCGGGCGGTCCTGGAAGGGGTGCAGACCCTCACCATCAGGCCCATCGGGCGGGCCCGCGCCGCCATCGAGCTGGACTGCGACGGCCCCGTCGCGGCCGAGGTGATGCTCAACGGCGCGGCGTGCTCCTTCGTGCAGGAGGGCAAGAAGCTGCTGATCCGCTTCCCCGCGGAGCTTGCCAGGGGGGCGACGGGGAGGCTGACGATCCGCTATTCCCTGGACTACTCCCGCCAGAAGGGGCAGGGGCTGACCTACTCCCCCGGCAAGCCCGACGCCGAGAGCCTCACCGCCCAGTTCCCGCAGGTCCACGCCCAGGGGCAGGCGGAGTCCAACAGCCGGTGGTTTCCCTGCCTGGATCACCCCTTCGAGCGGCTCACCTCGGAGCTGATCGTTCACGTGGAGCAGGGGTACGAGGTCATCTCTAACGGGCGACTCATCTCCCGCGCGCCCTCGGACGCCCCAGGGATGACGCGGTGGCACTGGCTCCAGGACAAGCCCCACGCGGCGTACTTGGTGACGCTGGTGATCGGGAAGCTGGCGCGGGTGGATCTTGAGGGGCTGGACTCGGTGCGGCCGGGGCTGCCGATGCCGGTGTTCACGCCCCACGGCACGGAGGAGAACGTCGCGACGGTCTTCGCGAGCACCCCCCGGATGGTGGCCTTCTTCGAGGAGAGGTTCGGGGTGCCGTACCCGTGGGACCAGTACGCCCAGTGCATCGTCCGCGACTTTGCCGCGGGGGGGATGGAGAACACCTCCTGCACCCTGCTGCTGCTGGGGGCGAGCCGCGCGACGCAGCCGGGTCAGATGGACGACCTGATCGCGCACGAGCTGGCCCACCAGTGGTTCGGCGACCTGGTGACGTGCAGGTCGTGGGATCACCTCTGGCTGCAGGAGGGGTGGGCGACCTTCTCCGAGGCGCTGTGGCAGGAGCACCTGGCCGCGCCGAAGGGAGAGGCCCGCGCCAAAGCCGCGTACATGCGCACGATCCTGGGCAACTTCCGCGGCCAGCGCACGCGCAACCGCGGCAGCGCCCCGGGCGCTCCCCCGATCGTCAGCAACCGCTTCACCGACCCGGAGCGCGTCTTCCGCAAGGCGGACGACCCCTACGCCAAGGGCGCGATCATTCTGCACATGCTCCGGCAGCGGCTGGGGGACGAGGTCTTCTTCCGCGGGACGAAGCTTTACCTGGAGCGCTTCGCGTACCGGAACGTGGAGACCGACGACTTCCGGCGCGTGATGGAGGAGGTCTCGGGGCGGAGCCTGGAGCGGTTCTTCACGCAGTGGTGCCTGCGGCCCGGCCTGCCGCGGCTGAAGGTCGAGCAGGCGTGGGACGAGGAAAGCTCCACGCTGACGGTCTCGGTGGAGCAGACGCAGAAGATCGATTACCTGAACCCGGCGTACGCCTTCACGCTCCCCGTGCTCGTGAAGCTGGGGGAGGAGGAGACGCGGTGGATGCACGTGGAGGTGGATTCGCGCACGGCGACGGGCACGATGAAGCTGCCCTCGAAGCCCACGCAGGTGAGCGTGGACCCGGACCTGACGGTGCTCGCCGCGGTGCGGGTGGAAAAGCCGCTGTCGATGTGGATCGATGAGGCTTTGCACGGGCCGACGCTGCTGGCCCGCCTGCGCGCGGTCGAGCACCTGGCGCAGAGCGGAGAGAACGCGGCGATTCTGGCGGCCGTGATCGACGAGGGCGACCCGCTGCTGATCGAGGCGGCGGGCGTGGAAGTGGCTCAGCAGGCGGAGTGAGGCGGAGGGGTTTTGATGCGTTTGATACGTGATCGGCGGAAGTGGCGGGGGGGTTGTGCGGCGGGGGCGGCGCTGGCTCTGTTCGCCGGCGCGGCT
>Ga0065721_10004111_pt1 | contig 41561 bp, 36 predicted proteins | sample Mesricmetagenome_FD_59108 | JGI IMG/M metagenome (GOLD analysis project Ga0065721, IMG submission 59108) | Mesophilic microbial community from rice straw/compost enrichment Sample: eDNA_1 v2 (version 2) | ecosystem: Engineered > Solid waste > Grass > Composting > Bioreactor | place: USA: Davis... | reverse complement strand
CGCAACTCGACGCCGCGGGCGGCCCGACGGTCGCGCTCGACGCGTCGGGGGCGGTCGCCGACGCGCACGCGGAGGCGGAGCGGGCGCTCGCCCTCATCGGCGCGCAACTCGCCACGGGGACGCGGCCGGTGGTGAGCGCCTCGCACGACCGGGCGGCGATCGCCGCGGCGCAGGCGGAGTTCGGGGTCGAGGTCGCGGCGACGGCGGTCGAGGACGTGCTCGCCCGCGTCGCCCGCGGCGCGGTCGACCGGTTCGGCGTGCGGCGGCTCCTCGTCGCGGGCGGCGAGTCGAGCGGCGCGGTGACGCGGGGGCTCGGCCTGCGTGCCCTGCGCCTGACGACCCGCGTCGACCCGGGCGTCGCCTGGGCGACGGGCCGCACGGGCGACGGCGTCCCGATCGCGGTGCTGCTCAAGTCGGGCAACTTCGGCGGCGTCGACCTGTTCGACCGCGCCTGGGAGTCGGCGCCGTGAGCGACCTCGTCGCCGCGGCGCGGCATCTCGCGGCGCGGGGACTCTCCCCCGGGTCGTCGGGCAACCTGAGCGTGCGCACCCCCGACGGGATGCTTCTCACTCCGACGGGGTCGTCGCTCTCGCGCGTCACGGCCGAGGAGCTCGCGCTTGTCGGGTTCGACGGGGTGGTGCGGCGCGGGGCGCCGAGCAAGGAGTGGCCGCTGCACCTCGCCGCGTATGCGGCCGACGAGAGCGTCGCCGCCGTCGTGCACCTGCACGCCCCCGACTCGACGGCGATCGCGTGCCTGCCGCCCGCCGCCGACGGGCTCGCCGACCTCCCCGCCTACACGCCGTACCGCGTGATGAGCCTCGGCGACGTGCCCCTGCTGCCCTACGCCCCGCCGGGGTCGCCCGAGCTCGCGCCGCCGTTCGGCGCGGCGGTCGCCGCCGGGCGCCGCGTCGCGCTGCTCGCGAACCACGGGAGCGTCGTCGCCGCCGCGACCCTCGACCGGGCGGTCGACCTGGCCGAGGAGCTCGAGGCGTCGGCCCGGCTCGCCCTCACGCTCCGCGGCCTCCCCGCGCGCCCGCTGCCCCGGCCCTGACCCCGCACCCGGGATCAGCCGAAGACGCCCGAGGCGTCGGCCTCCGCCGCCTCGCCGCCCTCCTCCGGCACGGCGTCGAGGTCGCCGTTCGCGGCGATGAGCGCCGCGTAGTGACGCGCCGAGTCCTTCGGGATGCGGGTCTGCGTCGGGTAGTCGACGTAGACGAGCCCGAAGCGGGGCCGGTAGCCGAGCGCCCACTCGAAGTTGTCCAGGAGCGACCAGTGCAGGTAGCCGGCGAGGTTCACGCCCTGCGCCACGGCATCCGCCATCGCCTGCACGTGTGCGCGCAGGAATCGGATGCGCCGCACGTCGTGCACGCGGCCGTCGTGCTCGGGGGTCTCGTTCGACACGAGGCCGTTCTCGGTGATGAGGATCGGCACCTCGGGGTAGTCGGTCTTCAGCCGCACGAGCAGCTCGGTGAGCGCGCCGGGCACGATCTCGGTGCCCTCGTCGGTGAGCCGCGACTCCTCGGGCGCGCGCACCACCTGCCACGGGAACGGGCGACCCGGCCCGGGCTCGGCGGCGCGCATCACGCGGCGGCTGTAGAAGTTGAGCCCGAGGAAGTCCATCCGCCCGCCGATCTGGGCGAGGTCGCCGTCGCGGATGAAGTCGAGCGGCCCGGCGACGCGCTCCCAGTGCGCGCGCATGTCGTCGGGGTACCGGCCGAGGAAGAGCGGGTCGAGGTACCACCGGTTGACGAACCCGTCGCTGCCGAGCGCGGCAAGCCGGTCCTCCTCGGAGTCGGACGCCGGCACGCACGGCAGGAGGTTCGGCCCGCACCCGATCCGGCCCTTGGTGAGCCCGCGGATGGCGTCGTAGCCCGCACCGTGGGCGAGCAGGATGTGGTGGCCGGCCCGCACGCTCGAGGCCACGTCGGCGAACCCCGGCGCGTGGATGCCGAGCTGGTAGCCGAGGAGTTGCACGATCCACGGCTCGCACTGCGTGATCCACCACGGCACGCGGTCGCCGAGCCGCTCCGCGACCGCCGTCGCGTAGTGAGTGAAGGCGTCGACGCTGCCGCGCCCCAGCCAACCGCCCTCGTCGAGGAGCGCCTCGGGCATGTCCCAGTGGTTGAGCGTGAGCACGGGCTCGACGCCCTTCTCGAGGAGCGCGTCGACGACGCGCTCGTAGTGGTCGAGCGCGGCGGAGTTGATCGCGCCGCGACCGTCGGGGACGACGCGCGACCATGCCGTCGAGAACCGGTAGGCGGTGAGGCCGAGCTCGCCGACGAGCTCGACGTCGTCGCGCCAGCGACGGTAGGAGTCGGTCGCGATCGACGCGTCACCGCCGCCCTCGATCGCCCCCGGGCGGCGCGCGAAGGAGTCCCACACCGAGGGGCCGCGGCCGTCGGCGTCGAGCGCGCCCTCGGTCTGGTAGGCGCTCGTCGCGGCGCCCCACAGGAAGCCGTCCGGGAAAGGGGAGACCATGGGCTGAGAACGTACCCACATGAGTGGTCCTCGGGCAAGTTGGGCCCGGCCCCTACTCTGACAGCGGGAGTCCACCCCTTGCAGCCGGGGAACGGCGTGCTTATAGTCCCAGAAGGACGGTTGTGGAATCGTTACCACATCCGTCCGGACTCCCCGCCTCAGAGAAGAGGAGACCCCCATGGTTCCGACCCGCACGCCCGACGCGTGCCGCGTGCGCGGCGGCGCCACGTGAGCGGCTCCGTCGACACCTCGTCGACGCGCGCGATCGTCACGGCGGGCGCACCCCGCCGCCGCCGAGGCCGCAAGGACCAGCTGCCCGAGGGCTACCGCGTCAAGAAGTACGACCGCCGCGAGGCGATCGCCGGCTACCTCTTCATCTCGCCGTGGATCGTCGGCTTCCTCGTCTTCACGCTCGGCGCGATGATCTACAGCCTCGTCATCTCGTTCAGCCACTACCAGCTCGCCACGAACACGGCGCGCCCGGCCGGCTTGCGCAACTACGAGCTGCTGTTCGAAGACCCCAAGGTCATGCTCTCGCTCGGCAACACGCTCTTCTACGCCGTGCTCGCCGTGCCGCTCGAGATCGCCTTCGCGCTCTTCCTCGCGATCCTGCTCAACAACGTGCGGCGCGGGTCGGGCGTCTTCCGCACCCTCTACTACCTGCCGAAGATGACCCCCGCCGTCGCCACGGCATCCGTCTTCTTCCTGCTCCTCAACGGCAACCAGGGCGCGATCAACAAGGGCCTCGCGTTCTTCGGCATCGAGGGACCGCAGTGGCTGCTCGACCCGAACTGGGTGAAGCCGTCGATCGTGCTCATGACCCTGTGGGGCGTGAGCGGAACGATGGTGATCTTCCTCGCGGCGCTCAAGAACGTGCCGCGCGACCTCTACGAGGTCGCCATGATCGACGGCGCCGGACCCATCCGGCGCTTCTGGTCGATCACCCTGCCGATGATCTCGGGCGCGCTGTTCTTCAACGTGCTCGTGCTCACGATCGCGGCGCTGCAGACCTTCGACCAGGCGTATCTGCTCTTCTATCGGGATCAGGCGCAAGGCGCCCCCGACGCCTCGCTGTTCTACGCCGTCTACCTGTTCCAGCAGGCCTTCCGTCAGTTCAACTTCGGCTTCGCCGCCGCGATGGCCTGGCTCATCTTCGTGCTGATCATGATCATCTCCCTCATCCAGGTGAAGGTCGGCAACCGGTTCGTCTACTACGAGAGCGAGCGCTGATGTCCACCGTCGACACCTCGGCCGCCGGCCCCGTCCTCTCGAGCGCCGGGCGCTCCGAGCCGTCCATCCCGAAGAAGCCGCGCCGCCCCATCGGCGGCACGATCGGGCAGGTCCTGCAGTGGGTCCTGCTCGTCGGGTTCGCGCTGCTCTTCCTCTACCCGTTCGCGTGGCTCCTCGCGGCGAGCTTCAAGCCGCGCGGGCAGGTCTTCGACAACGCCCTCATCCCGAAGACCTTCCAGCCCGAGAACTACGTGGAGGTCTTCGGCGAGCTGCCGTTGCTCAACTGGGTCGGCAACAGCATCCTCATCGCGGTGCTCGCCGCGGGGTTCGTCACGGTGTCGAGCTCGCTCGTCGCCTGGGGATTCGCGTACTTCAAGTTCCCCGGCCGCGGCATCCTCTTCGGCATCGTGCTCGCGACGATGATGCTGCCCGGCGCCGTCACGCTCGTGCCGCAGTTCCTCATCTGGAACAACCTCGGCCTCGTCGGCACGAACGTGCCGCTGTGGGGCATGAACCTCTTCGGGTCGGCCTTCTACATCTTCCTGCAGCGCCAGTTCTTCCTCGGGCTGCCGCGGGAGATCTTCGAAGCCGCCCGAATGGACGGCGTCAGCTACTGGGGCATGTTCTGGCGGATGGCGTTCCCGCTCTCGATCCCGTCGTTCGTGATCGTGTTCCTGTTCGAGTTCCAGGCCTCGTGGAACAACCTCCAGGCCGGGCTCATCTACCTCAACGCGGGGTCGCAGGACGGCTACACGGTGCCCCTCGGCATCGCCTCGGCGATGACGCGCTACAGCCCGACCAACGGCGGGCACGGCGACTACCAGTACGTCATGGTCGCGGCGCTCCTCGTCACGCTGCCGATGATCCTGTTGTTCGCCTTCGGGCAGCGCTACTTCGTGGAAGGCGTCGCGACGCAGGGCCGCAAGGGCTGACGTGGGCGGGTCCGCGGGCGCGGCGGGGCATCCCGTCGCCCCGCGGATTCGTGCTGTCTGGGATCGTTTCCATTCCGGGACTCGGCAGAAGAAGTCCCTCGTTTCCAGGGGCTTGTGTCTCCTGCGAGCGTCCGCTACCGTCGCGATGTGGGATGGTTCCCACATCGGTCACGTTCCGAGCCCAACCGGCGACGTCGCCGGGGATCAACGCAGCTCCGAGAGGACACTTTCAATGAAGAAGACAAGCAAGGCGCTCGTGGCGGCCACGGCCGGCGCGGCGCTCTTCGCCCTCACCGCGTGCGGTGGGGGCGGCGGCACGGCCGCCGACGGGTTCAGCGACGAGTACGAGGGCACCCTCAGCGTCTGGGGCTTCGAGAACGCCGACGAGGTCGGCACCTCGCGCATCGACCTCGCCGACGCCAAGGTCGGCGAGTCCGGCGTCGAGGTCGAGCTGGAGGCCGCCGCCTTCGACGCGCAGAAGTTCGTCACCCGCGCCGCGAGCGGCGACATCCCGGATGTCGTGCAGATGGACCGCAAGTTCGTCGCGAGCTTCGCCGCCCAGGGCCTCGTCATGCCGCTCGAGGAGTGCTTCGACCTCTACGACCTCGACCCGCGCGAGCGCTGGTACCCGCAGGTCGTCGACGACGTCACCTACGAGGGCGCCACCTACGCCGTGCCGCAGTTCTACCAGCCGCCGGCCATCCTGCTGAACCAGCGGGTCATGGACGAGGTGGGCGTCACGATCGACGACATGGACACCTCCGACCAGGAGACCTTCCTCGCCGCCGTCGAGAAGATGACGGTCATGAACGGCTCCAACCCGACGCGCATGGGCTTCGACCCGCAGGGTCCGTCGAAGGCCGGCCTGTGGATGCTGAGCTTCGGCGGCAAGACGATCGACGCCGACGGCAAGCCCGCGCTCGACGACCCGGCCAACGTCGAGGCGATCGAGTTCCTCAAGGCGATCTACGACCTCCAGGGCGGCTTCGCGAACGCCAAGTCGTTCGTCGACTCGTTCGACGTCTTCGGCGACGGCAACTCCTACGTCACCGACCAGGTCGGCGCCGCGGTGTTCGACCAGTGGTACCCGAACGTGCTCACCTCCTACGCCGCGCAGGTGTCGCTCGCCGCGACCCCCGTCAAGACGCAGGGTGCCGGCGAGCCGTTCACCGTCGCGAGCGGCACGTCGTTCGTCATCCCGGTGTCGGCGCAGAACCCGTCGGCCGCGTGCGCCTGGCTGCTCGCGCTCACCTCGCCCGAGGCCTGGCAGGCCGCTGGTGAGGCGCGCGCCGAGACCACGGCGAACGACCCGGGCCGCAACGGCATCAACACGGGCCTCTTCACGGGCTCGCCCGAGGCCGACGAGGCGATCCGCGACGCGTACGTCATCGAGAGCACGGACTTCCCGGGCTTCAACCAGGTGATCGACACGTACTACGCGGTCGCCGCGAGCGGCAAGTCGTTCGGCGCCTCGCCGGCCGGCCTGCAGATCGAGACGGAGTTGCAGAACGCGGTGACGGCCGCCCTCCTCGGCGAGAAGTCGGCGGAGCAGGCCCTCGCCGACGCGCAGTCCGCCGCGATGCGCGCCTACGAGCAGGTCGCCGGCTGACCCGAGCCCGACCGCCTGAGGGGCGGGCCACCTCCGGGTGGCCCGCCCCTTCGTGTTTCCCGGTTGCTGTCTGCCCCCGCCCGGGGTCACGCGAAGCGCAGCACCCCCGCCACGAGCAGCTCACGCACTTCGGAGAGCACCGAGACCCGCAGCGCGGCCGCGTCGGCCTCGAGCAGCTCGGCGACGGCATCCGTGATCGCGCCCAGCGGGAGGTCGCCGTCGCACGCCCCCACGACGGCCGCGAGTCCCGGGTCGACGCGGAGCGCCCGGCCGAAGCCGCCGCCTTGCCGCAGCACGATCGCGCTCGGGTCGCCGTGCCCGGGCCAGTGGCTGCGCTCCTCGGTGACGTCCCCCGCGACGACGAGTCGGGATGCGGCGAGGGCGTCGTCGTCGAGCGTCGCGGCCCGGTCGTGCGCGTCGAGCGCTGCCGCGAGGTGCGCCCCGAGCCCCGACCCGACGGGACCGTCGAGTCGTTCCGCCCGCCGCAGCGTCCGCCCGTTACCGGGACGCCGCAGCAGCACGTACCCGATGCCGATCGCGGACACCCCGCGCTGTTCGAAGTCGTCGAGCCAGGCGGCGACGAGCTCCTCGCCCGCGGGGGTGTCGGCGCGGGTGCCGCCGTCGCGGATCCAGGTCTCGGCGTAGTGCGCGGGGTCGAGCCGCTCCCGTTCCACGATCCACGCGTCGAGCCCGCCCGGGGCACCGGCATCCGCCCACCCGAGCGCCCGCTCGAGCCCGTCGCCGTCGCCCGACGTCTCCCAGTTGCCGAGCAGCTGCGCGACGCCCCCCGGTGCGAGGTGCTCCCCCGCCCCGCGCACGACCGACGCGACGAGGTCGTCGCCGACGAGCCCGCCGTCGCGGTACTCGTACTCGGGCACCCCCGGGCGTCGCGGCGTGATGACGAACGGCGGGTTCGACACGATGCGGTCGAAGGTCTCCCCCGCGACGGGCTCGAAGAGCGAACCGAGCCGGAACTCGATGTTCGTCGCCCCGTTGAGCGTCGCCGTGAAGCCCGCGAGGCGCAGGGCGCGCTCCGAGGTGTCGGTCGCGACGACGGTGCGCGCGTGCCGGGCGAGGTGCAGGGCCTGGATGCCGCATCCGGTGCCGAGGTCGAGGGCGCGGTCGATCGGTCCGGGCAGCACGAGGCCCGCGAGCGTCACGGAGGCCCCGCCGACGCCGAGCACGTGGTCGGTGCGCAGCGCCCCGCCGACGGCGAGCTCGCCGAGGTCGCTCGCGATCCACCACTCCCCCGCGCCGGCGTCGTCGGTGAACGCGTAGGGCCGCACGTCGAGCGCGGGCACGGCGACGTCGGCGGCGAGGGTGACGAGTCCGAGCGCCGCGGCGCCCTCCGCCCCGAGCCCGGGAAGGGCCGCGTCGAGGTCGGCGCGTGGCACGGCGTCGCCGAGCAGCAGCACGGCGGCGAGGGTCGACAGGGCGTCGGGATGCGCGGCGAGCGCCCGGCGGGCGGGCACGCGGTCGCCGCGCTCGAGCGCCGCCCCCGCCTCGGCGCCCCACCGCGCGGCGAGTCCGTCGACGGTGTACCCGGCGGCGACGAAAGCCCCCCGGAGTGCAGCGACGGCGGCGGGATCGGCGGCGGGGTTCATCCGTCCTGTCTACCGGACGGGGGTGCGCTTCTCCGGAGACCTCCCGGCGATCGCCGCGCTCCGGCCCGGCGGGAGCGGCATCCGCTGCCGGACCTCCGGAGAAGCGCACCGAACCTCCGGAGAAACGCGCCCACCCCGTCAGGCTGCGGCCTCAGCCACCCGATAGCTCGACTGGACGACGATCGCGGCGTGGTCCGACGCCCCCCGGGGAAGGGTCTGGATGCCGGAGATGTCCATTCCGGAGCTCGTCGCGAAGTCGAAGTGGCCGCGCACGAACTTGTAGCGCGTGTAGGTGCGCGCGTCGCTCAGGGTGAGTTCGTAGCCGCCTTCGAGCATCCGCTTGCCGAGGCGGGCCTTGCCGAGCGGGTAGTTGTAGTCGCCGACCATGAGGCTCGGCAGCCCGGGGCCGAGGGCGGAGAGCCGCGCGTGCGCCGAGGCGATCTGGTGGCGGCGCAGCGAGTTGAGGGCCGTGAGCGGCGAGGCGTGGAACGACGCGACGAGCAACTCGCGGTCGTGCTCGAGGTCGCGCAGTCGCACGGCGAGGAGACGCTCGTGCGCGGGGGCCGCGATGCGGTCGTGGAGGCCCTTCTTGAGCTGGTAGGCGCGCGACTCGAGCGACTCGAAGCGGTCGCGGCGGTGGTAGATCGCGAGGCCGAGACGGTTGCGTTTCGTCGCGTCGGCGAGGTGCAGCGGGCCGAGTTCCGCGGGCAGGTCGGTGGTCGACACCTCCTGGAGGCAGAGGATGTCGAGGTCGTGCCGCTCGGTCAGCGCGACGAGCTCACCGGCGGCCTTGTGCTTCTCGAGGTTGTAGGAAAGCGTCCGCACCCGCACACGCTAGCTCCGGCGCATGGCAGAACGCTCAGGACTTGACAAGCCCCCCGGCCGCGTCGGAACCTGCGAATACCCTGAGCCGAGGGGAGGACACGTGACGTCGACCGAACTCAACGCGCCGCTCCTGCTCGAGCGGTACCGTCCGGACACGCTCATCGCCCGGGGCGGCTCGGCCGCGGTGTACCGCGCGCGTGACCTCCTGCTCGGACGCGATGTCGCCGTCAAGGTGTTCCTCGCCGGGTCGGAGCAGAGCCTCGATGCGGCGCGCGAGGAGTTGCGCGTGCTCGCCTCGCTCGCGCACCACGGCATCGTGTCGGTGCTCGACGCGGGCATCGACGAGTCGACGCCGAGCGACCCGCGGCCGTTCCTCGTGATGGAGCTCGTGACGGGTCGCAACGTGCGCGAGCTCATCGCGGCGGGCGAGCTCTCCCCGCTCGTCATCGGCGGCATCGCGTTCGAGATCGCGGAGGCGCTCGAGTACGTGCACCGCGCGGGCATCGTGCACCGCGACGTGTCGCCGGGCAACATCCTGCTCGTCGACTACGGCACCGAGTTCTCCCGTCCCCGCGCCCGGCTCACCGACTTCGGGCTCGCCGTGAACGGCGACTGGGAGCCGCCCGACGACGACCTCGTCGACGGCACCGTGCCCTACCTGAGCCCCGAGCAGGTGCTCAAGCACCGGCTCACCCCGGCATCCGACGTCTACTCGCTCGGGCTCGTGCTGCTCGAGTGCTTCACCCGCACGCCCGCCTTCCCGGGCCGCGGGGCCGGGGCGGCGATGGCGCGCGTCGGGGTCGACCCCGACATCCCGAAGACCGTGCCGCGGCCGTGGCGCGCGCTGCTCGCGGCGATGACGCGGCAGGAGGCCGAGGCGCGCCCGTCGGCCGTCGAGGTGTTGCGCGAGGTGCAGCAACTGCTGCGCAAGCAGAACCGCTAGGGCGCGACCGTCGTGAAGACGGGATGCTTCGGCACCCGTCCGTCGCCCGACGAGCGTCCGGTGAGCCGGCGGCGCACCCACGGGCCGAGGTGTTCGCGCGCGTAGGCGAGCCGTCCGAGCCGCACCGCCTCGGACTCCTCGGGGAGCGACCACCACGCGGGGTCGGGCTCGAGTCCGAGCGCCGTGAGCACCCGCGCGGCGACGCGGTGGTGGCCGCGCGCGTTGAGGTGCAGGCGGTCGGGCGCCCAGTACTCGGGGGCGGCGAGCTCCCGGTCGGGCCAGTTGTAGGCGCGCACGATGTCGGGGCGCCCCGCGAAGCGGTCTTCGACGAGGGCGGCGAGCTGGTCGCCGCGGCGCTGGATGAGCGAGGTCATCGGCAGCTGCGCCGACGGGTTCGCGCCGCTCAACAGCACGAGGGTCACGCCCTCCTCGTCGCAGCGGCGCAACACATGAGCGAACAGGTCGGCGATCTCGCGGAGCGGNGTGCGCGGNCGCAGCATGTCGTTGCCGCCNCCGTTGAACGACAGGTGGGTGGGGCGCAGCGCGAGGGCGGGTTCGAGCTGCTCCTCGACGATGGGCCGGGCGAGCTTCCCGCGGATGGCGAGGTTGGCGTACGAGATCGGCTCACCGAGGGCGGCGGCCCACCCCTCCGCGACGAGGTCGGCCCAGCCACGCGGCGTGCCGTCGGGGCGCTCGTCGCCGACGCCCTCCGTGAACGAGTCGCCGAGGGCCACGAAGCGCACGCTGGTCACCGCTCGACCCTATGCCGAGCGCGACCGCCCCGGCCCGTCAGGCGGCGCGACGCGCGAGCCGCGGGTCGACGCCGTAGTGCGCGACGTAGCGGCGCGCGAAGGTCGCCTCGCTCGGGAACCCCCAGCGCCGCGCGATCTCCGCGACGGTGCCACGGCCCGCGTCGAGGTCCCCGTGCGCGGCGTCGAGGCGCGCGAGGCGGAGGTGGCCGAGTGCGGTGACCTGCTCCGGCGAGTGGGTGCGGAACGCGTGGTCGAGCTGCCGGCGGGAGAGCCCCGCGGCGGCGGTGATGTCGGCGAGCGTGATCGGCAGCGACACGTGCTCCTCGATGAAGGCGACCGCGCGACGATAGCCGAACCACAGTCCGACGGCCGACGCGCGACGCTCCTGCGGCGCCGAGGCGAGGACGAATCCCTCGAGCAGCATCCGCGTGAGCGTGCTGCGCAGCGAGGCGTGCAGCAGCCCGTACTCGGGGTCGCCGCGGTCGACGGCGAACTCGACGAGTCCCGACCACAGCCGCGCGAGGGCGCCGGAGCGCGGGCGCGCCGACGCGAAGCGCACGTCGATCTCGTCGACGGCGAAGAGCGCAGCCGCCTGCCGGGCGAGCGACGCCTTCTCGAACGTGACGGCGCGCATCCGCACCCGGTCGACGTGCGTCGTGAACGGCACACCCGGTTGGAACAGCAGCGGGGCCCCGACGCCCGCACCGCGCTGCCCGCCGATCTCCCAGCGGTAGTCGGCGGCGTCGACGGGGACGCCGACCGAGAACAGGTCGAGTTCGCCGGCGATCGTGAACCGCCCGCCGTAGTCGTGCTCGACGAACGCGAACTCGGAGTCGGCGCGCACGCGCTCCCCGAAGTGGCGTGGGGTCGCGCTCAGGTCGAGGCTCCCGTAGCGGGCGCGCAGATGCGCCTCCGCCTCGCCGGCCTCCGTCGAGCGGAACTCGCTCGAATAGTGAGACCCCACAGCGTGACTCTCCCCCGAACGGGGGACATCCACAAGGGCTTGTGGTTTCGGGGGTCAGGTGGGTGAGATCTCGTCGAGGGCGGCTTTGCGCCGGGCCGCGGCCCGCACGGCGCCGATCGACGCGACGATCACGAGCGCGATCGCGACGAGGTCCCAGGCCTCGAGCGACTGGTGGAGCACGACGAATCCGGCGCCGGCGGCGAGCGCGGGCGCGAGACTCAGCAGGATCGAGAACGTCTCCGCGGGCAGCCGACGCAGCGCGAGCAGCTCGAGGCCGTAGGGCACCGCCGACGAGAGCACCGCGACGGCGAGCCCGAGCCCGAGCACGCGGAGGTCGAGGAACGCCGCCCCCGCCGACGCGACCCCGAGCGGCAGGATGCCGAGGCCGCCGATCGCCATCGCGATCGCGAGGCCGTCGAGGCGCTCGAAGCGGCGGCCGGTGCGGGCCGAGAGCAGGATGTAGCCGACCCACATGAGTCCGGCGCCCGCGGCGAGCGCGACCCCGAGCGGATCGAGGTCGTCGAAGCCGCCGCGCGCGAGCAGCCCGACGCCGGCGAGGGCGAGCACCGCCCACAGCCACGCCGACGCTCGGCGGGCGAGCACGACCGAGAGCACGAGCGGTCCGAGGTATTCGATCGTCACGGTCGGCCCGAGGGGCAGCCGCGCGAGGGCGAGGTAGAAGAGGGCGTTCATGCCGGCGAGCACGAGTCCGAACGCCGCGACGGTGCCCCAGTCCGCGCGCGTGCGGCCGCGCAGCCGCGGGCGGAAGATCGCGAGCAGGATGAGCGCCGAGAACGCGAGCCGCAGCGTCACCATCCCGATCGGTCCGGCGTCGGGGAAGAGCAGCACGGCGACGCCCGCGCCCACCTCCTGGCAGACGAGCCCGAGCACGACGAGACCGACGGCGCCGACCGTGGCGCCGGACCGCGCCCGCGTCACCGCCAGAACCCGGCGTGCGGTTCCGCGGCCTCGTCCTCGAGGTGCGGGCCGGAGACCTCGACCGCGCGGTTGCCGTCGGCGAGCACGAGCCGCGACGGGTGGTCGAGCGTCGGGCCGCCGTCGCCCGTGATCTCGATGAGCGCGCGCCCCGAGAGCGCGTAGACGAGCCGCCCGATGCCGGCCCAGAAGATCGCGCCCGTGCACATCGCGCAGGGCTCGCACGACGAGTAGAGCGTGGCTGCCGCGAGCGTCTCGGCGTCGAGCTCGCGCGACGCGAGGCGCACGAGGTTGGTCTCGGCGTGACCCGTGGCGTCGCGCTCGGTCTCGACGGTGTTCTCGGCGGTGAGGATGCGGCCCTCGGCGGTCACGAGGATCGCGCCGAACGGGTGGTTGCCGTGCTCGCGCGCGGCGCGGGACACGGCGATCGCCGCTCGCAGGTGCTGCTCGTCGGTCGCGGCGTCCATCTCGATTCCCAGTCTAGGGTCGCCCCGCCAGGCAGACTGACGGGATGGCGACGCGGCTGCTCCTGTTGAGCGACACGCACATCCCCGCGCGGGCGCGCGACCTGCCGTCGGCGGTGTGGGCGGAGGTCGAGGCGGCCGATGTCGTGGTGCACGCGGGCGACTGGGTCGACGCGCGGTTCCTCGACCGGCTCGAGGAGCGGTCGGCCCAACTCGTCGGGGTCGCGGGCAACAACGACCACGGCGAGCTGCGGGAGCGCCTGCCGGAGGTCGCGCGTCTCGAGGTCGAGGGGGTGCGCCTCGCGGTCGTGCACGAGACGGGGCCGAAGGAGGGGCGCGAGCGGCGGATGGCGGCGGCCTTCCCCGACACCGACGTGCTCGTCTTCGGGCACTCGCACATCCCGTGGGACTCGGTGGCGGCGAACGGGTTGCGGCTGCTCAACCCCGGGTCGCCGACCGACCGGCGCCGTCAGCCCGTGGGCACCGTCATGCGCCTCGAGCTCGACGCGGGCGACGTCGCGGCGGTCGAACTCCTCGCGGTCGAGCGGTGAGCGTCAGACCTCCTCGACGCGGGCGGTCGCGTCGGTGATCTGGAGCCCGTAGCGGGCGGCCAACGCGGGCAGCTCCTTGAGCCCGGCGTCGAGAGCGCCCTCGATCATGGCGCGGTCGACGGAGTCGCCGCTGACGGTGAGCGAGGCCTGCACGGTGTAGGTGGTCATGTCTCCGGTCTACGCCCGCCCCCGGCCGACGGCGAGAGGGTTGCGTCCGGCCGCGGAGGGGCCTATCGGGATGCCCTCATCCGTCGGCGGCAGACTGGCGGGATGGCGACGGGACCGGCGGAGTGGATCGCGGCGCGACGTGCGGAACTGCTGCGCGACGCCGCCGCGACGGAGCGCCGGCTGCACGACGTGCGGGAGGCGCGCGGCGACTGGATCGACGAGGAGCACGACCCGGAGGGGTTCTCGCTCACGTTCGAGTGGTCGCACGCGGAGGGGCTGCGCGCCGAGGTCGCGGCGGAGCTGCGGGCGCTCGACGACGCCGAGACGCGGCTCGTGGCGGGCGACTACGGCGGATGCACCCGGTGCGGGCAGCCCATCCCGGCGGGGCAGCTCGAGCTGCGTCCGGCGCGCACCGTGTGCGTCGCGTGCGCCGACGACCGACGCCGCTGAAGGCCGAGAGCCCGGGCTACTCGCCGTCGAGGTGGCGCTGCCACGCCATCCCGAGCTCGAAGCGGCCGAGCGCGCCGAGGTCGTCCATCGCCTCGGCGATGCGGCGCCGCACGGTGCGCACCCCGAGGCCGAGGGTGTCGGCGATCTGCTCGTCAGTGCGGCCCTGCGCGAGCAGCTCGAGCACCGACTCCCACCCGTGGTGCGCGAGCGGGAGCGGCCGCGCGAGGGCCCAGAGCCGCTCGAAGTACTGCGACAGCATCCCGATGATCGACGGATTGTGGATGGCGAGCATCCCGTTGACCGGACCGCCCGCGCCCCATTGGAGCGGGATCGCCGCGACGATGCCGTCGTCGACGTAGAACCAGCTCGGCACCGTCGGCGCCACCCGCACCTCGACGCCGATCGACAGGAGCGCGGGCGCGACGTCGGCGTTCTCGGGGCGCGACACCTCGTCCATGGTCGTGAGCACGCGCATGCCGTAGCCGCGCGCCTCGAAGTCGGCGCGCACGTCGTCGAGCCGGGTGAGCACCTGCTCGCGGATGATGCGCAGGTCGTTGTTGCAGTTGCCCGGCCGCACGGGTGTGCGCTGGTTGGCGACGCGGCTCCAGCTCTCCCACACCCGGTCGCTGCCGTGGATGACCTCGACGGGGGCGACCTCGGCGCCGTCGACGCGCACGAGGCCCGCGGCGACGAGCTGTCCGAGGAGAGCGTCGGGGCGATGGCCGGCGACGGCGCGGAGCTCGTCGGGCGTCGCCGGCCGCGCGCGCACGACGGCGAGCAGGAGGTCGATCGCGGCCTGATCGAGATCGGCGGCCGTCGGTGTCGCGGCACTCATCGACGGGAGTCTAGAGGGATGCTCACCCCGGCGGCAGGGCGGTTTCAGAACAGCGGCGGCTCGATCGCTCCGCCGTCGACCACCCGGTCGCCGCCGCGGTTCTTCGCGACGTACATCGCCTGGTCGGCCGCGCGGATGACGCCCTCGAGGGTGCCGCGCTCGTCGACCGGTGCGAGGGCGACCCCGACGCTCGCGCCGAGCTCGAGCCCGTCGGGCAGGAAGTCGAACGGGTCACGGATGGTCGCCCGCAGCCGCTCGGCGATCTCGCCCGCGTCGGCCGACCCCGAGACGCCGCACACCACGACGAACTCGTCGCCGCCGTAGCGCGCGACGATGTCGCCCTCGCGCACGACCGACTGAAGCCGCCGGCCGACCTCGCGCAGCACCTCGTCGCCGACGGCGTGCCCGAGCTCGTCGTTGACCGCCTTGAAGCCGTCGAGGTCGAGGAAGACGACCGCGCGCGCGTGGCCCTCGCCGATGACCTGGTCGCGCATCCGCTCCTCCAGCAGGCGCCGGTTCGGCAGGCCGGTGGTCTCGTCGTGCATCGCCGCGTGCTCGAGCCGCGACTGCAGCCGCAGCGTCACGAGCGTCTGGGCGGCCTGGCCGGCGAGGGCGTCGGCGAGCGGCGCGGCCTCGCGGTCGAAGGTGCGGGGGTGACGGAAGAAGCACGCGAACAGCCCGTAGGTGACGCCCTCGTGGTCGAGCGGCGCCACGAGGAACGCCTCCACGTCCGACTCCCGCAGCGCCCGGCCGAGCATCGGCGCGACCGCTTCCGCCTCCTCGGCGGAACTCGCCGTGATGACGTCGCGCTGACCGCGCACGAACCGCACCGCCGTCTCGTGGTCGATGAGGTGGTCGAACGGGTTGGTGCCGGCCGCGATCGCGAGCGATCCGTCGTCGTCGAGCAGCAGCACGACCGACTCCTCCGCCCCGTACGCCTCGGCCGTCGTCGCGGCGAGCACCTCGGCGAGACGCTCGGCCGTCGCCGCCGACGAGAAGGCGATCGAGGCGTCGATGACGAGCTGGAGTCGCCGCTGCGTGCGGTCGGCCAGGGCGTGCGACCGGCGGAGCTCGCGGAGGGCACGGTACCTCTCGCTCGCCTCGATGACCGTGACCAGGGTGCTGTCGCCGTCGGGGAAGCGCGCGACCATCGCGGCCTCGCCGCCGCGGTCGGGATGCCGCAGCATCCGCGGACCCTCGGCGTCCGCGGTGACGAGATCCTCCTTGACGACGCGGAACAGCTCGGCGAGGAAGGCGCCGACGACCTCGTCGAGGGGGCGACCGAGCCATTCGACGAACGCGGCGTTCGCGTCGACGACGCGATCGTCGGCGTCGAGACGTACCAGTCCCACCGGGAAGACGTCAGGATCGATCGCCTTCAATGTGCCGCCTCCAGCCGACATCGGCCCCATGGCCTTGAGTAGAAAATACCGCTCGCGACGCCTGCACAGGAACATCCCGCGCTCGGAGGGGCGAGGGTCGCCTACTCGCGCCGATCCGTCAATGCCTCGCCTTCGCGGCATCCGCGCCGTGGGATGGAGGCATGCAGAACGATCTCGACGTCATCCTCGACATCATGAAAGGCGCGCGCTTCGCGACCGTGACCACGCGGGGCGCGGGCGGCCACCTCTTCAGCCGGCCCCTCGCGGTGCTCGATCACGACTTCGACGGCACGGTGTGGTTCTTCACGCCCGACCCGAGCCCGAAGACGCAGGAGATCGCCGTCGACCCGCACGTGAACGTCGCTTACGCCGACGGCCCGAGCCACGTGTCGCTCAGCGGCACGGCCACGATCACGCGCGACCCCGCGCTCATCGACAGGTTCTGGAACCCGTGGGCGGAGTCGTGGTTCGAGAACGGGCGCGACGACCCCTCGGTCGCGCTGCCCGAGGTCATGGCCGAGACGGTCGAGTTCTGGCACCTCGACAAGCCCGCCGTGCTGCGCGCCGTGGAGGTCGCGAAGGCGATCGTGACGCATTCGACGCCGGAGGTCGGCGAGTCCCGCACCGTGGAGTTCTGACTCCGCGCGGAGGATGCTGGGGGCATCCGACGGAAGGGAACCGCGATGACCCCCGACCTCTCGCCGCACGACGTGGAGCACCTCGAGCGCTGCATCGCCCTCGCCGAGGAGGCCCTCGCCGCGGGCGACGACCCGTTCGGCTCCGTGCTCGCGGATGCCGACGGCGCCGTGCTCGCCGAGGCGCGCAACCGGGAGGCGTCGGATGCCGACCCGACCGCGCATCCGGAGCTCGAGCTCGCGCGCTGGGCGATCGCGCACCTCACGCCCGAGCAGCGCGCCGCCGCGACCGTCTACACGTCGGGCGAGCACTGCCCGATGTGCTCGGCGGCGCACGCGTGGGCGGGGCTCGGGCGCATCGTCGCGGCGGCGACCGGGTGGCAGCTCGCCGAGTGGCGCGCGTCGTGGGGGCTGCCCGACGGGCCGGTGAGGCCGCTCGCCGTCACCGACGTCGCCCCGGGGATCGAGGTCGTCGCGCCCGTTCCGGCGTTCGCCGAGCGGATGCGCGCGATCCACGAGCGCGCGGCCGCCCGCCGGTGACGGCCCTGCTCGTCGTCGGCGACCTCACCGTCGAGCCGCTCGCCGACGCCGACCTCGACGCCTTCGTCGCCTACCGCCGCGACCCCGACGTCGCGCGCTTCCAGGGCTGGTCGCCCGACTACTCCGTCGCGGACGGCCGCGCCCTGCTCGACGCGCAGCGCGGCTGGTCGCTCCCGCCCGCGGGCGAGTGGATGCAGTTCGCCCTCCGCTCGGCCGAAGGGCAACTGCTCGGGGATGTCGCCGTCCACCGCCTTGACGAGCCGGGAGTGTTCGAGCTCGGGGTCACGATCGCCCCGCGGAACCAGGGGCGGGGCCTCGCGACGCGGGCGCTCGGCGCGGTGACGGCGCACCTGCTCTCCGAGCACGGCGCCCGGCGCGTGTACGCCGAGTGCGACGCCCGCAACACCGGGATGCGCACCGTGCTCTCCCGTCTCGGCTTCCGCCTCGAGCACACCGCCGAGGAGTGGTTCAAGGACGAGACGGTCACGGTCGAGACCTGGTCCTCGGTGGTCGAGTAGCCCGCGCGTCGTCGGTGGTCGAGTAGCCCGCGCAGCGGGCGTGTCGAGACCGGCGGCGTCAGCCGGTGGTGCCCTGCGCCACGGGGACCGCGCCCGCGAGGCGCCGTTCGACCTCGAGGTCGGCCGCCTCGACGGTCGTCACCCCGAGGTCGCGCGACCGCTCGAGCAGCCGCGTGAGCGTGTCGCCGATCGCGTCGATGCGAGCCGCGATGGTATCCGCCGACTCGCCGTCGGCCGAGAGCTGCAGGTGGATGACGCCGCCCGCGTTGACGAGGTAGTCGGGGGCGTAGAGGATGCCGCGATCGCGCAGACGCTGCGCCCCGTCCGGCTGGGCGAGCTGGTTGTTCGCGGGCCCGACGACGGCGCGAGCCCGCAACTCCCCGATGACGGCGGTGGTGAGCATCCCGCCGACCCCGGCGGGGACGAAGACGTCGCACTCCTGGCGGTGGGCCTCGCCGGGGCCGCACCACGACGCGCCGAGCGACTCGGCGACCGCGCGCTTGCCCGGGTCGACGTCGGTCGCGACGACGGCGGCGCCCTCGGCGACGAGCCGTCGGGCGAGGGCCGAGCCGACCTGTCCGAGCCCGGCGATCGCGAAGCGGCGCCCTGCGGCATCCCGTGAGCCGTCGAGCCAGGCGAGCGTCGCCGAGATCGCCGCGTGCACGCCGCGCGCGGTGTGGGCGCCGGGGTCGCCGGATCCGCCGAGCTCGGGCGGCAGGCCGACGGCGTGCCGGGTGCGCTCGGTCACGACGACCATGTCGGCCGAGGAGGTGCCGACGTCCTCCGCGGTGACGTAGGCGCCGGCGAATGACTCGACCGCGTCGCCGACGTCGAGGAAGATGGCGCGGCGCAGCTCGCCCTCGGGTCGCCCGTCGACCCGCACGGCGGTCTTGCCGCCACCCGCGTCGAGCCCGGCGAGCGCGTTCTTGTAGGTCATCCCGCGCGCGAGGCGCATCGCATCCGCCTGCGCGTCGCGCCACGACGGGTAGGACCACAGGCGGCAGCCCCCGAGCGCGGGACCGAGTCGCGTGCTGTGCACCGCGACCGTGATCAGGTGACCGGAACGGCGCCCGGTCGTGGACAGCACACCCTCGTGCCCGAAGTCGTCGTCGACATCCATGATGCTCGGAACTCTCGCACCGGTCGCGGAAACGCACAATCGCGCGGACCGCGACCGTGCGTTGTGCACGGTTCGCGCCCGCGTCGACGGCCCGGATTGGGCGATCAGCCCGCGCCCGAGAAATCGTGCACGCCGCTGCCGACCTCGTGCACGGTGCCGTCGGGCAGCTCCACGGTCGCCGTCGTCGACACCGGCACCTCGACCCGCAACGCGAACCGGCCACCGTCGAGCGTCCAGGACGACGACACGATGCCGTAGGGGGTGCGCACCGACCCGGATGCCGACGTGAGCCCGCCGCCCGGTTTCGGCGCGACGCGGAACGTGCGGTATCCACCCGAGACCGCCTCGATGCCCGCGATGCGGCGGTACATCCAGTCGCCCACGGCGCCCGCGGCGTAGTGGTTGAACGACACCATCCCGCCGCCGTCGTCGGACCCGGTCTGCAGGTCGGCGGTGTTGACGGTGCCGTCGGGGCGGAGGGCATCCCATCGCTCCCACACGGTCGTGCCACCCGCGGCGACCATGTAGAGCCACGACGGGCAGTCGGTCTGCAGCAGAAGCTCGTAGGCGTCGTCGAGCCGCCCGTGGTCGGAGAGCGCGAACAGCAGGTACGGCGTGCCGGGGAAGCCGGTCGCGAGGTGCCCGCCGTTGTCGGCGATGAGCCGCGCGAGGTGCCCGGCCATCGCCGCCGACTCCTCCCCCGACGTCATGCCGAAGTGCAGCGGCAGCACGTAGCCGGTCTGGAACTCGTCGTTCAGGCGACCTTCCCCGTCGGAGAACACGACTCGGAAAGCACGGATGATCCGCTCCCGAAGCGCCGCGTAGTGGGCAGCGTCGCGCTCTTCGCCGAGGATCTCCGCGATTCGGGCGAGGAGTCCGGCCGAGTTCGCGAAGTACGCCGTCGCGATCCACTTGCCGCGGGCGATCCACTCTTTCGCGCCGCCGGTGGGGGCCGCCCAGTCGCCGAAGTGGAACGGGAAGCGCCAGATGAGCCGCCGCGTCGGGCGGATCGAGAACAGCCCCGCCCACCGCTTCGCCGCACGCAGGAACCGCTTCATCGTGGGGTACTGCCGCCGCAGCAGCTCGACATCGCCGCGGGCGAGGTACTCGGCCCACGGCACGAGCACGCACGCGTCACCCCAGCACGCGGTCGGCAGCACGGGCCACTTGTCGCCCGCGCGCGGCACCACCATCGGGATGCCGCCGCCGCGCGACTGCTCGGCGCTCACGTCGCGCAGCCACTTGTCGAAGAAGCGGGTCATGTCGAAGTGGTAGGCGGCGGTGGAGGCGAAGACGGCGGTGTCGCCCGTCCACCCCTGGCGCTCGTCCCGCTGCGGGCAGTCGGTCGGGATGTCGACGAAGTTGGACTTGCCGCCCCAGCGGATGGCGTCATCCAGCCTGTTCAGCAACTCGTTCGACGACGTGAAGGTGCCCGCCTCGGGCAGGTCGGAGTGCAGCACGTAGGCGGTGAGTTCGAGGTCGCCGGGGTCGATGCCGGTGGCGCCGACGTAGCGGAAGCCCATGTACGTCAGGCGCGGCGAGTACTCCTGCTCGCCGTCGACGCACGTGTAGGTCGCGGTGGCCTTCGCCGTGCGGAGCGACTTCACGAAGAGCTCGCCGTCGACGAGCACCTCGGCGTGCCGGAAGGTCACGACCTGCCCGCGCGACCCGCGCAACCGCGCCCGCACGACGCCGGCGAAGTTCTGCCCGAAGTCGTAGACGACCTCGCCGCTCGGGGCGACGACGTGCGACACGGGCGCCAGCTCCCCCTGCCGCCGCACGGGCGCGCCGTAGTCGGCGAGCAGCCGCGGCCGCTTCCGCGGGGCGGTGACGGATGCCGGCGCCCAGTCGAGCGCCTCCTCGTCGACGGTCGCGTCGAACGTCTCACCGTCGTACCACTCGGCCGCCTGGAACCGCCCGCCCGTCGCCACGCGCCAGCTCTCATCGGTGCCGATGAGTTCGACCGTCCCGTCGTCGTATTCGACGTGCAGCTCGGCGAGCAACGCCGGCCGGTCGGCGGCGATGCGGTTCGTGCGGTGATAGGTGAACGACCCGACCGCCCAGCCGCCGCCGACGATCGCGCGCAGCTCGTCGTCGCCGGTGAGCAGGTCGGTCACGTCGTAGGTCTGGTACTGCAGGTGGTGCGCGTAGGAGGTGAGCCCGGGCGCGAAGTAGCGGTCGCCGACCTTCCGTCCGTTGAGCTCGAGCTCGTAGATCCCGAGCGCGGTCGCCTCGATCCAGGCGCGTCGGATGCCGGGCCGGGTCGCGACGGACCGGCGCAGCACGAGCGGCGGGGGCGACGCCTTCTTCGCGGGTGGCGCGAGGCGGGCATCCGTGATCCACCGCGCGGTCCACGGGGTGTCGAGCCGGCCGGTGCGGAACGTCGCCGTCGCCGACGCCGCCGCCCCCGTGATCCCCGTCGCCTCGACCGTGACGGCGTACTCGGTGAAGGGCTCGAGCGTGCCGCCGAACCGGGTGCCGACCTGGTCGTCGGTCTCGACCGACCACGACCCCGACGAGATGCGCGCCGACGCGAGCGCCTCACCCGGCACGTCGGACTCGAGCGCGAACGCGATGCGGGGAGCGGCGTCGGTGACGAGCCCCTCGGCGAGGCCGTCGAGGGTGAGCGCGCCGATCTTCACGCGGTCTTCTTCCGCGACAGGATGCGGCGCAGCCCGCGAATCGGATGCCCGGCCGCGATCTCGGCGAGCCCCTCCGCGACCTCGTAGGGGAAGGCGCCCGCCGACGACATGGCGAGCGACCGCATCGACGCCGACGGCATCATCCGCCAGACGAAGTAGGCGTTCTTGACCTGCGTGTCGCGTTCGAGGGAGGGCGGCATCCTGAGCGCTCGGTCGTAGTCGCGGCGCAGGTTCGCGATGATCGCGTCGGCCACGAGCCGTCCGAACAGGGTGCCGCGGGCATCCGCGAGCCGCGTCTCCATCGTGAGGCTGCGGCGGCGCGGCGGCTCCGGGATGGCGTGGCCGAGCAGCGCGGGGAAGCTCGCCGGCACGTCGACGGGCGGCTGCGCGTAGTCGGCGTCGACCTCGGGCGGATACGGCGAGCGCGGCGTCTCGCCGCTGGTCACCCGCAGCGGGGCGGCGAGCCGGATGTCGGCGGCCGACGCCGCGAGCAGCACCTCGTAGTCGCCGTTCTCGAGCACCCAGTCGTGGCGCGCGACGTCCCAGTAGGCGAGGTCGGCGAGCGGGAACTCGAGCTCGACGCTCTCCGCACCCCTGGCCGTCACCGCGACCCGGGCGAACGCGCGCAGCTCCTTGTCGGCCTTGAAGACGCCGTCGCGGTTGTTGCGCACATACAGTTGTACGATCTCGACGGCGTCGCGCTCCCCCGTGTTCGCGATGGTCGCACGCACCCGAACGACACCGCGGTCGAGGGTTACCGCCAGGTCGCGGTAGGCGAACGTCGTATACGAGAGCCCGTGGCCGAACGGATACCGCAGCGCGGTGCCGGCCGCGTCGTAGTACCGGTAGCCGACGTAGATCGACTCGGCGTAGCGCGCGAGCTCCGACGTGTTGTAGTCGAGCGCGCTCGAGTCCGCGGCGCGCAGCGGCCAGCTCTCGGCGAGCTTGCCCGACGGGGTGGCGTCGCCGAACAGCAGGTCGGCGGTCGCGTCGCCGCCGCGCATCCCGGGCAGCGCCAGGTGCAGGATGGCGGCCACGTCGTCGGCGAACGGCAGCTCGACGGGCGCCCCGGCGAAGAGCACGACGACGACGCGAGCCCCGGTCGCGAGCACCGCGGAGGCGAGTTGCAGCTGGTCGTCGTCGAGGCGGAGGTGCTCGCGGTCGAAGCCCTCCGACTCCTCGAAGTCGGTGAGCCCGAGGAAGAGCAGCACGGTGTCGGCCGCGGTCGCCACCGCGGCGGCGTCGGCGGGCGCGAGGTAGCGGTAGGCGATCCCGCGGGCGTCGAACGCGTCGCGCGGGCTCACGACCGTCCGCGGGTTGACGAGCGACGACCCGGCGCCCTGGAACCGCAAGTGCTCGAAGAGCTCCCCCGCGACGAGCACCCCGGCGTCGGGCGCGAGCGGCAGCGTGCCGTCGTTGGCGAGCAGCACGGCGCCCTCGGTCGCGATCTCACGCGCGAGTTCGGCGTGGGCTGCGAGGTCGTGGGGCTCCACCGGCGGGGCCGCGGCGACGCGGTCGGCGAGCTGCAGCATCCGCTCGACCGCGCGGTCGAGGTCGGCGAGCGGCAGGCGCCCGTCCCGCACGGCCTCGACGACCGCCCGCCGGTTGTGGTCGACCTGCCCCGGCATGTCGAGGTCGCATCCCGCGGCGACGCCCGCGACCCGGTCGCGCGTGGCACCCCAGTCGGTCATGACGAGCCCGTCGAAGCCCCACTCGTCGCGCAGGATCGTGGTGAGCAGCTCGCGGTTCTCGGAGGCGAAGGTGCCGTTCACCTTGTTGTAGGAGCACATCACCGTCCACGGCGACGCCTCTGTCACGATGCGCTCGAACGCGCGGAGGTAGAGCTCCCGCAGCGCGCGCTCATCCACGAGGGAGTCGCCGACGAACCGGTAGTCCTCGTTGGAGTTGGCGGCGAAGTGCTTCACCGACGCCCCCACGCCTGTCGACTGCAGGCCGCGCACGAACGCGCTGCCGAGCACGCCGGTGAGCAGCGGATCCTCGGAGTAGTACTCGAAGTTGCGACCGCACAGCGGGCTGCGCTTGAGGTTCACGCCGGGGCCGAGCACGACATCCACGCCCGCGTCGCGCGCCTCCCGCCCGATCGCCTCCGCCATCCGCTCGGCGTTGCGCGGGTTCCACGACTGCGCGACGCTCGCCGCCGTCGGGAACGACGTCGACGGCTCGTTGTCGCCGATGCCGAACCCGCCCGCCGACTCCCGCACCTTGCGCACGCCGTGCGGCCCGTCGGTGAGGAAGAGCGATCGGATGCCGAGCCGCGGCACCGCGTGGGTGCCCCACGAGTGGCTGCCGGCGACGAGGCGCGCCTTCTCGTCGAGGGTCAGCTCGTCGAGTGCGGTCGTCGTGGCGTCGGTCAACGGACTCCCTTGATGCGCGAGGCGGTGAGGCCGCACGCGAGCGAGATGAGCGCGCCCGCGATGAACAGCACCGTGTAGTTCGGACCGTCGGTCGCGGCGATCGCGAGCAGCCCGGCGCCGAAGACGGGCGCGAGGGCCGTCGAGAGCGTCGCGGCGAGGTTGTAGGTCGTCATCCATCGTCCCGCCTGCTCGCGCTGCGGCACCAGGTCGCTCGCCATCGCGACGTCGACGGAGCCGAACATGCCGGCGGAGGCGAGGATGAACAGCACCGCCGCGAAGAACAGCCCGAACCCGTCGGTGAACGCCATGAGCGCCATGCCGATGGCGGCGAGCACCGCGGCGATGTAGATGAACGCCTTGCGGCGCTTGAGCCGGTCCGAGAGCATGCCCGACACCACCGCGAACGTCATGGTCACGAGGATGCCGATGCCGCCGACGAGGGCGAGGTTGGCCCCCGCCTCCTCCGCGGTGAACCCGAGGCGGTCGAGCAGGAAGTACAGCTGGTAGGTCGAGAGGAACGCGAGCCCGACCTGCATGAACAGCTTGCCGAGCCACACCCACGAGAAGTCGGGGTGCTTGCGCGGGTCGAACACGAGCGAGCGGAACGTCTGCGCGATCGTCGTGCGCGGCAGCTCGACGATCGGCTCCTTGACCGCGAGCATCCAGATCGTGCCGACGACCGCGAGCGCGAGGATCGGCACGAGGAAGAGCAGCAGCACGTCGAACGTCAGCAGCCCGCCGATCGTGTAGCCGAGCACGCCCGCGAGCTGCGTGGCGACGCCGACGATCGCGCCGACGGTTCCGCGCTGCGCCTCGGGCACCCGCTCCGCGACGACGGGCACGATCGCCGCCGCGACCCCCGCGCCGCCGAGCGACACGACGATCCAGCCGACGATGAGCACCGGGATGCTCTCGCTGAGCGCCGCGATGGTGGAGCCCGCCGCGAGCACGAGGATGCCGCCGATGAGCCACGGGCGACGTCGGCCGATGGGGGTGCGGGTGCGGTCACTCAGCACGCCCGCCATCGGACCGGTGATGAGGCCCACGACCGCGCCGATCGTCGCCACGACGCCGAGCACGGCCACCTTGTCGTCGGGCGCGAGCAGCCCCACCTTGTACGGCAGCGTGAACAGCGCCGGCATCATGACCGTCAGATAGAGCCCGAAGTTGAGGATGCCGAAGAGCGTCAGGAAGAGTCCGCCGACCTTCTTCTCCGGCTCGGGCACCGCCGGCGGCGGAACGAGGGCCTCGGGGGCGGCGGGCACCGGCGGGTTGTCGTGGGCGGTCATGAGACTCCGTTGTCTGCTGTCGGGTCGGGGTTCGGGCTGGTTACTAGCGCGCGCTAGTGACTGTGCAGGATGCTAGCGTCGGCTCACTAGCGCGCGCAAGTAGGAGGTGTCCGTGGCCGGTTCCCCCGACCGTCGCGTCACCGCTGCGGACATCGCGCGCTCCCTCGGCATCTCGCGCGCGACCGTCGGCTTCGTGCTCAACGACACCCCGGGGCAGACGATCTCCTCCGCCACCCGTTCGCGCGTTCTGGCGGAGGCTGAGCGTCTCGGCTATCGCCCGCACCAGGCGGCCCGAGCTCTCGCGAGCGGTCAGAGCCGCATCGTGCTGCTCATCCTCCCCGACTGGCCCCTCGAGTACTCGCTGAGCTCCCACCTCGAGGAGGCGTCCCTCGCCCTGGACGAGGCCGGCTACTCCCTCGTCACCTGGACGAAGCACGCGAGCGGTCGCGCCCGCCCGCTGTGGGAGGTGCTGCAGCCCGACGTGGTGATGAGCCTCACCCCGCTCGACCCGGCGACCGTCGCGGAGATCCGGCAGGGCGGTGCCGTCGTAGTCTCCCCCGGCGACCCCTCGGCGCCGACCGAACCGCTCGAGTTCGGGGCCGGGCCACGACTGCAGATCGAGCACCTCGCCGAGCGCGGGCACCGGCACGTCATTTACGTGGCGAGCGCTGACCCACGCATCGCCGATCTCGTGGCGGCACGAGGCTCGCTAGCCTCGCAGGCAGCCGACCAAATGGGACTTCGGATGGAGCGCCGCGTGGTCGAGGAGCTTCATATAGGCGAAGTTGGCGAGTGGCTTGAATCGGGCGTTACGGCCGTCGCCGCCTACAACGATGACGTCGCAGCACGGATCCTCAACACGGCCCTGCGGGCCGGGCGCGACGTCCCAGGCGAGCTCGCGATCATTGGTCACGACGACGCGCCGATTTCGCGACTACTCCTACCCTCCCTCTCAACTGTCCGCATCGACAACGCGGGCCTCGGGCGGTTCTTCGCGGTAACCGCCCTCCACGCGGCCGTCGGCGCGCCAGCCCCCGTAGCGGGTCCCGAGACGAGGGCGACCCTGCTCCCGCGAGAGTCCACGTGACTCAAGAGCCGCCCAGCCCTCGTTGATGCACTGCCCCCAGCTCTCAGCCGGTCAGGTCGGCTCGTGCCCATAGGTGGCAGTGCTGAGCACGAGCGACCCTGTTCGCACAGCGTGGCCAGTTGCGGCGGTGTTCGGCTCAGATATGATGCGTCACACCCGACCATCGACTTTCAGGGAGTCGCATGCGCACGACCGCCGAATTGACGCACATCGCGCCTTCGGTGGAGCCTATCGAAGAACCGTGGTCGCGGATCGACAAGGCCGCGGTTATCGAGCGCGCAAGAACGATTCTCAGTTCGACCCCGCGCCCGTTCATCCGATGGGCAGGCTCGAAGCAGCGACTCCTCTCGCAGCTCGTTGATCATCTGCCAACGGGATATCGGGCTTATTACGAGCCATTCCTGGGCGCCGCGTCAATGTACTTCCTGCTACAGCCGACGCGGGCGCATCTCAACGACTACTGCGAACCTCTCGTCGAGATGTATCAGACCGTCGCATCTAGTCACATGGCCGTCCAGGCAGCCCTGACGCCGATGGATGTCCTGGACAGGGACTACTACTACCGGGTTCGCAAAGAAGTCCCCTCAGATGCTGTCAGCCGGGCCGCACGCTTCATTTACTTGAACCGCGCCTCCTGGAACGGCTTGTACCGCGTAAACGCTCGAGGTGAGTTCAACGTCCCGTACGGCAAGCCCCGGTCGTCAAACATCCTTGACGCCAGGAACTTTGCGGCCGCCGCTCGACTCCTAGCCAGCGAAGAGACGCAGATCACGCACGGAGATTTTGAGGATTCCGTAAGAAGCGCCGGGGAAGGCGACCTCGTCTTCTTCGACCCGCCCTACGCCTCAAGCAAGCGCCGGGAATCTTTCGTCGATTACAACGAGACGCTGTTCACATGGGACGACCAACGGCGGCTGGCTACCTGCGCCGAGAACCTGCGCAAAGCCGGCGCCAAGGTCATCGTCACCAATGCGTACAATTCCGCTATCCGTGCCCTGTACCCAGGCTTCACGGAACACGCGCTCGTTCGGAGGAGTTCATTGGCAGCTGACGTTAAGCTCCGCGGATCGGTTGCGGAAAGTGTCTTCGTCTCATGACCCAGCCGCCTGACCTCCTGGCCACAAGTCATCAAGCAAAGGTCGATCCGGCGAGGATTCGCCCGAACCCAGATAATCCTCGCCGCTACTTCAACGAAGAACGCCTCGACCTGCTGCGCACTTCGATCCAAGAAATCGGCGTTCTTGTACCGCTCATTGTTTACGCCGACCCTGACACGCCAGGCGACTACGTCCTCATGGACGGGGAACGGCGGTGGCGCTGCGCTGTAGATCTCGGCTTAGAAACCGTTCCCACCAACGTTATCCCAGCGCCCGAGCCTCTCGAGAATCTGTTGCGGATGTTCAACATTCACAACGTAAGGGAGGATTGGCCGCTAATCAGCGTCGCGCTATCGCTACGCGAAGTCATGAAGATCTCTGGCGAAACAGGAGAGAAGCGGCTCTCCGAAATGACAGGCGTCACTCGATCGTCCGTTCGTCGCGCCAAGCGTTTGCTGTCTCTTCCTGAGCGAGAGATCGACCTCATCCGCGATGAAGCGCACCTCGATCGCGCGCAGCAAGTGCATCGTGAGGACCTATACCTAGAGATCGAAGCGGCCGAGTCCGTTCTGCGGAGCGCCGTCCCGACGTTTGCCGCAAAGCACACCCGGCCCGAAGTCATCAGGGCCTTCGCGGCCAAGGCAGAGGCTAAGACCCTTCGCGCCGTGACTGACTTCCGGCTCTTGGCGAAGTTGTCAAAGGCGATCGAGAACGACGACTCCGCCAAGGAGATGATCGAGTACGCGTTAGACGAACTTGTCACCGACGTTTCTGTGACACCTCAGGAAGTTTTCGACAACTTCGCCGCAGAGGGCTACCGCCAGCAGACGCTTCTCAAGAAGACCGAGGTTCTAAGAGCAGATCTTGCAGGAATCGAGAGCGTCGACTCATTGTCGCCCGCGCTCGTCAATGAACTGCGACACCTTCTACGGATGATCTCAGACCTCTTGGAGTCACAGTCATGATCGCTGCGCCTTACGAGGAACCCGCCAAGTCGCGGATGCGCGTTGCAGCATCGATCGCAATCGACCAGGCTGGCTTCACAGTGGTCGACGAGCCCGTGCGCATAGCCCTGCCAGCCGACTCCAAGATCCAGGGAAGCCTTCTCGGCGACCTGCAAAGTCTCGATGGTGAAGGAAAACGAGCCTTCTATTACCTTCGCCCTGGTACCGACACCGCGGTACCGAAGTGGATAGGAAACCTCGCCCGAGCCTCACACGCCGCAAATGCCGGCGAGGTCTACATCGTCGTCACTGACTACGTCGATGAACTCGTCGAATCCTGCAAGGATTCGGGCGCGGGCCTCCTGCGTCTGACTGAGGACAGCGTCTTCGAAATGGTGGTCGACTACGCGGAGACAGCCCCGAAGTCCCTCAGCCAGGCGCTGGAGGCGCGGCTCACTGAAGCGCGACGACGAGTGGAGAAGAAGGTCGAGTTTCTCAACACCGATATCGAAGCACGGTATAGCCAGTCCGCCGGGATCATCGCAGCGATGGAGGGAGATGCGGCGGATCGATACAGAGAGCAGTTCGAGTCGGAGTATCGGAATGTCGACAGCTGGGGCAGCGAGATGTCTCGACGCCTTGACAGGCTCGCCGGGAGGGCTAGTGCCGCAGAGATCTCGGAGGTGGAAGCGCTCATTGACGCCGGACCTCCGAGCAACGAGGGCAGCGCAGCGTGAACGACCGCGTTTCCAGGGCAGACGGTCTCCTCAAGAGCGGCGCCGCCAAGATCGCAGGCTTCCACCGCGTTCTACTTGTCTTGAGTTCGGTTGGGCTCGGCGTTATGGGGTCTCGAGTCGCAACTGATCTTGCCGACTGGGGATCGTGGGCTCTCGTCGCAGCATTTGCGCTCCTCCTGTTCGTCGCTGACGTCGCTAGAAACATTGAGGAGCGCGGGAAGACCATAGCCGTGACGACGAAGACCCCGCTCGGCGCGGCTCGGCGTGACGTTACAACGTCGAGCGAATCGCGGGTTATCACCGTCGCAACCTTGCTCGCAGTTGTGTTCGCGGCCGCGTCCCTTCTTCTCGCCTGGCCGCTCGCACCGCTCTTCTAAGCGCCAGACAAGAAGCCTCGAGACGTATTCGTCTCGAGGCTTCTTGCCTGGCGGTACCGGTGGGATTTGAACCCACGGATGGCGTGAACCATCACATGTTTTCGAGACATGCTCCTTCGGCCGCTCGGACACGGTACCGTCGTCGATCCTAACCCACGGCGACCACCGCCCGCGACGAGTGGTCGCGCGCACAGGCCGAAGGACCCGCGGCATCCCGTTGGGGCGGATGCCGCGGGTCCTGTCGCGGGTGGCGCGCGCGGTTCATCGGGGTAAGCCCCGCGCGCTCGGGTCTCCGGTTCGGGTGTCCCGGATGCTTCGACGCTAGGGCGAGGCCGCGCGCGCCCGCTGGCCCCCGTCGGGGCGCTCCCCGCGCGGGGGGCGCCCCGACGGGGTCAGACGCGGGCGGTGCGGCGCTGGCGGAGGGCGACGAGCCCGAGGCCGGCGAACAGGGCGAGGGAGCCGAGCAGCAGGTTGCTCGTGCCGTCGACGCCCGTGTTGGCCAGGCTCGGGGCCTGGCGGGTGACGGCCAGCAGGGTGCCGTCGGCGCCCACCTGGAACCAGACCCGCGCGACCGCCGGGCCGCCGCTCGACCACGTGCTCGTGAACGTCAGCGAGTGCCAGCCGGCCGGGAGGGTCGGCAGCGTGACGGTGCGGGTGAGCGCGCCGCCCGTGGGCACGGTGCCCGCGGCGAGCGTCTGCGGGGTGGAGCGCACGATGAGGTCGAACGCGGCGCCGTCCTTGAGGCCGGTGGCCGTGAGGGTGACCTGGCCGCCCGCGACGAGGTCGCCGAGCGCGAGGTCGATGTCGAGGTCGAGCTCCTCGGGGTCGCCCTCGTCCTCGCCGTCGTCGCCCCCGCCGCCGGGGCCGGATGCCGCGACGACCCGCCCGGGAACGTACGACCACCAGGAGTGGCCGGCGTTGTCGGAGAGCTCGACGTACATCCGGTAGAAGCCGACATCCGTCGGGGTGCCGTGGATGCGCACCGACGGGGCGACGCCATCCACCTCGAGGTCGAGGCGCTCCACCGAGAGACCGTCGGGCAGGTCGAAGGCGTCGATGACGCCGCCGTCGGTCCAGTCCCAGACCCCGTCGCTGGGAGCGGTGTAGGTCTCGTCGAACGGCACGCCGACCGTGAAGGTCGGGGTGGGGAACTCCCACTCCGGCTGCGGGTCGCAAACGCCGCCGAGCCGCGCGATCTCGGAGCCGAACGCGGCGCCGTCGAGCGTCGCGAGGAGGTCGAGCATCGGGTCGCCGACCCCGCCCTCGCACCAGTCGACGACCGCGAGCTCGTAGGTGAGTTCGCCCGATGCGAGCACGCTCATCTCGTCGACGCCGGCGGCGTAGATCCAGTCCTCGGCCCCGGTGGCGCGGTGGCCGATGAGCGCCTCGCCGTTGCCGTCATCCCAGCTGACGCCGCGAACTCCGGCGCCCTCCCAGGTCGTCGCGTCGGAGGAACCGACATCGCCGATGAAGTAGAACGGCACGTCGTCGGCCGAGATGCGACTGCCGGCGTGGAAGACGTCGACCTGCCAGCGGGTCCACTGACCCGAGACCTCGACGGTGACCTCCACATCGACGTCGACGAGGTTCTCGGTCTCGTCGAACACCTCGACGCCGCGGTCGACGAGCGTCAGCACGACGCCCGTCGCGGTGTCGGTGACGGTGTACTCGTCCGCGGACACAAAGTAGTCCTGCCGGTAGGAGTAGTTGTCAGGCACGCGGTCGAGCCGCGACGGGAACACGACGTGGCCGAAGCGGCTGAGCACGGAGTCGGCGTGCGTGGGCTCGCCGTACTCGATCGAGCCGTCGGTGAGGCACAGGTAGTACCAGTACACGCTCGCCGTCTTGACGTCTTCCCAGATGCCGTCGTCCCAGCCGCAGATCTTGTCCGAGACGGTGTCCGAGACGCCGAGGTCGCGGCCCGCGTACACGTCGTAGGAGGCGTCGCCGTCGAAGTAGATCGGCCGGATCGGGGTGGCGTCGAGCAGGTCCTGCGTCGACGGGTCGGCGAACCCGGCGCCGTTCTCGTAGTAGTACCACTTGTCGTCGACCTCGACGAGGATGACGTAGCGCATCAGCGCCTCGTCGAGCGTCCCGACGGGCGCGGTCAGCGAGAAGCGGCCCTCGTCGTCGGTGTAGTCCGCATCCCACCAGGTGCCGTAGTCGAGCGAGACCAGCGCGACCTGCAGGCCTTCCTCCACGTCGTAGTCGCCCGCGGTGAACTCGCCGCGCGTCTGCTGCACGTGCACGACGCCGTGGATGGTGTCGTCGCCGGGGAACACGTAAGGCCCCTCGGGCGAGACGTCGCCGTCGACCGGGAAGTGAATGACGTGGGAGTGCTGGTCCTGGAGGAAGATCGAGAACCGGTAGGGGCCCTCCGTCGTCGGCGTGCCGAAGATGCGCACGCCCGGCGCGGTGTCGGCCTCGTACTCGTCGACCGCCTCCCAGTCGAGCCCGTCGGGGAGGTCGTAGACATCGATGGCGCCGCCCTGGCTCCAGTTCCACGGGTCCTGGGTCGGCGCGGTGAACGTCTGGTCGAAGGCCTCTCCGACCTTGAAAGCGGGCGCGGTGAAGGGCCACGCCGGCAGGGCCGGGCACGCCTCGCCGAGGAGCTCGAGCTCGTCGCCGAAGGTCGCTGCCGCGACGGGGGCGAGGGCATCCTCGAGGCTCACGTCGTCGGGGCAGTAGTCGACGATCGCGACCTCGTAGGTCAGCCCGGCGCGCGCGCCGAGCGCGACGTCGCGGTCGCCGTTCGCGCGGAGCCAGGTGCTGCCCGCGGAGACGCGGTGCCCGATGATCGGCGACTCGGCGGCGACGCCGCCCCAGCTGACCGAGACCTCGTCGTCACCCAGCCAGACGGTGTCATCGCCGGAACCGAGCGCGCCGACCAGGTAGAAGAGCACGTCGGTGGCGGGGGTCGTCGTGCCGGCCTCGACGACGTCGACGGTCCAGCGCGCCCACTGCCCCTCGATGACGAGCTCGACGGCGACGTCGACCGCGACGAGGTCGCCCGCGTCGTTCCGCACCGTCACGTCCTCGTCGCGGAAGCGCACGACGGCGCCGTCCGCGGTCTCGGTGAACTCGACATCATCCGCGTCCTCGACGGTCACGAAGTAGTCGGTGATGAGGTCGTCGACGTCGGGCTGGCGGCCCGCGATCGCCGGGAAGACGACGTAGCCGAAGCCGTCGAACGCGTCCTCCGTATAGGTCATGTCGGCGTCGAGGATCGCGCCGTCGGTGAGGCACGCGATCCAGTCGACCGGGCCGGCCACGACGTCCTCGCGGACGACGTCGCCGCCGCTCCAGCAGTTGTACTGCGTGCGGGTGGCGTCGACGCCCGCCGGGCGTCCCGCGTAGATGTCGTACGACGTCGCCGCGTTCGCGGTGAAGATGGTCGCCTCGTCGCCGTCGAGGGGCGACGGCGAGGCGGGGCCCGAGCCCGCCCGGTAGAAGTAGCTGTACTCCCACACCCAGAGGATCTCCGCGACCAGCAGGTACTGGGTGTTCTCGTCGTACTCGTCGTCGATCGGCGCCACGAGGCTGTAGCTGCCGTCGACCGCGGTCGTCGTCGCGGTCACCCACTCCCAGTCGGCGCCGTCGAGGGCCCAGAGGTTGATGTCGACGCCGGCACGGCGCGCGTAGTCGGCGGGGTCGGTGCTGCCGCCGACCTGCTGCTCGAAGACGGTGCCGCTGATGGTGGTGCCCACCACCGGCGGGGCCGACACGCTGATCCATTCGCTCGAGCCCATCGACGCGCCGCCGAGGCACGGGTCGGCCGTCTCGGCGAAGAAGAAGTGCGTCGCGGGACCGGCGACGGTTCCGACGAGGTACGTGAACGTGAGCGTGCTGCCGGTCACGGTCTGCCCGCCCGTGATCGTGCCGGAGAGGTGCTGGTCGCCGTGCACCGCCGAGTTGACGTCGTGGGTCCACGAGATGACGAAGGGGTGGCCCAACGCGAGGCACGTCGGGGGCGCGTTCTCGATCGTGATCGTGTACGACACGTTCGTGGCGCCGTCGGCGGGCGACGGGGTCGCCGTCGTCACGGCGATGGTGGGGCCGTCGGCCGCGAAGGCGGGAACGGTGGCCGGGAGCACGAGGGCGACGGCGGCGAGGAGCGCCGTGCCCGCGGTCAGGACGCGCGAGCGCGGTCGGGTCATGCGAGGAGTCCTTCGGGATCGGACGGGTTCGGGCAAGCGCAGGCACAACCCAACAACTGAGTGCTGCTCACTGCACTCTAGGGGAATTAGTGCACTCATTGCATCCACGTGGCCGCCCCCGGGTATCCGGGGACCGTCGTCGGCTCGACCTAGGCTGACGGCATGGCCCGCCCCGCGACCCCCGGATACGCCTGCCGCGAGTGCGGCTGGACGAGCGTCAAGTGGGTCGGCCGCTGCGGCGAGTGCCAGACGTGGGACTCGCTCGTCGAGCAGGGCGCCCCGCTCCGCACCGTCGCCCCCGTCGCCGTGGGCGAGACGCGCGTCGCCCGACCGATCACGCAGATCGGCGCCGAGTCCAGCATCCACCGCCCCACGAGCATCGGCGAGTTCGACCGTGTGCTCGGCGGCGGCGTCGTGCCGGGCGCCGCCATCCTGCTCTCCGGCGAGCCGGGGGTGGGCAAGTCGACGCTCCTGCTCGAGGTCGCCGCCCGCCTCGCGCGCACCGGCGAGCGCGTGCTCTACGTGAGCGCCGAGGAGTCCGCCGCGCAGGTGCGACTGCGGGCCGAGCGCACCGGCGCCCTCACCGACGAGCTCTACCTGGCATCCGAGACCGACCTCGCGACGATCCTCGGCCAGGTGGATGCCGTGAAGCCCCGCCTGCTCATCGTCGACTCCGTGCAGACGGTGTCGTCGGCGATGTCCGACGGAGCGCCCGGGCAGCCCGCGCAGGTGCGCGAAGTCGCGGGCACGCTCATCCGCGTCGCGAAGGAACGCGACCTGCCCGTGCTGCTCGTCGGCCACGTCACGAAAGACGGCACGATCGCCGGCCCTCGCCTGCTGGAACACCTCGTGGATGTCGTGTGCAGCTTCGAGGGCGACCGCCAGACGGCGCTGCGCTTCGTGCGGGCGCTCAAGAACCGGTTCGGCCCCACCGACGAGGTCGGCTGCTTCGAGATGACGGGCGACGGCATCGCCGAGGTGCCCGACCCGTCCGGCCTCTTCCTGTCCCGCTCCACGGCGCCGGTGAGCGGCACGTGCGTCGCGATCGCGCTCGAGGGCCGCCGTGCCCTCCCCGTCGAGGTGCAGGCGCTCATCGTCGGCACGTCGGCCCCGCAACCCCGTCGCGTCGTCAACGGCGTGGATGCCGGGCGCCTCGCCATGATCCTCGCCGTGCTCGAACGCCGGTGCGGCCTGAAGCTCTCCACGAGCGACGTCTACGTCTCCACCGTCGGCGGCATGCGGCTCACCGAGCCCGCGACCGACCTCGCCATCGCCCTCGCGATCGCCTCCGCCGTGCGCGACCTCGCCCTCCCCGCGACGCTCGCCGCGGTCGGCGAGATCTCGCTCGCCGGCGAGATCCGCCCCGTCGCGGCCGCGAAGCAGCGCCGTGCCGAGGCGACCCGCCTGGGCTATACGACGATCGTCGACGGGGATGCCGGGTCGGTGCACGCCGCGATCGGCGCCGCGTTCGCCGCCGCGCCCCCGCGCACGCAGGCGGACGTGCCGGCGTTCTAAGCCGCGGCGGCGAGATCCTCGCGGTAGGCCCGCACGATGTCGTCGAACGACGACTCCGACGCGAGGCCGAGTCCTTCGGCGCGGTCGGCGGCGAAGCGCGCCGGCCAGCTCGCGACGATCGCCTCGATCGCGGCATCCCGCTCCCAGCGGATGAACCGGCTCGTGTCCTCCCCCGTGACGCGGTCGAGCGCGGCCGCCATCTCGCGCGGCGTCGTCGTGAGTCCGGGCAGGTTCATCGCCGTGCGGCTGCCCCACGCGTCGTCGTCGGCCCGCGCGGCGGCGAGGATGCCCTCGACGGTCGCGCGCGGCGACGACACGATGATCGGCAGGTCGGGGTCGACGGGGCACACCGCCTCGACGCCCGCGAGGGGCTCACGGATGATGCCCGACACGAAGCTCGACGCGGCGGCGTTCGGCTCCCCCGCACGCACGGCGACGGTCATGAGCCGCACCGAGCGTCCGCGGATGAACCCCTTGCGCGTGTAGTCCGCGACGAGTTGCTCGCCGATGAACTTCTGGATGCCGTAGCTCGACTGCGGACGCGGAAGGGAATCGTCGGTGATGACGTCGGGGGCCGCGGCGTAGGGGTCGGCGCCGAAGACGGCGAGGGAGCTCGAGAACACGACGACGGGCGCCGTGCCCCACGCCCGCGCGCGCTCGAGGAGAGCGCGCGTCGCGTCGACGTTGACGCGCATCCCGAGGTCGAAGTCGGCCTCGGCCGCGGAACTCACGACGGCGGCGAGGTGGATGACGACATCGGCCGGATCGAGGGCGGGAAGCGTCTCGGCGAGGTCGCCCAGCCGCAGCTCGACCCGCGGGTCGTCGGCGAGGTCGCCGCGCGGGGCAGCGAGGTCGACGAGCGTCACCCGCTCGGCCCCCTCGTCGAGCAGCCGACGCGCGACGAGCTGCCCGAGGAAGCCCGCCCCTCCTGTGACGATGACGCGCATCGACTTCCTCTCACTTCGCGGACAGTGCCCGGTTTCGAATATAAAGAGCCGTGAGCCCTGCCGATGTCACCGCGGCCGAGACCCGGGCGGCCGTGCGGAACGCCGTCGCTGGCCGCATCCTCGCCGTGCTCGACGACGACCCCACCGGGTCGCAGTCGGTGCGCGGCGTGCAGGTCGTGACCGTCTTCGACGAGGACGCCTACGCCGAGGCGATCGCCGCCGACAGCGCGGCACTCTTCGTGCTCACCAACACGCGCGGGATGCCCGAGGCCGACGCCGTCGCCCTCACCGCGCGGATCGGCGACCAGCTGCACGCCGTCGCGGCGCGCCTCGGCCGCGAGCTCGACCTCGTGAGCCGCAGCGACTCGACGCTGCGCGGCCACGTGCTGCCCGAGATCCGCGCCCTCGACGCCGCACGCCGCCGCGCCGTGGGCACGGGCTTCGACGCCGTGCTCGTCGCCCCCGCGTTCTTCGAGGCCGGCCGGACGACGGTCGACGACATCCACCGGGTGCGGGTCGACGGCGTCGACGTGCCCGCGGGTGACACCGAGTACGCGCGCGACAAGACCTTCGGCTACCGGGCGAGCGACCTCAAGGAGTTCCTCGCCGAGAAGTCCGACGGGGCGATCGACCCCGCCGAGGTCGTGTCGCTCTCGCTCGCCGACATCCGCGAGGGCGGAGCCGACGCGATCGCCGCGCGCCTCGAGGCGCTGAGCGGCGGCGGCTTCGTCGTCGTCAACGCCGAGACCGAGGAGGATTACGACGTCGTCGCCCTCGGGGTCGCCCGCGCGCGTGCCGCGGGGCGCTCCCTGCTCGCGCGCTGCGGTCCCTCCTTCGTGCGCGCCCTCGCCGGCATCGAGCCCGGCGAGCCGCTGACCGCCGTCGACGTCTGGCCCGTCGGCCGCCGCCCCGGCCACGGCCTCGTCGTCGTCGGGTCGCACGTGAGCGGCACGACGCGGCAGCTCGCCCGGCTGCGCGCGCGGGTCGCCGCGCACGACTTCGAGCTCGACGTCGCCGAGGTGCTCGCGGGCGACGCCGAGCGCGACGCCCACGTCGCCGACCTCGCAGCCCGGGCATCCGCCGCCCTCGCCGACGGCACCGTCGTCGTCGCGACGAGCCGCGACCTCGTGCCCGGCCAGGACGCCGTGTCGAGCCTCGACATCGCCCGCCGGGTCTCGGACGCGCTCACCGCCGTCGCCGCCGCGATCCTCCCCGCCCGCCCCGCGTGGGTCGTCGCGAAGGGCGGCATCACGTCGCACGAGACCGCGGTCACCGGCTTCGGGGTGCGGCGGGCCGAGGTCGCCGGGCAGCTCGGCCGCGGCATCATCTCGCTGTTCCGTCCCGTCGACGCCCGGCCGGAGGCGCTCGGGATGCCGTACATCGTTTTCGCGGGCAACGTCGGCACCGCCGACTCCCTCGCCGACGTCGTCGAGCTGCTCGAGTCCCCTGCGGGTCAGTAGAGCAGGAAGGGCGCGTCGGAGGACGACTCGACGGGCCCGAGCTTCACGCTCAGCCGGTAGGTCGCCCCACCGGCGACCACCTCGGGACGCGACGAGTCGCACGTCGTGGCCGACGAGCGGGTGCGGTCCCACGCGAACGGCGTCGTCGACAGCGGCGTGTTCGGCTCGAGGGTCTGCACGAGCGAGTCGCCCTGGAGGCAGTCGGTGGAGCTCCAGATCGGGTCGGCGCCGCTCACGATGAGGTACTGCTGCGCCCCCGGCCCGACGTCGAACTCGCACGGGCGCGACCCCGTGTTGGTGATCGTCATCGAGATCTGCGGCTGCTGTCCCGCCTGGTAGCTTTCGGCATCCGTCACCGGTTCGATGCGGATGACGGCGGGGTCGCACTCGCCCGTCGCGGCCGCGTCGGTCGGCTCCACCGACGGGGTGTCGGTCGGCTTCGGCGTCTCGCGGCCCGGGTCGCCCGCGCCGGGGCGCACGACGATGAGCACGATCACGACGACCACGGCGAGAAGCCCGAGCAGCACGAGGATGCGCCGCCGCCAGTACACCGACGGCGGCTGCGGCCCGACCGGGGTGCGCAGCGTCGACATGTCGTCAGGGTAAGCCCGGCTCGCGCGCGCACCGGCGGCGGCACGCCCGTTCCCGGGGAACCTCAGGCGGGAGTGCCCGGTGGCAGGTCGTCGAACGCGACCTTGTCGATGCAGGTCTCGCCCGAGAGCACCCACCAGCTGGGGCCGTGCTTGTATTTGGAGACCCCGACCCAGGCGCCGTCGACGAGCCGGAAGTCCTGCCCGCCGGCGAGCTTCCAGTAGCGGGGACGACCGGGAAGGCGCGTGTCGCGGAAGTACCCGTCGAACGGCGCCGAGCCGGGCGGCACGTCGGGTCCGATCGCCCGCGTGCGCACCGCCCGCAGCAGCTCCCGCGGGTCGTCGGTCGCCGTGACGAGGCGCCGCACGATCTCGTCGGCGACCCCGTAGAACGCCGCCGCCGACCCGGGACGCGACAGGTCGACGGTCGTGTCGAGCGGGTCGATCCCGAGGCGCTCGAAGTTGGCGGCGTACGCCGGCACCGAGGCGTAGCGACCCACCTCCTTCTCGAGCGCGGCCCGGGCCTCCGGCCCCGCGACGGTGCGCACGTACAGCACGCCCTCGACGGCGCGGCCCGCAGCATCCTCCTGCAGCTGCGTCATCGCGTCGCGCGCGGCGTCGGGGGTGAGCCAGTTGAACAGGATGCCGTCGGCGACCGTCGCGGCGAGGCGGCGGGCGCGGGGGCCGAGGGCTCCGATCAGCACGGGCACGTCGGCGCCCTCCCGCAGCTCGGCGACGCCGCGCTCGAGCAGCGCGAGGCTGCCCTGCTTCACGCCGCCCGCCCCGATGCCGATGCGCAGGCGCTCGGTGGGCAGGTCACGTACGCGGGCCGCGATCTCGGCGCCGCCCTGCCGGTCGAGCGGCACGACGCCGACGGCGAGACCGAGCGTCGACGTGACCTCCGCGGCGACGGCGAGCTTGGCAAGCGCGTCGCCCTTCGGGGTGTCGTTGATCCACAGCGCGCGGTAGCCCGCGGCCTCGACGGCGGGCGCGACGAGGCGCACCGTCTCGTCGGAGAGCGCCCCCGGGATGCCGATCGAGAGCGTCACAGCTGCTTGAGCATGCGCGTGTTGCCGAGGGTGTTCGGCTTGACGCGCGCGAGGTCGAGGAACTCCGCGACGCCCTCGTCGGGCGAGCGCACGAGCTCGGCGTAGACGTCGGGCGAGACGATGCCCTCGGCGATCTCGGTGTAGCCGTGGCGGCCGAAGAACGTCGTCTCGAAGGTGAGGCAGAACAGGCGGCTGAGCCCGAGCTCGAGCGCGTCCGACTCGAGGCGCTCGAGGAGACCGTGGCCCACCCCGCGCCCGCGCCACGCGTCGGCGACGGCGAGGGTGCGCACCTCGCCGAGGTCCTCCCACATCACGTGCAGGGCGCCGCAGCCGATGAGCTTGCCGTCGCGGTCCTCGGCGACGCGGAACTCCTGCACGGCTTCGTAGAAGACGACGCGGTCCTTGCCGAGCAGCACGCGGCTCTCGACGAGAGGCTGGATGAGGACCTCGATCTCGGGGATGTCGCCCGTCCGTGCCCGCCGCACGGTGAACTCGCTCACCCTCCGACTCTAGTTTCGGTAGTCGAGTGGCGCGCGCAGCGCGCGTCGTCGGTGGTCGAGTAGCGCGCGCAGCGCGCGTGTCGAGACCTACAGGTCGATGCTCGGCAGGTCGATGTTGCCGAGCGCGTCGCCGAGTCCGCCGAAGAACGCGCCGAGCCCGTCGGCGGCATCCCCGAGGTCGATCGCCGTCGCGAGGTCGGCGATGTCGATCGCGAGCGAGACGCCGTGCGCCGCGATCTCGACGACCTCGAGCGCGCCGCCGACGCTGTCGAGCACCTCGGGCGGCACGCTCCGGTAGCGCACGTCGAGCTCCCGCATCCACTCCTTCTCGAGCCCGAAGAGCACCGCGTAGGGCAGCAACCGCTCGTGCAGGCGCAGGATCTCGATGTCGTCGCGCGTCGTGGTGAGCGCCCCCGACGGCGACTGGAGCATCGCGAAGCGATCCTTCTCGGCGAGCTCGATGTAGTCGTGCACGCCCCACAGGTGGTCGATCGCGGGATGCGCGGGCGGCAGCGGCTCGGTCGGCTGCTTGCGCCAGAACACGACGGCGCGTTCGAGCCAGCCGCGCTCGCGCACGAGTCCGCCGACGATGAGCCGGGCGACGATGCGACGGTGCTGGTCGCGCAGCGCGACGCCGAGGCCGCGGTTGTGGCCGCGGCGCAACACGACACGCGCGCCGGGCTTCGCGGCCCCGAACAGGGCGTGCAGGATGTCGCGCTCGTCCTGCCCGGCGGCCGAGTCGCGCGCGGCGAGCTTCTCGACGTCGGCGAGCACGAGGGTGAAGCGGTGGTTCTCGCGCGACACCGTGAGGATGCCGCGCACCGCGAAGTCGACGAGCTGCGCCGCGACGGCCCGGCGGCTGTCGCCGAGCAGTTCGGCGGCGGCGACGAGGCTCAGGCCGGGGGTGGGTTCGTACTGCGGGACGACGATGCGATCGGGCCTCGGGAACACCCCGACACCCTATCGACGCCGGCCCGCCTGAGGCGCCGCGCGGCATCCGTCGGTCTCGCACGCGCGAGCGCCCCGGACCGCCGAGCGCCCCGGAAACGACTCGAGGGACCCAGACGTATCTGGGTCCCTCGAGTCACTGCTGGAGCTGTGGCCGGATGGTGCTAGGCACCGAGCGCGGGGGCCTTCTCGGCCTTCGGCTCGCGACCGATCTGACGACCCGTCTCGAAGGTGAACTCGCCGCTCTCGAAGCCGACCCGGATGTGGTCGCCCGCGTCGAGCTCGCCGTGGAGGATCTTCTCGCTGAGCCGGTCCTCGATCTCGTGCTGCACCGCGCGACGCAGTGGGCGGGCGCCCATCGCGGGGTCCCAGCCGAGGCGGATGAGCTCCGCCTTCGCGTCGTCCGACACCTCGATCGTCATGTCGCGGTCGAGGAGGCGCTCCGAGAGCCGCTTGATGAAGAGACCGACGATCTGCAGCAGCTCGTCCTGCGACAGCTGCGGGAAGACGATGGTCTCGTCGACGCGGTTGAGGAACTCGGGCTTGAAGTGCTTCTTGAGCTCCTCGACGACCTTCGCGCGCATGGCGCTGTAGCTCGCCTCGGTGTTGCCCTCGATCGTGAAGCCGACCGGGCCGCCGGTGATGTCCTTCGTGCCCAGGTTGGTCGTCATGATGATGACGGTGTTCTTGAAGTCGACGACCCGACCCTGACCGTCGGTGAGACGGCCCTCCTCCAGGATCTGGAGGAGCGAGTTGAAGATGTCGGGGTGCGCCTTCTCGATCTCGTCGAAGAGCACCACGCTGAACGGCTTGCGGCGCACCTTCTCGGTGAGCTGGCCGCCCTCCTCGAAGCCGACGAACCCGGGAGGGGCTCCGAACAGCCGCGAGACGGTGTGCTTCTCGCCGTACTC